>Ga0181518_10004453_pt1 | contig 12492 bp, 8 predicted proteins | sample PEATcosm2014_Bin_28_FD_119751 | JGI IMG/M metagenome (GOLD analysis project Ga0181518, IMG submission 119751) | Peatland microbial communities from MTU Mesocosm Facility, Houghton, MI, USA - PEATcosm2014_Bin01_60_metaG | ecosystem: Environmental > Terrestrial > Soil > Wetlands > Peat | place... | reverse complement strand
GCGCTGGGCGCGTTTGAACTCACGGCGCTGGTGATCAGCCGGCTTTCGCAGCGGGCCCAACTGCGGGCGAGAGAGGCCATTGCAGGGCGACGCGACATGGAGCGGCTTTACGAAACGTCGCGGCGGATCCTGCTGCTGGATAGCTCGGGCGAGCCGGGCAATCTGATCCCCTCCTTGATCCGGGACATCTTCGACCTGCGCGCGGTCCAACTGTTCGACGCTCAGTCGGCAGTCACTTATCAAAGCGGCGAAAGCCCATCGGTGGCCGAACAGCAAACTCGGGACGCGTACTTTCGCGGCGCCGGCACCTTCGATCCGGAAACACGAAGCTGGTATTGCGTGGTGCGCCTGGGCGTGCGGGCCGTGGGCGGTTTGGCGTTGATCGATACGGAAATGACAAAGCTCGCGGCTACCGCGCTCGCGTCGCTAGCCGGAATTGCGCTCGAGCGTGCCCGTACGCTGCAAAGAGAGTACCGCGCCCAGGCCGCCCGTCAAACCGAACAACTGCGCACCGCCGTTCTCGACGCATTGGCGCACGAATTCAAGACGCCCCTGGCGGTGGCCCGGACGGCCAGTTCCGGCCTGCTCGCGGTCGGTGGCCTTTCGGATCTGCAGACGGAGCTTGTCATGACTATAGACCAGCAGGCGAACAAGCTCGATCACCTCGCCTCGCGCCTGCTCAGGGCCGCGATGCTGGACAACACGGAATTCAACCCACAGCGGCAACCTCTGTTTTTTTCCAGCCTGGTAAGCGTCGTACTCCGAAAACTCGAGTCTCCAGCGGATCGGGAGCGATTCCGGATCTCCGACGCGAGCCAGGAGGTGCCCGTGCTGGCGGACCTGGAATTGATCATGACCGCGATCGGGCAACTCGTCGATAACGCGATCAAGTACTCCGAACCGGGATCGCCAATCGACATCCGGCTCGCGGCCAGGAATTCGGAGGTGATCCTGACGGTGAGGAGCAAAGGAATCGTGGTCCCGCCAACGGATCGCGAACGGCTCTTTGAGCGATTTTATCGGGCGCCCCAGACGCACCACCTCCCCGCCGGAACGGGTCTGGGACTTTCCATTGTGAAGAAAATTGCGGAAGCCCATCGGGGCAGCGTCTGGGCGGAAGGCGAAGCGAGCTATGGGACATCGTTCTCTCTGGCTCTTCCAGCGGCCCTCGCGCGCTGAGTTACTTGTTATGCCCGCTCTCAACGGAAACATCCTGGTTACCGACGACGACCCCGATCTGCGCCGGGTGCTGCGGCGGACGTTGGACGCGCTCGGCTTCGAGGTTGCCGAGTCCTCCAATGGGGAGCAGGCTCTCAAGCAGGTTGAAACGCAACAGTTCCAGGCCATACTCCTGGACGTCAATATGCCGGGCGCCGGCGGCATCGTCACGTGCCGCGAAATGCGGCGAAAATATCCTCAACTGCAAATCCTGATGTTGACAGTGCGGGATAGGGAAGCCGACAAGATTGAGGCGCTCGATGCCGGCGCCGACGACTATATCACAAAGCCATTTTCCATCCCGGAACTGGCGGCCCGCCTGCGTTCCGCGGTCCGGCGCTCCGGGATGACCGAGCCCGACCCGGGCGTGCCCATCACCATCGGCGATCTCGACCTCGATCCCGCACGTCGGACCGTTCGTAAAGCCGGTTCAGTTCTCCACCTGACGCCAAAAGAGTTCGATTTGCTGCAATACCTAATGAATCGCCCCGGACTGCCGCTGGCTCACGCGAGAATTCTCCAGGCGATCTGGGGCGCCGAGTACGGTCAGGAATTGGAGTACCTGCGCACATTCGTACATCAGTTGCGTAAGAAGTTGGAAAACGATCCGTCGTCTCCCGAGTATTTGCTCACTGAACCTTACTTTGGTTATCGCTTCCGAGAGCCCTCTTAGGCCACCCTGTTAACGAAATCTTTATGTCTGTCGTCTTTGCCGGCTCCAAGTGTCGCGATGGGCGCCCGACGTGACCTCCACTCTGGCGTGACTTGTCATAAACACTTTGGATGCTGCACATAGCATTTTTAATTCATTTCCTCATGCCTTCCTTATGTCGCATGTCCTATTCTTTACCTGTGGACTGCATAAGTTATCCCGTAGCTTTGGAAAATACCGGGCCACGAACGGCGCGTTCCGGCAGAGTGGAGTTCTTTTATGACACTGAGACCTATTGACGTCAGCCTCCTCGCAGTTGCTATTTCAGGGCTGCTGCTGCTGCAAGCATGCAGCAGCGTCAAGGGAGATACGACGGACGGAGCACCGCCGCCCGCCAAAGTTGTTCCGTTCCCGGACGCCGCTCTGTTCTCGGTCGACCACCCGGAGCAGTTTCCGTTGGCTGCGGCGACTGAGCATCCCACCACTTCCGAACTGGTGGTCACCGGGACGGTTACTCCCGACGTTTCCCGCAACGTCCCGGTCGTTTCGCTCGCCTCGGGACGCGTCATGGTCATTCACACGCGGCTCGGCGACACCGTGCAAAGAGGACAGTTGTTGATGACGATTCGAAGTGACGACGTGTCCGGCGGCTATTCGACCTACAAAATGGCAGTTGCGGACGAAATCCTGGCGCGCGCCCAACTGGAGCGCACCAAAGATCTCTATGAGCACGGCGCCTTCGCGTTGAACGACCTTCAAGTGGCACAGGACACTGAGGACAAGGCCAAAGTGGCCGTGGACACGGCGGCCGAGCACTTGCGTCTGCTTGGTAACGATCCCGACAAAATGAATTTCACGGTGGATATCTTCGCGCCGGTTTCGGGAACGATTACCGATCAGGAAGTTACCGCGGGGTCCCTCGTGCAGGCGTATAATACACCGCCCCCGTTCACGATCTCGGATCTTTCGGCAACCTGGGTCGTCTGCGATGTATACGAAAATGACCTGGCCACCGTCCGGATCGGCGATACGGCGGAGATCAAACTGAATGCATATCCCGATCGCACGTTCAGGGGACGGGTGAGCAACATTCTTCCGATTCTCGATCCCAACATACGCACGGGCAAGGTCCGCATAGAGGTGCAGAATCCCGGAATCATGCGGTTGGGCATGTTCGTGACGGCCACTTTCCGCGGACAAACCAAGGAGATGCACACCATTGTCCCGGCATCGGCCATCCTGCATATGCACGACCGCGATTTCGTCTACGTTCCTGCGCCAGACAATAAGTTCCGCCGCCTGGAAGTGGTCAGTGGAGATGTGTTGCAGAATCACACGGATTTGCAAGAGATCAAATCGGGACTGGAGCCAGGCCAACAGGTGGTCACCAATGCGTTGGTGTTGGACCACGTGCTGGCTCAGTGACGATAACTGTGACGTCGGGCTCCGGAGATAGAGCCATCGCAGCAGCCATAGAACAGGGAACAGGAAATGATTCGCGCTTTAGTTGACTTTGCGCTTAACAACAAGTTTGTCGTCATGGCCATTGCCGTCTTGTTGGCCGGTTGGGGAGCGATCTCGTTCCACAACCTACCGGTGGAAGCCTACCCCGATATCGCCGACAACTACGTGACGATCATCACCCAATGGGCTGGGCGTTCCGCCGAGGAAGTCGAACAGCAGGTCACGATTCCGATCGAAATTCAAATGGCCGGAATGCCGCACATGACCTTCCTGCGCTCCGAGTCTATCTTCGGCTTGTCCTTCGTGCTCCTGATCTTCGACGACACTTCCGTCAACGATTGGAATCGCCAGAAAGTGCTGGAACGACTCACGCAGGTTAATCTGCCTAATGGACAAAACCTTCAACCGCAAATCGGAACGGACTGGAGCACCACGGGCCAAATCTATTGGTACACGATCAGAAGCACAAATCCCCGTTATGACCTGATGGAATTGAGGTCGCTCGAAGACTGGGTTCTTCTGAAGGAGTTCAAATCGGTTCCGGATGTAGTGGACGTCTCTGACTTCGGCGGCACGGTGAAGGAGTACCAGATACGGGTGGACCCGAACAAGCTGGTGTCGTACGGATTGAGCATCGGGCAGGTGGAGCAGCAACTCGCGAATAACAACATCAATGCCGGCGGCAGCTTCGTGGAAGAGGGCATGCAGCAGATGAACGTTCGCGCGCTGGGGCTTTTCGGCAACGTGCACGATATCGAGCAGACCATGCTCACGACGAAATCCGGGACTCCTCTGCGGATCAAGGACATCGGTTACGTAGTCCAGGGACCCAAGATCCGGTTGGGCCACATGGCCAGAGCCAACCACATGGAAGACGGGCGCATCATCGACGAGCCGGATGTCATCCAGGGCGGAGTGCTGATGCGCAAAGGCGCGCAGGAACAGCCCACGCTCGATGGCATTCATAAGAAAGTCTACGAGCTCAACCATGGCATCCTGCCTCCGGGCGTGACGGTGGTTCCAATGCTGGATCGCACCGATCTTCTTCATTTCACATTGCACACGGTAATGCATAACCTGACCGAAGGCATGATTTTGGTCAGCGTCATCCTCTTTCTGTTTCTTCTCAATGTTCGCGCCGCGCTCATCGTCGCTCTCACGATTCCGTTCTCGTTGCTCTTTGCCTCGATATTCCTCAATTTGAGCGAGATCCCCGCAAATCTCCTATCACTCGGCGCGCTGGATTTCGGAATGGTGGTAGATGGAACGGTAGTCATGGTGGAGAATATCATCCGGCACCTGAGCCGAAGCCGCCACCAGACACTCTCTGGAACTCCGCAAACGGCTGCGGAGATGATCCGCGAGGCTTGCCATGAGGTGCAGCGGCCGGTCTTTTACGCGATCGCGATCATTATCACTGCCTATCTGCCGATCTTCACGCTGCAACGCGTGGAGGGCCGGCTATTCCGGCCCATGGCCTGGACGGTGGCCTTCGCTCTTCTGGGCGCCATGACGTTTTCGATTCTCGTCGCACCTGTGCTGTCAGCCACATTCTTCCGCAGTGGTGTTCGCGAACGGCGCAACCTGGTGATGGACTTTCTGGTGGAGCAATACCGAAGGCGGTTAAGGTGGGCCGTTCGACACCGTTGGTTTGTCGCAGGCATCGCGATCATCTCGCTGGCGGGAACGGTCTATCTGGGTTTCGGCGGAGTCATCGGCGCGGAGTTTTTGCCGCATCTGGACGAGGGCGCTATTTGGGCACGCGGCACTCTGGCGAACAGCACCAGTCTTTCGGAGGGCGAGAAATTCACTACTCAGTGCCGCTACGTGTTCGCCTCGTTTCCGGAGGTCACGACGGTCGTATCGCAGGCTGGCCGTCCCGACGACGGAACCGACACCGGGGGTTTCGGCAACACCGAGTATTTCGTCGACTTAAAGCCGCACGACCAATGGCGTCCGGTCTTTCACAAGAACAAGGAAGAACTGATCGCCGCCATGAACAAGGCGCTGGAGAAATACCCGGGGGCGATCTGGAACTTTTCGCAGCCGATCGAAGACAACGTCGGCGAAACGATGACTGGCACCAAGGGCTCGCTCGCGCTCAAAATCTTCGGCGATGACTTGAAGTTACTCGAACAGAAGGGCGAAGAAGTCACTACCCTCATGGCCAACATCCCGGGCATGCACGACGTCAAGCTGTTGCGCGATTTCGGCCAGCCGAATCTCGACTTAACCATCGACCGCAAGCAGGCGGCCCGTTTTGGAATCAACGTGGCAGACATACAGGACGCCGTCCAGACGGCCGTGGGCGGAAATGCAGTCAGTCAAGTGCTGATTAATGAGCAGCGGTACGACGTGGTTGTGCGCTACCAGGAGCCCTATCGGAATACCCAGCAGGCCATTGAAAAGGTTCGCCTCCTTTCCCCTTCGGGAGAACGGGTGTCCCTGGCGCAGTTGACCAACGTCGAGGTCAAGGATGGTGCCTATGACATCTTCCGCGAAAACAACACCCGCTATGTGGCAATCACGTTCAACGTAAGAGGCCGGGACTTGGGAACCACGGTCGAGGACGCGATCAAACAGATTAGTCAAAAAGTGAAGATGCCGCCGGGTTACACCATCGGCTGGTCGGGCGAGTACGAGAGCGAAAAGCGCGCCGAAGCGCGGCTGGCTCTTATCGTCCCGATAACGATCCTCGTCATCTTCATTATTCTCTACACGATGTTTCGCTCTTACAAATGGGCTCTGCTGATTCTCTTGAACGTCGGCTTGGCCCGTGTCGGCGGCTTCCTGGCGCTCTTGATTACCGGAACTTACCTCAGTGTGTCGTCGGGCGTCGGCATGTTGGCGCTGTTCGGCGTATCGGTGCAAACCGGCGTCATTATGCTCGAATACATTAACCAGCTCAGGGCCAGAGGTCATTCGATCGAGGATGCCGCCGTCGATGGCGCAGTCCTCAGGCTTCGCCCCATCATGATGACCATGCTGGTGGCGACTCTGGGACTGCTGCCGGCGGCGCTGTCGCACGACATCGGATCCGATTCGCAGCGGCCATTCGCAATCGTCATTGTAGGCGGCCTGATTTCCGACCTGCTGCTGAGCATCGTTCTGTTACCCACGTTTTATGTCTGGATCGCGCGGGACGGCGATCAACTTCCCGAACCGGAAGGTTCTTTCGAGGGCCAATGAAAACGGAGCGCGAGATATTACCTATTATGGGTTGCCAGAGTATCGTCATCGCCGCCGTCGTGCTCAGCAGCTTAGGGTTGAATTCGGCGTTCGCGCAGGCTCCGGTCAAGATCACGCTGGACCAAGCCATCGATCTGGCGCTGAAGCACAACCACACCTTGCAGGCCGCGCGGACGACAATCCAGCAGAGCCAGGCCGCGGAGATCACCGCCTATCTGCGCCCGAATCCAACGTTCTTCACCGACTGGGAATACCTGCCAATCTCGAAGCTGCCAGGCGAGTCGCTGCCGGCATATCTCCAAGGTTCGACGGAGGGCGACCTTGGGGTGAGTTACTTGATTGAACGAGGCAAGAAACGCCAGCGCCGTCTGCAAGCCGCCATGGACGCGACATCCGTGACGCGCTCCCAGGTATTCGACAACGAGCGCACCCTGGGATTTCAGGTTGGCCAGCTTTTCTACAACGTCCAGCTTGCGGAATCGGTGCTTGACTTAGCGAACACGGATTTGAAGAGCTTTCAAGCTACCGTGGACATCAGCGAACGCCAATACAAAATCGGCGCCATTAGCCAGAACGACTACCTACAGATTAAGCTTCAATTGGTGCAATTCCAGGCCAATGCGGAACAGGCGATACTCGCGCGGGATCAGGCGCTTTCGGACCTTCGGCAACAGCTCGGTTATGAATCGGTGCCTGCCGTTTACGACGTAGTGGGCGAATTCGAATACCGGCCGCTGGCGATCACTCTCGACGAACTACAGGCGAAAGCGCTTCAGAATCGCCCGGATTTGCGCGCGGCGGTGTTGGGCATTACCGCCGCCAACAGTCAATATGCGCTGGCTAAGGCGAACGGAAAGCAGGACCCCACCGTCTCAGCCAATTACTCGCATGTTAACGGGATCAGTGCCGTCACCTGGTCGTTCAGCATTCCGCTGGCGATTTTTGACCGAAACCAGGGCAACATTGCGCAGACGCGCGTCGCCATCCGGCAAGCGGAAGAGCAGCAGAAGGCGGCCAGCGGACAGGTACTGACGGACGTAAGAGACGCGTATGTCGGTGTGGAATCGAACGGCCGCGTCACGAAAATCTACGTTTCAGGCGTCCTAAACGACGCCAAGTTGAGCCGGGATATCGGCGAATATTCTTACCGGCATGGCGCCACAGCGCTGCTCGATTTCCTTGTCGCCCAGCGCAACTACGACGCCATCGAACTGGCCTACCGTCAGTCCTTGGCCGCTTACCTGACGTCGATCGAACAACTTCGCCAGGCGGTGGGATCCAGGAGTTTGCCTTGATGCCTGGGATTTTCGACACGGCTTCGCGCGGCTGGAATGCGGGGCGAATCAAAAACGGAGGGTGGAACGGATGAAGAAAGCAAAAGTGCGGGCCCGCATCGAGGAAATCGGCATCATTCCCGGCATCCGCGTATCTACGCCCGAGCGCGCGCGTTTCGCCGCGGAAATGGTCAACCGCGCGGGCATTCCCATCGCGGAGATCACCATGACCGTGCCTCGCGCACTCGATGTGATTTCCCACTTGGCCAAGACCCTCCCGGAAATGGCCGTAGGTGCGGGAACCGTTCTGGATACCGAAACGGCCTGGCGCTGCCTGGACGCTGGCGCCACGTTTCTAACCAGCACAGGACTCGTCCCGGAGGTTGTCGAATTCGCCTTGAAGCACGATCTCGTCGTTTTCCCCGGCGCGATGACTCCCACGGATGTAATTGCGGCATGGAGGACGGGAGCCGACTTCGTCAAGATCTTCCCTTGCGGGCCGCTGGGCGGTCCCGCTTACATTCGATCTCTGAAGCTGCCGTTCCCCCAAGTGCCGATGATTGCCACCGGCGGCGTGAATCAACGAACCGCCGGCAATTTCATCCTGGCGGGGGCCACGGCCTTGGGCATCGGAGCGGAGCTGATCAACCCGGAGGCTCTCCCTGTAATGAAAGAAGAACAGATCCAGGAACTCGCGCGTAGATACGTGGGAATGGTGAAGGCCGCCCGCGCGAAGAAGAACGCAAGGTAACCAACATGAGAAGCAAACTGGTGTCGGTCTTCGTGCTGAGCGTGATGGGAATCGCACTGCCTTTGCTCCAGGCGGACGGACTCGAGGCGAAAGGCCCTAAGCAGTCGTTTGAAGTAACAAGCACGGAGCGGGTGAACTTCTTGCCGGGCGGCACCATTCGGCTGGTCAATTCGTACGGCTACCTGACCGTGGAAGGTTGGGACGAGCCAGAGGTCCAGGTCACCGTGACCAAGTCAACCGATCGTTTCTACAACCCAGAGGAGAAGCAGGAGGCCGAGCGGCGCTTCGACCAGGTCCGTATACTCACCGAGCGGCGCTCAGATAAAGAACTGGCGATTTCGACCATCCTCCCGGCGCGCAATCCCCTCTTTCGATCCGTCCTCCCGCTGGACCGCATCATTGTCACCAAACCCTTGATGCCGAACAACAGGCGTGGCGTGACGGTTGAGTACAAGGTGCTGGTGCCGCGCGACACGCGGCTGGTGGTTCGCCACGACACCGGCTATGTATGGGTAAGCGATGTGATCGGGGACATCGACGTGAGCAGCCACACTGGCGACATGATCGTAATATTGCCGGACCCGGGTCCATATTCGATCGACGCGCGAACCAGGCTGGGCAGCGTTTCTTCGGACCTTACCGGCAAGGGCCAGTATCGGTTCGTCGCGGGAACTCACTTCGCTCACGCCGGTAAGGGTTCGCCGCGGCGAATCTTTCTGCGCATGGGTTGCGGAAGCATCACGATCAAGCAGGTCCCACCGTCCGGTCCATTCTGGAAGAACTGAGGCGATCGCTCGCTGCTGGGCTGGACCGGCGGCCGCCCAGGCCCGCTTCGGGCACCCGAGCGCTTCGCTTCCGGGCGCAACCCAGCATACGGCGGCCGGTGTCATTCGGGCGGTACGGCCGGACCGCCACCCTACGGAAACGTCACATTTATGACTTTTTCATGATTCGTGAAAAACCTTTCACGGTCCATAAAAAACCCGTGTAAACTGGTATTGACGGGAAGGACCGTTGAGGAGGTCTATCGTGTCTGCTGCCCAGCGTAGCTTTAATTGGATTGGCGTCGTTTTGACGCTGGCGTGTTTTGCCACTGTCGTAGCTGGCAACACAGAACTGGTCTGGCGATTCGAGCATGCGGGTTTCCCGCTGTCATGGGTGCTCGCTGGCGCCGCCATACTCGCGTTCCTCGCAACGGAGTTCTGCGACTCTACCGCTTCGCTTCCCGGTAAAGAGGAAGATTTAGGTTCAGAGCTCTCTTCAGAGTGGGAAACGGTCGAACTTCGGAGTTGATCCGGCAAGAAACTGCTCTGCGAATGCCGTACAATCGTCGCCGCAAACCGCGTGGCGCGAGTACCTTCCCAAAATGGCCGTGCAAAGGACTGATTCTGTGCACGGCCGCAGCCATCAAAACGGCCGGCGATACCTTTAGGATTTAGTGTAGGCGCTGCCTTCGCCCGCAATGATTCTCGCCTTCGCAAGCGGTTGAGAAGACGTTGGCGGACGGAAGTGCCAAGATCGCGGCCGCTCACAGCATCGCCTTGCCACGCCAACTTCACAGGGCTGGTCCGGCGCCAACCGGCGGTGGGGGCTTCTTCTTGCCGCGCGCTCCTCTCCATCGCAGCCCCATTCATTTGATAAGCTTGGGGTGTTTGCACCCAAAACCCAGCCCGCTTGCCGTTTCCGGCCGCGCCAGGCTTATCCACAAGGAAGCTCGGATTATGAAGAACCACCTCGTAGACCTGCTCTGTCTTTCTGTTGTTGTGCTCGCTCCCGCGGTTGCACAACAACCTCGTTATCCCTTCAGTGATCCGAACCTCCCGGCGGAGACGCGCATCGACAATCTTCTCTCGCTCATCACCACGGACGAGAAGATCAACTGCCTCGGCACGCGTACCGGCGTCCCCCGGCTCGGCGTTCCCAATATCGGCAACTCCGAGGGCATTCACGGCCTCGTGCAGCGCGACGCGCGCGGACCGCTCCAGCCCATCACCACCACACAGTTCCCGCAACCTCCTGGGATGGGCGAGACGTGGGACCCCGATCTGGTGCGCCAGGCCGCCGCCGTTGAGGGGTACGAAGCCCGTTTCATCACCCAAGCTCCGAAGTACAACCGCCAGATGCTCATGGTCTGGGGACCACAGTCCGACCTTGCGCGTGACCCGCGTTGGGGCCGCAGCGAAGAAGTGTATGGCGAAGACCCGTTCCTCAATGGGACCATGGCGGTTGCCTTCATCAAAGGACTGCAAGGCGACGACCCGAAATACTGGCAAGCCGCGGCACTCCTCAAACACTTCCTCGCCAACAGCAATGAAGACCACCGCAACAGCTCGTCTTCCGATTTCGATGAGCGCCTGTTCTGGGAGTATTACTCCGTTCCCTTCCGCATGGGCTTCCTCGAGGGCGGCGCTAAAGCGGTCATGGCCTCTTACAACGCCTGGAACGGCACACCCATGGCCGTCAATCCCGTCCTTCACAGCATCGTTCGTGACAAATGGGGCGTCGACGTAATCTCCAGTGATGGCGGAGCCGTTAAGCTCCTCGTCGATCCGCGCCATGTCTTTCCCAACCAGGAAGCGGCCGTCGTCGCATGCCTGAAAGCCGGCATCAACCAGTTCCTCGACAGGTATGCCGACGAAACCAAAGCCGCGCTCAAAGACGGCTCCCTCACGGTGGCCGATATCGACGCAGTGCTCCGCCTCAAGTTCCGAATCGCCATCAAGCTTGGACTGTTCGATCCGCCGGACATGGTCCCGTACTCGAAGATCAAAGACTCGCCCGAGCCCTGGAACACCGATAAGGATCGCGCCGTTTCCCGTCGGATTGCCCTGGAATCCGTCGTCCTTCTCAAAAACGACAAGAACTTTCTCCCGCTTGACAAGAAGTCCCTCAAATCGATTGCCGTGATTGGCCCGCTCGCCGACTCCGTCCACTGGGACTGGTATGGTGGCACGCCTTTTTATGCCGTCACGCCTTTGCAGGGCATCAAGGAGGAGCTTGGTGCCGATGTCACCGTCAACTACGCTGCCGAAGAACTGGGCAACGCTGCGTTTAACGCCGCGCGCCGGTCCGATGTCGCCGTGGTAGTGGTCGGCAACGATCCCACCTGCGGTCCCGACATGCGGCATGACTGGTATAACGCCTATGAAGGCGGTGGCGTCACATTGCCCTGCACCGTGCCCAGCGACGGCCGCGAAGGCCGTGACCGCGAAACCATCGACCTGTATCAGGAACAGCTCATCAAGCAGGTCTTCATCGCGAATCCCAAGACGGTCGTCATTCTCGTTTCCAGCTTCCCGTTCGCCATCAACTGGACCCAGGCCAATATTCCCGCCATCCTTCACATGACTCACGCCTCTCAGGACGAAGGAACGGCGCTGGCGAAGGTTCTCTTCGGCGCCGATACGCCGGGCGGCCACCTCACCGAGACCTGGCCCAAATCTCTCGATCAGTTGCCGTCCATGATGGACTACAACATTCGCCACGGCCGCACCTACATGTACTTCAAGGGCGAGCCGCTTTACGCGTTTGGATTCGGCCTCAGCTACACGACGTTCAAGTTCTCTAATCTGCGGACGAGTTCCCGGCAGGTCGCCAAAGACGGAACCGTGAAGGTCGGTGTCGACGTGACCAACACCGGCAGCCGCACCGGCGACGAAGTCGTCCAACTCTATGTGAAGCACCTGGGTTCAAAGGTCGAGCGCCCGCGCGAAAAACTCGCAGGGTTCCAGCGGGTGACCGTGCCGCCCAATGAGACAAAGACGGTTGAGATCGCCCTCCCGGCTTCGCGGCTGGCGTATTGGGACGCAAAACTCCAGGCCTTCCGCGTTGAGGCCGGACCGGTCAGCCTCATGGTCGGCAATTCGTCAGCCAACATCGCGCTCAGCGCTACGGTGCAAGTGCAGTAGGCAACGTAGCCCGCTCCCAACCCGGCCCGTTCGACT
>Ga0181518_10004443_pt1 | contig 12508 bp, 9 predicted proteins | sample PEATcosm2014_Bin_28_FD_119751 | JGI IMG/M metagenome (GOLD analysis project Ga0181518, IMG submission 119751) | Peatland microbial communities from MTU Mesocosm Facility, Houghton, MI, USA - PEATcosm2014_Bin01_60_metaG | ecosystem: Environmental > Terrestrial > Soil > Wetlands > Peat | place... | reverse complement strand
GCAGATGAAAACGCTGGCGCTGCTGTATGCCGAGGGCAAACCAGAGCGACTGGACAGGATCGAGGCGGCTAAAACGTTGACCGAGATTCAAAAGGTGTTCATCGACCTGGTAGACGAGAGCATGACTGCATCAACGTAGTTATTTTTGTGCAATCAATTGCAGCGCCATACAAAGTACTTTGTCTCATCTGCGGCATGCAGGCACTGAGGACAGGGCCGGGAAGCGTCACAAGGCTCCGTGATGCGGGTCATAGCCCTTGACTGCAAGGCCGGCTACACTTGCTAGCGTCATTCCACCGCTTTCTGAGCGAGGCACAACTGCCTAGAAGCTCCCGGGAGTAAAAATGAACAAGGCTTTATCAGCCGCTCTATTGCTCTCTCTGACAATAATCAGCTACGCAAAAGATAAGAAATTACAACCGACAGGAGAGTGCCACAAGTATGTCTCCGTCGCCATCGCGACCCAGCAGGGCATCGAACAAGCAGCTCCAGCTTTTGTGATGAAGTGGTGGAGCAAGAACGCCAGAAAGTACCCTTACGTTTGCATGGGCACCGACGGTTCGACAAACCAGCCCGGCAATTATCTTTTGCTGGTATCCGCTTCGCAAGAAAACATCAACGGAGTAACTTCTACAGTCCGGACTTACACAAACACTTCTAAGTACACCTTTACCAACAGTCTTGGCTATAGCTCCAGCGGCACGATTACTACTTCCACGCCAGTCCGAGAGAGTGCTGAGTTCACGGACAGCAACTCCACCATTTTCATGGCCGTCTACGACTCACACAGGTCTCTAATCGGGAAGGAGAGCCATCTGTATTCTGTCAGGTCGGGAGGCGATGCGTCCGAGACATTAGGATACAATCTGGCTTCCGCGCTTACCGCAATAAACGCCAGAGGCCGCATGCTGAAGAACCTAATGAAGGGGGTGGACAGAAGCAGCGACGTAGAGTTTCTTCACGCAGTCGAGAAACCGTCAACGGCGGCAACCAAGTCCGATGAAGTGGCCGCAGGGAAGTACACCAGCGACTCGCCTGCGTCGACTGTTCCAGCCAGCCAACAAAATCCGACAGCGACCCAAGCGCTAAGCCAAGCGACATGCCAAGCAGCGCCAACGTCCGCAGAGTCAAAAGCGGCTGTTACGAGGAAGGGGTCCATAAGAAAGTCGGAGCCGAAATGCCCAAACGGCGAATATTGGGGTGACAGTCCAAGTGGTGATCCTGTCTGCGTCTGGGTTCACGAACAGTGAAATAGGGCTGGCCCAAACATCCGACAGCATGGTCTTCAGTTTTCACATCTTATTGTAGATTAGCTTGGGTTTCTGTAGAATCAGCACGTAGAGCGTTCTCAAAGCTCCCAACCACAATCAGGCACTAATATCCTTACCCATTGAGTATTAGGCACTAATAAGTCGTCCCTGGCTCAACCCTGACGACTCTACGGCTCTCAAGCCACATACTTCGCAACGGTGACAGAGTCCCTGTTCAGCAGGTTTTATTCAGCGATCTGCCGCCCCAGATTCGGCCCAAAAGTGAGAATTGTAGTTGTAGACTACAAGGATGTAGAAGCGGCATGTAGAACGTTCTCAACCCGTTCACCACGAACAGGGACCCATACCCTCACCAGCGAGCATCAATGCGCTAGTAAGCTCTCCCTAAGCAATACTGACGACTCTACAGCTCCCTCAACATCCCACAACGCCGCCATTTGTCAATTCCTGCAACCAATTTCTGGTAGCGTCTGAAATGTGCGTTGAATCTAAGGCAAGCGCCCAATGCGTCTTGTTGGCGGCTCGGATTACTTCCTGTTTGCCGACTATCCAGGAGCGATCGTTTCGATTACCCAGTTGTGAGGCAGAGCCTCTAGCGGGAGGCGCAGGCGCGCTGGTTTGGTAAGGCGAATACCAGGAGCTAGTCGGACAAGAGTGAAGGACGATTTAGGCGCCAAATGAGAGCGTGGGAGTGCTTCCAGGAGGAACCGGTCGTGGCCCCACCCGCTATTACCCCGTTACGATTTATTGCCTTGACTGATGTCTGATGGTCTTCGACGAAAGGCAGCGCCAGAAACTCTCCTGCGCTGGGGCTACAGAGATATGGACGATTCCAGGGACGCGAATGCACATTTCCTATAATTGTCCCGTGTACGTCAATGTCGGTAGGATGGAAGTCATCCGCCACGACCAATTGTTTTAATCCTCCTTCGCGAGTCCAGCTAAAGACGCGACGTTTACCGGAGCTATCGTCTCCTTCGCCGATAACGAGACATGAATCGTTAATGGCACAGGCGAAGAACGCTCTTCCCCCTTCTCCAACTATGTCGATAACGCCAAATTCTGGAGACCAGACGAAGCCACATACGATTGTCCTGCGCTGGCGCCAACCAAGCACGACACCGTCGCTATTGATCGCATATGCTCGACTCCAACCTTCGAACTGATTACCCAAGTTAATCATGCCCCCGGCCGGCGTCCACAGAAACGCGCGTTCCGCCTCGTGTTTTGGGTCTCCGGCACCGACAAAACTATTTCCAACAATCTGACAGTTGTTGTTGATCGATTGTGCGATGGAGTCGCGTCCGCCCAGAGTCCCTAGATCCCGCATCCCCTCGCTTTTGTCCCAGAGAAACGCGTGCGTCGCCGACTGATCCGCGTGCGCGGAGCCAACCACTTGGCCAATGTCGTTAACGCCCAACGCGTAGCTAAATGGTCCGCCAAAAGTTCCCAAGTCCTGAATTTCTTGCCTCGGCGGCCAAACGAATGCATGCGGCAGCGCCTCGATCGGCTTTCGCAATTGTCCAACTATGCATCCTTCATTGTTGAGACCGCTTATCGACAGATGATAGTCATTTATCGCGCCAATCTGCTCAAGAGTCGCGACCTCCACGGTGTTGGACTCTTGGCGACCTTTATTGACGCGGAACTCGCAGTCGATATGTTCCTGAATAGTTGCGCTGGTCGATTGGCTTGAGGTAAACGCGGTTTGAACGAGTTTGGCGTTAGGATTTGATTTGAGTATGGGAGCCAGCATTTTGGTAATGTCAAGGCCACCTATTACTGTTCGCGGAATCAAGGGCCCCGGAACGTCCCCGTGTACCTCGCCGCTACCTGCTCCGTGGATGTCAAGCGAGTACGCTAAACAAGCTGCGCTGATCCCGTTTCTTGCCGCCGGTGACTGCGCTGCCAACCGGTTAATGTTTCCCAACTCGTACCGAATTACATTCGCGGCGGTGGCATTTTGCGCGAGACGTTTAAGTTTCCGCTTTGCCGCCTCCGATACGGCATTTCGAATCCCAGTAACGAAGACGTGAATGCCGGTCGTTGAGCGGCGGACATCCACCTTCAATTCGTTGGGTATGGGTGTCATGCTCCCAGTCAGAGTCTGATAATTCGAGACGACCGCGTAAACGGGAGTACCCGCCTCATACCCGGCTAGCACGAAACTGTGGAGCTTTACTTTTCCAAAGCTCTGGTTGATGCTAGCTATCCAAGCGCTTCCTTGCTCACGAATCTTCTCAACCGCGTCTTGAAATGTCGCGCTAAATTTCGGAAGCTCAGCAAGCCACTCGGACGCATATTCGTCAGTTCGTTTCCCTTTCCACAACCCCATCCCACAGTACGTCAGAAATCCTGACCATTTGTCATACCGCAGGGATACGATCTTCGAGGAGTTTGGCTGCAATTCTATCCACTTGCCGTCTGTACCTCTCTCGGTCTTCGAAATCTGGAAGTCTGCAGACTGGTGGATGCCAGCCGGGCTGACGATGGTAATGTTCAGTGTCATTTGAACTCCGAGGTGGACTAGCAGTTATCAGAGGTGGAAAGCCTCCGCTCTCGATGAGTTTATCGTAAACGGCAAAGTGAAATCTCCGGCGCCCCTAGAAAGGGCTGTGGCGCGCCTATGCTAAGTCTGCCAGCCCTCCAACATCACTCCAGCAAAGCTCAAGAGTTCAGACATATTCGTCTTAAGAGGACCTCCAAGTGCAACCAAAGCAAGCACATAGCATCTAATAATACGTACATATAATTATGTACATATTGTGATGATCGCATCTTCGCAGTTCGATCACTTGTACAGATATTCGGAAGTCATGTGGGCGACACCTGCCTCAAATAGATGGGTTTTTCTTTGTGATGGTCTTCGGCAATACGACGCCCCGCTAGGGCGTTTGATGTTGGCAAAGGAGCGAAAATGGGAGCTGGTTTCTGCTCTTCAGAAATCGATCCGGCGAGGAGAGAAGGAGATGGCATTACATCTCCTCTCGGCAATCGACGCCATGCCGGAGGAGTATGCCTACTTTTGGAGACGGCTTTGTGTCATCGCCTGTGAAGACGTGGGACCCGCCGATGATGTTCTTGCTGCTTTTGTAGTCGCCTGCTCGACTGTTTTTCCCCCGAAGAAGACTGGACGCGACAACAACCTCAGACTCATGGGGTTTCTTGTTGCCCAGATGTGCGATCTCTCGAACCGCAGCCGCATTTATTGCAGTTACGGCACGATTGAGCCTGCGGCCATGAAGTCGGAATTGCCTGAGCTTGGAACTGAGGACAAGCTAATTATCTCGGCAATCATGCAGCAGAAGGCGAGCGTAAAGTGTCCCGAGAATCCCTGGAGGGAATGGCAGAGGAAAAATGATTGGCGGGCGGAAGGACTATTGAGGTTTGTTGGTCTGAAGCTTCCGCTGGAAATGACCACGGTACAAACACCCCTGCCGCCCCACAAGATGCTCTTCGACTTGCCTAGCTATTGCTATGACGTTCATACCCGTGTGGGACTGGCGATGCTCAAGCGGCTAGTGCAGGGGGTCGAAGGGGCAGAAGGTATCAGGGAGTTTTTTCAGCGGAACAAGATCAAGGGTGCCCATAGGGCTGTGGGTGAGGCACTGTTTTTTGTGGAAGGCGGTCGCATTGAGGGCGAGCTGATCTACGAGCCGTTGTGCGGTCTAGAGCAACGTCTCTTCGCCCATCAATTTGGCCTGCCCCTAAACAAGTGGCTGGAACTGCGGGTTCTGGCGGAAAAAGCCTTGGCAAATGGTGTAATCGACCGGGTCAGGGAGGAAGTTTTGCACCAGTTCTATGGCCAGGAATTTTGCAATCAATTGCGCCAGCAACGGACGCTTGATCTGTGACGCGAGGAGGCCAAATGGGAATACATCAAACTTAACCATTTCGTTGCATTTCCCGATGGCATGCCACACAAAACACAACACTTAGACCAAAAGAAAAGGGGGTTAAATTCAACATAATGTTGCATTTCAAGGAAATCCAATGCCAGAAACTCCTAGAATCCGCAAACAAACGATGATTCACCTCGAACCGGCTGAGGTGCTTTCCGTACTCAGGGCGGCAAAGGCCAAGGGTGCTCGGGAATGGGCCATGATCGTCCTTGCATATAAGCACGGCATGAGAGCCTCCGAGGTCTGCAATCTTCGCTTAGATGATATCGACCTGAAAAACGGCAGCATCGTTGTCGAACGGCTCAAAGGCTCGCTACGCACTACGCAGGCAGTGACCGAGCATCGCGGCGAGCCGCTGCTGAACGAACTCAAAGCCCTTCGGGAATGGTTGCGGCAGCGTCCGGATGATGGCTCTGATTATCTCTTTAACAGTCAAAAGGGAGGACGGCTTGATCGTTCTCAATTTTTTCGGCTGTTCAAGGCAATTGCTAGTCAAGCCGGGGTGCCAGGAGAAAAGCAGCATCCCCACGCTCTCAAGCATTCGATTGCCAGTCATCTGGTTTCGGCAAATGTCAATCTCGCCCTGGTGAAACAGCAGCTGGGCCACAAGAGTATCAACAGCACCCTGCGATACGTGACTACGACCGACCAGCAAGCGTCAAAAGCCACGGTTGGTGCACTGATGAAGATTTATTGAGAAAGGGCAATAGATCGGCAGAAAAAGCTCAGGAACGAGCGAGACCAAGGATTCAGGTTCTCGGCTTAGCAGGCACCAAATCTTCGGCAATTCCTCGAAGTAACTGAGAGGGAGTCATATCGAAGCCAAGGGCCAAGATCTCAATAGTCCTCAAGCCCGGTTCTTTATTGCCATGTTCGAGCTGCGAAATGTAAACGCTTCCGAGGCCAGTGTGCTCTGCCAGGTACACCTGCGTCCACCCGCGCTTCCTTCGTATTGCCCGAATGCGCCTGCCAAATCGCACGCAGATGTCGCTTGCCATTCAATGAGCATGGGGTTATCCTTGCGGCTAGTTTTAGCCGCTAGGCTAAATTGGTATTTTTATAGCCTCTCCAGGCGCGTGTTGGAGGGCAGCAGCAGGAGCAGGCAATGTCGGCAAGGGAAAGGTACCTCAGTCCCGCTTTGTTCACAGCAAACTTCTCACATCCTGGAAAGCTGACTGAAAAGTCCTATAGCATTACGACTGCTCGCGAGATCGGTTTCAAGGAGAAATGGCTGCAAGACGCAATCATGAACGATCCTGAGATCGTCTTGGCACCCTGTCGGGAGGCGGGCCTAATCAGCGAAGAAGATGGACTATGGCTGCCGTGGGCGAGTGAAGTCACAGTGCCAGATGTGGGCAGCATCGACGTGTTGCTCATATCGAGCGAAGGGCGGGTAGGAATTGTTGAAACCAAATTGGCGTACAACCACGAGGCGCGTCGAAAAGTCGTTGCTCAAGTATTGGAATACGCGATTCACCTAAACTCCATCACCGAATTGCCGAATATACCGACAACTGATGGCGGCAATAGTTTCGTTGATCGAGAAGTTGTTCGAAACGGACTTCAAGAAGGCGATTATCTCCTCGTCATTGCGGGTGACCAACTCGACTCGCGGGCCATCAGGTTGAGCGAGGCCGCCCTTGGCAAACACTCGCTACGGGCTTGGGCTTTAGCACTCGTCGAGGTTGCTGTCTTCGAGCAACAAACGGATTCCGGCCAAAAAGCATATCTCCTTGTGCCCCACATCCGGGGGACAATCGTTCCAGAGCACCGTCAGGTCGTGACCATACAGATCCAGGGCGACAAAACGCGAGTTGATGTCACGCCTGCGACGCCAGCAGCGACGGGAGAAAAGTGGGACGAGAAGCGATTTCTTGCGAAGGCCGAGGGCGTGGCTGAGCCGTTGCGGCAGTTCGTCAACGACTTGCGACGGTTGCGTGATGACCTCTCTGAAGTCACCCTGGCCTTTGGCCGTGGGGCGGCACCAACGCTAACCCTGCGTAAGGAGGGACAAGGCATCCTCACATTTAATCTCGACGGCTCAGGTTCCCTGAACTTCAACAAGCCTGCCTTTTCCCGCGTGCTTGGCCAAGAATGGGGGGAGTACTACCGAAGGAATCTTGAGGCCTTATTCCCCGAAGAGATGGAGAAGGATTGGCCGACTGTCAAGTTGCGGCCGAAAACGGCTGACCGAGACCTGGTCGCGCTCTCAGCCTTGTTGCAAGAGGTGCTGACTAGGTCTCCCCATGCAGGCGCGCTCGCAGGCAGCCCCGATTAGCGCGTAGTCGCCACGTACACGGAGATGTACAAGCGAAGGAAAGCTGTTTCTAGGCGGCACCTTGACCTTAACGGCTGCGTGGGCAGCTATCTGCTATTGGAGGATTTGCCGCCTTCCTGGACGGTTACCGCACGAAGATCATGTAACAACTGGAACCAGCAGAGTAGGGATTAAGCCGAATTGCAATAGCACGACGGGCCGCTAATTAGAGAGATTCGCGAAAAATGAAATGTTTGTTATTAGTCACGACTGATAAAGGTCAAGAAATCGCTGGCACCATCACGTTGACAAACGGAAAGGTTACTGCTGTGCCTGAAAAGGGATTTGAAAATGCCGTGAACTCTGTGATGAGTGAACCAAATTACGATATAGATCATTTTGTTAGTTTGAAAGACGATCCGGTAGGTTGGCTTAATGCTTTGCCTAAGCAATATAATGGTTCGTATTTCAGAGCTTTGCTGGTTGATGACACCCGTGCAGAGGACTGCACCAAAGCCGGAACGCTGCGCTTGCAGTGAATAACTTCACGGAAGTTGTGTTCCGATCATCGGATGGTACTTTGTGCGTCTTCACTCTTCACTCAGCTCGGTCAAGACTAAAGGAGCCGTTCGAGACCAATGCCAGAAAAATGAGTCATGGATTTGACTCTGAGGGCGGTCAGCTTGATTGGCGCCGTGCACGGTGCAGCAGCGTGCGCATGCATCGCTCTATTAACTGGGGAGCATGTTCGATTTCATCTTACGGACGCGGCTGCGGCCAGTCAACGAATGGCGGGGGTTATACGCACTGAGGGGAAAATGCTACACCCCTACCCCCAGGGGGTATAGGGGCCGGGGCCCGCGCGCTAGCGAGTGGGGCGAGCGGGTGGGTAGCGAGAGAGAAAGGCGGGCGGGGGCGCGGGAGTGGGCAGAATCTATCGGATGCGGTGCCCAACCCTCAAAGTCACGGTTGCCGCTCAGATGGAATCCGGAGAACCCTCCCCTTGTGTTGGAGGCCAAGCTCGGCAAACTGCTTAACCTGAGGGGCGCCAAGTGTGAAGGATGTTGCCCCGCTAGAGATCCAGACAAAATCGCGTTCAAATTGATCCAAGAGGCTGCCGCTGCCCACCAGCCAGTTCCGCAGCCAACGCAGTTTGTTCAGAACCACTTTCACCTCTTTGTCATTGGCGGTATGTATCTCCACCCAGTAGATACAGTCTCCCCGCCGGTTCGCGTGACGGTAACCGATGGCAAAGTCCCATCGGTGTGCATTGGGCTCCTTTTTCTGGAGCGCACTGTCCACGTCCACACTGCCTTTCAATTGGCGAGGATCTGAGGGATCCACGTGGGGTCTATCCTGCGCCCGCAAAGCACCTAATCCGGGCCTCCATGTCTCCTTCAATTGGGGTGTGTTCCTCACCGCGTTCTTGAAAGTCACTTAGAGATCCTTCGTTCTGCATTCGCGGCGGAGCGGGCCACTGCCCTGTTTGCCCTTCCGCTAAACTCAGCGAGTCCACCCCAACCGGAATGTCCTTCGTCCTCGGCTGACGGGTCTAGTTTGGAGATGTCACGCGTCTTGCCAGTCTCTCTGTCGAAATAAAAAACCTTTAGAACCTTCTTCATGACTGTATCGGCTAGCTTTCGCATTGATTGCGTGTTTTCTGCTTCAAAGATATCCAGAACGGCGTGCGCATCAGCGCCGTTAGCCCTCAAGTGTTTCAGCGCCCATATTGCGTCCAACACCTGCGGAGAGTGGGTGGAAAGGCAGACGCGGTAACCACGTGCCACCAGCTCAAGAACTAGCAACAACACGACTGCAATGGCTCGCGGGTGCAGTCCCATTTCCAGTTCTTCTAAGACCACCCAGCTTATTTTGTCGCGGGTCGAAACTTTCGTAGGGGGCATCAGCCAGTAGAAGCCCAGCAGCAAGGGCACAAACTCCCTTTGACCAGCCGACCAAACCATGTAGGGCAATGACACCCTTGTTCCTTCCGGCCCGAGGACTAGCCTCTTTTGAGAGCGGAACTTATCAACTTTCAAATGGAAGCTGGAAAACACATGATGTTGTAGAAGGTCTCGGAATTCTCTTTTCAAGCGACGTTCTTGAGGGAACAAGTCAACACTGGCACCGAATTCCTGTTCTACGAGCACCCGCAATTTCTCGCTAAATTCGCGGACGGCAAACGGATCGCCGGGTGTGTAGTCTGTAAACGGACGAGGCCATCCATCGCGCAACGTTAGCACGCGCTGCGCGGGTATGTAAAAGAGAGTCTCGTCCTTGTTGGGGCGCTTACGCTTTGCGATTTGTGGTAAATCGACCGGCATTCCTTCCCACTCAATCGAAGTGCGTTCCCCCTGCCAGATGAACCGCATTCCTTCACCAAAATAAATGTCAAGAAAATCCGGGAGGCTGTGTTCCCAGTCCAAGCCATACTTAGCCATTTCGTGCTGCACCTGGCCTGCATCCACCATGAGCTTCAGAAGTTGTAATGCGATGCTCTTGCCGGTTGCTTGGGGACCCACAAGCACAGTCAAATCGCCAAATGACAGTTTCGCTTTCTTGATCTGCCCGAGATTCTGAATTTTCAGTGTTGTCATTCAATCCCCGTCCGTTGGCTTCTTCGTAGCTCCTTGCATCGTCGGTTCAGCACGCAATCCACACAACTCACTGAAAGAATTGTTCGTTCGTGCGGCAACGACGGAGTATATCACCTGGATCGGGAAGGGGGAATTTCACGATTGTAGAGTGGTCCTTCGCAGGAATGCCCTCTGGGTGATCTATGAGAATTTTGAACACGCCTCGCTGCAACTCGCCGAAGCGTCGCCTCGGTATATTGCTCATTGTGATCTTCACTCCTGTCCGACATAAATTTGCGCTCTGGACAAAGCCCGGACACTGTCCAGTCTACAGGCTGTACGTTCCGAGTGGGTAAACCTGCAAAGGGGACCCGGACTGCCCAAGAACGTTGAATAGTTATACAATTTTGAGGTCCCGGCGTCGCTGTGAGTTGACGCGGGTCCGTGCATGAGGCGTTCGTGACCACCCTGTCTCCCACTCTACCGATGAATTTGACAACCGCCCAGGTGATCGACCGCGTTTTCAGAGGACCAGGTGTCAAGCACGGTCTTGCCGAATTTGCTGACTTACCCAAGAAGGTTGAGGATATCCTTTCGATCTATCCAAAGGTGTCCGATTCGGGACGGAGTAGAGGTGAAGTCCGGTACTACCTGAAGTGCTTTAAGCGTGGTATCGATATCCAGGTGTACTCAGAAACGAAATCCAATCCTGAAGAAATCGTCCGGCAACTATGGCTTTACAAGTTGAATTGTGTATACGGTTACTCCTGGCAATACATCGAAGTCGAGTACTCGGTAAAGTTTGGAACGGTGACGGCGGCAAAGGCAGCAGACATCCTGGTCTTTCAGAAGGACGGGAGGACCGCAAAGATAGTCGTCGAGGTGAAGCGACCGGATCGAAAAGATGGTATCAACCAACTGAAGAGCTATCTCAATGCAGAAGGATCACCAGTTGGTGTGTGGTCCAATGGGATTGAGCGTGTAATTCTATATCGCCCGTATCCCAGAGAATTTGAAGATACTCTCACTGAAATCCCATCATTCTCACAAGATCCAAAGGATGTACTCGCGGCAAAGCTCACTCTCGGGGATCTGAAGCGCGAGTTCGATTTCAAGCGCATTATCCAAAACCTCGAAGAACTAGTGCTGGCGAATGCAGGTGTGGACGAATTCAACGAAATCTTCAAAATCATTTTTGCAAAGATCTATGACGAAAAGGCAGCTCGTGAACGGCGCAATCAGGAGCTCATGTTCCGAAAGTCCGAAGATCCGCAAATTACTTATGAGACGATTGACAAGCTCTTTCGCAAAGCGATGGATGAGTGGCCCGGTGTCTTTGACGAAAACGAGCGAATAAAACTTACCTCTCACCACTTGCAAGTGTGCATTGGTCCTATTGAGCGCATTCGTCTACTGGGCGCGAATATGCGCATCATGGACGATGCGTTTGAATATCTCATGCCGTCAGTAGCTAAGAAGAAGAACGGACAGTTCTTCACTCCGCGCTACGTAATTGATATGTGCATCAAAATGCTTAATCCCAAACGAAGGGAGCATATCGTTGACCCAGCGTGTGGTTCAGCCGGATTTCTCATTCATACTTTGGACTATGTCTGGCCCGCCGAGGACGATGCCAGAAAGGAAGAACGGAAGCACAAGTACGCCTCGAAATACTTGTGGGGCATGGATTTTGACGAACGGTCGGCGAAGGTTTCTCGCGCGCTGATGCTGATCGCTGGAGACGGTCGGAGTCACGTCTTCAAGGTGAATTCTTTAGATCCAAGGGAGTGGTTTTCCAGTCAAGAAGGGGAGGCCTTCCGAAATGCCTTGAGAGAATCAAATCTGCTCCAACACCGTCCGAATGCGAATCAAGTTATACGAGAGTCAGAGACTTGGCAGTTCTATCAGGGACTGAAGTTCGATGTGCTACTGACAAACCCACCTTTCGCGGGAGAGATGCGCGACCGGGAGCTATTGAAGCATTACTCACTTGCTGAGTCTGCTATAACCCGCAACGACAAGTCGCCAAAAGAGGAACGCGACGTTTTGTTTATTGAACGGTGCCTTGATCTGCTAAAACCGGGAGGACGACTAGCAATCGTCCTGCCGCAAGGAAAGTTCAGCAACTCGTCGCTTGCCTACATCCGTGAGTGGATGTTGAGACGATCACGGTTGATAGCTGTGGTCGGACTGCATCCCAATACCTTTAAGCCGCACACGGGAACAAAGACAAGTGTTTTGTTTATGCAAAAGTATACCGAGGCGGAGCTTGCTGAGATGAAAGCTGTTCAGGACGATATCCAGGGCGCGGCTCCTGACTACGGATCTTGGATCAGGGATATTGTAGAAGTCTCAGACCCGGAGACAGATCTTTCGGAGGAGCAGTTGCCCGAAGAGATCGCCGAGATCTTGCGAGAGCAGTTTGGGGGCGATGGGACCGACGAAGCAGATGACTCGGAGACAAGCGATGCTAGCGACAGCAAGGTGGATCGAGACGCTTTG
>Ga0181518_10004439_pt1 | contig 12523 bp, 8 predicted proteins | sample PEATcosm2014_Bin_28_FD_119751 | JGI IMG/M metagenome (GOLD analysis project Ga0181518, IMG submission 119751) | Peatland microbial communities from MTU Mesocosm Facility, Houghton, MI, USA - PEATcosm2014_Bin01_60_metaG | ecosystem: Environmental > Terrestrial > Soil > Wetlands > Peat | place... | reverse complement strand
GAAACGTGGACCAGTGCGGCGGTCGTCAGTCATGGCAGGCCATTTCCCTTGCTTTTACACCATTCGTGCCGCCGGTAAAACCAGACAGCGTGGCCATGGTCGACAACATGTACGAGATGGTCTTGTTCCAGGAGTACTGGGAAAAATCCAGGGTGCATGCGCCGGCATCAAGCTGCAGGTAACGCCGACCATCGACAACCAGCGGCTGCCCCGCACCGTTGCCGATCAACTCACGGTGCGACGGGATGTCGGACAGCACGACCGTCTCGCCCAGCGCCAGCGCTTCCAGCACGGCGTTGGACGAGTTCTCGATTTCGGAAGTCGAAATGAACACCTGCGACTGCCGCATGTGCTGCAAGACCTGCTGGCGCGGCAAGATGCCGAGGCACTCGACGTAGGGCCTTCTTTTCACACTCGGCGGAATGCTCTCGATATTGCCGACGATGAGCAGCTTTTCCAGGCGGCGCGTCGCCTGCATCTGTTCCAACACGGCGCAGGTCCGGTCCAGTCGCTTGTATGACGAGGTTCCCACGGTGATGGCCTGGGGCAGGCGGGGGACGTCGGTTACCCTCTCGAAGGCTTCAATTCCGTTGCGCAGCACCACGAACTCCCGGCGCCAGCCCGTGGTCTTGCGGTAGATGTCGAGGGTGAATGCCGATTCTCCTGACACCACCGAGCAGTTGTCCGCGCTCGCGACGAAACGCTCCCTAAGCAGGAAGTTTCTGGCGAACACCCAGATGTCCAGGGTCAGGCCCAGAAGCCCGAAGGGCAGCGAGTTGCTGACGTGCAGCCAGTTGTGGTCGCCGACCTTGCCGTAGATGGGAATGCCGTAGGAGAAGAACCAGTGCGATCGGCCGCCGTAGCGGCTCACGAAACGCGGGTCGAACCACAGCCGGGCCAGCGGCCTGCGCCGCACGACCTCGTACTTGACCGCCTTGCCCGCGATGTGCTCCTCGACCTGGGGATGCACCAAGAACAGCACGCGCCCCTGGCGGGCGGCGAAGTGGTCGGCATAGGCCAGCAGGCGCTTGAGGCCGCCCCCCACGGGCGACGCGGAGAAATCGAAGATGATGTCGTACTCCCGCCTCGTGCGCCCTGCTCGCAGTCGGTGAAAGGCTGTCATGGGCACTGACGCCAGTGTAACCCATTTGCGGTCCACCGGCGCGGGCGACGACGGGAGAATCCGACGCAGGAGTGCTAGGATGCGCGGCGCGTGTCGCCCGTCAGCCCCGAGAGCCATGGCCCACCACCGCTGATCGCTCTGGTCGCGGGGGCGCGGCCGAATTTCATGAAGATCGCGCCCATCTCGCGCGAACTGCAGCGGCGTGCGATCCCGGCGCGGCTCATCCACACCGGCCAGCACTTCGACGAGAACATGAGCGACGTGTTTTTCCGCGACCTGGGCATGCCCGCGCCCGACGTCAGGCTGGGCGCGGGCGGCGGAACCCAGGCGCAGCAGACCGCCGCGGTTCTGGTCGGCATCGAGGCCGAGTTGCTGCGCGCACGGCCAGCGCTCGTGGTGGTGGTGGGGGACGTCACCAGCACGGTGGCCGCCGCGCTGGCGGCCGCCAAGCTGGGCGTACCCGTGGTTCACGTCGAGGCCGGGCTGCGCTCGCGCGACTGGACCATGCCGGAGGAAATCAATCGCGTGCTCTGCGATCGGCTTTCCGATCTCTTGCTCACGCCTTCGCCGGATGCGCGCGACAACCTCCTGGGCGAGGGCATCGCAGCCGAACGCATCGTCTTCGTCGGCAACGTGATGATCGATTCGCTTCACTATGCGGTTGCGCGCCCCACCGACGTGCTGGCGCGCCTGCAACTCGGCCCGCGCGCCTACGCGGTCGCCACCATTCACCGGCCTTCCAGCGTCGACACGCCGGCGGCGCTGCGGGCCACCCTGGATGCGCTGGCCGCGGTGGCCGCGCGCGTTCCCCTGGTTCTTCCCGTGCACCCGCGCACCCGCGCCCGCCTGGACGAGTTCGCTCTGGCTGCTCACGCCCGCTCGCTCACCGGCCTCATGCTCACCGAGCCGCTCGGCTACAACGACTTCGTGACCCTGTTCTCTCGCGCGTGCCTGGCACTCACCGACTCGGGAGGAATCCAGGAAGAAACCACCGCGCTCGGCATCCCGTGCCTGACCATGCGTGACTCGACCGAGCGTCCCATCACGGTGACCGAGGGAACCAACCTCATCGTGGGCACCGACCGCGAGCGCATCGCGCGCGCGCTGGACGAGATCCTGGCGGGCAAGGGCAAGACCGGGCGCGTGCCCGAGGGCTGGGACGGCCACGCAGCCTCGCGCATCGTCGACGCCCTCAAGCGCTTCTGCGCCGGGACACCCAGGCCGCTGGCGTATCGCCCGGGCAGCCCGTGATGCACATCCTCTACGTCTCGCAGTACTTCCCCCCGGAGCCCGGTGCCCCGGCGGCCCGCGTGTCGGAACTGGCGCGCGCCTGGGTGCAGGCCGGGCACCAGATCACCGTGCTGACCGGCATGCCCCACCACCCCACCGGACTCGTACCGCCCGAATATCGGCGCCGCGTTCTGGTCAGCGAGGATTTTCACGGCGTGCGGGTGGTGCGTACCTGGATCTACGCTGCCGCCAACCGCGGGCGCCTGCGCCGGTCGCTGGCCTACGCGAGTTTCGCCGCCTCGGCCGCCCTGTGGGGACAGTTTCACGTGGGCCGCCCCGACGTCCTGGTCGCCACCAGCCCCCAGTTTCTCTGCGCGGTCGCCGGACACGCCATCGCCCGCACGCGTTCGCTTCCCTTCGTCTTCGAGGTCCGCGATCTGTGGCCCGAGTCGATCGTCGCGGTCGGTGCGCTGTCCGCGGGACATCCTGTCGTGCGCGGCCTCACCCTGGTCGAGGAGCACCTCTATCGACGAGCCGACCGCATCGTGGTAGTTACCGATTCCTTTGGCACGCGCCTGCGCCAGCGCGGCGTGCCGGCGCACAAGATCGAAGTGGTCAAGAACGGCGTCGACCTGGATCGCTTCGTGCCGGGATCGCACGACACCCCTTTGCGCGAACGCCTTGGCTTTGCCGGCAGGTTCGTGGTCGGCTACGTGGGCACGCACGGCATGGCCCACGGGCTCGACAGCGTGCTGGACGTGGCCGCCGCGCTTCGTCCGCATGACCGGATCCGATTCCTGTTCGTGGGCGAGGGCGCCGAGCGGCAACGGTTGCAAGCGCGGGCCAAGAACGAGGCGCTCGAAAACGTGGTCTTCCTGGGTGCGCTGCCCAGGGACGCGATGAACGAGGTGTACGCGACCAGCGATCTGTGTCTGGTTCCCCTGCGCAAATCCGAGCTTTTCCAGACGGTTTTGCCCTCGAAGATCTTCGAGATCCTGGGCATGGCCCGCCCGGTCCTGCTCTCGGTCGACGGTGAGGCGCGGGCCCTGGTCGAGGCGTCCGGGGGCGGCGTCTTCGTCCCGCCCGAAGATGTCCCCGCCATGACCGAGGCCATCCTGCGTCTCGCGCAGGAGCCCGCGGCCTGCCAGGACATGGGAGAGCGCGGCCGCGCCTACGTGAAGCAACACTTCGACCGCAAGCAACTGGCGGCGCGCTACCTCGAAATCCTGCAAGAGGTGGCCGAAAGAGGACGCGCGTGATCCCTGGCGCGAGAGATCTGGGACGCGCCCTGCGCACGCTGGCCGGGCTGCGGCCCGTGCAGATCCTGGCGCGGCCGCCGCACGCGCTGCTGTCCCGCATCCTGCGCGACCTGCCCGGCGGCCATGGCCCGGCCAGCCTGGCGTCCTGGCCCGAGCCGCCGGCTGAGCTGCGCGCCTTCGCCGAGGCGGAGAAAACCCGTGGCCGCCATCGTTTGGGCAGGCTGCCCGCGGGCTCGCTGCTGCGGGCCTACGAGGAACAGTACGGGCTGGAACTGGGCGCCGCGACCACAGGTCCGCCTGGCGCGTGGACAAGTGCGTGTGCGGTGCGCCCCTACCCCGCCTCGGTGCGCGCACGGCGGATTGCCGTGGCCATCCGGTGCGGCCGGCGCGATCTCGACGGCGAGCTGGCGCGCGCGGCCCGCGCCGTCCTCACGCAGATCGAGCTGCAGCTTCTGGGCAACCACCTGTTGGAAAACGGGCTGGGCCTGGCCTGCGCGGGTGCGGTCGCCCGGGGCGCCGAGGCCGACCTGTGGTGGGACGCGGGCCGGCACCTGCTCGACTGGCAACTCCCGCAGCAGTTTCTCCCTGACGGAGGACACTTCGAGCGCAGCGCCAGCTATCATCTGGCCCTGTGCGCGGGGCTGTGCGAAGCCGTCGCGCTGGCCAGCGCGGCCGGGCGAGCCGTGCCAGCCATCTGGCGGGAAACCGCCCGACGCGCCTTGGGCTGGGCCCAGGCGGTGCGTGCGCCTGACGGAAGCTATCCACTGTTCAACGATGCCTCGCTCGACGCCGGCCCGTCGGTTGACGAGGTGCTTGCCCTGGCTCGCGGCTGCGCTCTTGCTTCGACGGAGATCGGCTGCACCGACACGGCCGCCGGGACGCTGCGGGCGCTGCCCGACACCGGCTGGCTGATCTGCTCGTCGCCCAGCGCATGGCTGTGCCTGGATGCCGGGCCTGACGGGGCGCCCTACCAGGGCGGACACGTACACGCCGACGCCCTGACCTTCGAGCTGTGGATCGAGGGCGAGCGCGCGGTGGTCGACTACGGCGTGTCCAGCTACGGCCGGGACCCGGCCCGGGCCGAGACGCGCGCCACCCGCGTCCACAACACCGTCACGGTGGCCGGCGGGGACTCCAGCGAGGTGTGGGCCGCCTTTCGCGTGGGTCGCCGTGCCCGGGCTCGCATCCTCGCGAGCGTTCCCACTCCCAACGGTGTGTCCGTCGAGTGTGAACACGACGGGTATGCCTGGTTGCCCGGCCGGCCTGTGCACCGACGCCAGCTCGTCTTCACCGCCCGCGCGCTCTGCATCGACGATCACGTGGCCAGCGCCACGCCCTATCCTGCCCAATCCCGTCTGCGCCTCGCCGCCGACGCGCGCCTGCGCTGCGAGGGCGGCGCGATTGCGTCGTCGGAGGACCGATGGCACCCCGAGTTCGCCACGCCCCGGGCCGCCCGCGTGCTGACACAGACCGTGTCTGCCGACCCTACAGCAGGCGCGCACTGGCTGCTGCGCTGGTAGAAGACGACTTTACTCGGCTGGCTTTCGGGGGCTAGATGGTTCCCGTGCGGCAGATCTCACAGAACTACAAGACGGGCGAGCTGGCCATCGTACACGTGGCTGCTCCGCGCGCTTCGCGCCGGGGCATCCTGGTCGAGACCCGGGTTTCGCTCATCTCCGCCGGAACCGAGCGCGCCATCGTGGACCTGGCGCGCAAGAGTCTGCTGGCCAAAGCGCGCGAGCGACCCGACCTGGTCAAGCGGGTCATCGAGAAGGCCCAGCGCGAGGGACCGCTGGCCGCGCTGGACGCGGTTCGCTCGCGACTGGATTTGCCCATCCCGCTCGGTTACTCGCTGGCTGGCTGCGTGCTCGAGGCAGGGCCCGAGGCGTCGGACTTTGCCCCGGGCGACCGCGTGGCCTGCGCGGGCGCCGGCTACGCCAACCACGCCGAGGTGAACGTCGTCCCACGCAACCTGACGGTCAAGATCCCCGACGGTGTTTCGGACGAGGAAGCATCCTTCGTCACGGTGGGCGCCATCGCCCTGCACGGCGTGCGCCTGGTCGAACCCACCCTGGGCGCGGTGGTGGCGGTGGTCGGTCTCGGCCTGATCGGCCAGATCGCGGCCTCGCTGCTTTCCGCCCACGGCTGCGACGTGGCGGGACTCGACGTCGATCCCGCCAAGGTGAAGCGCGCGCTCGATCGCGGCGCGGTTGCCGGGGCCGTCGTGGGCCAGGACGACTGCGCCGAGGTGGTGCGTGCCGCCTCCTCGGGCCGAGGCGCGGATGCCGTGGTCATCACCGCGTCGTCGGACACCAACGCCCCGCTGGTGCTGGCCGGTGATCTCGCGCGCGACCGCGCCCGCATCTCGGTGGTGGGTCTCTTGCCGCTGCAGATCCCGCGCAAGACCTACTACGAGAAGGAACTGTCGCTGCTGGTCTCGCGCAGCTACGGGCCGGGCCGCTACGATCCCGCCTACGAAGAGGGTGGCAGCGACTACCCCATCGGGTACGTGCGCTGGACCGAGGCGCGCAACCTCGAAGCCGTGTTGACCGCCATCGCGCGCAAACGGCTGGATGTGGCTTCACTGATCACGCATCGGTTCCCGTTCGAAAGCGCGCTCGCGGCCTACGAGGTCATCACCGGCGCGCGCATCGAGCCGCACCTGGGCGTGTTGCTCACCTATCAGGGTGGGCAGCCGGCCGTCACCGCGACCCCCGCTGTCGCCCAGCCGCGCAGCGCGGGCGGCCCGCTCGGCGTGAGCATCGTAGGCACCGGCTCCTTTGCCACCGCGGTGCTGCTACCTGCGCTGGCCAAAGTGAAGGGGGCCCGTTTGGATGCGGCGGTTTCGCGGCGTGGCCTTTCGGCGCGCCACGTGGCCAATCGCTACGACGCCGAAGTGGCCGCGAGCCTGGACGAGCTGCTCAGCCGCCCATCGACAGAAGCCGTGATCGTCGCCACCCGCCACGATCTGCACGCCAGCCAGGCCGCGGCCGCGCTGGCCGCTGGCCGCGACGTCTTTTTGGAAAAGCCCGCCGCCACCACCGAGGAGGATTTGTCAAAACTGCTGGAGGTGGCACGCGCATCGGGCCGCCGCCTGATGGTGGGCTTCAATCGGCGCTTCGCGCCCTTCGCGCGCCAGCTCAAGGCGGCCTTCGAGGGACGGCGAGCCGGTCTGGTGATGACCGCGCGGATCAACGCGGGTTTCGTGCCGCCGGGAAGCTGGGTCGTCGATCCGCACGAAGGCGGCGGACGCATCGTGGGCGAAATGTGCCACTTCATCGACCTGTGCTCGTACTGGGCCGACGCACTTCCGGTGCGCGTGTCGGCCCATAGCATGGGCGGCCAGGGCGCCTACAGCGGCGAGGACAATCTGGTTGTCGGCCTGGAATTCGCCGACGGCAGCGTGGCCAGCCTGGTCTACACCTCGATGGGCGATCCCGCCGTGGGCAAGGAGATCTACGAGGTGACCTGCCAGCGCACCATGGCCCGCATCGATGACTGGCGCGGCCTGTCCGTCACCCGGGGCAGCCACACGCGCGTCTCGCGCGCCCTGCGCGCGGACAAAGGACACGCCGAGGAACTGCGCCGGTTCGTGCAGGCATGCCACAGCGGCCAGCCTTCGCCGATCTCCCTCGACAGCATCGCCGCCACCACGCGCGCCACCTTCGCCATCGAGCACGCCCGCCTGAGCCGCGCGTCCGTCGAGCTGTAGCTATCCGGGCTGGTCCAGCGTCTCCTGGCACCACACCTCGAGCGACAGCAGCGCCCAGATCGGATACGCCAGATCCATCGCGTCGCTGTCGAACAGCCCCAGGATCTTGGCCACGCCCTCCGGCCGGAACAGCCCCCGTCGCCGCACCCGCGCGGGCGACAGCAGATCCATGACCATGGGGCGCAGGCTGCCGCGCAGCCAGGACCGGATGGGGGCGCCGAATCCGGTCTTGCTGCGCCTGGCGATCTCGGAGGGCAAGTGCCGCCGCGCCGCCCGCCGGAACACCAGCTTGGTGGATCGGCCGCGCAGCTTGTGTGCATGCGGCAGATCCATCACGTACTCGGCCAGATCGTTGTCGAGATAAGGCACGCGCACCTCGACCGACGCGGCCATGGTCGCCTTGTCGGTGTAAAACAGGTTGTGGCTGGGTAAGTAGGCGGCCACGTCGAACGCCAGGCAGCCATCAAGCGGGTCGTTTGCGTTGGCCACGTCGACGGCGTCGCGAACCAGGGCTTGCATGTCCGGCCCGTCCCCCAGACCAAGCCCTTGCAAAAACTCCGGCTCCAGCCAGAGCGCGAAGGCCTCGCCCATCATGGTCGGATCGATGGGCACATTGGCCAGCGCCTTGCGAATCCGGCGCAGCAGGGGACGAGTCGCCAGGCTGTCCGACGGCAAAAGCCCGACACCCTGCCGAGCCAGCGCCACCAGGCCCCGGCGCAACTCGGCCGGCACGCGATAGAACGGTCCCATCATGTGCGCGGCAAAGTGCCGCCGATAGCCGCCGGCAATCTCGTCCGCTCCCATGCCCGTCAGCAGAACCTTGCTGGTCGACGAGGCGGCCTTGGCAATCAAGTACGCGTTCAGGATGGCCGGATCCGCCGCCGGCTCGTCCATGGCCCGCATCATGGCGGGCAGCAGGCTCGTGGTATCCGGCTCCACGGTGTGGACGTGGATCTCCAGCCCCAGTCGCTCGGCCAGCAGGCGCGCGTATTCCACGTCCGGGTCGCCCAGATCGCGCCGGTCGTGCTCGCGGAAGGCGACGGTGTGGCAAGGCAACCGGTGGGCCCGCCGATGGGCCGCATGGGCCAGCAGCGACGAATCGATGCCGCCGCTCAGGAACAGCCCCACCGGCACGTCCGCAACCAGTTGGTGCTCGACCGCATCGTCGATGAGCCTGTCCAGCACCCGATCGACCTCGATGTCCGGCTTGCGCGGACTGAAGCCGATGCGGTGGCGATGGTAGCGAACCGGCACGCGAGCCACGCCACGCTCGACCACCAGGGACTGGCCCGGGCCCAGGCGGGTCACCCCCTGCCACATGGAAAGGTGGTCCGGCACCCAGCCATAGCGCATGTAGGCCGACAGCGTGGCGCGGTTGATCTCTCGTGCCACCCATTTGGCCGCGGCCAGCGCCTTCACCTCCGACGCGAAGGCCAGGCCGTCGGGGGTTCTGGCAATGTGCAGCGGCTTGATGCCGAAGCGATCGCGCGCCAGCACGGCGCGCCGGGCGGGCGCATCCCAGATCACGAAGGCGAACATCCCGTTGAGGATCGAAACGAAATCGGGCCCGTGGTCCTCGTAGAGATGCACCAGCACCTCGGTGTCCGAGCGCGTGCGAAACACATGGCCACGGGCCTCGCACTGCCGGCGCAGTTCGCGGAAGTTGTAGATCTCGCCGTTGAACAGCACGCCCACGTCGCCGGTCTCGTTGAAGATGGGTTGCTGCCCGCCTTCCAGATCGATGATGGCCAGGCGGCGCATACCGGCGGTGATCCCGGGGCGCATGAGCACGCCCTGGCCGTCGGGCCCGCGCCTCCAGATGGCGGCCAGCGCGTCCTCAAGCGGCTCGGCGTCGCCGGTCCGCTGGGGGTCGTTCCAGATCATTCCCACGATGCCGCACATGGGCTCTCCATAGGACAACTCGCCCACCGGCGGTCGAGGTCAGGGAAGAAACTCAGCAACGCCACGAGGCGCAGTCTAACCGATCCATCGTCGCCGACCACTGCCAAGGAAAAGATCCGGCTGTCCAACAACGGCCAGGTTTGACCGATGGCTGGTTCGGGACAGCTACCGACGCCCCAGATCGGCCGTGGCGCGCGGCAGGCTCTCATGTGTATTCATGCTGTGAATGGTTATCATTCGTAACATGAATAGCCGCGAAGGCGACCGCAGGCCGCCCCTACCGGTCGCCCGCCAGATCCCCCTTCAGCCGCCGGCAGCAAGCCGCCAGCATGACCAGGGCAAACAGACGCGCTCCATTGGCCCGACCTGCCATGTGACCCACGATCTGCTCCTCGACCGTCGTGCGATCGATCGCGTCGGGCAAGTCCGCCAGCCGCCCGCGCACCGCCTCGGGACCTGCCTCGCGAAACCAGGCGTCGAGCGGTACGGAAAAGCCCTGCTTGCGATCGATGTCCAGCGCCGAGGGCAGCCACTCGCGCGCCAGGCGTCGTTCGAGGCGTCGGGTTTCCCGGCCGTCGCACTTCCACACCGACGGGATCTTGCTGAACGCGAATTCGACCAGGCTGGCGTCGAGAAAAGGCGCGCGCACCTCCAGCGAGTTCATCATGCTCGCGCGGTCCACCTTGACCATGAAGTCATCCACCAGGGTGGTCGAAAAATCGAAGCGGCAGAGCGCCTGCACCGGATCCACGACGTCGGATAGCAAGGCCCGCGCGCCGCGCTCCGGCGCCAGCACATCGTCGCCCAGCGCGGCCCGCGCCTCGGGCGTCAGCAGACGGGAGCGCACCGCCCGATCGAAAAACGACGTGCCCCACACCCGCTGGAAAATCGGCCCCTCGCGCAGCGACACCAGCAGATTGCGCCCCTTGAGCCCCACTGGCAGCCGCGCCGCCGCGGCCGCTGTCGTCCGCCACAGAGATCGCGGCACGCAGCCCCAGCGACGGGAATCGCGGGCCGCGGCCCGGTAGTGGTTGTAGCCGGCGAACAGCTCGTCGCCGCCGTCGCCGCCCAGGGCGACCGTGACGTGCTGCCGAGTCAGCCGCGAGACCAGGAACGTCGGGATCAGCGACGAATCCGCCAGCGGCTCGTCGAGAAATGCCGCCATGTCGTCCAGCACCGCCAGCGTCGCGCGATCGGCTGTCAGCTCGTGGTGGTCGGTGCCGAAGTGTCTGGCCACCAGAAGCGCGTAGGGCGATTCGTCGAACCCGGTGGCCGGCACGCGAATGGTGAACGTCTTCACCGGCGCATCCGACACACGTGCCGCAGCCGCGGTCACCAGGCTGGAATCCAGGCCGCCGCTCAGGAAAACCCCCACCGGGACATCGGCGATCAGACGGCGGCGCACGGATTCGGACAGCAGGGCGGCCAGCTCCTCGGTCAAGACCTCGGGATCGCCCGCGCTGGGGACCGCGCGGTCAGGCAAGGTCCACCAGGCCCAATGCCGCCACTGCCCGGTGGCCGGGGTGAACCGGGCCGCGTGGCCAGCGGGCAGCTTGGCCACGCCCCGCTGAAAACACAGCTCGCCCGGATAGCAACCGTAGGCCAGGTAGTGATTGAGGGCCGACAGGTCCAGCCCGCTGTCGTGACCCAGGGCCTTCAGCTCCGAGGCGAAGCGCAGGCACGTCCCTTCGCGGACGTAGTAGAGCGGCTTCTTGCCCACGCGATCCCGCGCGAGAAACAGCGACGGCGGCGTGTCGCTGCTACCGCTGTCGTAGATGGCAAAGGCGAACATGCCGTTCAGGCGCGCCAGGCAGGCTTCGCCCCAGCGCTTGTACGCCTCCAGCAGCACCTCGGTGTCGCTGCGCCCCCGGAACGCCACGCCGTCGGCCTCCAGTTCCGCGCGCAGCTCGACGAAATTGTAGATCTCGCCGTTGAACACGATCACCCAGCGCCCGCTGGCATCGACCATGGGCTGGGCGCCGGTCGGGCTCAGGTCGATGATCGACAGCCGGCGATGGCCGAGCAGCACGTCGCGCGGCCTGTCCTGCCAGAACCCGCTGCCGTCGGGACCGCGATGGCGAAGCCGGTCGAGCCGCGCCGCGAATGCCTCGCGCGTCGCCCCGGTCCCGATCCAGCCCAAAATTCCACACATGGCTAGCCCTATCCAGGCGGCAATGCGATCCGACGCAGCCGAGCGGCGAGACACCCCTGCAGAACGGACAATGACGGCGACGTGGGCGGCAGCAGGAACTCGGACGACAGCATGGCGCCGGTACAGTATACGCAAGGCCTCCCGCGCGCGCGAGCCGGCGCGCTCGCGTTCCAGCGGCACCTGCGGCGTCCAGCACGGAACCATCCCATCCCGCAAGAATCGGAGCTAAACTCAAACTTGCGGACTGTCATGGCCACACGTAACAGAACGAGCGCGTCTGCTTGCCGTCGCCGAACACGGTCAGCGGCTACCCGGCCAGCGCCTGCACCACGAAATTCGAAACCACGCGCCCGTCGTTCTCGTGCATGCGCGGGCCGTAGGTGTTGAAGATGCGCGCGATGCGGAGGTGCGCCACATTGGCTCGTGTGCCGGTGTCGCTGCTACGATTCATACGTTGGGCCGACAGCTCGTAAGGACCAGCCTCGGGTCGCACGCAGGCGCTGGTTGAACTCACGCTCGATGACGTGCGCGCGATCGACGACGACGATCTCATCTCCGTTCGTCGCAACTGAAGCTGTGGTGCGGGGCCGGTCGCCCTTCGTCGCGGGCTACCCTTGGGGACCGCCGTTGCGTGCGCGGAAATACGCGATGGTCGCCTCCAGTCCGCGTTCCAGCGGCACCTGCGGCGTCCAGCCACCCAGCAGCTTCTGCGCCAGCGCGATGTCCGGGTTGCGCCGCACCGGATCGTCCTTGGGCAAGGGCGCGTGTACGATGCCGGCGCGCGAGCCGACCATGTCGCGAATCACGGTCGCCAGCTCCAGCATCGAGGTCTCGCGCGGGTTGCCCAGGTTCACCGGATCGCAGCCGTGCGGGCTGGCCATCAGCCGCAGGAAACCCTCGACCAGATCCGACACGTAACAGAACGAGCGCGTCTGCTTGCCGTCGCCGAACACGGTCAGCGGCTGCCCGGCCAGCGCCTGCACCACGAAGTTCGAAACCACGCGCCCGTCGTTCTCGTGCATGCGCGGGCCGTAGGTGTTGAAGATGCGCGCGATGCGGACATCCACCCCGTACTGGCGCGCGTAGCTCACGGCCAAAGTCTCGGCGCAACGCTTGCCCTCGTCGTAGCAGGCGCGCGGCCCGAT
>Ga0181518_10004432_pt1 | contig 12531 bp, 10 predicted proteins | sample PEATcosm2014_Bin_28_FD_119751 | JGI IMG/M metagenome (GOLD analysis project Ga0181518, IMG submission 119751) | Peatland microbial communities from MTU Mesocosm Facility, Houghton, MI, USA - PEATcosm2014_Bin01_60_metaG | ecosystem: Environmental > Terrestrial > Soil > Wetlands > Peat | place... | reverse complement strand
GGCGATTGGAGCGGCGATTCAGGGTGGCGTGCTGGGCGGCGAAGTGAAGGACCTGCTGCTGCTAGACGTGACACCGCTGACGCTGGCGATTGAAACGCTGGGAGGCGTGGCGACCGCGATGATTCCGCGGAACACGACGATTCCGACCAAGAAGACGGAGACGTTTTCGACCGCGGCGGACAGCCAGACTTCGGTGGAAGTGCATGTGTTGCAGGGCGAGCGTCCCATGGCGGCGCAGAACCGGACGCTGGGGAAATTCCATTTGACGGGATTGCCGCCGGCGCCTCGGGGAGTGCCGCAGATCGAAGTGACGTTCGACATTGACGCCAACGGCATCCTGAACGTGACGGCGAAAGACAACGCTACGGGCAAGGACCAGAAGATCACGATCACTTCGTCTTCGGGATTATCGAAGGAAGAAGTGGAGCGCATGGCGAAGGAGGCCGACGCGCACTCCGCCGAAGACAAGGCACGGCGCGATGAGATCGAGGCCAAGAACCAGCTCGACTCGATGGTTTACAACATCGAGAAAATGCTGAAAGAACATGGCGACAAGATCTCGGGCACCGAGCGCGGCGACGTGGAGAATGCGGTGGCGGACGCAAAGAAGGCCATCGAAAGCGGCGACAAGAAGCAGATGGACCAGGCGCGCGAGAAGCTGACAGCGGCTTCGCACAAGCTGGCGGAGCAGATGTACAAGGCGGCGCAAGCGACTCCGGGTGCGGCTCCCGGTGGAGCGGGGCCAACTGAAGGACAGGGCGCTGGGTCCGGCGGAAACGGCGAGGCTAAGAAGAAGGATGAGGGCGTGATCGACGCTGAGTACGTGGATGTGGATGAGAAGAAGTAAGTCTGCTGGTTTTTGGCTAGTGGCACTTCGGTGGGGGCGCTAATGCGCCCCCGTGCTGCATCTATGTATTGAGCGGCTGTCGTCCCGAACGCGGAGAAGGATTTGTAGCCGGGCCCAGGAAAGAGGAAAACGAATTGAGATTTGAGGTCAATGGACAGGCATTTTTCGTGAACTTCGTCCCCGAAGAGGGGCGCTGGTTTTGCTACGCTCCTACCGCGGCGGGAATGCAGAAGATTCCTGTGTCGATGGACACCACGCCTTTCGAGGAGTTCACCGTGTCGCTGGAGGAACAAGCGAAGGAAATTGTGAACTGAAGTTGAACGATTGTGGATGTCGATGCACAAGTACATCTTCACAGACACAAACTTATTCGAGCAGTTTCAGCCGATCACAGATATTGATTGGTTGAAACTGGCAGGCTGTGACCGCATCACGCTGCTAGTTCCCAGCGTAACGGTTCGTGAATTGAACGAGCACAAGGATGGCGCGACGCGCGGACGACTGAAGCGGAAAGCTGCCGCCGTATTGATTGCGCTGAAGAAATACTCGGACCAAGGGACGCCAATCGAAATCCGCGATGGCGTCGAGTTGGACTTCAAACAGCGCGAACCGCTGATCGATTTTGCGACCTATCATTTGGACCCAGGGCTTGACGATGATCGGTTAATTGCCTCCGCAATAAGCTTCGCCATCGAGGAAAAACTCACACCGGAATCTGTCATAGTCACCACAGGAGATTTCGGCCTGCAACTGAAGATTAAGGCACAACCGCTAATAAGGCTCCTCCCGCTGCCCGATGAACTGCGTTTGCTTGATGAGTTGGGTACAGACGAAAAACGGGTACGAGAACTGGAGAATGAACTCAGCAACTTAAAGGCCACATTTCCGGATTTGCAGCTCACCTTTGCGAATGAGTCCCGCCACACGACCGTAGAAATTGAAAAACCACGATCGTGCGAACGCGGCTCGCCCAAAAGCGTGGTAACAGAACTGCGGAAAAGCTATCCCTATTTGGCACCACACCCTGCACCCCCGCCCGGCTGGGTTTTCCACAACAGCGGCCCTCACGTCTGCCAGCAGTACAATCAAGTGCTAGAACAATTTTTCCTGAGGACCGAGCATTGGGTTGAGGAATTGGAAAGGGTTCAGAATTGGTATCGCCTAAGCACAATGCTGGACCTGTTTCTCCACAACAGCGGAGGGGCGCCAGGCAAAGATATCGATGTCGCGGTGCAGCTACCAACTAATATCCAAATAGTCGGCACAATTCAAATGCCAATGATCCCCGCTAAGCCGCTGCCCCCGCTTCTCCCGAATGAGATCAATCGAACTGCCGTCGAGGCTCCGCTTTCGCCGATTCCCGACGGGTTTTCGATACGACCGATAACGCTAAATACTAACTCACAAATCACGGAAACACGGCAAAGCTTTGTCAATATCAACGTCGTACGGCTTAAGCATACTTGCTCGGACGTTTTGCCGCGAATATTAGTCCACTGGCCTTCATACGAGGGGGCAGAATCCTTCCGACTTGACTACAGAATTCTCGCGGCCAATCACCCCAAGCCGGCGAAAGGAGTCCTCGACGTTATCGTCGAGAAGAAATGACGGCAGCCAACGCGCAAAAAGACTACTACGGCGTTCTCGGCGTAAAGAAGTCCGCCTCTGTCGAGGACATACGCAAGGCGTTCCGCAAACTCGCGCGCAAGTATCATCCTGACGTCAATCCTGGAGACAAATCGGCGGAAGAGAAGTTCAAGACGCTTTCCGAAGCCAACGACGTTCTCAGCGATCCCAAGAAGCGGAAGATTTACGACCAGCTTGGGTTCTATTCCGACAATATAGATGCGGCTACGGCGGACGCTTACGCGCGCGGCGGCGGACAGCCTGGGGCCGGGCCCGGCGACTTTGGCGGAGGCTTCGCTGGGGGGCGGCATCCCGGCGCGGCGAGCAATGTCGATTTCGGCGGCTTCGATTTTTCCGATTTATTTGAAGGCGCTCGGGCTGGCGGACGAAAGAGTTCGAGTGGCGCGAGCGGCGGATTCCGCGATATTTTTTCCAGCATTTTTAGTGGCGGCGGACACGGCGAAGCGGCCGAGCAGGGCCCCGAGTCTGGCAGCGATCTGGAATACCAGGTCAACGTGCCGTTCTGGACGGCGATTCGCGGCGGCGTGATGAAGCTGAATATTGCGCGGCGCGATGTTTGCGGAAACTGCCACGGCAATGGCTTCATCGAAGCTCCAGGCGTATGTCCGCAGTGTCATGGCAAGGGAACGATCGAACAAACTGGCGGCCGCATGAAGTTCAACGTTACCTGCCCCCGATGCCATGGGACGGGGAAGAATACTTCGACCTGCGCGGTTTGCCATGGCGAAGGCAGTGTCGAGCGCACCGATCCGCTGGAGATCCGCATCAAGGCCGGGACGCGCGACGGGCAGCGCATACGCATCGCGGGCAAAGGCAATGCCGGACAGCGCGGCGGCGGGGTTGGCGATCTCTACGTGATCATACGCATGGGCGAGCATCCGCTCTTCCACCGCGAAGGCGACGACATTCACATCACGGTGCCGGTGACGGTGGTTGAAGCGGCGTTGGGATCGAAGATCGAGGTGCCGACCATCGATGGCCGCAGCATGTTAAAGATTCCTCCGGGAACGCAGTCGGGGCAGAAGCTGCGGCTGCGCGAAAAAGGAGTGCCCTCGGCGACACAAGACGGAGTGCGCGGAGATGAGATCGTCGAAGTTAAGATCGCGGTCCCCATGCCTCGCGACGAGAAGACGAAAGAACTGCTGCGCGAACTGGCCAAACTCAATCCTGAGGATCCGCGGGAAGAACTCTGGGGCAAGGTCTGATTTTCACCGCCGAGACGCCGAGTCCGCCGAGAAAATCATGGGACGAAAATCGGACATCGGCAAGAATGATCGCGTTAGAATTTCCGATACTATGTAATTCTCCGTGCTCTCGGCGTCTCGGCGGTTGAGAATTACCTTTCCCAGTCTCGTCCGTCTAACCTAGCTTACAATTAATGCTCAATCGATCCGCTTGGAGGATGAATGGCGGCTGCGTCCGTGGTTGCAAATCCAACTTCTTTGTTGCCCTTGCGAATTGAAGGGCTGGTCAAACGCTTCGGCGAGTTGACGGCGGTCGATGGCGTTACGCTTGAATTGAAGAGCGGAGAATGCCTCGGACTTCTCGGCCCCAATGGCGCGGGCAAGACCACATTGATTCGCAGCATCGTCGGCCGCGTGATTCCGGATGGCGGCACGGTGTCGATCTTCGGCGAGCAGGCCGACTCGACCAGTGCGCGTGCGTCGCTGGGATGGGTGCCGCAAGAACTGGCGCTCTACTGGCGGCTTACCTGCCGCGAAAATCTGGAATCATTCGGGCAATTCCACGGACTGCGCGGCGCGGCCCTGAAAACGGCGGTGGATTGGTGTCTTGACTGGGCCGCGATTACCGACCGGGCGGATGAACCGGTGAAGAATTTATCGGGCGGAATGCGGAGGCGGCTCAACATGGCCGCTGGATTGATCCATCGTCCCAAAGTGATTTTGATGGACGAACCCACGGTCGGAGTCGATCCGCAAGCCCGCAACCGCATCTTTGAAATGATCGAGAAGTTGCGGGGCGAGGGCGTGTCGATGATTTACACGACGCACTACATGGAGGAAGCGGAGCGGCTCTGCGAACGCATCGCGATCATCGATCATGGGCGCATCATTGCTCTCGGGACCAAGGACGAACTGGTGCGAAACGCTTTCGCTTCGCGCAGCGAGGTGCTGGCGCGATTCGCGAAAGCCGATGACGCGGTCGCCGACTGGGTAAAGGAGCGTGGAGGAGTCCTCGAGAACGGGATTGCGCGATTCACCGTCGTCCGTGCGACGGAGATTGCCGAATTGCTCGACGCCGCGAGCAAGGCGGGACATGAGCTGGCCGACATCTCGCTGCGGAAACCCAACCTTGAATCCGTGTTCCTGCACTTGACCGGAAGGGAGTTACGCGATTGATTTTCGCAATTGTACGTACAGCCCTGATTGCCCTGCGCCGCGACCGTGGCGCTCTGGCGCTGAGCTTCATCCTGCCGATTGGGTTCTTCACCATCTTCGCCGTGATCTTCGGCGGACGCCATGACACCATGCCGAAGGTCAGCCTGCTGGTGGTCGATGAAGATCACAGCGCGACCTCGCAGAGTTTAATCCGTGGCCTGGAGCGCGAAGGGTCGTTGTCGGTCATGCGAAGACCGGGACCGAAGCAAGGAGTGGAGCAGCCGGAATACACGGCCGCGACGGCGGAAGCCGCGGTGAAATCCGGAGTTGCGACGGTGGCCCTGATCGTCCCGCATGGCTTCGGAGAAAATCCAATTTCATTCGGCGGCGGCAACGGGCCGACGATCGAGTTACTCAGAGACAGCAGCGACATGGTTGCGCCACAAGTGGTCGCGGGGATGCTCCAAAAAGTTGCCATGACTTCAATGCCGGAGGCCATGGCGGAGCAGGGCTCGAAGTACATGGATGTGTACGCCGGCGGATTTACTCCGGAACAACGGAAAAGAATCGATGCCGGAATCGAAGCACTACGGAAGCGCGACAGCGCGGAGAGCAGCGGCCAGCCAACGGCGGCTGCCGATCCCAACCATGTCAAGTCAAACCAGGCCGATCCAAATCAGGGGATGCCGATGCCCGTCACCACCCGCGATGTGGTTGGCGAGAACAAGAACAATGGCATGGTGTCGTACTACGCTGCGGCCGTTAGTGTGATGTTCCTGCTCTTCACCGCCAGCGGCACGGGCGGTTCTCTGCTCGACGAGGCTGAAAGCGGAACGCTCGACCGTGTGCTGAGTTCGCGCGTGACCATGGGAACGCTGATGACCGGCAAGCTCTGCTACTGCGTGTTGCTGGCGTTTTTGCAATTGGTCGTGATGTTTGTCTGGGCATGGCTGGTTTTCAACGTCGATTTGATTTCGCATATACCGGGCTTTGTGGTCATGGGGATCTCGACGGCGTTTGCGGTGGGAGCTTTAGGAATGTTGTTGGCCAGCATCTGCCGCACGCGCGCGCAACTGGGGCCGCTATCGACGCTGGTGATACTGACCATGTCTTCGATTGGCGGCAGTATGTTTCCGCGTTATTTCATGCCCGAGGCGATCCAGAAGGTGGGATTGCTGACCATCAACGCCTGGGCCATCGACGGATTCACGAAAATTTTCTGGCGCGATGAACCGGTTTCGCATCTCTGGCCGCAGGTCGCGGTGCTGTTGGGAGCCGGCATTGTGCTTTTCGCCATCGCTCGTAGATTTGCGCGGCGGTGGGAGTATTCGTGAACAGCTTGTGAACGCCAGTGATCTACTTGTCTTCGTTCTATAATCTTTAGGCCATGCGATCGCGCATCATGTATATCGAATCGAAAGCCGAGGGTCTAAACGGTCCCGCTCGGATAGGCCGTGTTACGTTCAACAAGACCGGATGCACTCTCCGCTACAAGGGCCAATCGTTCCAGAGCCTGAAGGGGAGCGGATTCAAAGCCAACTACCGCGAAACAGAATCCGGGACGGAGTACTGGATTTCAGGCCCGCGTCGAGATGGACTGGACCGTCTCTACGGAAAAAGTGCGCTAGTCGTGGAAGTAGATGACGATGTTCGGGAAGAGTACTGGACGGCAATCCGCAAGAAGCCAGAGCAGAAGAGCAAATCCCATACATAGCTTGGTGTACTCGCGATCCACCACAACCCAACATCTGCTGTCCTTCATCGCGCTCTCGGCGTCTCGGCGGTGAAAAATCTTTCGCGATGTTTCCGTCGTATCTCTTCCTGTTAAAAAATTATCAAAATAAATCTTGCATCTACGGAAATTTCTCGTAATCTCACAACTGCGAACTAACTTCGCCGAAAATGCCTGGGAATCGCTGTTTAACCTGGGAGCCGCGCACACAACGCCGTTTTTCAGAAACTCGGAGCCGCGGTGGTGAGAGTGAGTCGCATCGAGGAGGAAGCCATAGAAATTGGCAACAGCTATCCGCACCGCTAACGTTTTGCAGCCTGGCATTAGTCCTACGTCACTACCTCGCAAGAAATCCGCTCACCTCACACTTTGGCCACTGGTCACCGCGACCTTTTTTATGGTCTCGGGCGGAACGTATGGGACCGAAGACATCGTGCACGGGGCGGGATATGGCAAGGCGATTCTCATACTGCTGCTGACTCCGCTTCTCTGGAGCCTGCCGACCGCGTTCATGATTGGAGAGCTGGCGAGCGCGCTGCCCTTTGAAGGCGGCTACTACGCCTGGGTGCGCCGCGCGATGGGAAATTTCTGGGGATTTCAGGAAGCCTGGCTGTCGCTGGTAGCGTCCATTTTTGATATGGCGATTTATCCCACGCTGTTTGTCGCCTACCTTACGCGCATGTTTCCCTGGTTTCAAGAGAATCATCGCGGCGTCGCCGTTGCGCTGGGCGTGGTCGTCGTCTGCGCGGTCCTCAATATCATGGGCGTGAAGGTCGTATCGACGACTTCGCTGTGGCTGTTCTTTGCCCTGTCGGCTCCGTTCGCGGCTATTTTGGTGCTGGCGCCATTCAAGATTCACGCGCTGGCGAATGCGGTGACCAATCCGACAACTTCAAATGTGAACATTTTCGGCGGCTTGCTCATCTGCATGTGGAACTACATGGGATGGGACAACGCGTCTACTATTGCCACTGAAGTGGAGCGTCCGCAGCGTACTTATCCTCGCGCCATGCTGGCTGCGGTGGCCATCGTCTGCGTGAGTTACATTCTTCCGTTTGCCGCCATGTGGATCACGGGCCTTCCGGCCAGCGCCTGGGAAACGGGCGCGTGGGCCGACGTCGCGCAGTTGATGGGTGGGCCGGTGCTGCGGATCGCGCTGGTCGCGGGCGGTATGATGAGCGGCTTCGGCATGTTCAATGCGCTGGTCATGAGCTATTCGCGGCTGCCGCTGGCCATGGCGCAGGATGGCATGCTGCCGAAAGTTTTCGCCAAGCTGTATCCGAAATCGCGCGCGCCCTGGGTCGCGATTCTGGCGCTGGCGATTGGTTGGGGCCTGGCTTTGAATCTCGGCTTCGAACGGCTGATCACGCTCGACATCATGATTTACGGCGGGAGCCTTGCGCTTGAATTTGTGGCCTTGGTCTGCCTGCGCATTTGCGAACCGGAATTGAAGCGGCCGTTCCGCGTTCCGGGCGGGATGTTGGGGGCGATTGCCGTCGGCGTGCCTCCAGTTTTGCTGCTGGGATTTGCCATCATGCGCAGCGAACATGAAGTTGTGCTGGGCATGAGCTCGCTCTGGTTTGGACTGATCGTGATCGGCGCGGGCGTGGTCGCATATCTGGTCAACTCTGGGCTTAAGCCCGCGGGCTGGGCGACAGAACAACCGGAGCGGGAACTGCCAGGATAACCGTTTGTGTGGGGACGGGGCTTCGCTCCGTCCTGGCGGGGCATAGCCCCGCCACCACACAACCTCGCGGCACAGTCAAAACTCGCGGGCTGTTGTACATTAGTGAATAGCTGCGATGACTAAGCGTAAATCCAAGGGCGCGTACATGATCTCGGCGGTGGCTGAGATGTATGAGATCCATCCACAAACGTTGCGGCTCTATGAGCGCGAAGGGCTGCTCAAGCCCAGCCGCACCGAGGGCAACACTCGGCTTTATACCGACGAGGATTTACAGCGGCTGGAATTCATACTGTCACTGGCTCGCGATCTGGGAGTAAACATCAGCGGGATCGCCATCATTTTGCAAATGCGCGAGCGCATGGAAGAAATGCAGCGCCAGATCCAGGAGTTCGTGCAGTACATCCAGCACGAGGTGCTGGCGCGGGCCTCGGCGGCGGCCGATCCATCGAAAGGCGCGATCGTTCCGCTGCGGCGAACGCTTGTCCCGGCTTTGGATTCATCCCGCCGCAAGGACTCTAAGTAGGGTCAAACGCTCTATTGGCTAGTGGCTCTTAGCTAGTAGCCAAGGGCCAAGAGCTATTTTTATTTCTCGCGCTGGAAGCGATAGCGTCCGCCTCGGTCTTTGGCTATCTGCTCCGCCACTTTCAAAAACGCACGGCCCGCGTGCGACAGTCCGGATTCCTGGCGATAGACCAGGCGCAGCTTGCGCTGAAAATGGAGATCGCGCACGGGAACACGCACCAGTTCTCCACGGCCGATTTCATTTTCCACGCTGATCTCGGGCACCAGGGCCACGCCGTTTCCCATGCACACGAAACGCTTGATGGCTTGCAGGGTGGGCAGTTCCACGTCCATGTGCAAAGTAGTCTTGTGCTGGCGGAAGGCTTCGATGACTTTGTCGCGATAGGGCGACGCGACAATGTGGGCCACGAACGATTCAGCTCCCAGTTGACGGACGCTGACTTCGCCGGCCGAGGCCAGGGGATGGCCGGGAGGAACGACCAGCACCAGTTCGTCGAGATAAACCACCGCCGAGCGCAACTGCGGCTCTTGCGGATCGTAAGAAAGCACGCCGAGTTCGACGTTATGCTTGAGCACATCGTCGGGGATGTGACTGCCAAGGGAACGCAGCACGGTGATCTTGATGGTGGGATACAAGCGGCGAAACTCGCCCAGCACTGGCAACAGATAGAGCGCGGTGAACTCATTGGCGGCAATCGCCAGCTTGCCCTTCTGCAACTCGCGCATCTCGACGAGCGCCGTCTGCGCGTCCTGACGGAGGTTGAGCAGCTTCTCCGCGTATTCCTGGAGAACGCGTCCGGCGTCGGTGAGCACGCCCTCGCGCGAAGAACGGTCGAAGAGCGGCTCGCCAATCTCCAACTCGAGTTTGCGGATGGTCTGGCTGACTGCCGACTGGGTGCGAAAGAGTTTTTCGGCCGCGCGCGAAAACCGGCGTTCGCGCGCCACGGTGAGGAAGACTTCGAGTTGGGAAAGGTCCATGGGGCAGCCTTCAGTTGTCAGTTGTCAGTTTTCAGTTCTTCAATCTCGACGTCTCAGATTTCAAGTGGCCGAAGAGGGAACCGAAACCTAAGACCGAAGAGCCAAGAACTGATAGCTGAAAGCTGGCGGCTTACAGCTTTTATCAAATACTGATTCGGCATCAGCTTCCCTAATACTATCACTACAACTAATGCTTTTGTAAATATAATAAACTTTTCTTTCACCCCAATCCGCCGATAAAGTAGAGAGATCAGTTTACCGGAGGTACGAACACTATGGATCGGCCACATATTACCATCTTCGACACCACGCTTCGTGACGGCGAACAGTCGCCGGGTTGCAGCATGAATGTGCAGGAAAAGTTGCGTCTGGCGCAGCAACTCGACCGCCTGGGCGTGGACGTGATCGAAGCCGGGTTCCCCATCGCCTCCGATGGCGACTTCGAAGCGGTGCAACTGATCGCCGCCACGGTGAGGCGTCCCATCATTGCCGGCCTGGCCCGTGCCTGTAAGGGCGATGTGGACCGCGCCTGGCAAGCGTTGCAGGGAGCGGCGCACCCGCGCATCCACGTATTTCTCGCCACCTCCGACATTCACCTGAAATACAAGCTGCGCATCACGCGCGAGCAGTGCCTGGAACAGGCGGCGGAAGCGGTGCGGCACGCGAAGTCTCTTTGCCCCGACGTCGAGTTTTCGCCGGAAGACGCCACTCGCACAGATATTCCGTTTCTCTGCCAAGTGATCGAAGCCGTGATCGCGGCCGGCGCCACCACCGTCAACATTCCCGACACGGTCGGCTATACCATGCCCGAGGAATACGGCCAGCTCATCCGCACGCTGTGCGAGAAGGTCGCCGGGATCGAGAAGGCGACGATCTCGACGCACTGCCACAACGATCTTGGTTTAGCGGTCGCGAACTCGCTGGCGGGAGTGCTGCACGGCGCGCGCCAGGTGGAGTGCACAATCAACGGCATCGGCGAGCGGGCCGGCAATGCTTCGCTCGAAGAAATTGTGATGGCGATGCGGGTACGTCCCGATCGCTATCCTTACAAATCCGCCGTCACGAGCGAGCAGTTGTTCCCATCGAGCCAGATGTTGGGGGAGATCACGCGAATTCCGGTCCAGCCCAACAAGGCGATCACTGGGCGCAATGCGTTTGCGCACGAGGCTGGAATCCACCAGGATGGCATGCTCAAGAATCCGCTGACCTACGAAATCATGACGCCGCAATCGGTGGGCGTGCCGGATTCGCGGTTGGTGCTGGGCAAGCACTCCGGGCGCCACGCGCTGGCCATGCGCTGCGAGCAGCTGGGACACAAGTATGAGCGCCGCGAACTGGATGAAATCTACCGCAAGTTTGTGGTGCTGGCCGATCGCATCAAGAAAGTACAGGACAGCCATTTGCTGGAACTGATCGAAGATTTTAGCAAAAACGGCGGCAACGGCAAGACTGCCAGCGTCAGCGTTAGCGCTGCCGCCGGAGCCGCTTCCAATGACTCTCGTCCGGCTCCAGTGGCGGCCAGCGCCGTGCATGCGCCGGTCGAGAAGGGCCGCCCTGCGCCGGCCAACTGGTTTGGCGGAGTGCCGCCCGCCCGTGCCGATCGCCACAACGAGCAGGAAGAATGCCTGTGGGGCGCGTAATCGTCCACCAGTAGAGACGGGGCTTGTCCCGTCTCTACAAAAAGTTTACGGCCCACCGCAGAAAGTCTCGCCGCACGCGAAACGGGGCTTCCACAGCGTCCTTTCGTCGTATATCCTGTCGGTAACAAATCGTATCGAGGATTTTATGCGCCTTTCTGTCACTTCCCTCCCCGGAGACGGAATTGGTCCCGAGGTTACGTCCCAAGCCATTTGTGTTCTGGAAGAAGTAGCCAGCGGTTTTGGCCACGATCTGGAACTCGACGAAAAAGAAATCGGCGGCGTCGCGCTTGAGAAATTTGGCTATCCCTTGCCCGACGCCACCATTCAAACTTGCCTGGCTTCACAGGCGGTGTTGCTTGGGGCCGTGGGCAGCCCTGCCTTCGATCACAACCCGCGCGAACTACGGCCCGAAGCTGGACTGTTGCGGCTGCGTCAGGCGCTGGGCGCGTTCGCCAATCTTCGTCCCGCGGTCTATTATCCGGCGCTGGCCGCCTGCTCGCCGCTGCGCGAAGAGATCGTCAAAGGGACCGACATTCTCATTGTGCGCGAACTGCTGGGCGGATTGTATTTTGGCGAGCCGCGCTCGATCGCAGGCGGCATTGACGGCAAGCCCGGCCCGCGCCAGGCGATCAACACCATGCGCTACAGCGAGCCGGAGGTCGAGCGCATTGCCCGCGTCGCTTTTCAACTCGCGCAGACCCGGCACCGGCGCCGGCTGCTATCGGTTGACAAGGCGAATGTTCTGGAGTGCTCGCGGCTGTGGCGCGAAGTGGTCACGAGGGTTGGCAAAGATTTTCCCGACGTACAGCTCTCTCACCAGTATGTAGATTCGGCGGCCATGGCGCTGGTCCTCAAGCCCGTCGAGTTCGATGTGATTCTCACCGAGAACATGTTCGGCGACATTCTGTCGGACTTGGCGGGAGGAATCGTGGGCTCGCTCGGCCTGCTCGCCTCGGCCAGCATTGGGGGCCCGGTCGGCCTCTACGAGCCGGTGCACGGATCGGCTCCCGACATTGCCGGGAAGGGAATTGCCAATCCACTCGGAGCCATTCTTTCGGTTGCCCTGATGCTGCGCCACACTTTTCATCTGTCCAGGGAAGCGGAGTGTGTGGACGCGGGCGTCGCTTCAACTTTGAAGG
>Ga0181518_10004429_pt1 | contig 12538 bp, 4 predicted proteins | sample PEATcosm2014_Bin_28_FD_119751 | JGI IMG/M metagenome (GOLD analysis project Ga0181518, IMG submission 119751) | Peatland microbial communities from MTU Mesocosm Facility, Houghton, MI, USA - PEATcosm2014_Bin01_60_metaG | ecosystem: Environmental > Terrestrial > Soil > Wetlands > Peat | place... | reverse complement strand
TGAATATGGACCTCGTATAGTCCGCCTTTGCGGTGACGCTGCCCCGGTGCTTTCAGCACAACGCGGCACGCAGTCACGCGCTCCCAGCGCTGCTCGAGCTCGGCTACATGATTCATGATGACAGTCCGGACCTCCGCAGTTGCCGGCATGCCTTGAAATTCGATTTTAAGCGGCGATTCCATGCTTTGCTCCTAGAGCGCCATTTCCGGCGCGGTGATTTGTTCCTTCTTGTCCTCGGGAATCTCTGTCATGGTCGCCTCGGTGAGCAGCAGGATGCTGGCAACCGATACGGCGTTTTCGAGGGCGACTCGGACAACCTTGGTCGGATCGATGATGCCCGCCTCCATCAGATCGACATATTCTTTGCGCCCGGCATCAAATCCCTCTGCTCCCTTTCCGCTCAGCATCCGCGCGACAACGACGCCGCCGTCGACCGACGAGTTTTCCGCGATTTGCCGTGTCGGCGCTTCGAGAGCGTGCTTGAGGATTTGCGCCCCAGTTTTTTCGTCACCTTCGCATTTGGCTTCTTCCTGCGCCACGGCGTCGATACACCGCAGCAACGCCAAGCCGCCGCCGGGGACAATTCCTTCAGCAACGGCGGCCTTGGTCGCGCTGATCGCGTCGTCGAACGCCTCCTTCTTCGATTTCATCTCCGACTCCGAAGGGGCGCCGACGCGGACGACCGCAACACCGCCCGCAAGCTTTGCCAGCCGCTCCTGCAGCTTCTCTTTGTCGTAGTCGCTTGTCGTCTTTTCGATTTCGCGGCGAATCTGTTCAATACGTGCGTCGATCTGCCGACGTTCACCGGCGCCGCCGATAATCGTGGTGTTCTCCTTGTCGACAACCAGGCGCTTGGCCCGCCCAAGTTGCGCAAGCGCGACATGTTCGAGCTTGATCCCGACTTCTTCGGAGATGACCTGTCCTGCGGTCAGCGCGGCGATATCTTCCAACATGGCCTTGCGGCGATCGCCAAAGCCCGGTGCCTTGACCGCGCAACTCTTGAGAGCGCCACGAATGTGATTGACAATTAACGTCGCGAGCGCTTCGCCCTCGACATCTTCGGCGATCACCAACAGTGGCCGTGCGGATTTTGCAACCTCATCGAGAAGTGGCAGCAAATCCTTGAGGGCGCTGATTTTTCGGTCCGAGATCAATATCAGAGCATCCTCCAGCACAGCCTCCATCTTTTCCGGATTTGTGATGAAGTACGGAGAAAGGAAGCCACGGTCAAACCGCATACCCTCGACGACGTCGAGCACTGTTTCGGTCGTCTTGGATTCTTCGACCGTAATCACGCCTTCGCTGCCAACCTTATCGAGAGCGTCGGCCACAAGTTCGCCGATGGCGGAGTCGTTGTGCGCCGAAATGGCGGCGACCTGTGCCGTTTCGCGGCGGGTCTTGACCGGCCGCGACAGGCTCTTCAGGGATTCGACCGCACGTTTCGTCGCTCGATCGAGACCGCGTTTGATATCGATCGCACTCGCGCCCGCCACGACGTTGCGCACGCCGTCGGCAAAAATGGCATGCGCCAGAATTGTCGACGTGCTGGTGCCGTCGCCGACCATGTCGCCGGTTTTTTCTGCCGCCTGGCGCAGCATACGAGCACCGAGATTTTCCTCCGGATCCTTGAGATCGAATTCCTTGGCGATAGTGACGCCGTCGTTGCAAACGATCGGCGCACCCCACTTCCTCTCTATCAAGACCGCCTTTGACCGTGGCCCGAGCGTTACCCGGATCGCATCGGCCAATTGCGTGGCGCCCCGCAGAATTTTCTCGCGGGCGGCGGACCGAAAGAGAACCTGCTTGTGTGCCATCTTGGCCTGACCTTAAGGAAACCTATTCACGGGCGAATTGACTCATATAACGTGCAACGGCCTCGTCTTTGATGCATATCAACGAAATAACGCCAATTTGTCGGTGGCTTTGCGTTTGATCAAAGTCAAAGTGCGAGGCATCGGCGCTTGGTTCTATGCTTGCATTTGCAATTATTGCTTGGACGATATAGCCACGAATTGTAATGCACCCCTCCTTTAATGTGACATCAAAGTTGGCACTGTCATCGAGGCAAGGACGCCACGCGTTGCCCCTCCAAGAATGAACTCCCGCAGCCGTGAGTGACCATAGCCTCCCATCACCAAGAAGTCGGCGGACAAGTCGGCGGCGAGCGATAGGAGATTATCCGCCACGTCAGTCTCTCCGAGAGAGACGCACCTCAGCTCGACTTTGAGTCCATGGCGGGCGAGGTGTTGGGCGATATCTGCGCCGGGCAGCTCATCACTTTTGCCTTTCTCGCCAAGTATAGTCACGACGTCGACCTGTTTGACCCGCCCCAATAATGGCAACGCATCGGACACGGCGCGGGCTGCGTTGCGACTACCGTCCCAACACACCATGGCTCGATTGAGCGCAATCGGCGCCTTTTGAATATAAGGAACAACAAACAATGGACGCCCCGATTCAAATAGCGCGCCTTCGACGATCAGTGCGTCAGGCGCACTCTTTTCGGGTTCAGCTTGACCGACAATTGACATATCGTATCGGCGCGCTATGCGCGCGAAGGTATTGGGCGCGTCAGCAATCTCGGCCTCGATAATGCAGGACTCCGACGAAATCCCCGCGCGTCGAACGGCCTCATCAAATCTAGATTTTGCATTCTTCGCAGCCCGCTCGTTGACCTCGCGCTGGGCCTCGATATAACCGATTGGAATTCCACCCATGTCTGATGCCGGCAAGATGATGGGTTCGTATAAGAAAGATACGCCCGCAAGGTGCGCCTGAAACATATTTGCTACCGAAACCGCAAAATTGATTGTTCCATCACTCGCCGAAAGGTTCACGACGATATCTTTTATCATGATGTTGATGTTTCCGATGTCGCTAAGAATTATTAGACCAAATGCCGTATCTTTCACCTTGATCTGGATCAAGGACCTGGCCGTGCTACCGGCAGAACGTTTCGCCTTGACGCTATCCTGTCGAGGGCGATCAAAATTCAAACTGAGCCGGCACCGCGAGCTTGGCGGCGTCCTTTCAGCTGTTAAAGAAATCGGGTTATTCCCTGATCGACGCGCTGAAGGTGGTGGAGGCAACGGAGCGCCAGCCCTACGCTACGAAACAGAAGCCGCCCTCACATGGCTCGAAAGGTGCCTGATCGGCGCGGATTAGCCGAGGCGAACCTGAAGACGATGGGCGGCGCCGTCGTCTTCTAGCGGGATCGACAACGGCCTTGCGGTGACCGTCGCGCCATCGAACTCGGCAGCGGCCACACCGCGCTGCACGCTTTGCGGGTTCTCGACGACGATCGCGTAGCGTGATGCGCCGTGCCGGAGCGTGATCTCAAATCGGGGCCAGGATGCCGGAATGCAGGGATCGAGGCGCAGCTTGTCGCCCTCGATGCGAAGCCCAAGAATGCTCTCCACGCCTGCGCGCTGCATCCATCCTGCCGAGCCAGTGTACCAAGTCCAGCCGCCGCGCCCGACGTGGCCAGAAGCAGCATAGACATCGGCCGCAACCACATAGGGCTCGACCCTGTAGCGGTGAATGTCGCTGCGTGTGCGGGCGTGGTTGATCGGGTTGAGCATCCAGAACAACGCGGCCGCCTTGTCACCCTCGCCGAGGCTGGCGAAGGCCATTACCGACCACAAAGCGGCGTGAGTGTACTGCCCGCCATTCTCGCGCACTCCCGGCGGGTAGCCCTTGATGTAGCCGGGGTCGAGCAGCGAACGATCGAATGGCGGCGTGAACAGCAAAGCCAACCCATCGTGGGGAAGGATCAACTCGCGGTCGACGGCGGCCATGGCCTGGGCTGCACGATCCGGCCGCGCCACGCCGGAGATCACGGCCCAGGATTGTGCGATGGAGTCGATACGGCACTCTTCGTTCGTCGCAGAGCCGAGCGGAGTGCCGTCGTCGAACCAGCCGCGCCGATACCAATCGCCGTCCCAGGCTTGGCTTTCGAAGGCAGTCGCCAGCGCCCGCATGTGCGCCCGCCATTTCGCCGCCCGCGTTCGGTCGCTGCGCGCATCGGCCAGATTTGCGAAGGCGTCGAGCGCAGCGTGTAACATCCAGCCAAGCCAGACGCTCTCGCCCTTGCCGCCTTTGCCGACACGGTTCATGCCGTCGTTCCAATCGCCGCCGCCGATCAGCGGCAGACCATGGCCGCCGACCGCCAAGCTGGCGTCCAGAGCGCGGGCGCAATGCTCGTAAAGGCTGGCGGTCTCGTCCGAGATGGTCGGCAAGAAGAAGCTTTCGCTCTCGCCCGGATCGAGTACCGGGCCGGCTAGGAAGGGCGCGATCTCCTCAAGCACGGCGGCATCGCCGGTGACCTTGACATAGTGCGCGGCCGCAAAGGCGAGCCAGACGCGGTCGTCCGATATGCGCGTGCGAACCCCCTGGCCGGAATGCGGCAGCCACCAGTGCTGGACGTCACCCTCTACGAACTGGCGGCCCGCCGCTTTCAGCAGGTGGTCTCGTGTAATCGATGGCCGAACCGTCGCCAGGGCCATGCAGTCCTGCAACTGGTCCCGGAAGCCGTAGGCGCCGCTGGCCTGGTAGAATCCCGAGCGAGCCCAGACGCGGCAGGCAAGCGTCTGATAGGTCAGCCAGCCATTGAGCATGATGTCCATCGACCGGTCGGGGGTCTTCACCTGAACCGTGCCGACAGTCTCATCCCAGAAGCGCCGGACATCCGACAACACAGTGTCCAGATCGGTCTCGCGGTAGCGGGCAATCAGCGACTGCGCCTCGGTTTCATCCGGAGCATCACCGAGAAAAAAGACAATCTCTACGACGCCGTTCGGCGCGATCTCGATGGTGGTCTGGAGAGCGGCGCACGGATCGAGTCCCGATCCCACCCGTCCCGAGAGCGAGTTCCCGTTGACCAGGGCCGCCGGCCAGGCCAGCGCCCCGTTGCGGCCAATGAACTCTCGGCGGTCGCCGGTCCAGCTCGTCTGGCGCCCCGCGAGGTCGGCGAAGGCGACCCGATCGCCGAGCGCCGGATTCCACGGGTTCTTCGCGAGCATCGCCCCACTACGGACGTCGATGCGCGTGGTCACGGTCGGCGCACCCGCCGCCCGCGCGGCGCCGAGAACCCATTCGACGTATGCGGTCACCGACAGGCGTCTGGCGCGGCCTGAAAGGTTGCGCAGTTTCAGCCGCGAGATTTTAAGCGGATCGGCAAGCGGTACATACTCGAGCAACTCGGCGGCGATCCCGTGTGAAGCGTGTTCGAAACGGCTGTAGCCCCATCCATGCCGCGCCACATAGGTCGCCGCTTCATCGCGGATTGGAAGCGCAGTGGGGCTCCAAAGATCTGCGGTTTCTTCGTCCCTGAGATAGAAGGCTTGGCCAGGCCGGTCGGTAACAGGGTCGTTGGACCATGGAGTCAACTGACGCTCGCGGCTGTCCACCGACCATGCATAGCCGCCGCCCTCAGCGGATACCTGGAAGCCGAAGCCGGGATTTGCCACCACGTTGATCCACGGGGCAGGGGTCGATTGGCCAGGCCCGAGGATGGTCACATATTCTCGGCCCTCCGCGACGAAGCCCCCCAAGCCGTTGAAGTACTCAACGCCCGGTGCCGGACGCGACACCTGAAGCCCGGAAGCGGGCGCTGCTCGCATTGCCACAGGCCGAGGCGAGGGCCTAGCGTCGGGTGCGCGTTCAAGCTGGTCGGCGAGCCGTCCGCGCGTCCCTAACAGGACGACGCGGGCGACGGACTCAAGGAGGGCCCGCGCTTCAGGTGAGATCAGGTCGGCTCGCAGTATGAAAGTGTGCCCGGGCGGCCGCTCGTCGCCAATTTGAGGGCGCGACTGGCTAGCCCTCACCATAGTCTCGAGCGCGATCTGAAGTTCCTGCATATAGGATGAGTTGCGCTCGTTGAGGATGACCAAGTCCACCGCCAGCCGCTTCATCCGCCAGTATTCCACCGCCTGGAGCGCTTCGCCGGCGACGTCCAGCTGGTCGACGCCGGAGATGCGCACCAGGATGATCGGCAGATCGCCGGATATCCCTAAGGGCCACAGACCTGGCTGCCCGCCACTGCCGTCTTCAATAATCTCCGACGACGGACGCAGCATCGGCGCGGCGTAGACGATGTGTCCGGCCAGGCGCTGGTATTGAGCCGCCTCGCTCCGGTCGATGCCGAGGTGGTGCAACTGCACCTGGGCCTGAGTCCAAGCGAGCGAGGCCGCGCGTTCGAACGCGCCGACATCATGGTGCTTGTCGATCAGATCCAGGACCTCCGCGCGCGACGAGGCGACCATCGTCCAGAAATCGACGCGGGCCGTCGCCCCTGGCGCAATGCGGACACGCCGACGCAGTGCGAAGATGGGGTCAAGCACCGCTCCGGTAGCGCCCGACAGCGGACGGCCACTCATCACCGCGCTCGCAGTGCGCACGCTGCCGCCGCGGCCGACGAACCGCATACGATCGGTCTCGAACTCGCGTTTGCCAACGGCCTCGCCACCGACAACCGCCAGGTGGGCGGCCCAAATCTGCGGTTCCGTCGGTGCTCGCTGCCGCCGCGTCGCGACGATTGCGCCCAGGCCGGAGAGGTGCTCGGTCTCGATGAACAGTTTCGAGAACGCCGGATGCGCCAGGTCCGAGGCCTGGGGCGCCAGGACCAGCTCGGCATACGAGGTCACCTCGACTTCTCGCGGGCGATCGCCGAGGTTTGAGACGGTGACCCGGCGGACCTCCGCGTCGTCCTCCGCGGAGACGAGCACCTGGAGGCTGGTCGCAAACACCCCATCGCGGCGCGAGAACTCGGCGCGATCCTCATTGAATTTGACCTCGTACGCTACGGGCTCGGTCACGGTTGACTGGTACGCCGCTGACCACACTTCGCCGCTGGCGACGTCCCTCAGGAAGAAAAAGGAGCCCCAGTCGTCGCAGGTGGCATCCTCTCGCCAGCGCGTTACCGCCAGGTCACGCCAGATGCTGTAACCGGATCCGGCGGCCGTAAGCATCACGGTATAGCGGCCGTTCGAGAGCAGCTGGGTGGCCGGCGTGGCGCTCCACGGACTGGCCGTTCGCCGGGCGCCGGGTTCTTCGACCGCGTGGATTCTGACCGCCGACATTGTCTCCGTGATCGACGGTGGGGCCGTCATGACTTCGCGAGGCACGCGCTCCTGCAGAAGAAGTTCCGTCGCCTGGACTATCGGCTCGGCGTGGAAGCGGCTGCGCATCACGCCATCCAGCAAGGCATTGGCGATGGCGGTGATCGTCATCCCTTGGTGGTGTGCCATGAACGCGCGCACGATGGCGACGCGCTCGCCGTCTGGGATCCGGGCCCGCGTGAAGTCCAGCGCCTCGAAGAAGCCGTAGCGGCCACGCCCGCCTATGGCCTGGAGGCGCTCGAAGTTCTGCGCGGCGGCCTGCGGGTCAATCATGCTCGCCAAGGCACTGGCGTATGGCGCGACGACGGCGTTATCGGCCAGCCCGCGCTTGAGCCCCAGCCCCGGCACACCGAAGTTAGAGTATTGATAGGTGAATTCCAGGTCGCGCGCGTTGTAGGCAGACTCCGATACGCCCCAGGGCAATCGCAGCGCCGCCGCGTATTCGATCTGGCGTTTGACGACGAACCGATTGGTTTGCTCGATCAGGCTACCGGCCGGCGGCCTCATGACGATGGACGGCATCAGGTACTCGAACATCGAGCCCGACCACGAGATCAACGCCGCGCCGTTCGCCACCGGAGTCACCGCGCGCCCCAGGCGGAACCAGTGCCGTGCGGGAGCGTCCCGCTTGGCGATGGCGATGAAGCTCGCCAGTCTCGCCTCCGATGCGAGAAGGTCATAGCAATTGGGATCCAGTGCGCCCTCGGACACCTGATAGCCGATCGACAGCAACAGGCGGTCGCGGTCGAGCAGAAAGCCGAATTCCATCGTCAAAGCCATCGACCGTGCGGTGTCCTCTAGCGCGAGTAGCCGCATCGCCAAGATGCCGGCCAGCGGCTGGCCCAGATCGCGCTGATGCCCTTCGATGCAGGCGCGGATCGCGTCCGCCCAGAACTGCAGGTCCGCTCCGTCCTGGTCGTATTCTTCAAGGGCGATCTCGCGGACCGTGTCAGCCAGGATCCCGGCCTGCTCTAAAAGCACCGCAATCCGCTGCTCGACGCCGGAGTTCGCGGCGGCGTTCTGATTTAAGCCTGCCGCGAACCGCTCGATCTCATCGTCGAACCGCCGCCACGAAACGGCCTGTGGCTGGCGCAGGTCCCGCAGCCGAAGCGCTTCGCCACGCAACAGGTCGACTGCGTCGGCGATACCCTGGAAACGCTGCTGTTCCGTCAGCGCCACATCGCGCCACTCATGGCATGCATTGGCCAGCGCGATCAGATGTCCGGCCAGGTTCCCGCTGTCTACCGAGGATACGTATTGTGGATCGAGCGGACGCAGGTCGCGCGTGTCGTACCAATTGTAGAAATGGCCGCGGTGCTTGGCCATGCGAGCCATGGTCGCCAGCGTCGCCTCGAGCCGCTCCACGGCCTTGAGCGTCCCGATCCAGCCGAAGTCACGCGCGCTTGCGACTGACAGCAGGTAGAGGCCAATGTTGGTCGGCGACGTGCGATGGGCGAGCACCGGCTCGGGCGTTTCCTGGAAGTTGTCGGGTGGCAGACTGTTGTCGCCCGCCGTGACGAAAGCCTCGAAGAAGCGCCACGTCCTCCGGGCGACCAGGCGCAAACGATGCATATCGGCCTCGGCTAGTGGGCGCCGGCCTATGACGCGGCGAGACAGGCTTGCCCTAAGAGCGACGACCGGCGAGACGAACCAGGCACCTGCGAACGCCGCTGCCAAAGGCCAGGTCCCGTGCCCCCACATGCTCGCCACGGCAATCGCAGTTCCGCCGATCACGACAGCCCCGACCATGCTTCGGTAGAAGCGCCAAACGCTCAGACGACGGCCGAACGCCGCGTGCGCCGCCGGCATCCATTCGAGAAGGCGACGACGCGTTATCGTGAGCCGGACCAGTGTGCGAATGATGGCGTCACCCATCAGCCAGGCTTGATGCGCCAGGAAAATGATCATCAGGCCGGACTGGATGAGCGCGAGCCGCAGTTCCGCGCCTAAGGCGCGCAAATGGTTGTGGAGTGTCACACCCGGACGGCGCGGCGCGAGATCCACCATCACGGGAATAAGAGGCGGCAGAACGATCGTCCACAGGATGAAACCAGTCCAGACAGCCGCGTCTTGAAGCGGCATGGCCCATCCTGCGATAAGAGCCACGACGACTGACGGTGGAGACAGCGAGCGCCGAAGGTTGTCGAGCATCTTCCAGCGGCCGATCGCGGGAACGCCCCCTCGCGGCCGACGATTGGCCCTTTGAGGGCCCCGTCCGAAGACCCAAGGCAGAAGCTGCCAGTCGCCTCGCGCCCAGCGGTGGTGACGAAGGGCGGCGACGTCATAGCGGGCAGGAAAATCCTCAACGACCTCCACGTCCGAGGTCAGGCCAGCGCGGGCGAAGATCCCCTCGAAGAGGTCGTGGCTGAGGAGAGCTGACTCCGGCACTCGACCTGCCATCGCTGCTTCGAAAGCGTCGACGTCGTAGATGCCCTTGCCGGTGTATGTGCCCTCGCCGAACAGGTCCTGGTACACGTCCGAGATCGCGGCGGCATAGGGGTCAATGCCGGTCGCGCTGGAAAACACGCGTAGGAACAGAGAGCCTTCGCGTCCCACCGGCAGGGCCGGCGTGACTCGTGGCTGCAGGATGCCGTAACCTTCGACGACTCGACCCAGAGTGGTGTCCAAGCGCGGTTGGTTGAGAGAATGGGCCATCTTGCCGATCAGTCGCCGGACCGTCTCGCGCGGAAGCCGCGTGTCCGCGTCCAAGGTGATCACGTAACGGATGCTGGCGGGCAGGACAGGCGGCGCCAGGAACGTAGTATTCTGGGCGCCGCGCAGGAGCTTATTGAGTTCGGTTAGCTTTCCGCGCTTACGTTCCCATCCTATCCACCGGCCTTCACCCGGGGTCCAGACACGTCGACGGTGCAGAAGCAGGAAACGGTCACCCCCCGGCGCCGGTCCATAGCGCTGGTTCAGATTGGCGATGCCTTCCTTGGCGGCGGCAAGCAGCTCGTCGTCGCCGTCCACTCGCTCGCTCGCCGCATCCGTCCAGTCGGACAGCAGCGCAAAGTGAAGGTCGCCATGGGGGCTCGCCAGATAGTGGATTTCTAGTCGTCCGATCTGCTCTTCGATGGCCTTGGGCGAGGTCAGGAGGGTCGGGACGGCGACCAGCGTGCGCAAATGCTCGGGAATTCCGCCGCGCAGTTCGAGTGCCGGCAGCAGGGTGGCGCGAAACCCCCAGGTTACGAGGTAGTTGACGAGCGCGACGGCTGCATCGATTGCCGGGACCAGTCCGAGGATCGCAAGGACCAGCAGCCATCTCAATTCCACACCGCTCAACGCGATGACAGACAGCGGGACGGCCAGCAGGCCGGCAGCGACGATCGCGCCAGCACTGACATAGCCGCCAATTCCGAGCGCACGATAGAAGCGCCCGGGCCATGTTCGCGCCGACGGCTTGAATCCAATCTCTGTTTCGAAACCAGGCCGGCCGCCTGCGATCAAGTAATAGCCTGGATCCGCCAAGCGCGCGTCACTCGCTTTAGCGTCCGCCCGGTACGCGCGCCGCGCCGCCACAACCGCCGCATCAGCCACCTCCAACTCGGTGAAGCCAGAGCCGCGGGCGAGCTGTTCGACCGCAGTGCGGTAAAGATTCCGCGTCGGGAAATCCATCTCCTCAAATCGGTTTCCCGCCTTGAACACCTCGTCGACCAGGCTAACGCGTTCGAACAGCTCAGTCCAATCGACGTCTGAGATAAGGCGCATGCTCGTGATGATGTTGCGCACTGTCACAGTGGCGGCAACTTGCCGCTGGTGCTCGTCGTGGACGACCGCGTCGGCGGTCGTCCCCTGCCGTGCCAGTTGTTCGTCGAGCCACTCCAACGCCGGCGCGATACTGGGATCCTGATCGCGCAGGCGATAGACCAGATGCACCAAGAACGCATCGGGGTATGTCGTCTCGGCGTGCTGAGGCAGCACAGCATCGAGTGGTTCGGGCGCGCGGCCTCCCGCGCCCAGCAATCCGTCGGCCAGAGCATCTGCAGTGCGTCGGCCGGCGGCGCTATCCAAGATCCTCTTGGCGATGCGCCTGAGGTTCTCGACCAGCACGATGCGCAACGTGATAGCGACCGCCCAGAGTTCGCCGATGGTCAGCGGCTGGACCGCTTGATAAGCCTGCAGGTAGCGGCGCAGGATCTCAGGGTCGAAGAGACTGTCGGTATGGGCCACGAACGCCCAGGCCACGCCGAACACGCGCGGGTATCCCACGAACGGTCCGCTGGCGAGCTTCGGGAGCTGCCGATAGTAGGAAACGGGCAGATCAATCCGGATTTCGCGGATCTGTTTCTCGACCACATGGAAGTTGTCGATCAGCCACTCGGCCGCGGGGGTGATGGCCGCGCCCGCATCGATAGCTTCGGCGATTTCGCGATAGGCCGCGAGCAATACGGCCTCGTTTTCGGCAAGCCGTTTTGCGAGCGGGGCGCCCTTCCGTTCTCCGTCCGCCACCTCCTGCGCGGCGGCGAGGCTGCGCGCGTGTTCTTCCAGACGTTCGACGCTGAACAACTCCGCCCGGATGGGCGCGCTATCATCCCACGGCGGACGGGGACCTGTATCGCCCAGAAGGCGGCGCAACGGCAGGATCAGCGCACTTTTGTGGGAAGAGCTCAGCCGGCTCGCCGAAGCATTTGTCTCGGCGGGCATCGCCTTACGACGCCTTCAACGGGCGTGAAATCGTTGCGGACCTGCCGCCCAGCATCTCCGTAACGAGACTTCCAGCCGAGACGAACTCAAACCCTTGATCATCTTGGGCGAATCGCTCGGATCGGTGTCTTCGATAATCACTTTCGCGCACTCCCCATGGCGTCGGATGGCATCGGCCAGGCAGTTGGCCTCACGGACCGCCAAATCCCTTGACCAGAAGGGCGTCGTCATGCCCTCGCCCATTCGAATGGCCCAGCCGTGTAGCTCTTTGACAACATTGAAAGTGATCATGGATAACACCCCACCCCGAACGCAAGGCGTCTTTCAGTCGGCCACGCCTAAGGCCCCTCCCACGCTATTTCAATTAACATCGCCCGCAATCATCGTCTTGACATAGGTCAACGCCCTACTGCCGATCGATCATCAAACTAATGCGCTTGGCAGCAACAGTGAGGATCGCCATGCTCGTCGGCGTGCCGAAGGAGATCAAGGATAACGAATACCGCGTCGGCACCGTGCCTTCGACGGTGCGCGAACTCACCGAAAAAGGCCATCAAGTTGTGGTCGAAACCCTCGCCGGAGCAGGTGCGGGCTTCCAGGATTCCGATTATCACGCCGCGGGCGCCGAGATCGTGCCGGATGCCGACGCCGTATTCGGCCGAGCTGAACTGATCGTAAAGGTGAAGGAGCCGGTCGGCGCGGAACGGAAGAAGTTGCGGCGCGGGCAGGTGCTGTTCACTTATCTGCATCTCGCGCCTGACCGCGCCCAGACAGAG
>Ga0181518_10004420_pt1 | contig 12557 bp, 11 predicted proteins | sample PEATcosm2014_Bin_28_FD_119751 | JGI IMG/M metagenome (GOLD analysis project Ga0181518, IMG submission 119751) | Peatland microbial communities from MTU Mesocosm Facility, Houghton, MI, USA - PEATcosm2014_Bin01_60_metaG | ecosystem: Environmental > Terrestrial > Soil > Wetlands > Peat | place... | reverse complement strand
GTAAGATCGGCTTTGTTCTCGGGCTTTAAAAGGTTCTCGACCGTGCCGGCCGGAAGTTCGCTGAAGGCCGCATTGGTCGGCGCGAAAACCGTGAACGGGCCGGGGCCTTCGAGCGTATCGACGAGGCCGGCCGCCTTGACGGCGGCGACGAGCGTCGTGTTGTCCTTTGAATTCACTGCGTTCTGGATGATGTTCTTGCTCGGATACATCGCGGCGCCGCCGACCATCTTGGTCATTTCGGCGGAGGCGATGCCGGAGGCGCCGGCGAGCGCGAGAAAAGCGGCGGCGGCGAGCGTAAAGCGGTTGCGGTTCATAGGCTTAGCTCCTGGCTGACAAACCGGCGCTCTCGGCCGGCATGTCAGTCTTTACGGGAGCCTTCGCAGGAAAGTTTCAAAGCCCGCCAGCCAATGTCGCGCCGGCAGAAACCGCCCGGCCAGTCGATCGCGTCGACCGCCGCGTAGGCGCGCGCCTGCGCCTCAGCCACGTCGGCGCCGAGCGCCGTCACGTTGAGGACGCGCCCGCCGTCGGCGATGAGCCGCGCCCCGTCGAGCCGCGTTCCCGCCTGCGTGACGGTGACGAAGGGCATCGCCGCCGCGCGCGCAAGGCCCTTGATTTCGCTGCCCTTTTCAGGCGCATTCGGATAGCCTCTGGCGGCCAGCACGACGGTCAGCGCCGTCTCCGGCGACAGGCGAATGGGGTCCTGCCGCAAGCGTCCTTCGGCGCATTCGAGGAGGAGGGTGAGGAAATCCTCTTCGAGGCGCGGCAGCATGGCCTGCGTCTCGGGATCGCCGAATCTTACATTGTATTCGATCAGTTTCGGGCCATCCGCGCCGATCATCAGCCCGGCGAACAGGACGCCTTTGAACGGCGTCCCCAGCGCCAGCATGCCTTTAATGGTCGGCTCGATGATCTCGCGCATGACCCGGCCGGACATGGCCTCGCTCATGATCGGGGCGGGCGAATAGGCGCCCATGCCGCCGGTATTTGGACCGCTCTCGCCTTCGCCAACGCGCTTGTGATCCTGCGCTGAGGCGAAGCCAAGCGCCTTTTCACCGTCTGAGAGCGCGAAGAAGGAGACCTCCTCGCCAGCCAGAAATTCCTCGATGACGATCGTCTTGCCGGCGGCCCCGAAACCGCCCGCAAACATGACGTCGATCGCCGCCTCCGCCTCGGCGACGCTCATCGCGACGATGACGCCCTTCCCGCTCGCGAGGCCATCGGCCTTGACGACGATCGGCGCGCCTTTCTCCCGCACATAGGCCTTGGCCGGGGCGGCCTCGATGAAGCGGCCGAAGGCGGCGGTCGGGATGGCGAAACGCGCGCAGAATTCCTTGGCGAAGGCTTTCGAGCCTTCGAGGCGCGCGGCCTCCATGCGCGGCCCGAAGGCCTTGATTCCGCAGGCTTCGAGATCGTCAATGAGGCCGGCGACCAGCGGCGCCTCCGGGCCGACGACGACGAGATCGACGGCGTTCGCCTTGCAGAAGCCGATGACCGCGCCATGATCGGAAAGATCGAGCGCCGCGCACCGCGCCAGCGCGGCGATGCCGGGATTGCCGGGGGCCGCGAAAAGGCGCGTGAGAAGCGGGCTTTTGGCCAGCGCCAGGGCCATGGCGTGCTCGCGCCCGCCGGAGCCGAGAAGAAGAACATTCATGCCAAGCTCCCGCTGCGCCGGGAGAGGGGCCGGACGCGCCCCCTTATCGGGAGAGGCGGCGCCGATTTCAAGCCTCGCGCTCGTTTCTCCCCACGCAAACGGGACTGCCGTTTTTGTTTGTCGCGCGATATTTTGTGGCGCACCCTGTCCGCAGCCGCCGAAAAGGCCTTCCCATGCTCCTGCGCCTTACCGTTTTCCCCTGCATCGCCGTCGCATTGAGCGCCTGCCCCGCGATGGCGTTCGACTGCGCCAAGGCGTCGACGCAGGTCGACAAGGCGATCTGCGCCGATCCGGTCGCGGCGGCCGCCGATGACGCCATGACCAAAGCCTATGACGCCCTGGCCGCGCGGCTCGCCGCGCCGGAGAAGACCGCGCTGCTAACCTCACAAAGGCGATGGCTGAAGTTCCGCGACGAAGTCTGCTCGGCCGAAGACGACAATGCGGCGATGACCGGCTGCCTCATCGACGAGACCCGGCAAAGGCGGGCCTTTCTCGCGGGCGAGCCCGTCGGCGGTCCGGGCGCGGTGCAGCGCTTTACGCCCGTTTTCATTCAACATGTCGGCGAGCCGTATCAGTACGATATCGACGTCAATGCGCTGAAATTCGCCGATCCGCAGCTGCCCGGCGAGAAGCTCTTCAACGCCAATATCGACCTGCTCCTGAAAAAGGTTCCGAAGATCAATCAGAGCGAATTTCGCCAGAACATGGTCTATTCCTACGATCTCGACATCAGCGCCAGTTTCGCCTCGCCGGAATTCATCTCGGCCCGCGTCGACCTTTACGATTTTTCCGGCGGCGCGCATGGCAATTCGAGCGTCTCGAATTTCGCCATCGATTTAGAGACGGGCAAAGAGCTGCAATTTTCCGATCTGTTCGCGGCCGACGCACAGCCGAAATTCGTCGCCGCCTGCCTCGAAGACATCAAGCGGCAGAAGCACGAGAAAATGCCCGACGATCCGTTCGGCGTCGTCAGCGCCGCCGAGCAGAAAAAGACCATCGAAGAGAGCGTCGCCGATCTGACGCGCTGGAGCTTCTATGCGACGAAGGCGGAGATCACCTTCGATCCTTATGCGCTCGGCGCCTATGTCGAAGGCTCATATGCGTGCGATTTTTCCGCCGAGATGATGCGCCCGCTCCTGAAGCTCGATTATCTCGCGCAGGCGGCGCACTGAAGCATCATCTGCGCCCGAACAGCCTCTCGACGTCGGCGAGCTTCAATTCGACATAGGTCGGACGGCCGTGATTGCACTGGCCGGAGCCCGGGGTTCGCTCCATGTCGCGCAGCAGCGCGTTCATCTCTTCGGGCTTGAGGCGCCGTCCGGCGCGCACGGAATGATGGCAGGCCATGGTGGCGAGCACGTGATCGCGCCGGCGCTCCAGCGAGGCGCTGGCGCGCTCGTCCTCGCTTAAGGCCGAGACGAGATCGCGGATCAGGCGCGCGGCGTCCGCGCCCGGCAGAAGCGCCGGAATCTCGGAGATCGCCACGGCGCCCGGTCCGAACGGCTCGACGACGAGGCCAAATTCGGCGAGAAGCGGCGCCGCGTCCGCGACGAGGCCCGCCTCGCTCTCCGTCATCTCGACGATCGCCGGCACCAGCAGCGCCTGCCGCTCCGGGGCGCTGCCCGCGCGGGCGCTTTTGAGGCGTTCATAGACGAGGCGCTCATGAGCGGCGTGCTGGTCGACGATGACGAGTCCGTCGCGCGTCTGCGCCACGATATAGGTCTCGTGGATCTGCGCCCGCGCCGCGCCGAGCGGGGCCTCGCTGTCCGCGCGCGAAGGCTCGAAATCATGCGCGCGCGCCTGCGGATCCATGTCTTGAAACGCCCCTTGGAAGGCAGCCTGCGCGGGCTCGCCGAAACCGGTGTGGACCGGCGACCCATCGCCCGGCGTCGGGTAGTTCGCGGGCGCGGCGGGCGAGCGCCGCCAGTCCCAGCTCGCCGGACCGTGAGGAGCAAAGTTGCGCCGCGCGAGCAGATCGAGCGCGGCCGCGCCATTTGTCGGCGTCGCGCGATGCAGCGCGCCGGCAAGCGTCTGTTTCAGGGCGCCGATGACGAGCCCGCGCACCAGGCCGCCGTCGCGAAAGCGCACCTCCGCCTTGGCCGGATGCACATTGACGTCGACCTCATGCGGATCGCAGGAGACGAACAGCGCCAGCGCCGGATGGCGGCCGGAGGGCAGAAAATCCATGTAAGCCGCCCGCACCGCGCCAAGGAGCAGCTTGTCGCGCACAGGGCGCCCGTTGACGAAGAGATATTGCGCCGAGGCGCTGGCGCGATGCCAGGTCGGCAGGCCGGCGAAGCCCTTAAGCCCGAAGCCCTCCCGCGCCGCCTCGACGGCGAGCGCATTGGCGCGGAAATCCTTGCCCATGATGGCGCAAAGCCTTGAAAGAAGGCCATCTTCGCCGGCGCCGCAAGCAGGAAGATCGAAGCTCGCGGCCTCCGGGGCGGAAAAGCTGAAGCGCACATTTGGGTGCGCCATGGCGAGGCGCTGGGCGACATCGGCGCAGGCTCGCGCCTCGGCGCGGTCGGTTTTCAAAAATTTCAGCCGCGCCGGCGTGGCGGCGAAAAGATCGCGGATTTCTACACGCGTTCCTTGCGGCTGCGCGACCGGAGCGACCGGCGATTTAAGGCCCTGATCGACGCGGATGCGCACGCCCTCGCCCCCCTCGGCGCGCGAAAAAATTTCAAGGCTCGCGACCGAGCCGATCGAGGGCAGCGCCTCGCCGCGAAAGCCAAGGCTCGCGATGGCCGAGAGATCGCCGTCGGGGATTTTCGAGGTGGCGTGGCGCTCGACGGCGAGGTCCAGATCCGCAGGGCTCATGCCGGCGCCATTGTCGATGACGCGGATCAGCCGCCGGCCACCCGCCTCGATGGCGATGTCGATGTGCGAGGCGCCAGCGTCGAGGGCGTTTTCGATGAGTTCCTTCAGCGCCGAGGCCGGGCGCTCGACGACCTCGCCCGCCGCGATGCGGTCGACGAGAACGGGATCGAGGCGGCGAATCGGCATGGGATGGATTCCTGCTCAAGTAAGATGGCGTCGGCCTGATGTAAGGAACCGCCCCTCAATCGGTCAAAACTGTTTCACGTGAAACACCCTCGGGGGCGTGCGGGGGATTGGCGGATCACCCTGCCGACGGCGCCCGGGCGCGTTTTTCCCAAGGGTGTTTCACGTGAAACACCCCCCGGCGCGCGCCGCAATTGGAAAAAGACAGGATCGCAGCGCGGGGGAGTACGATCCACCGGTTTTTGGCGCCGCAAGCCAGAGCGTGGCGGTGCGGATGAAAAATATTCGTCAAACCGCTTGACATAACCAACTCGTTAATTAACATATCGGTTAAATGTTGGACCTCGACAACACCTTCGCCGCCCTCTCCGATCCGACGCGCCGCGCCATCCTCGCGCGGCTCGCGCTGGGCGAGGCCAGCGTCGGCGAACTCGGCGAGCCTTTCGACATTTCGCCGCCCGCCATTTCGCGGCATCTGCGCGTCCTTGAAGAGGCCGCGCTGATCAGATGCGAAAAGCGCGGCAAGCATCGAATCTGCCGTCTCGACGCAAAGGCTCTGGCTGGCGCGAGCGAATGGCTCGAAACCTACCGGCGGTTCTGGAGCGAAAGCTTCGACCGCCTCGACGAGCACCTCAAACGAACCGAAAGGCGCAAGAAATGACGACTATCATCGAAAAGCCGCTCGTTCTGGAAATCTCCCGCCGCTTCGACGCCCCGCCCGAGCGCGTCTATGACGCCTGGCTCGGCGCCAGCTGGGGCGAATGGCTTGGGCCCGCCGGCGCGCGCTGCGAAAGCGTCTCGGGCGAGGCTCGCGTCGGCGCCCCCTACACGGTCGCGATGATAAAGCCCGATGGCGGGGCGATCGAAATCACCGGCGTCTACAGGGAGCTGGCGCGGCCAAAGAAGCTCGCCTTCACCTGGACCTCCGAATTCTGCAAAAGCGAGAGCCTCGTCACGCTGACCTTCGAGCGCGACGGCGCCGGAACCTTGATGAAGTTCCGGCACGAAGGCTTCGACAGCACTGATGCGCGCGACGGCCACAACAGGGGCTGGAACGGCGAAGGCGCGTCCTTCGACAGGCTCGAGGCGCTTCTGGCGAAATCCGCGCGCTGACGCGGCGGCGGCCTGTAGAGAGACACTTGCCGGCGCCTGTTGCGCGTATTTACCGACAGGCACCGGACGGAACGACTCCCTTTCGCTCAGGATGAGCGGTCACCCACCCTCACTTCGGGTTGTCGCCTTTGCCGCTTTCGAGCGTGCCGTCCATTAGGAGATTTCCGGTCTTTGCGTCGAACAGCGCATAGGCGCTGGAGAAGGTCGCGGGCTTTGTATGCGGCGGGCCGGAGAAGACGAATGTCCCGGTCAGAGTCGCGAAGCCGACGCGATCATTGTCGCCAAGGCCGATCGGTTCGCCCGCAAGCCTGCCGCTCGCCTCCTTCGCCGTAATGAATTCGAGATTCGCCACCGCGAAGTCGCCTTTCGCGCCGGCGTTCATGGGAAGGTTGTGGGCGGCGAGCCAAGCCGCGACGTCGCTCTTGGCGAACGGCTCCGGCGCGCTCGGATCGACCGGCAACGCCTTCATTCCGACCGGACGCTGCGGCGTTCCCTGCGGCAATGGCAGCGGCTTCTCCTTCTGTTCCTCGTGGCGGCCGCAGCCGGCGAGGAGACCTGTCGTCGCGGCGAAGATAAAAGCCGCGCGCGCGATCCTACGCATGGGCCCGCCCTCCGCTTAGTTGCAACAGTTGGTGGTGAATATTCCGCCCTCGGGCGAGGGCAGGGACGGGTCGATCAGCCAGGAGCCGTTCGGCGGCGCGTTGCTGGTGACGGTTCCCTCGTCGGTCTCGCGGTTGTACCAGAAGACGAATTCGGGGCCGAGCGGCTTGACCGCGAAGATGTTGCGCTGGAACTGACCAAGGCTCGCCGAGGCGCCGCTCGTTCCGGCGAGTTCCGAGCCCATGTTGATGGCGTTGGGGCTCATATTGTTGCTGGTCGACGTGCCCTGAAAAAGGACGCTATGCGAATCATTGTAGATCCAGATCTGGAACACGCCTTGGGCGCCGTTGCGGGCGTCCTGGATGATCATGAAATGCTCGAAATCAGCCAGATCCGCCTGATTGAGAAAATGATTGTTGTAGGTGTTTGAACTCAACGGACGGGCGTCCGCCCAGAAGTAGATCGGATTGCCGCCGCCGTCGAAGGCGTGAAAGCCGGCCTCGACCCAGCACGAGCCGAAGCCGTTGGCGGCGCAGGCGCGGGTCTGATAGTCAGCCAGCCACATTTCATTGTTGAGGAAGCCGCCGCAGCCCGAAGGGCAGTTCATGGCGACCTGGAGGAGGTCCATGTAGACGCCGTAATATTCCGGCTGCTCCTGCCAGTTCACATAGGCGTAGCAATGACCGGTCTGCGGATTGCCGCAGGAATAGTTCCCCGCGGGGGCCGGCGCGTTCGCGCAGACCAGCAACAGAACAATCGTTGCAAGCGACAACAGCGCCCGACGACAAGACCTTGCGAACACCGAGCCCATAGAGTCCTCCTGTTCGTTCGCGGCGGCGGCCGCGTGAAAGGCTTCCCTACAACGGACGGATTCTTGAAAGGCGTTTTCCCTTCACGCGCCGGCTTTCTGCCGGCGTCAACAGCATCGTCTCCCGGTTGAGGTCTAGCTCTGTGGTCGAGAGACGCCACAAACCTATCGTATCCACGGGCCGGCGTCTTTACGCTTCTGGCGCGCGCTCGAAGAGAGTTTCGCGTGAAAAGGTTGCGGCGGCTCCAGCGCGTCGACCGCGGCGAGAGCGTGGATGGAAGCGTTGGATGTTGGCGTGCGAGCCTAGCCAGGACCTTTGTCGCGGCCCCGCGATAAACCGCCTTGAACGGCGCGGGGAAGCGGCCTTTCCCCCTCTCTACACGCTTTTGCCGCCCTCACATCCCCTCGGGGCGCCCCGCGACGGTGACGAGGAGGCTGGCATCGCCGAAGAGGCGCTTCGCCGCGCGTTTGGCGTCGTCCATGCCGACCGCCGCGATCAGCCTGTTGCGCTCGTCGAGATATTCGACGCCATAGCCGTCGGTTTGCAGGTGGAGCAGTTGCGCGGCGATCTTGGTCGAGGTGTCGAAGCGCAGCGCATAGGAGCCGATGAGATATTTCTTCGCCTTTTCGAGCTCTTCCTCGCTCGGCCCCGCCTCGGCGAGGCTTTTGATCTCGGCTTCGATCACCGCCATCGATTCGGCGGCGCGCTCGTTCTTGGTCGAGGTGCCGCCGTAGAGCATGGCGCCGTGATCGTAGGTGACGAGCTGAGACCAGACCGAATAGGCGAGGCCCCGCTTCTCGCGCACCTCGCGGAAGAGGCGCGCCGAAAATACGCCGCCGCCGAGCACGTGATTGACCACCGTCGCGGCGAGAAAATCGGGATCGGTGCGGGCAAGGCCCCGGCGGCCGAAGCGGATCGTCGATTGCGGCACGTCGATATCGACGATGACGCGCTGTCCCTCGCCCGAAAAGGCGGCGTCCAGCACGGACGCGACATGGCCGCTCGCAGGCAGGGCGCCGAAGACGTCGTCGAGATGGCCGGCGAGGCTCACGGCGTCGATGGCGCCGACGACGGCGATCTTCAGATTTTCGCGGGCGAAGGTTTTGGCGCGCAGATCGGTGAGATCGTCGCGTCTCAGCAATGGCAGCGTGTCGAGGTCTCCCCGCACAGGCAGCCCATAGGGGTGTCCCGCATAGGCCGCCGCGCGGAAACTGCGGCTCGCCACGGTATCGGGATCGTTCGCCTCGCGCTTGAGGCCGGCGGAAATCTGACTGAGCACGCGCGCGAAGGGCTCCGCGTCGAGCCGCGCCTCATTGACCGCGAAGCGCAAAAGCTCGAACGCCCGCGCGCTGTTGCGCGAGAGCGTCTGCAGCCGGCCGGTCAGCATGTCGCGATCGGCGGAGAAGGAGAGCTCGATGGCGTCTTCGTCGAGCGCCTTGTGGAAGGCTTCCGCGTCCAGGGGCCCGGCGCCCTCGTCGAGCAGGCCGGCGAGGAGATTCGCCGCGCCCGGCTTGCCAGCGGGGTCCTGCGACGCGCCGCCCTTGAAGGCCAGCTCCACCGCGACGAGCGGCACGGCGTAATCCTCGACGAGCCAGGCCTCGACGCCGCCGCTTGAGACGACTTTCTGCACGGACGCGGCGCGCGAGCGGGCCTCGGCTGGTTTCAGGTTCGGCGCGAGGGGCGTTGTGATTGCGGGCGCGGTCATTTCATTTGCATCCATGCGCGGAAACGCGCGGCAAAGGGGGGAGGATCAGGCGGCGGCGGTCTCGGCCGCGCCCTCGTCATTCGCCGGCAGCAAGAAGCCGGCGACGCTGCGCTTCTTGTCGAGCCAGCGCGCGGCTTTCTTCACATCGTCCAGCGTCACCGCCTCGATGCGCGCCGGCCATGCGGCGACGTCCGCGATCGAAAGGCCGGTCGCGAGCGCGGCGCCATACCAGCGTGCGAGCGCGGCCTGGCTGTCCTGCGCATAGACGGCGTCGGCGACGAGGCGCGTCTTGGCGCGGTGGAAATCGGCCTCATTGACGCCATGGGCGGCGACCTCGGCGATGATCGCGTCAATGGCGGTCTCGAGCCGCTCCAACGGAACGCCGGGGGCCGGCAGGGCGTAGACATAAAAGCGCGTATCATCGACCGCCGTGCCCTGATAATGCGCGCCGGCCGCCACCGCGATCTTCTGCTCCATCACGAGTTGCTTGAAGAGCAGGCTGGTGGCGCCGCCGCCGAGGAGATGGCCCAGAACCTCCAGCGCCTCGCCGACGCCGGGCGCCGCCGTGCGATAGGACGGCGCGAGATAGACGGCCTGATAAGAGGGCTGCTCGACTTTTTCGTCCGTGAGCGTGACGCGCCGGTGCGCGCGGGGCTCCGGCTCGCGCGGGCGGTTGCGCTTCGGCGCTTCGCCGCGGGCGGGGATGGGACCGTAGATCTTTTCGGCGAGCGCGATGACCTCGGCCGGCTCGACATCGCCGGCGACGACGAGAATGGCGTTTTCGGGCGTATAGAAGCGGTCGTAATAGGCAAGCGCGTCGGCGCGGTCGAGGCCCTCGATCTCATGGCCCCAGCCGATGATCGGCTTGCCATAGGGATGCTGGGTGAAAAGCGCCGCCTGCACCGCCTCGCTCAGCTGGTCCGAGGGGTCGGAATCGGTGCGCATGCGGCGCTCCTCCTTCACGACCTCGCGCTCGGGGGCGACGATCTCGTCGGAGAGGACGAGGTTCTTCATGCGGTCCGCCTCATAGTCCATGCAGACGGCGAGCTCGCCCGTGGCGACGCGCTGGAAATAGGCGGTGTAGTCGTTCGAGGTGAAGGCGTTCTCCTGGCCGCCGGAATCGGCGACGAGCTCGGAGAATTCGCCCTGCTTGTGATTTTTGGTGCCCTTGAACATCAGATGTTCGAGGAAATGGGCGATGCCGGATTTGCCCAATGGATCGTCGGCCGAGCCGTTGCGGTACCAGACCATGTGGGTGACGACGGGCGCGCGGCGGTCGGGGATGACGACGATGTCGAGGCCGTTGGCGAGCTTCGCCTCGGCGATGGCGGGGCCGGCGTGCGGCGCCGCGGGAGCTTCGGCCGGGCCGGAAGGCGTCAAGGCGGGCGTCGGGAGCGCGGCGCCGCGCGCGGCGATCTGGTCAGGGGACATCCGGTTCATCGCTTTCTAAGAAATTCTTGCTGAAGGTGATCTGGCAAGCCGCTGGGGCCGCGCTCTTTGCCGAGCTTAGCCCAAGATCTAGAAAGCGTCATAGTGTTTAGCAAGGCGCCGGCGGTTCAATTCGCGGAGCCCTTGCGTCACACAGCCTTGCCGATCAGCGCGCCGATGCCGGCCGTCACCGCCATCGCGAGGGCGCCCCAGAAGGCGACGCGCAGCGTCGGCTTCACGACGTCTGCGCCGCCGACGCGCGCGCCGAGCGCGCCGAGAACGGCGAGGAATATCAGGGACATCGCAAAAACGGCGGGAACAAGCACCGCGCGCGGCGCGAAGATCGCGGTCAGCAGCGGCAGCGCGGCGCCGGCGGCGAAGGTCGCGGCCGAGGTGAGCGCCGCTTGGATCGGCTGCGCGGCCACAACCTCCGAGATGCCGAGTTCGTCCCGCGCGTGCGCGCCAAGCGCGTCCTTCGCCATGAGCTGGACGGCGACCTGGCGGGCGAGCGCCGGCGCGACGCCGCGGCCGATATAGATCTGCGCCAATTCCGCGGTCTCGAATTTTGGGTCGTCGGCGAGCTCTTGGCGCTCCCGCGCGAGATCGGCGTTCTCCGTGTCGGCCTGCGAGCTGACCGACACATATTCGCCGGCCGCCATCGACATCGCGCCCGCGATGAGGCCGGCGACGCCGGCGACGAGGATCTCGGCCTGCGAGGTGGCCGCGGCGGCGACGCCGACGATTAGGCTCGCCGTCGAGATGATGCCGTCATTGGCGCCGAGAACGGCCGCGCGCAGCCAGCCGATGCGCTTGACGAGATGGGTTTCCGCGTGACGAACCAAGGTTTCGGGCCTCTTTGTGCGGGTTTAGGCGATGGGCGGCGGCGAGAATAGCGCCGGGCGATGAATGTTGCGTGTCGCCGCGCTTCAGGCGTCGGTCGACTCGAGCCGCTCCTCCGGGACCGGATGGCGTTGCGGCGCCATGCGCATCAGCACCCCGTCCTTCAAAATGTAATGATGCGCCAGCGCCGCCGCGGCGTGCCAGAACGCGACTGCGATCAGGAGATCGGACACGACGCCATGCCACAGGGCGAGAGCAGTGTGCGCGTCCTTGTCGCCGAACGTCGGCAGGCTCGAAAGGTCGGTGAGGCTGAAGCCGCGCGCGAATGCGTCGGCGACGCCGAGCGCAAGCGTTGCGAACAATAGAGCGTAAAGCGCGTAATGCGAGGCTTCCGCCACCAGATGGACGGTGGGGTTGGCGTCGGCCGCGGGCAGGCGGCGCCGGCCCGTGAAGCGCCAGACGATCCGCCAGATCAGCACCGTGACGAGCGCGAAGCCGAGCGCGACATGCAGCGTCCAGCCATTCGTGCGCCAGACCCCTTTGGGAACGAAATCGGCGACCTCGCCTCCGCCCCAAAGGATCACCACCATGATTGCGGTGACCCAATGCAGGCCGATGGTTGTAGAATCGTAATGTTCGCCGGACCTCGCCATGCGTCTCGTTCCCGCCCTGTTTTTTTGTTTTCGCGCTTTTCGAGGCCCCTTTCCTCCGCGCGGAAGCGCGGGCTTAAGGGCGCCCGACGGGAATAATATATGTTGGAATCGTTCTCGTCTCGCCTGTTGTCCCGGTGCGACGAGGAAAACGCGTCAGGCGTCGGTCAGCTTCGGAGCCGGGCGGCGTCGCGGCGCCATGCGCGCGAGCACCCCGTCCTTCAGAATGTAATGATGCGCGAGCGCCGCGGCCGAATGGACCAGCGCGAGGCCAAGCAGCAGATTGGCGGCGAGTTCATGCCATTCGGTGATCGGCTTTCGCAGCTCCTTATCGCCGATTTGCGGCAGGCTGGCGAGGTCGAACAGGCTGACGCCGCGCACGAAGGCATTGACGAGGCCGAGCGCGACCGTCGCGACGAGGAGGAGATAGAGGCCGTAATGGGCCGCTTCGGCGAGGATTTGGAGCAGGCCGGAGTCGGCGGGCGGCAGGCGGCGGCGGCCGGTGACGCGCCAGACGAGCCGCCAGATCAGCACGGCGGCGAGGGCGAAGCCGAGCACGAAATGGCTCGACCAGGCGTCGGTCCTGAGCGGACCCTTCGGAACGAGATCGGCGAGCTGGCCGCTGGTCCACAGCACGACGACGAGGACGGCCGTCGCCCAGTGCAGCCCGATGGTCGCCCTGTCGTAGCGCTCGCCGGTTGCTTTCGTCATGTCCGCCGCGTCCCCGCGTTTATCCGCACGATCGATGCGCCCGCGCC
>Ga0181518_10004419_pt1 | contig 12562 bp, 10 predicted proteins | sample PEATcosm2014_Bin_28_FD_119751 | JGI IMG/M metagenome (GOLD analysis project Ga0181518, IMG submission 119751) | Peatland microbial communities from MTU Mesocosm Facility, Houghton, MI, USA - PEATcosm2014_Bin01_60_metaG | ecosystem: Environmental > Terrestrial > Soil > Wetlands > Peat | place... | reverse complement strand
CGGTCACTTCAAGCACGATAGGAGGGCCAGCGTCGCTTCGCTCCGAAGACGCCCGGGATGACATCGGAATCACTGCCCGGGATCAAACCGGAATCAGTGCCCACCTTCATCGGAATCAGCAGGCCCGGCCCAGCGACAGGAATGGCCAAGGCCGCTGGCTCTTGAACGGCGCGAGAGGCGGGGGCCATTGTTGTCATGCTCTGCCTACACCCCCGTATTTTACATCGCCACATCGCAAGAGGCGCGATATATGCGCCAGCCGCCTGTTTTAGCGAGCGCCCCGCGGTTCTGAACTGAGCTGTTCCAAGGGCCCCCTCATTCATTGTTGGAAATGATCCCCTCGGACAAGAGAGGCGACGTTTTCGCACTTACAGGTGAGGGGTAGCTCACTTGAAAAAAGCAACAAGGAGGGACAACTTCCCGGACAACGCAGGCGTGAGGTATCTTCCTCAGTCTATATTATAGGTTATACTTCTGCCTCTTGTGGTCGTACGTCTTCCGACCCCCCTCAAGGTAGTTGATGACTTCATCTTTCATTTTGCGTCTGTTTATCGAGCCGGAATACATGACTCTTCCTCGATCTGCGGTTGCCTCAAGAATCGTGAATTTATCCGTATCCGACGCGACAGCGACCGAAGAGTTATGAGTTGTAAATATAAATTGCCTGTGCTCTTTCGAGCCGCGAAGCTTATTGCAGAGGTCGTCCCAAATTGTTCTCAGATCAAGCGAATCTTCTGGCTGGTCTATAGTAATCGGAAATGTCCCCTCGCTTAATGCAATGATTAAGAGCGCTACAGCCTTTTGACCAACCGAGAGTTCACTCAGATCCTTGTAGACTATATCCACCTTATAACTGATCGCTGGAACGTCCTTGGGAACCGAGGAATACAACAAAGCCATTAGATCTGTGTAATCATGATAGTCGAGGAGATGATCGGCGAGCTTCTGAACGATCTCGGGCTTCATCCCGGTGGCCTCAATGATCGATTTGAGGCAATCCGTTTTCTCGCGAAATGACCATTCATACCGTAAGAGATTAGCAACGAATTCTCGTGGACTGATTTTCTGAGAGATCTTCTCGATATCTTCCTCTCTTAGCCAAGAACCTCTTTTAAGATTGAGCAGGTTCTGTTTAAAGGCCGTCGTATCCTCTCTTTCCCGAATCGTTACTTTCAGGGCGTCCGATGAGCCTGCAGTAAAGAATTCACACCTTTTCTTTCGCTCCTCGAAATAAGCCTTATAGGCAATGTCTAGCTTGTCAAGTATTTCATTGCGCTTTGACGCCAGTGAGCTTGCGAGATTCGCTTTTCCTTGAACTTTGGCGAATGCGGTTTCACTCTTTCCTATCTCCGCCAAGATAAGCTTGCGTTTTTGGTCAAGATTAATTTGAGTTCCCCCACTTGCTTTAACCGCTTCGTCGTACTTTGCTTTTACCGGTGCAAAAAGAGAGTTCCAACTTTGATGTTCCTTTTCGACGTTGGCACTCACTTGTTTAATGAAGGTAATGGCTGAATCTATCGCTTGTTTGATTTGTTGGAGGGCCGCATTGGTTTGATCGGCCGCTCTCATAACAGCCGGGTCCGAATCAGTATCCTTGTCTCCCGTGGAAGGCGCGACAAGGTCTTTGTATTCGTTCTTCGTGCTCGCGAGGGATGCCTTCAGCCCACCGATATAATCATACTGCCCCTGAATTGCCCGGCCTATTCCTTCCTTCTTTGAATATTCGGCAAAAACCGGATTCTCAATCTGGCGCCCAAGCTTTTGCACTTCCTCCCGGTATGTCGATAGCTTCTTCTTAAGTTCCCTACTTTCAAGGTGTGCCTTTAGGGTTTCTGCAAATCGATCATCCACTTCCTTCAGTTCGTTGTTTAACGTTTCGATGTGATCTTGGAACTTATGGAAATCGAAGAACTTATCGATGAACTGTCGCCGACTCGCCCCCCTTTTGTCCTCAGCTATTCGCGTGGCTTCACCTTGGCTTAGGAACAAGACAGGAAAGAGCTGATCTACGGCGAACTCCTTTGACGAGCCATCACCGAGATCCACTATCTGGATCGGGTTGCCTTCCGCTGGAGCATAAGTGCGTGAAATTTGGTACTTCTTTCCAGAGTCGTCGGTAATGACCACTTGAACTGTGCCGTGAAGCTTAAGGCACTTCTCAATTTTAGATTGATGGTCACCAAGCAGTTCATCCCCGGTTGGAGGCTGATCAAGCGCGAATCTTAGGAATTCGATAGCAAGCGATTTGCCGGCGCCCTTGGCGCCCAGGATGCTGTTAAGACCTTCGTGAAAGTGAATTACCTGGTCGGCTAGGAAGCCGCTGTCGACCTTGAGCTCATCTACGTGGGGATACTGTTCCGCCTGAAACTCAAAGGCCTGTCTTATTTTGGTATCGCGATCGATTAGACACTGGCGGATGTCTTCGACCGTTATCGGCTCATCGACTTTGAAGAGAGAATACGAACTACCGATCTCGTCGAGAGAATGTGCATCGGAGCTGCTATAGACCCCTAACTTTCTCTCGTGATAGTTCTCGTCGGTGCCATCCAGAAGATCCACGACCCGTTTGTGTTTTGTCTTCTTCTCCTCACTCTGAAAATCTGATTCGCTCGCTTCTGCTCCGAGAATGCACTTCCGCCGTTTTTCAAAGATTGCACTGCGGGTCTCGCCTTGCATATCCCCAAGAACACCTTTAGATGAGTGACAGTGCGGGAGGATTAGGATGGCTGACGAATCGTATTTTTCCAATTCGTCAGCGACTTGGCCGACTGTTAATTCAGCAGCAATTGTCCTCTCACCGCGTTTTGAATAAATGGCCAACTTATTTAGGAATTGATCGACATGCTTTGAATCCTTGTCGACGTCAAAGAGGATCAAAATGTGGACGCCTTCTTTCCCGCCGGTCACCAATAACTCGACAGCGGGAAACACGACTAGTCCTTTATATTTGGCTGCCTCTTTTACCCCATCAATCCATTCACCTGATTGGTGGTCTGCTATAGCAATGCCAGCAAGGCCCTTCTTTAACGCAGCCTCGACAATGTGCTCCGGCGCAACTCCTTCTTTTCCTGGAAAATCTATTGAGGCGGGAGTGTGGATATGAAGGTCGAATCTTTTGAAGTGTAAGCCTGTGGTTATTGCCGCTTCCTGTAATTTAGTGCTCATTTGTCTTGAATCCTACTCCAGACTACGAAGAAATCAAAGGTCGAAAATCGTCACCGGGCCTTCCGCCCGGCTTTTTGCCATGAAAGAGGAAAAAGATGCCTTCCCGGATGGTACTTAGATCGGGGATGCCTACCCCCACCTAAGAGAGGGGGAACTCAGGAAAGCCGAGGAAACCATAGAGAAATACCTGGAGTTGGCCACCCGCATCTACCAGCCAGTCGAGGGTGGCGCAGACATCTGGTTCTTGATGTCTGCGATCGGCGGCCTGGGTGAGGAGTCGGCTGGCCGTGCCTCCGCGACCGATCGCAGACATGCGGAAAAGATACATGCTGCGCCCTTCGGCGGATTCGTCTTGGCTCAGTCGGAACGGAAGGCTCGTGCTGCCAAGCTTGCCATAACGCAGAGAGCACATGGCCAATCCCGAACGGGAGCGCACAGTCTCGTTTTTCAGAGACTCTGCGGCTCGTGCATGTGCAATGGGGCGTATCATCCCCTTTTATGTCCCGCTTGCGCCGCCTGGGATTGCAAAGGCAGAAGTCAGGAGGCAGAAGTCAGGAGTGAGGGTGAAGAGCAGCTAGTCCGTACTTTCTGCTCTGTGTTTCGTGCTTTGCGCTCTCTGCTCACCGCCTGGGTTTTCCTGCCCGATCAAAAGCCGCTCCTCGCGGGCCAGCGATGTAAGCCGTGGGCCAAACCCACGGGAATGGCGCGCAACAAACGTCTGGGCCTGGGCGGGAGCGAGCGGTTACCTTTCAAACCCTGCCACTGCGTCGTTCTTCAACGTGTCGGCTTATACCGTGCCAGCCCATCCCGTGGATGCCAGCGGTACGGCCGAGCCGATCGGACGCTTCGGCAACTGCGGGGTGGGGACCCTGGAAGGGCCGGAGACGGCGACCTTCTCGATGTCGGCGGGCAAGACGTTCCACTTCAACGAGCGCTTCGGTCTCAGGTACGAGGCGCAGTTCTCCAATTTGTTCAACCTTGCCAATTGGGGCTTGCCGAATATGAACATCACCGGCACATTCGGGCTCATATCCAGCAGCCAGGAAGTGGCGCAGGCTGGACCTCGTACCATCCAGATGTCACTTCGCTTCCAGTTCTAGCGCGTGGTAGGATTGCGTATGGCGCCGGCGGACCTACGTCCGCCAGGCCACTTTCCAGGGATGCGGAGATTCATCGCGGATGGAAAAGCCTAAACTCCTCTTTACGCCCGGTCCGCTCACCACCAGCGAAACCGTCAAGCAGGCCATGATGCGGGACTTGGGCTCACGGGACACGGAATTTCTCCAAGTAGTGCGGAAAATCCGCCACCGTTTGCTGGAGTTAGGGAATGTTGCCGACGGCTCCTACGAGGCCGTTCTGATGCAGGGCTCCGGCACCTTCGCGATCGAGTCCGTTATCTCCTCGGTGCTGCCGCGCGACGGCAAGCTGCTGGTTCTAGTCAACGGCGCCTACGGACACCGCATGGCGAAGATCGCGCGCACGTTGGGCATCGCAACCGAAACCCTTCTCTTCCCCGAGTGGCGTCCGGTCGATCCTGCCGAAGCTCGCCAGGCTCTCGCGCGCGATCGGGCTATCACGCACGTCGGAACCATCCACTGCGAGACCTCCACGGGGATCATGAATCCAGTGCGAGAAATTGGGAGTGTGGTGAAGGAGCAGGGCCGCGCGTTCATCGTGGACGCGATGAGCAGCTTTGCGGGAATGCCTATGGGGGTGGTAAGCTGGGGAATCGACTTCCTCGTTTCCTCGGCGAACAAGTGTGTCCAGGGTGTACCGGGATTCGCTTTTGTGCTGGCTCGTCGGGAGCTGCTGTTGGAAGCCGAAGACCGGGCGCGCAGTGTGAGCCTGGATCTCGTGTCGCAGTGGAAAGGGTTGGAAGGCGACGGACAGTTCCGTTTCACGCCTCCAACGCATGTCCTCCTGGGCTTCTGGCAGGCGCTCGAAGAGTTGGACCGGGAAGGAGGAATCGGCGGACGTGCCGCTCGATATGCTGCGAACCAGAAGGTCTTGGCCGAAGGCATGAAGGAGTTGGGCTTTGACGCCTATCTTGCGCCAGAGCAACAAAGCACCATTATTACCTCATTCCGTTATCCGAAACATCCGAACTTCGATTTCAGCCGGTTCTATCAGCACCTTAGCCAAAAGGGCTTTGTGATTTACCCCGGGAAGGTCAGCGACGCAGACTGTTTCCGCATCGGCACGATCGGCCACCTCTTCCCCGAAGATTTGAAGGCGCTCGTCGCTGCAGTTCGGCAGACGCTCAACGATATGCGGATCGATTCGGCGAAATCGGCGCGTGCAGCGAGCCTGGATCAACATCTGGCGATCGATGCTTTGAGTGCTTCCCCTCAGTGAAGAGCTCCGAGAGGGGCAAATCCCACCCTATGAAAGCCGCTGTCGTGGGTGCGGGAATGACTTTGTGATTCGGCTGGGCTGAACAGGCGATCGCGCCTATGGGAGTACGAAATGAATGACTCCAGTCAGACGCATAAGCGATACAGCGGCAAGCTGCAAGCTGCCATTCTTGACTGGGCCGGCACCACGGTCGACTACGGAAGTTTTTCGCCTATCCGGGCCATGCAGCAGGTGTTTCGACAAAGGGGCATAGCTGTCTCCGACGACGAAGTCCGCCGCGATATGGGCCTGCTGAAAAAGGACCACATCCGCTCACTGCTTCGTAGTCCGCGTGTCGCGGAAGCGTGGCGGCAACATTCCGGCCGGCAGGCAACGGAATCCGACGTCGAGGAGTTATACCGCGACTTTCAGCCGATACAGTTAGCTCGCCTTGACCAGGACTCGGACCTCATTCCCGGAGTTGCGGATGCTGTCGAACGCATGCGCCGGCGCGGCCTGAAGATCGGCAGTACGACAGGCTACACACGGCCAATGTTGGAGATCCTTCTCGAGAAAGCTGCCACGCAAGGTTATGAACCGGATTGTTCTCTCGTCCCCGACGACGTCGGCGGGGGCCGCCCTCTGCCCTGGATGTGTTACGAGATCGCCGTACGGCTGAAGGTTTTTCCACTCGAATCCTTCGTGAAAGTCGGCGACACCGTGGCCGACACCGAAGAAGGCCTCAACGCCGGCATGTGGACAGTGGGAGTTGTTCGAACTGGAAACATGGTTGGCCTGTCACAAGCGGAATTCGATGCGCTTTCGCCGGCAGAACGGGAAGTGCGCCTTCAGACTGGCCGCGAACGTTTGATGGATGCCGGTACTCATTATGTGATCGATAGCCTTTCTGACTTCGATCCGGTCTTCGACGAAATCGAGGCGCGACTTCAGCGCGGTCACCGTCCTTGACAGGATGCTGAAAAACCCGCCTCGCCTGTCATTCCGAGGAGTCCCGATCTGATCGGGACGACGAGGAATCTCGCCCCGATCAGATCGCGGTTTCCAGAGCGAGATTCCTCTCCCGCAGGGCGGGATCGGAATGAGTCGCCTTGGCGACTTCACAAAGGTTTTTCAGCATCCTGTTAAGAGATCAAGGGCCGCCGACGATCATGGGGCAACAGATTACAAACCGGCGATTGCTGCGCCACCAGATTCTGATCGTCATCTTGCTGATGACCGGCTACGCCGGTTTCTACGCTTGTCGCTCGAATTTCTCCGTAACCCTCCCGCTGATTATTGACGATTTAGCGGCACGCGGCGTTCCGGCAGCAGAGGCGCGCATCCGTCTCGGCCAGATTGTTTCCTTGGGTGTGCTGGCGTATGCGCTCGGCAAGATTTTTCTTGGCGGACTCGCGGATTTCTGGGGAGGCAAACGCCAGTTTCTCGCCGCGATGGGCGGGTCGGTTTTATTTACGTTGATTGCCGCCGCGGGCGGGGGTCTGCCCGTGTTCGCGGCGGCCTGGGTTGGCAACCGGCTCGTCCAGTCGGCAGCGTGGGCTGGAATGGTAAAGATTACCTCGCGCTGGTTTTCATTTGCCACCTACGGCACGGCGATGGGTGCTATAAGCCTCAGCTACTTGTTTGGCGACGCCATCGGCCGGCACTTCATGGGCGTCTTGATCGCTCACGGTCTGGGCTGGCGCAGCATATTCGTGGTTGCCGCTTTCAGCCTGTTTGCGCTCTTCTTGGCAAATCTCCTGCTTCTCAAGGAATCAAGCACCGAAATCGGAGAACCAGAACCCGCCGCGAACCCCGACAACCTCTTTGCAAGCCGAGGTGACAAGAAGCGGACGGGCGGTGTTGCTGCCCTGCTCCGACCATTGTTCCGCAGCCCTGCCTTCTGGATCGTCTGTGCTCTATCCGTGGGCTGCACATTCGTTCGGGAGACATTCAATACCTGGACGCCAACCTACTTTTATGAAGTGCTTGGCTTCAGCCAAGGCAAATCCGCCCAGTTCAGTGCCCTCTTCCCGCTGTTCGGAGGATTTTCAGTGCTGCTCTTTGGCTATCTAAGCGACCGATTGGGGCGCGGGGGACGGGCGACGATTACGTTCGCTGGACTTGTTTTTGCCACGCTTGCGCTCTTCTGGCTTGCTTCGCTTCGACCAAGTGCACCTCACAGCTTGCCCGTGGCGCTAGTGGCACTCGTGGGGTTCGTCCTGATCGGTCCTTACTCTTATCTCGCCGGTGCCATGGCGCTAGACTTTGGCGGTAAGCAAGGGGCGGCCACTTCCTCCGGCATCATTGATGGCATTGGCTACCTCGGTGGAGTTTTGTCGGGCGACGCGGTGGCTCGCATTTCGCTCGCTTCCGGTTGGCAAGGCGCATTCATTGTTCTGGGAGCCGTCACCGCTTTCTCCTCTTTGGCCGCTGCCTTCTTCTTTGTGCTTCAACGGCGCCCTGCAACTCCGGCTACCAACTCCTTGGCCGGCTCGTGATCTGCATGTCGGATTCCAATCCCCTGACGGTTTCAGCAAGGTAGCGCAGACGCTCGTTTTTCAGAGACTCTGCGGCTCGTGTCGCCTGACCCCATTTCACATGGGGCTTTCCGGCCAGTGGGCAAAGGAGAGCGGGGCCTTCTCGGGCAGCCGCGATCTTTCGACCGCGCGCTGCGAAGCGTTAAGGAATACTACGAGAAAGTGGAATACATTCATCTCAACCCAGTGAGGGCCGGCCTCGTCAAACGCCTCGAGGAGTGGCCGTGGTCGAGTGTGCACGATCACAGGGGAGGCCTGAGCGCAACGTTCAGGCCGAATCGCACTCTGGCCAGCGATGGTGTACTGCTGGCGGCCGATGAACGGGGAGGAATTTGAAGGAGAAGCTTGCCCCCAAGGATAAGGACATTAGCCCGAGCGTGACAGGGGCCATCCACGCAGGAGAGGTCAGTCTCATGAACCTGCAACTACCCCACATTGCTCACCTCCTTGAGGATTTGCACCGCCGGCGTCCCTACATGCTTTCAACATGACGCGCAAGATTGGCGTCCGGCCACTGGGGACGCACTAAAACACCCCCGAACGAAAAAAAGACTCGTCTCGTCGCAGGTCCCTGCCGGTCATCAGCGGGCAGCGCCGGTGGCTATCTCGCCTCAAACTCGCAGAGACTGATGCTGAGGGGCGGCAGCGCCAGCGTCTTGGGCAACTCCCTCACGGGTGTTTCTACAATCTCCAGCTCGGGCTTTTTTCCTGGCTCGTTGTCGGCGTCCAGGTTCGGAGCGGCGATCCGCCACATCCTTCCCGCGCCCTGAAGCTGTACTCCCACGACGTTGAAATCCATCTCCTGCAGAGTTTCCGTCGGATTGACTATGGCAACGGTCAGCTTCTTGTGGTCGTTCGTCAGGGCCGCCGCAACATCCAGCGGATAGGTGTCGCTTCCGGAGGAAACTCTCGGCTTGTCAACTCCGATGGTACCCTGCACCGGCTTCTGCGGAGAGTTGCCGCTCACCTCGACGGGAACTGTTCCAAAGCGCTGCCGGTAAAGTTTGAAGACCAGGCCAACGCTGCTCAAGACCGCATCGTTGCCGTCAAAGTTGAGGTTGGAAATGAACGCCGTGTAAGCCCCCATCTTGATGAATTGCGAGTACCGGAACATTTCTTGGAGCCCCTCGGCTGCGCAAAGCGCCCGCATGAAGCCCTTGAATCCGCCACCCGTCCATTCGTCGATGGCCAGCTTGAGGTTCTTGCCTTCAAGGTTGGGCATCCGCCTTTGATACTCTTCCCAAGCCTCGACCGTGGCGCGAACCCGGTTCGGCAGCCGCCGGATTTGGTCCTCGATGGGGTCGTTCGTCTTCACAAACTTCTGGGCGTCGACATCGAATGCGCTGTTCAGCACGGGATAGAGATGTTCGGAAAGGTATTCGAAATAATCGGAGGAGTGGGCCAGGAGGTTGCCGGACCAGTCTTGCGGAGAACCATACTCGTAGGGAAGCTTGCTCGGCAGTGGAGGACGATGATGCCTGGCCGTGGTGCTGGTTTCAAAAGGGGTGGCCCCTGACGCGACGAGTTCGATCGCAGGGTCGACTTTGCGCATGGATATGGCAAACATGTTGTGCTTGAGGACGTAGTGATCGATGTACATGTGGCCCAATTGCCATTGCCCATACATTTCGTTGCCGATACCCCACCACTTGACCTTGTAGGGCTCCGGGTGTCCGTTGGCCGCGCGGACTCTCCCCATGGGTGTTTGCGCAGCACCGTTACAGTATTCCACCCATTCGGCAGCAGAGTGGGCGTCGCCAAAACCGGAGTTTACGCAAATGTAGGGATCGATGTCGATTAAGCGGCACAGAGTCATGTACTCGTCCGTGCCCACGTCGTTGCACTCGACAGTTCGCCAAGCATAGTCATAGCGCGGCGGTCTTTTGTCCCGTTCCCCAATCCCGTCGCGCCAGTCGTAACCGGAAGCAAAATTCCCGCCTGGCCATCGGTAGATTCCGGAGTTGAGATCCCTGAGGAGCTTGATCATGTCAGCGCGAAAGCCCCTGATGTTGTCGGCAGGCATGAGTGATACGACGCCTATATGAAATGTCCCCTTGCCGGTCCCCGTGATTTCCAAGCGCCCGTCCGCGCTGTCCCCGCCGGCGGTGAATTTCAACGGGGACTTCACATACCGGGCCGAAAGCGGGCCCATCGGAAGAGTTTGGCGATCGCTTCCCCCTGATCCCCAGACGAGGGTAACCTCGACCTTCACTCCGGGGTCGCCCGAGAGCACCACCGAACCCGTGTAACTCCGCCCTTTGCGGAGCGGCAGCCCCGCCTGACGAATGCCGCGCGGCGTTGTCGCGTCGAGTTTCACGAGAGGCGAGTGCTCGCCGACATACGGGCTCTTCTTGTCCATGACCACGGCCTCGTCCGGCCCCACCGGCCGCCAACGGGTGAAGTTCTGCTTTCTGTTTTCGGGATTCAACTTCTCGCTGGAATCCACCCGATAGAAAAACTTCCGGTCGCTGAGCATTTCAGACCATAGCCCCTTTTCAAACAGGTTGAACAGGAGCTCGGTGAATTGACCATACACATACCGATGGATGGGCTCACCGGTCTTGCTCGCATTGACCGTCATGCTCACTTTCTTTTGCGGGGGAGCGGCGGTTTGAGCCGTCGCGGCAAGTACTGCCCCTACGAACAGCAGAAATACCAGAGAAAGTTTGCAGCGCATGTTTGCCTCCTCGTTTAATTCAGGAGATTCTCCTGCTTTGGGGATCAAGCACCCTTTCCCACTTCATACGGTGCTTTTGTTGAATTCGGCGATTGGTTGGCGCCTCGATCGTCGCTTCAGGATTCTCAGTGCGAACGTACCGGGAGAGCGCTGGGGAGAAAGCGCTTTCACCGGCAGGGAAGAGAATCAAAGCAGAACGAAAAAGTATTTTCACGGCATCCCCCTCAGGAAGGTGAACAACTATACTCGCATGTCAGGCTGGAAAAACGAATATAAAGTGAGACGTCAGCCTTCTGATTTGCTTCATCGAAAGTCGCCGAGGTGTCGAGATAGGGTTGCTCCCCGAAGTTCTTGGTCTCAAAGCGGGGAGAGACGGTGAAGAGATCCAGCCCAATCGGGCCCGAGCGGTTGACGTAAAGCAGGTGGCGCAGCGCGGGCATAGACCGCAACCAAAAGCAGATTCTTCGCAACGCTCCGCTCCCGCCGCGGCGGGACATGTCATCCTGATCCCGCCTTCCGCGAGAAGGGCCTGCTCTTCTTTGCGCCGCGCGATGAAGTTGGCGCCTAGTGCCACAGTGAGCCTGTTACCAGCTTAACTGAACCAATGACACCGCCTGCCGGGGCAAAGAGAACTTGATGGCTGTGGTGCCGGCTTCCGTCCACCCCCAGCTTGGTGAGTTCAGCAGCTCGAGGTTTCCGGCCGCCTCAAGCCGAGCGTACTGTTCGGGGGAGGGATTCTGGGGGGAGCCCATCTCTTTCCAGACTGCGTATGCATTGCTGTGGTGGGAGTCAATCCGGTAGTGACGCACCAGAACTCGCTGGACGCCCCGCATTCCGCTGATCGCGAGGGTGACCGGTGCGTCTGGGCCCGGGAAGTCATCGTCGTGATAGTTCCACACCAGGACAGAGACCTCGCGATCGGAGCGGGTCGCGATCGCATCCACATCGGGCTGGGTGCGCACGCCGGCCTCCAGGATCGCGTCGAGTCCGACAGCGCCGCTGCTCACCACCTTCAGGCGGTCGCCCCGCATCAAGCCTGCCATCCGGAACAGGTTCAGGACCGGCTTGTCCACGCCGTTGGTGGCCAGCGACCGGAAACCATCAAAGTAAGGCTGCCCCTCGAACTCGAACGCCCAGGTCACCATGCCTTCGATGTTAATTCCTTGCCGCTCCGCCAGAGTCAAGACGCTGCTCAGGGCGGCCGCGGCGTAGCAAGGGTAGAGCGCGCCGTTGCGATACGCATTCTGAGGGTAAAGCCTCGCCGAGCAGCCCGCACAGCCTTCGGGATCGGATTCGCTAAGGATAATTGGGAGGCTCCGGAACTGGGGAAAAGACGCGACGATCTCAAATCCCTTCGCCACATCCTGTAGATTGTGCCCAAGGCCCATCTGAACATGACCGTCAACCAGCTTTGGAGCGCCCTTGGCGTGATACGTGATGAAATCGAGGGGCGCACCGGTCTTGCCCGTGGCGTAGTTCGTTCCGTGGTCACAGTGCTCAAGAAACTGTTGGAGAAAGGCCGCCGCCTTGGGATTCGCTGGGCCCGTTGACGCCGGTCCGCCAACACGGGCGGCAGGAAGGACGCGCTTTACGGCCATCGCGGCATAATCGTAGAGCTTGTCGTATTCGTCAGGCGTTCCTCGCCAATAGGAGATGTCAGGTTCGTTCCACACTTCCCAGTACCAGGACTCGACCTCGCTTTTGCCGTAGCGATCAATTGAGTGCCGCACCCACTGCGAGACCAAGTCAGCCCACTTGTGATAATCGTTGGGCGGATAGGACCAGCCAGTTCCATCGTCGGGCGCCGGCCAGTGCCGGGTATAAGGCTCGGGCTTCAAAGAGAGGGCCT
>Ga0181518_10004415_pt1 | contig 12564 bp, 10 predicted proteins | sample PEATcosm2014_Bin_28_FD_119751 | JGI IMG/M metagenome (GOLD analysis project Ga0181518, IMG submission 119751) | Peatland microbial communities from MTU Mesocosm Facility, Houghton, MI, USA - PEATcosm2014_Bin01_60_metaG | ecosystem: Environmental > Terrestrial > Soil > Wetlands > Peat | place... | reverse complement strand
GAAACCGCTCCCTGACGGTCGCGGCTCGGTAACAGTCGCGTTGATGTCGCAAGGCTTACCGAGCCGCGACCGTCAGGGAGCGGTTTCTGTCAGTCAGGAATCCCCAATACGGTTAACCACCCCCGTCAGCCTTCAGCCCGGCCTCCGCGCCGCCTCCAATCTCCGCGCTTGCTGCGAACGGAAAGCTGATCGCTGATAGCTGACTGCTCTTACAGCCAGTGCTGCCACTGATCGAAAAGCAGCACGTAGGCGGCCAGCGCCGCGTTGGTGACGGCGTGCGCCAGTATACAGTCCGCCAGGTTGCGGGTGCGCACGATCCACCAGTTGTAGGCCACGCCCGCGATCAGCCCGACTTCCCAATAGGGTCCGTGCTCGGCTGCGAAAAGCAGCGCGACCGCCCAGAACGAAAACGCCGTGTACTGGCCAATAGGCACGCTTTCGAAGTCGGAGCGGATCGCATAGCGCATCAACCAGCCGCGCCAGAATAGCTCTTCGAAAACCGGAACCAGAATCGAGCTCTCCAGCACCCGCACCGCGATGAAGAACGCGTTCGACTTGAGATGCACGGGCAGCGAGCTCCGCGCGACGCCGGTAATGCCGTTGTGGAACAGCCACGAATCGCGGTAGCCGTGCCCCCAGAGGAGGTCCGGGCCGATCCAGATCGCCAGCACGGCAAGCCCCAGCAGCATGGAACCGATGGGGAACGAGGGACGCCGCGGAATCGCACGCCGGGAGAACACCACCAACGTGGCCGCGACCGCCACAAAGCGCACCGGCGCCAGCCATTCGGGCGGAAAGGGGAGCCAACGCAACGCGATGAAGACGGCGAATGGCGCGACGTAGGCGACTGCGGGATGCGGTTTCAATCCCAGTATTTCTCGCCTTCCGCGAGGTTGGCTTTCACCACATCCGGATTCAACTCGACGCCCAGGCCGGGTTTTCGCGGCACGGCGATGTAACCCTCAGTGACCAGCGGCCCTTCATGCACGATCACGTCGTCCATCCAATTCCGGCGCCCGACGACCGTTTCGGCGGCCAGGAAGTCCCGCACGGAAGCGGCCCACTGCACCGTGGCCATGGTATTGAGCGCGGTTCCCGCATTATGCGCCGCCATGGGCAGATCGAACAGTTCGGCCAAGCTGGATATTTTTTTGGACTCGAGCAGACCACCGGCATTCCGGATGTCGAGCTCGACGACGTCGCAACCCTGGTGCAGGATAAAATCCTTGAACCCCTGCCGGCGCGCCAGGTTTTCGCCGGTGCCGATGGGAACCTTGGAGGCCTGCGTCAGGCGCACCCAACCAGGGGAAAAATCCGGCGGCATGGGATCCTCCAGCCACATGGGTTTCACCGGATCGAGGGCTTCGGCGAGTTGCATGGCCGTTCGCACATCGTACTCCCCTTCACAGTGGACAATCAAGTCGCGGTCCCAGCCGATGGCGTCGCGGCAGTATTCGAAGGCTTGCCGGATTTCCCGCAGCTCGCGGGATGTGAGCACCCGGTTGGATGGGTCGCGGGCGGTGTCGAGCTTGGGGGCCCCGCGCGGTGGCGAGACTCGGAACGCGGTCCACCCGGCGGGGTCGCCCTTCATCTTGTCCGCCCACTCGTTGCAACTGGCGCGGTCGAGCATGTTGCTGGGGCCTTCGTCGTGGTACACGCGCACGCGATCGCGATAGCGTCCGCCGAGCAGCGTGGCCGCGGGCTGGTTCAGCAGCTTGCCGGCCAGATCCCAGAGCGCGATCTCGATGGCGCTGACGGCGCGCAGCAGCATGTGAGCGGAGCCGTCGATGCGGTTGCCCAGTCCGTTGTAGAGCGCTTCGATTTCAAGCGGGTCCTTGCCCAGGAAGTACGGGCGCAACTCCAGCACGCCCGCCTGGATGCCGACGCCGGGACTGCCGTAGCCCTCGCCGATTCCGTAGACGCCGGCGTCCGTCACAACTTTGACAAAAGTATAAGTGCGCGGGCCCTGCAGGACCATCGCGCGGATGTCGGCGATGCGGGCGCGGCCGCGCTCGGGCGCCGCCAGAGCTTCGAAGCCGGCGAGCGATGTGGCCCACGATGTGACCCCAGGAGCAACCGAGAGTGCGCCCAGGAACCGGCGCCGCGAAAGCGAAAACATAGAATGCCGCATTCTATCAGACCCCGCAACAAAACCACGCGGCGCGGGTTTCAACTTAGAGCCGATGGAGCGCCGTGCGACGATCGGAGGCGGGACGCTCCACTCGGGGATGGGGGACGCGAGCGGCAGAGCGTCGGGCGTGGCCGGAGACTCACGCCCATCTGTGCCAGCTACAACGCCAGAGTTGTCCGCAACGGCGCGTCGAGGTCGCTCATGTCCCGGAAGGCCCCAATCACCCGGTCAATTTCCGCGTAGTGAACGGTAGCGAGATTGTCGGTCATGATCACCGAGTCCATCAACAGCCCCGACTCATTCGCACGCTCACCGGCGACACGCACCACCAAACGGCTGGGTGTCCCGCACGAGCCATGTTACTGGTGATCATAGCGACAATAGTCTGGAGCAACCCTGAGTCGAGTTGGTCCGCTTTGACAACCAGCGCCGGTCGCAGTTTCGACGTTCGCAAGTTCGAGTCCGGGAACAGCACCAACACAATGTCACCGCGGCGGCAGGTCATCGTACGCAGCCATCTCCGGACGATCCCAATCCTCTGCAAATGGGGCCAAGCGGCGGCGCAGATCGGCCGCTTGGGACTCATCGATTCCTCTTTGACGAAGATCGACCGAGCCCGCGGGTCGAACCCAGGTCACGATCACGCGCGAGCCTTCGGCCTCGGCCAGCGGCTCCAGTAGCTCCACCCTCCCGTTGCGGTAGACGCCTTCGACCGACTTTACCATGCACCCATTGTGCCGCAAACGCCGTGCTGTGGGAGGCCTCATCTTTCATCGCAAAGGTGGGATCCGGTTGAGATCGCCGGCGTATTGCGGTCAGACCGGCTTCCCCCGTGATCCAGACCCAAAGTTGATTCAGGTCCACATTTTATCTCGCGGTCGTGCATTCTGCCGGCCAAGTGCTCACGCAAACCTCGGGCAGATTGCCCCAACTCTCGATCTTCGGCATCAGTCGCCGAAGACCATGCGGCCCATCCGATCGCCCAGCCGTTTGACTTCCTCCGGATCAGTCGCGGAGCGGAAACGCTCGGCAAGGTCGAAGAACTCCTGTTGCCTGCGCCTCTCGGCATCAATGCCACTCTCGATCAGTTCAATAATCATCCGGTTGGCGCTCAGCCGACGGGTTTTCGCCAAATTGCGGACTTGTCTTGCGAGGCTCACGGGCAAGCTGACGCTTTGCCGTACCGTCTTATTTGCCGTCCTCAAGACACCATTGTGCACCAAATTGGTGTGGATATGCTGGATTCATGCCATCACACTACTCGCACCGCAGCGCCTCGTTCGGATCGATGTGTGTCGCCCGGCGCGCGGGCAGATAGTTGGCGGCCAATGCCACCGCCGCCAGGAAGAGCGCCGCGGCGCCGAAGACCAGCGGATCTGTAGCGCTCACATGCACCAGCAGACTCGCGGCCAGCCGGGTGACCGCCAGCGCCGCGGCCACTCCGATCGCCACGCCCACGAGCGTCAGGCGCATGCCCCGCCGCATCACCAGCGCGAGGACGTCCGCGGGCCGCGCGCCGAGGGCCATGCGAATGCCGATTTCCCGCGTGCGCTGCGCCACCGAGTATGCCATCACGCAGTAGAGCCCGGTCGCCGCCAACACCAGCGCGACCACGCCCAGCACGGCCAGCATGACCGCCGCCATCTTCTGCCCGAACAGCGACGCGCCGATCGATTCGGTCAAGGGCATCGCGGCGAAGATGCCGACGCCCGGGTCGATGGAGCCCGCCGCGCTGCGCAACGCGGCCACGGCCCGCTCCGGCTCGCCCGCAGTGCGGACGAACACGGCCACCCCCGGGCTCATGTACGCCTGCCGGGACGCAGCATAGAAGTACGGCGTCGCGGCCTCATTCGGGCTCACGTATTTGCTATCCCGGGCAACGCCGGCTATGCTAAACCACCGGTCCCATATGCGCACTCGGCGGCCGATGGCAGTGCGGTTGCCGAAAAAGTGCCGCGCAAAGGTCTGGTTGACGACGACCACGTGTGGGGCGTTTTCGTCGTCGTGCGCGGTGAAATCGCGGCCCTCGACCAGCGGAATCCGCATGAGACCGAGGTAGCCGGGGCCCACCACATTGCGCATTATCTTCATGCTCTCTTTCGCGCTTGGCACATAGCCTTCCACCTGCAGGTCGTCCCAGGGGTTGCCGGTGAACCACAGCGGGACGACGTCGGCCCAGGAGACGCTGACAATGCCAGGCTGGGAGGCGAGACGGTCGCGCAGCCGTTCGCAGAATCGTATCCGGTCCGGTGCGGAATAGCCGGCCGCCGACAGCTCCAGATTGGCGACCAGCACGCGCCGTGGATCGAAGCCGGGATTGATCTGGCGAGCCATTTGGAAGCTTTTGGCGAACAGGCCGGTGCCGATGATGGCTATCAGCGCCAGCGCCACTTCCGAGACCACCAGCAGGCCGCGCGTGCGCTCGGAGCGTGCGCCTTCCCCACCGCTCCGGCCACCCTCTTTCAGCGCTTCGTTCAGGCCGGCGCGAGCGCTGTGGAGCGCCGGCGCGATGCCCGAGATCAAACACGCCGCCACGCAGAGGAGAATGGTGAAGGCAAGAATCTCGCCGTTCAGGGGGATGTCCAGCGACATGGGAATGCTGGCGCCGCGCGGAATCAGATACCCGAGCGACTGGCTCATCCACATGGCCAGAGGGACGCCCGCCAGCACTCCCAGCACCGCCAGGATCAGGCTTTCGCTAAGGAGCTGCCGCGCCAGACGCGCGCGGCCGGCGCCGAGGGCCATGCGCATGCTGAACTCCTTCCGCCGCGCGATGGAGCGCGCCAGCAGCAGACTGGACACGTTAGCGCACACAATCAGGAAAACCAGGCCGCACACGGCCATCAGAATACTCAGTGGGCCCGCCACCACCGTCTGACCGCCGAAGTGGCCCTGGCGGATGGGCAGCAGCGTGGCGCCGATGCCGGCGTTGGCGTGCGGGTCCCACCGCGCGATCTGGCGGGCGAGAGACGAGCACTCCGCACGGGCCTGCGCGAGATGCACACCGGGCTTCAGCCGCGCTACGCCCATGAAGTAGCGCATTCCGCGGTTGTCCAGCGCCTGTGCCGCAAAGATGTTGAATCGCGCTCCCATGGTGAGCGGCGCCCAGATGGAAAGCGTCAGACCGGGCAGGCTGCCGCGGAATTCCGCTGGGGCAACGCCGATCACGGTCAGCCGCTGGCGGTTCAACAGGATAGTAGTGCCGATGACGCGGGGATCGCCATCGAAGCGGCTCTTCCAGAGGCCATCGCCAAGGACCGCCACCGGGCAGGCGTCCGCTTTATCGCCGCACTCTTGCTGCGAGAACATCCTGCCCAGCACCGGCTTCACGCCCAGCACCGCGAAGTAGTTGGCGGAGACCAGCTCGGCCCAGACGCGATCGGCATGATCGCCTTCTCCGATGGTCATGATCGCCGGGGTGGCCGCGGCGAGGGAGATCAGCTTCAGATGATCGCGGTGGTCGCGGAAATCCGGGAAGGACGTGGGTAGGGCTACGCCGTCCGGGGCCACCGTCTCGAAGGTCGCCAGCTCTCCGCCCTTGGAGACGCCCGGGATGGGCCGCAACAGCATCATGTCGATCCAACTGAAGACGGTGGTGTTGACCGCGATGCCGATGGCCAGCGTAAGCACGGCGACCGCGGTGAAGCCAGGGCTCCGCAATGCTATGTGGACGCCATAGCGGAGGTCCCGCAGGAGAGTGGACACCATGCTTGTGAACGTAGCAGTTGCAGTACCATCGCGCGCATCATTGTTGTCTGTGGCACCGTCCGTACCGGGCCTCGAGACTGTCCGGGTGCGGGATTCCGCGCGCGAAACCGGACAGGTGTGCCGTGGCGCGGGCTTTAGTCGTTCAATGCCACTTAGTTTTCCCGCGAGCCTCCGATGCTCGCAGGAATTGGAGGGCGGCCAATCTTGGCCGCAGCCGCCTTTTAGGCGGCCAGAGCCGGCTGAAAGCCGGCTGCGGGCAGAATTGCCCGCCCTCCAATCTATGCAGCATCTCGATATTGGAAAAACTAAGTGGCATTGGGCTTAGCCAGGCTTCAGCCTGCAGCCCAACCAAGCCACACGCGCCGTTGTGATACCATTCTTTGCCAGTGCACTCCAAGAGTCTCCCGCGCTCGCTGGCCGTCCTGTTCGCCGTCAACATCCTCAACTTCTACGACCGGCAAGTGCTGGGCGCGCTGCTGGAGCCGATTCGCAAAGAGTTCCACCTTTCCGACACGCAACTGGGCGCGCTGGGAACGCTGCCCATCGTGCTGTACGCGCTGGCCGGGCTGCCGCTGGGCCGCCTGGCCGATTCCGGAAGCCGCAAGCGTTTGCTCGCGGCGGGCGTAGCCGTTTGGGCGTCGCTCACAGGCTTGGGCGGACTGGTCGAGAGCTATCCGATGCTGCTGGTTTCGCGCTTGGGCGTGTACGTGGGCGAAGCCGCGTGCGCGCCGGCCGCCACCAGTTGGATCGGCGACCTGTTTCCGGCCGAGCGGCGATCGCGGGCGCTGGCCATCTTCATGCTTGGCGTGCCCATCGGCGGCGCGCTCAGCTACGCCATTAGCGGACCCGCGGCGCAGGCCTGGGGCTGGCGGAGGGCCCTGGTGGTGGCGGCGCTGCCCGCCGTACTGCTCATCCCGGCGCTGCTCGCGCTCGATGAACCGGCGCGCGGGGCCAGCGAGGCGCATCCCTTACCGAGCCGCGACCGTCAGGGAGCGGTTACCGCCCCGCCGGTCTGGTCGATCCTGCGCATCCCGACCATGTGGTGGATCATCGCCTCGGGGGCGCTGGTGAACTTCAATCTCTACGCGCTGGCGACATTCTTTCCGGCGTTCCTGACCCGGTATCACGGGCTTTCGGTCGGCCAGGCGGGCTTGTGGGCGGGTGTCGGCTACGCCGCGGCGGGCATCGCGGGCGGAGCGTTCGCGGGCGCCTGGGGCGACCGTGTGATCCACAAACGGAAGGATGGCCGCATGCTTTCGGCTGCCGCCGCGGCACTGGTAGCAGCGCCGCTCGCGTTGATCGGGATCCGGCAGCCTGCCGGCGGAGCGGCGGCCTCCATCGCCCTGATCATGATCGCGTACGGCTTTCTGAATATGTATTACGGATTGGTATACTCGGCGATGCACGACATCGTGGCGCCGGCCGTGCGCGCCACCACTATGGCCGTTTACTTTCTGGCGATGTACCTGTGCGGCGCATCGTTCGGCCCGCTGATCACCGGGCGGCTCAGCGACTACCTGGCCCGCGGCGCCGCACATGCGGCCGGCTCGGCGGTGATCGGCGAAGCGTACCGGGCCATCGGGCTGCACCAGGCGATGTACGTGATCCCGGCACTGTCGGCGGCCCTGGCGCTGGCGCTGTACGCGGGGTCGCGCACTATTGCGGCCGACATGGCCGCTATGTCCTGCTTGCACGAAGCCAGGATGAACCCGGCCCGCGCGCTGTAGTACAATCCGCCCGATGAACCTGCTGATTTTTTCCGACATACACGGCGACCTCGGCGCGCTGGCGCGGCTGATGGACACCGAAGCGGATTACTACGTGGCCGCCGGCGATCTGGTGAACTTCGGGCGCGGTCTCGAGCGCTGCGGCGAGATCCTGGCCCGCCGCGCGGATCGCGTTTATGTGCTGCCGGGCAACCACGAAACGGCGGCGCAGATCGCCGGCCTGTGCCGCGACTTCGGCCTGCACGACTTCCACGAGCGGCACGCGCAGTGGGGCCGCTATCGCGTCGCCGGGCTGGGCTACTCCAATCCGACGCCCTTCCACACGCCCGGCGAATACAGTGAGGCGGAGCTGGCGCGGAAGCTGGAAGGCTTCGCCGGTCTCGCGCCGCTGGTGCTCATCTGCCATTGCCCGCCGCAGGGCACCGCGCTCGACCAGATCCGACCCGGCTTGCATGCCGGCTCCACGGCCGTGCGCGATTTTCTGCTGCGGGAACAGCCGGAGCTTTTCTTCTGCGGGCACATCCACGAGGCCGCCGGAGCGCGCGCCGCGATCGGCAAAACCCAGGCCATGAACGTGGGGAAACAAGGCTGGCTGTTGGATCTGGAGTGATCTCGCGCTTAGTTAGATATACTGAACCAAGAGGTGGCAGTGCCTGCATCACCCAAGCGGCCTTCCCAGCCGAAAGCGGCGCCGCGTGTCAAGCGGTTGACTAAAGCCCGCTCAATGTCAACCAAGCCATTCCTTCGCTTCTACCACTCAGAAGCCCTTCGCGCGAAGACTCTCACGGTCCTCACCACCCTCGAAAAAGCGAAAGACAGCAAGCAGCATCGCGATGCGTTGGCCGACATCGTCGTGGAGCTTACCGACAGCGGCCTGGAATACTACTTCATGCGACCGCTGAAGCTTGCCAAGGCGGGCTTTTTCACCGAGCAATCGGCCAACTTCGGCATGGGAGCTGTAAAACGGGTATTCGCATCGGTGATTCGCAACATCATAGGCCGCATGGATAACCCTCAACTCCTCTCGGTGTGTAACTCTGTGCGGCAGCTCATGAAGTAAACCTCCCCGTGGCGCACGCTTTAGCGTGCCGCTGCCGGCTTAAGCCGGCAGTTCTGTACGGCGAACTGAAGTTCGCCGCTGCACGCTAAAGCGTGCGCCACATGGCGCTGTAGCGCGAACGTCTCCCACTCAGTCGAGAAAGAAGTCGCCCCGCAGCGGCTTGTCCGGCGACACCGCATAATGGCCGAAGTCGGTCATGCCGGCGGCGGCCAGCACATCGTCGTCGATGAAGAAATTGCCGGTGGTGGTGCGGCTGTCCCGGGTCAGAATCTGCCAGGCGGCATCGGCCATGATATCGGGTGTGCGGCCGCGTTCCGGTTCCGCGCCCGGAATGATCCGCAGCGCCGCGGTAGCGATGATCGTGCGCGGCCACAGCGCATTCACGGCGATCCCTTGCCTGCGGAACTCCTCGGCCATACCGAGCACGCACATGCTCATCCCGTACTTCGCCATGGTGTAAGCCAGGCACGGCGCGAACCACTTGGCGCGCATATCGAGCGGCGGAGACAGCGTCAGGATGTGCGGGTTGGCCGCCTTCGCCAGATGCGGCAGGCAGGCTTGCGAGCAAACAAACGTGCCGCGCAGATTCACGCCCATCATCAGATCGAAGCGCTTCATGGGCGTCTCGAGCGTGCCCGAAAGGCTGATGGCGCTGGCATTATTGACCAGGATATCGATGCCGCCGAAACGCCGCACCGCCTGCTCCACGGCAGCGTACACCTGATCCTCGAAGCGGATATCCACGGCCAGCGGCAGCGCGTGGCCGCCCGCCGCCTCGATCTCCGCCGCCGCGGTGTGGATGGTGCCCGGCAGCTTGGGATGCGGCGTATCGGTCTTGGCGGCGATCACAATATTGGCGCCGTCGCGCGCCGCGCGCAACGCGATCGCCAGGCCGATTCCGCGGCTGGCGCCTGAGATGAAGAGGGTCTTACCGGCGAGTGTGGGCATGGGGCTGATTATACCCGGATGCGCGAGGCAGAAACAGGAAGTCAGGAGACAGAAGTCAGGAGTCAGGAGTCAGAAGACAGAATCGCGTTTTACCGGCTTTTTCCGTGGTCCCGCCACCCGGTGCGAAAACCGTATAGAATATGTCTGGGTCTGAAACTCATGAATCGGCGGCCAAGGAAGCCAGAAGCCGGCACGCGGCAATTCTGGCTCCTGACTCCTGACTCCTGACTTCTGTATCTGACTTCTATCCCGGAGGCCCCATGCCTGTCGCCATCGCCCCCTACAATCTCTTAGACGCCGGCGGACTCGAAGCGCTGCGCGCCGACGAGCCGGAACGCCTGCGGTACCGGCCCGAAGGCGGCGCCTATCTGGACTTGATGGGCCTGCCGCTGGCACCCCTGCCGGGCATCGACGACCAGAAGATCGCGAAGCTATGCCGCGTGGTGCGCGGCCTGGCGTTTGCAGCCGTGGACGGCGCCAAGTCGGGCCATCCGGGCGGCTCGTCGTCGAAGGTGGAGCAGGTGCTCACGCTGCTCGCGAGCGGCACCGTGGGCTTCGACGCGTCTCATCCGAAGCATCCCGGCCGCGACCGCATCGTCTGGTCCGCCGGCCACTGCACGCCGCTGTTCCATGCCGTCGTCGCGTTGATCTACGACACGCTGCGTGCGATTGGTGTGCGCTTGCCGACGGAAGAAGAGGAGGCTGCCGTCTACCCGGAAGAGTTGGCGCGCTTCCGGCGTTTCGATGGACCCAGCGGCCACGTCGAATCGCGCTATGCGCTGGCCGATACGTCCACCGGATCTTCCGGGCACGGATTCTCGGCGGCGCTGGGGTTTGCCGTACTGCACCGATCTTGCGGCTTGCCAGCCAAGGTCTTCGCGATCGCGGGCGACGCCGAGACCGAAGAAGGCATGAGCTACGAGGCGCGCAATCTGGCGTCCAATCTGGGCGTCGAGAACCTGCTGGTGAACCTCGATTACAACAACTTCGGCATCGATGGACCGATCACCGAGGTGCTCCCGTCGCCTTACCTGAATCACTGGTTTGCCGCGGGCTGGAACATGATCGAGGTGGATGGCCACAACATCCGCGAACTGGCCTGCGCGTACCGGCTGGCAGACCAGGGCTTCGGCGCGGGCCGCCCCACGGTCGTGATCTGCCACACCGTGAAAGGCAAATACTATGGCCGCCTGGAAGGCAGCGCGGATTCGCATGGCACACCGCTGTCCCATACCGAGTACGTGGAGGCCATGCAAAAGCTGGGCTTTGATATTCCCAGCGGGGCGCCCTCTGAACCCGGCGGGGAGGGCGATGTGTCCGCCGATATCCGCACGGTCATCGCAAGTCTCTCGCCCGACGAGCGCGATTACCTGGCCCGCCGCCTGGCGGACGCAAGTGCCCGCATCGCGCCGGAGCCGGAACTCACGCGCCGCATGGAAGTCGCGCTGGCAGGCCGGCCGATGGCCGACTACACCCGCCTGGAGCGGCCGGACGTGCTGCCGCCGGAGTTGGTGTTCCGCGAAGGCGACGCCGTCCCCACGCGCAAAGCCACCGAAGCCTGGTTCACCTGGGCCATGCAGCGGACCGCGTTCTTCTACCTGGGCGCGGGCGACCTGATGAAGTCCATCCTCACCGGCAAAGCCGAGAACGTCTACGGCATCGTCACCGCCGCGAATCCGCTCGGCCGCGGCATCCGCTTCGGCATCGCGGAACAGAATATGGCCATGATGTCGGCAGCCATCGCGCAGGACACGCTGCCCGGCGGTTTCCGGCCCATGACCGCCTTCGCCACCTATGGCGTATTCACCCCCATGATGGCGAACGCGGTGCGCATGACGCTGATCAACAACGCCGTGAACCCGCATGCCTCCAGCTTCTTCATCATGTTGGCCGCGCACGATGGGCCGGAGACCGGCGAGGACGGCCCCACGCATCACGGCCTGTTCTGGATGTCGCTGTTCACGGCCTATCCCGGCATCAAAGTATACAAGCCGTTGGATGCCAACGAGGCGGTCGAGATGCTGTTTTATGCCGCGCATCGCGGCGAGCCGGTGGTCTTCTCCGCGGTGCGTCCGGCCACCCCGGTGCTAAGGCGCGGCGATGGCGTCCCGCCCGCCATCGAAGCCATCCACGGCGCGTATGTCTTCCGGGCGTTCCGCGAGAATGGCAAGCCGAAGCTGGTGCTGGCGATCAGCGGCGGCCAGGTGATGGCCAATGTGCTGGAGATTCTTCCGGAGATCGAAGAGCGCGCAGACGTGAAGATTGTGGCGGTCACCTCGCCGCAGCTTTATGAGGAGCTGCGGCAGCGCAATCCCGGCAAAGCTCACGAGATCCTATCGGACGAGGAGCGGCGCTACGTGGTGACGCTGCATAACGGATGGCGCGGCTTCCTGCATCCGTTCCTGCTGCCGGCGGATTATGAACAGCGCGTCTTCGGGATCGACGAATTCTCCAGATCCGGAAGGCCGTCCGAGATCTATGCGCATGCGGGCTTCGATCCGGCCGGGCTGAGGCGAAAGCTGGTGGAGTACCTGAGGTAGGACAGGCCTCCCGGCCTGTCCGCTATTGCGCGCTCGCCAGCACTGGGATTGTCAACGTACCCATATTGCCGCTGCCCAGATCGCGCACGATCACCCGAAGCGAGGCCGCCTTGGGGTCCATTCTGAAGCTCCGGACGTAGGGAAAACCGCTCTTAACCGCCTTGTCGTAAGTGTCCTGCCGCAACTTCAGCCCGAGCGCCTGCGTAAGCGGCTCATATGCATTGCCTGCATTGTCGCGTTGAAACAGGCTGACCTCGATCTGTCCGTTCCAGCGGTCGCCATCGGGCAGCAAGCTAACGGCGGCCATGCCGATATTGAGCTTCAGTGCGTGGTCGTCCGGCCCGCCAAGCGGCGAGACAACCCCGCTCAGCTCGATAGCGCTGGCATCCACCGGACTCCAGACAGCCTGCCGCAATTCGGCCTCGCGGCGATGCGCATCCCGCTGCGGCG
>Ga0181518_10004404_pt1 | contig 12585 bp, 7 predicted proteins | sample PEATcosm2014_Bin_28_FD_119751 | JGI IMG/M metagenome (GOLD analysis project Ga0181518, IMG submission 119751) | Peatland microbial communities from MTU Mesocosm Facility, Houghton, MI, USA - PEATcosm2014_Bin01_60_metaG | ecosystem: Environmental > Terrestrial > Soil > Wetlands > Peat | place... | reverse complement strand
CGCGCGCGTCATCATAAATTTGGCAATACCGTCTTTCACCTGGAACCGAACGTGAAGGATGGGCCGGGCGGTTTGCGCGACTACAACGTGGCCAACTGGCTCGCGCTGATTTCCGCGATGGAAAAGTTGAAGGTGTGGCCGGACGCGAAAACGCTGCTGCCGGTTTCTTCGCGAAGGGCGTTCGACGCGGCGCTGGATTTCCAAATGTCCGTGCGTTGCTTTCTGCACTTCCGGCACGGGCGTCACGACAACACCCTCACTTGGGAGGCGCAGGACGCAGCGGCGGCGAGAAAGATTGGCGCCAGCTTTGGCATGAACGAGGCGGAAATCGCGAACGCCGCCGACTGGATGCGCGTCTACTTTGGCCACGTGCGCAGCGTGCACCGGGTCTGCATGCAATTGCTGGAGGAAATTCCGGCCGCCTGGTCGTCGTTGTACCGCCAATTCCAGGGCTGGCGGTCGAAGGTCCCAAGCGCGGACTTCTCGGTGGTGGATGGACTGATTTTTTTACGACAAACGCAGCAACCGGACGGCCTGCGGGATCCGGAAATGCTTTTGCGGCTCTTTCATTTCATGGCGGAACATGGCCTGAAGCTGAGTACGACCACCGAATATAAAGTCGAGCAGGCGCTGCCGGCGCTGGCGGCGACGCCGCCGCGAGGCGCCGAGTTGTGGCTTTACCTGCAGGAAACGCTGGTGCAGCCGCATGCGGCCGACGCCCTGCGCGCCATGAACGCGCTTCACCTCCTGGCGCTCCTGCTGCCGGAACTGAAGGGGATTGAGGCGCTGGTGGTCCGGGATTTTTACCATCGCTACACGGTGGATGAGCACTCGTTTTTGGCGATCGAACATCTGCATCGTCTGAAAGAATCGAAATCGGAATGGGACCAGCGCTTTGCCGAGTTGCTGGGTGAACTCGAACAGCCGGAACTGCTTTACCTGGCGCTGCTGCTGCATGATTCCGGCAAAGCCGTGCCGGGCGAGACTCACGTTGAGGGCAGCCTGCAACTGACGGACAGCTGCACCGAGCGGCTGGATCTTGATCCGGTGGATCGCGAGACGGTGCGCTATCTGGTGGCCAGCCATCTGGAAATGTCGGCGGCGATGCGGCGGGACGTATTCGATCCGGCGAATGTGAAGTCGTTCGCCGAAAAAGTGGGAGTACCCGAGCGGCTGAAGATGCTGTGCCTGATGACTTATGCCGACATCAAAGCCGTGAACCCGGAGGCCATGACGCCGTGGAAAGCGGACAACTTATGGCAACTTTATATTGCGTGCGCGAATTACTTGAGCCGAAGCGCCGATGAGCGCGTGCACACCCGCGACGACGGCTCCAGCGTCGATCTGGCCAATCTTGCTCATCTGCGGTCGCTGGCGTCGGTAGCGGGGAAGAAGATCAACATTTTTCTGGAAGGATTGCCGCAACGGTATCTGCGGATCTATGGCGCGAGTGACGTTCTGGCGCATGCCGAAATGGCCGCCCGGCTGGGGCAGGACAGCGTCCAATTGAATTTGAAGCAGGTTCGTCACTGGTATGAGCTGACGTTGATTACCACCGACCGGCCCTTCCTGTTCGCCTCGGTTTCCGGGGCGCTGGCCGCGTGGGGAATGAACATCGTGAAGGCGAACGCGTTCTCCAATGCCGCGGGCATGGTGGTGGACACTTTCTATTTCACGGATCGCTTTCGCACGCTGGAGATGAATCTGCAGGAATGGGAGCGTTTGAAGAAGAGCATCGCGGCCGTGGTCAAAGGAGAAGCCGATGTGGCGCGTATGCTGCGCGACCGCTTGAAATCGGAGAAAGCGAACAGCACGAAGGTCAAGATCGCGACCCAGATTGAATTCGACGACAGCTGTTCGGCGCAGAGCACGATGGTGCAGGTTCTGACCCAGGATCGTCCGGGACTGCTTTACCGTATGTGCTCGCTGGTCTCGAAGCATGAGTGCAATATCGAAATTGCGCTGATCGAAACCGAGGGGCAGATGGCGATTGATGTTCTGTATCTGACCTCAGGCGGCGCCAAGTTGAGCGCCGATCGGCAAGCCGCGCTGGGTCAAGCGCTAAGAGACGAACTGGCGGCAAAATAATTCTTCCTTTTACTCACCTCGGCTACATGGATCGAGCAGGCTCACCTTGCGACGAATCGTTTTGTGAGTGTGAACACGAAGAGGCCGAGCAAGAGGATTCCAACCGCCCTTTCAGACGCGATGAGTAATCGGATCCATGGGCTCGCGGCAGGCAGAATGTCAGGGAAAGAGACGCCCGACAGTGTCGCAAAGCTGAAATAGAGACCCTGCTGCCAACCCAGGAACGACCCGCCCAGCGTGGCGCAATGTAGGAGTACAAAAAGTACCCCGAATATAATCACGACCCATCCCGCAGTCGCGATAACGCGCAGCGGCTTCTCGCCGTAGCCGCAGCTTATTGCGAGGAATGCCGAGACCAGCCAGTGTCGCTTGTCGCCCTGCCACAGCACCTTACGCTGCATGGTCTTCTCGCAATAGGAGGCCCAACTCGCGCTCTCGTAATCGGCCTCCCTTATGAAATAACTCTTCAAGGCTCGGTAAGTTGCCTCGGCGCTCCAAGGGTGGGACTCGTCAATGTGAGGTCGCCTGAAGAGTTTGGCCGCACCAAACAGCGTTGCTTCAAGGTTTATCGGCTCGCGACCGAATGAAATTGAGTACGCAAGAAGCCTGACGTTTTCTAGGCTGCAATTTGTGAACACGCAGCGGTCCAACTCGGCTCGGCTCAAGTCCGTGTTGTCCAGATTTGACCATCCAAGGTAGGCGCGTCGGAGATTCGCTTCGACAAATTTCGACGTCCTAAGCCGGCACTTATCCAGATGAGCTCCGCTGAGGTCGGCGGCAGTAAAGTCAAAGCCGCTCAGATCGGCTCCCGTGAGGATAATGCCGCTTAGGCTTTCCTTTTGGCGAAGCGCGTCGCTCGGGCGCTCCCGAATGTTCTCGCGCTCAGCATCCTTTAGGTGTTCCCAGCACGTCGCGTAATCCCAGATCCTGGCTTCCTCGCACTCGCCGTGAGAACAGACTGGGAGTTCACGGCCGCGAACTGTGACGGTGGGAGGCTTCGCCATAACGGCGGCAATGAAACGATGTTGGCCCAGATACTACCACCTGTCAATGTCAACGACCAGTCCCCGCCCGCCTAGGCGGGCGGGACTCCCCTCCGTACACGTCGAAGTACTAACGATCCGCGTAATATCCGTCTCGGGTTTGGACGCTCAGGTCTTTCTTCTTCACCGCCAACACGACGTGGTGATAGCCGTTGGCTGCGCTGTCTTTGTCGGGTGTATAACCCATGCTGTACTGGGTTCGCAGTTCCTCGACAATGCTGGTGTAGATATCGCCGACGGTTTCTTTCTTCGTAACTTCAAAGAAACGTCCACCGGTTTCTTTGGAAATCCGCTCTAGAATTTTCTTGCCATCGGTGCGCGGGCTCTCGGAAGGACGTTGGCCTCCGCGACCGCCTCGACCACCACCGCCGCCGCCCGGCCAACCGCCGCCGCCACCGGGCCAGCCACCACCGCCGCCGCCCGGGTAACCGCCGCCACGTCCCATTCCGCCGCCCTGATTTTCGCGGTCATTGCGGTGAGAATCCGCGAAATAGATGGAATAGACCACCGTGTCGGAGCGCTGGGCGGACTCGATCGCGCTCTCCAGATAGGTCTTGCTGCCGTGGTCGACGCCGTCCGAGAGAATGACGAAAGCCTTCCGGCCCTGCTGCTTCTTCATTAATTCGTTCGACGCCAGATAAACGGCGTCGTAAAGCTCGGTACCGCCGCCACGATGAGAGCCCGAGCCTGAGCCGGAGGGGGAGTTAGAGGGATCGTTGGGATCGTTCGAGCGCTCGCGGTCCGATGACGTCTTGAGCAAATCGAGCGCCGCTTGCAGCTTTTCACGGGACGGAGTCAGATCCTGCAGCAGTTCGACTTCCCGATCGAAGTGAATGAGGAAGGCTTTGTCCTTGGGCTGCACGAGCATCTGATCGAGAAAACTGCGGCTCGCGCTGCGCTCCGCGTCGAGTACGTTGTCTTGACTGCGGCTGGTGTCGACGAGCAGACCGAGCGTGAGCGGGAGATTCGTTTCCTGCGAAAAATATTTGATGGTCTGCGGGCGCCCGTCTTCCTGCAGCGTGAAATCGTCTTTGGTGAGGTCGCGGACGATCTTGCCATGTTTGTCGCGAACGGTAACGGGCAGCGTGACCACTTTGACGTCAACGGCGATGGTGGCAGCGGGTTCCTGAGCCCGCATCGATGGGCCGACGCCGGGAAGAGCGGCCAGCGCGACCATCAGCGCACAGACGATCAGCGCACAGAAGACCAGCGTAAAGGCAACCGGCTTCCACCAGGATGAGGATGCGCGCCTTGATGAACGCTGCGCAATCGTCTCCTTGGCTTTATCTCTACTTGGCCGGAGATTATCAGGCCGGGGCTGATTCACCGTACATCCTCCGTTTGTCATACTCCGTTATCGTTTATTTCAGACGAATCTTAAGAGCGCTGAATCAGAAAATAGAATACACCGCGAGGATCGCACCCGCCCAACTCGGAAAGGCACATGAGCCGGATACTTATGACTGGATGCGCGGCGCCGGAGTTGCAGTTGCCAAACATCCTGTAAAAGCAACGTCAATGCCGGGTAAAATTTCGTAAAGGGCACATATCGCGCATTTGGCGATGCTAAAGTTAGACCATGCGATGTTTCCGGCAGAGACCCGCGCACGTGCGCCCTCTAAAGACGCGCCTTCTTGCAACCGTCCTGCTCACGGCGTTGGCAGCTCTGATTCAAGCGCAGCCGAGCTACCTTTTGGCGCAGGACAAACCGCAGGACAAACCAACGCCCGCTTCCGGTAGCCCACAAGTCGCCAAGGCTGTGGGAACGATCAAGAGCATTCAGGCGGATTCCATTACGGTGGCTCAGTCCGGTGGCGAAGCAACGGCAAGGCTGCTGCCCTCGACCAAGATCCTGCGCGTGCTGCCGGGAGAAAAGGATCTGAAGAACGCGACCACTCTGCAGCCGCAAGACTTGCAGCCTGGAGATGGCGTACGTGTTCGTGGATGGGCAGCGGCGGATGGACACACCATCGACGCCTTGGAAGTGCTTGTGCTGAAGCCGGCCGATTTGGCGGCCAAACAGCAGCGCGATCGCGACGACTGGCAAAAACGCGGCGTGGATGGGATCGTCACTAATGTGGACGCTGCGACGGACATCATCACCATCAAGCCCGGTGCAATGGGCGCGAACCGGAGTATCGCCATCCGCGTTGCCAAGGATACGATCCTGCGCCGCTACGCCCCCGACTCGGTGAAGTTCGAAGACGCGAAACCGGCGCCCATCGATCAAATCAAGGCGGGAGATCAACTGAACGCGCGCGGAACTCGCAGCCCCGATGGCAGTGAGGTGCAGTCGGAGGAAGTTGTCTCCGGCACATTTCGCTATATTGAGGGGACCATCAACGCCATCGACTCCGCCAGCAATACAATGACGGTGCAGGATGTGATCGCCAAGAGCGCGGTGGTGGTGAGGGTGTCTCCCGACTCGCAAATGTGGAAGCTGCCGGCGGAAATGGCGCAACGCATCGCGATTTTCCTGAAAGGCGCGGCCGGCGGCGCGAGCGCTGATCAACCCGGCGCCAACGGCCAAGGCCAAAGCATGCGCAGCGGCCAGGGCGCTGCGCCCGGCGCTGGTGGGGCGCGGCCAGCAACAGAACCGCAAACCGCGCGCGGGCCGGCCGGCGCACCAGGCGGAAATGGTCCGTCGAATTTGCAGCGCATGCTGAGCCGCTCCCCCAGCATCAAGCTGGCGGATCTGCAGAAGGGCGACGCCGTGGTGATCCTGACGGCAGCGAGCGGAAAATCGGACGCGGTTACAGCGAGCAAGCTGCTGGCTGGAGTGGAGCCCATCCTGACGGCGGCGCCAAGTCGCAGCGCATCCTCGCTGCTTTCCCCGTGGGCGCTGGGCGCGCCCGGCGGAGAAGGTGAAGCCGCCCAGTAGCCAACAAATCTCAATCAATGTGATCTGCCTGGAAAGAAAGGGTGTGCGTTTGAAGCATTTATCAGTCTTCGCTCTGGCAAATCTCACTTTGGCGATTCTGATTCCGGTGACCATGGTCGGGCTGGCTGCGCCTGCATCGGCGCAGTCGCGGGCCCAGTCGCCAGGAACGGCGGGAACCTTGCGCGGGCAAGTGACCGATCCTTCCGGAGCGGTGGTGACGAACGCCACGGTTGCGGTCCTCGTCTCCGGCGGACAAACGCATTCGGCCACAACCAGCAAAACCGGCGGGTACGAAATCGGAAATCTGCCGCCCGGCAAGTACACAGTCACGGCCAATGCCCAGGGATTCGCCGTCTTTGTGCAAAACGACGTAGACGTGGCGGCGGGCCAAGTCGCGCAATTCAACATTGCGCTCGACATCAACGTGCAGGAGGAAAAAGTCAACGTCCAGGGAGAGGGAGAAAACCCTCAAGTCGACGTCAACCCCGCCAATAATGCGAGCGCGATCGTACTGAGCGGCAAGGATCTGGAAGCGCTTCCCGACGATCCCGATGAATTGCAGTCTGACCTGGAAGCGCTGGCCGGACCTTCAGCCGGTCCCAATGGCGGTCAGCTTTACATCGATGGATTCACTGCGGGACAGCTCCCGCCGAAATCGTCGATCCGCGAGATTCGCATCAATTCTAATCCCTTTTCAGCCGAATACGACAAGCTCGGCTACGGGCGAATCGAAGTCTTCACCAAGCCGGGCACCGACAAGTTCCATGGACAGTTCTCCGTCGTAGGAAACAGTTCGGGATTAAACACGCGCAACCCTTTTCTCGGCGACGCTGCGCAGGAGCCGTACGACTCCGTAATCTATATGGGAAATGTCGGCGGGCCGATCAACAAGAAGGCGTCGTTCTTCCTCGACGTGCAGCGCCGCAACATCGACGAGATTGCAGTTGTAGACGCGCCGACACTCGACGTGAGCGAGAGCGTTCCCAACCCGCGCACCCGCACCAACATCGCTCCACGTATCGACTACCAAGTCAGCACCAATAACACGCTCACCGCGCGTTACCAGTATTATCGTGACACCCAGGAAAATGCGGGTGTCGGCGGGTCCGTGCTGCCGGAGGCTGGCTACGACACCACATCCACCGAACACACCGTGCAGATCACCGATACGCAGATCCTGGGAACGAAGGCCGTAAACGAGACTCGCTTCCAGTACCTGCACGATAACAGCGGGCAGACTCTGTTGAGCACGGCGATAGGCATCAACGTACTTGGGAATTTCACAGGTGGAGGCAGCAATTCAGGAGTGCAGGCGGGCCACCAGGATCATTACGAACTGCAGAATTACACTTCGATATCGCAGGGCAAGCACTTCGTGAAATTCGGGGGACGTCTGCGGGCAGTTCACGAAATCAGTACGTCCGGCACTGGGTTCAACGGTACCTATACCTTCTCTAACCTCGGGAATTACAACACTGGCACTCCGAGCCAGTATTCCATCGATGCAACCCCCAGCGGTGCGGTTCCCAGCGTGTCCGCCACGGTGGTGGATGCTGGGCTGTACGTGCAGGACGACTGGAAGGTGCGTCCGACTTTCACTCTGAGCGGCGGCCTGCGTTTTGAAACGCAGAACGCGATTCACAATCATGCCGACTGGGCGCCCCGTCTCGGCTTTGCGTGGGGCATCGGCGGCGGAGGCAAGAATGCCCCGAAAACCGTGCTGCGCGGCGGCTTTGGCCTATTCTACGACCGATTCACCCAGGATCTGGTCCTCAATACGGACCGCTTGAACGGCGTAACCCAGCAACAGTATATTTTGGATTCCACATCCGGCCCGATATCTTACCCGACCCCTCCGCCGGTGAAGACGTTGCCGGCAACGACACAGACGATCTACCAGATCAGTCCGAACCTGCACGCGCCCTACATCATGCAGACCGCGTTCAGCCTGGAGCGACAGGTCACGAAGATCGCCAACGTTACGGTTTCGTATCTAAGTTCGCGCGGCGTGCACCAGTTTCTCTCCCTGAACGTCAACGCCCCGCTGCCGGGCACACCGTTCTCGGCAGGGCCGCCTCCAAACCCGGCGGCGGGCCCGATCTACCAATACTCCTCCGATGGACTTTTTCGGCAGAACCAGTTGATCGCGAATTTCAACATTCGGGCGGGAACGAAGCTATCTCTCTTCGGTTACTACTCTCTGAACTACGCTAACAGCGACGCTTCCGGCGTCTCGAACTTTCCCTCCAATCAGTACGATTTGAGCGTGGACTACGGGCGAGCTTCCTTTGCCATCCGGGATCGGCTGTTTGTGGGCGCCACCATCGGACTGCCGCATGCATTTCACCTGAGTCCGTTTATGATTTTTAATTCCGGCACGCCCTACAACGTTACCGCGGGCCAGGACTTGAGCAACGATTCCCTTTTTAATGACCGCCCCGCATTCGCTCCCAATCCTCCGGCTTCGTGCCTTTCGTCGACCGTAGCTTGCCACTATGTGGTTCCGACTACTTCCTACACTCCAATTCCCATCAACTATCTGACCGGCCCGTCCCTGTTCACGCTGAACCTGCGGCTGGCAAAAACCTTCGGCTTCGGGCCGGAGATTGGAAGCAAAAGCGGGGCGCAGCCAAGCGGTGGTCCTCCAGGCGGTGGGGGGGGTGGTCCGCGCGGCGGCGGTGGCGGTGGCGGCGGCCTTGGACGTGGCCCCGGTGGCGGAGGGTTTGGGGGCATGGGCCCTGCAACCACCCGACGCTACAACCTAACCTTCAGCGTAAATGCACGCAACGTTCTGAACAAGGTGAACGCAGCGACTCCCATCGGCGTCCTGCCCCCACCCAATTCAACCACCCCATCCAATTTCGGAAAGTCAATTGCTCTGGCAGGTGGGCCGTTCTCAAGCGCGGCGGCAAATCGGAAAATTGAATTGCAGGCGATGTTCAGCTTCTAGCCTCCGCGCTAAGTCGAATAATCGGCGTTGATCCGCACATACTCGGCGGTCAGGTCGGTGGTGAGAAATCGCACCGCGTGCTGGCCGCGCCCAAGCTGCACGCGAATATCGCAGACCGGCTGCGCGAGACTGCGATGAGCTTGCCGCTCGTTGAACGCGCAGGCGATTCCGTTCCGGCATACTCTCTGACTACCAATGAAAATCTGCACGCGCGATGGATCGACGGGCACGTCGCACCTGCCCACTGCCGCGAGAATGCGTCCCCAATTCGGATCAGCCCCAGCCCACGCGGTTTTGACCAGCATCGAGTGCGCAATCGTCCGCGCCACCAGCAACGCCTCTTCCCTGCTGCGCGCCCGTTCGACAAACAGACGGATCACGTGCTGCACGCCTTCACCGTCACTGACTATCTGCTCGGCTAGAGACTGGCATACTGCGGTCAGAGCCACGGACAACTTCTTTCGGGTGCGCGCATCTTTCACCCTCGCGCCGCTGGCGCCGCTCGCGAGCAGCAACACGGTGTCGTTGGTCGAGGTGTCGCCGTCAATGGACATGCAATTCAACGAGTGGTCGCTCGCCTCGCGCAGAAGATGCTGCAACTCCCGCGCACTCGCAGCGACATCGGTGAACAGGTACACCAGCATGGTCGCAAGCTGCGGATGGATCATGCCGGCGCCCTTAGCGATACCCAACACGGTGACTTCTTCTGAGGCCGCTCTCGAGGCCGTTCGGAAGCGCGCGGACGCCAGCTTGGGCCGGGTGTCGGTGGTCATGATGGCGTGGGCAAAGGCGAGAACGCCACGCCGGCTGGGCGATCGCGCTGAAAGGGCGACGAGCTCCGGCAACTTTGCGAGTATTTTTCCCGCCGGCAGTCGAACTCCGATGATTCCTGTCGAAGAAGGAAGGATTTCGGCAGCGGGCACGCCGAACAGCCTTCCGGCTTCGCGACAGACCTGTTCGCAGGCTTGAATGCCTACGTGTCCGGTGGCGCAGTTGGCGTTGCCGGAGTTCACGACGACGGCTCGAACGCGGCCGCCGGTCGAAAGCAACGCCGCGCGCCCAACTTCCACGGGAGCGGCGACGACCCGGTTCTTGGTGAACAACGCGGCAGCGGTCGCGCCACTGGCGGCTTCCGCCAGCGCCAGGTCCGGCCGGCCACTGACTTTAATGCCGGCAGCGACGGCAGAGAAAGAGAATCCCAGGGGCAAACGAATTCTCTCGGGAGAACGGCGCAGTGAGATCATGCCTGAATCTTCAACCAGTTTTTGGGCGGCGGCAGAATTGCAAACGTGGGCAGATTTCCGCGGATCATCGCAACTTCGTCGCAGCGATAGAGCAGGGGGCACTTATAACAGTCTTTGTGGATCTTGTCGGGAAGATCCGCGTGATTGGCAATGGTAAATCCCATGCGCGAAAAAAATTCCGGAATGCGAGTGAACAGGCACACGCAGGTGACTTTGTGCTTTTCCGCTTGCGCCAGCAGCGCCTTGACCAGGCGTCTGCCGCCACCGCGGCTTTGGCTCGAGGGATCGACGGTGATCGAACGAATTTCGGCCAGGTGCACGCCATAGAGGTGGAGAGCGCCGCATCCGATGATGCGTCCGTCATGCTCCAAAACGACAAAGTCGCGGACGTTCTCGCAGATCTCGGCGAGCGTGCGTGGCAGGAGAGTGCCGTCGCCGGAGTAGGCCGCGATGAGAGCGTGAATCTGCTCGGCATCGGGAAGGACCGCATCACGCGTGCGCATGGGCCTCTTTGCGTCCCGGCGGACCGGACTGCTTTTTTTTGTGCGTGCGCTTTTGCGGGAACTCTGCATTTTTGTGCAATGCCGCGTCCAGCGCCTTGACCAATTGATCCACGTGCCTTTTCTGAATCACGTAAGGCGGCAGAAAGCGCAGCACGGTTTCGTGCGTGCGATTGATGATAATCCCTTCTTGCAGCAGTTGCTTGGTCACCGCCTTCGCGAGTTCCGGCGAGTCCAGGTCCACGGCCTGCATGAGCCCTGCGCCGCGCACGTCCTGAATCGATTTGTGCTTTTTGTCCAGTGCCTCGAGCGCTGCTTGAAAGTATTCGCCCAGCACGCGCACGTGCTTCAGCAATTGCCGTTCCGCGCGCAGGAACTCGATGGCAACGGCGCAGGCCAACGGGCCTCCGCCAAACGTGGTTCCGTGCAGACCCGGATGCATGCAACTCGCAACCCGTTCGCTGGTGAGAATGGCGCCAAGCGGCAAGCCGCCAGCCAGCGGCTTGGCGACGGTGACCACATCCGGCAGCACACCATAATGCTGGTAGGCAAAGTGGCGTCCGGTACGGCCGAGGCCGCTCTGAATCTCGTCGAGTATGAGCAGGGCGCCGCTTTTCTTGGTTAAGCGCGAGGCGAGTTCGAGAAACTCCTTATTGACGGGACGAATCCCGCCCTCTCCCTGAATGGTCTCGATGCACACCGCACAGACGCTGCCATCGAATTTCCGTTGCAGGTCGTCCAGGTCATTGAACTTGACGAAAGTCACACCCGGCACCAGCGGAGCAAACGGGGCTCGATATTTCGGCTGACCGGTGGTGGCCAGCGCGCCAAAGGTGCGTCCATGAAAAGAGTTTTCCATGGCAAGGATGCGCGTCTTTGGACTGCGCTTGCTGCCGTTCTTATTGTTCATTCGCGCAAACGCGCGGGCGAGCTTGAGCGCTCCTTCCCAGGCCTCAGTGCCGCTGTTGCAGAAGAAAGCGCGGTCAAGCCCGGAGATCTCGGTCAGCAGTCGCGCGAGTTCCGCTTGATACTCGTGGAAAAAAAGATTCGAAACATGAATCAACCGGCTAGCTTGACGCTTGATCGCCGCCTGGATGGCGGGGTGGTTGTGGCCGAGCGCATTGACTCCGATTCCACTCTGGAAATCCAGATAACGCTTGCCGCGAGAATCCCAGAGATACACGCCGCGCCCGCGTACAAACAGGATGGGCTGGCGCTCGTAGGTGGGAAGCAAGAGCTTCGCTTCCATGCGGGAAACAGAAGCGAGGCTCATGCTCTCAGCACCTCGGTGCCGCATTCCAGCTTGGTGAAATAAAACAATGGAAGCATTTCGACCTGCGCCGCGGGCAGAATGCGCACGCGCCCCACCCCTGATTTGAGAGCCTGGGTACAGGCTTCGAGCTTGGGCATCATGCCGCCACTGACTACGGATTCGTCGATGAGTCCGGCAACCTGCTTGGTATCCAAACGAGCAATCACCGAACCGTCGGCTTGCTTTACGCCGGCCACGTCGGTCAGAAAAATCAGCGCGTCGGCCTCGCACGCTATGGCGCACGCGGCTGCCATCTGGTCCGCATTGACGTTGTAATACTGCCCGTCGCCTCCGAGCGCCAGGGAGGAGAGCACAGGAATGCCGCCTTCGGCCCAGATGGCCCTGAGCCAGCGCGGCTCGGAAAAACAGATTTCGCCGACAAATCCCAAGTCGTAATCCGCATCCTGTTTCTTGCGGGCACGAAAGACACCGCCGTCTCCGCCGCAAAGACCGATGGCCGGACACCCCGCGGCGGCGATCGCCGCCACCAGACTCTTGTTCACGATGCCGGCGAGCACCATCAGGGCAACATCGCGCGTCTCGGCGTCGGTAACCCGCAGGCCGTGG
>Ga0181518_10004401_pt1 | contig 12598 bp, 9 predicted proteins | sample PEATcosm2014_Bin_28_FD_119751 | JGI IMG/M metagenome (GOLD analysis project Ga0181518, IMG submission 119751) | Peatland microbial communities from MTU Mesocosm Facility, Houghton, MI, USA - PEATcosm2014_Bin01_60_metaG | ecosystem: Environmental > Terrestrial > Soil > Wetlands > Peat | place... | reverse complement strand
TCAAGCAAGCCGGCTGCTATCAAGAGACCGGGGTTTCTACCGAAAGCTGTTTCCTTCGCTGAATCTCATCGATCCCAGCGAGCGCGCCCTGCCCGAACCGGAGTAACCCCGATGTCTGTCTTCAAGCGCGGCGACGTCTACTGGTATCACTTCCTCTTCGCCGGACGGCATATCCAGGAGTCCGCCAGGACCTCATCGAAAACGCTGGCCAAGGCAGCCGAGCAGCATCGGCACAGGGAACTCGAAGAGGGTTTCAATTCGGTGGTTGACGATCGCCGGGAGCGCATCCGCACCATTGCCGATCTGGCTTCGAGTTTCTTTGAAGACTACAAGCTCCGCCATCGGTCCGCAACGTTTGCCGAATACGCCCTCAAGCACGTCACACGTCTAATCGGTGGCCTGATGACCGTGGACATTACGGAGCAGACCATTCTCGGATACCAGTCCGCACGCCTCAAGGAAAAGGCCTCGCCCAAGACGATCAACGAGGAAGTCGGAATCCTGCTGCGAATGCTGCTGGATCGCGGCGACGCGCTGCGCATCAGGTTGCGCCGCAGAAAACAACTGAAGCTGAAGGTGCGCCAACAAGTGGGCCGGGCCTTTGCCCCGGAAGAGAAGGTCCTGCTTTATGAGCAGGCGCTCCATCGCAGGTCCAAGGCCATCTATCCCGCTCTCGTCCTGGCTCTCAATTGCGGGTTGCGCGACAAGGAGCTTCGCCAATTGCAATGGGGACGCATTCACCTGGACCACGCTTTTCTCGTAGTTGGCGAGACCAAGACAGATGGCGGAACCGGTCGAACGATTCCGCTGAACTCGACCGCGCTCGAGGCCGTCAACGGCTATGCCGAATGGTACGAAGAGAAGTTCGGCAGGTTGAACCCCGAATGGTTCGTATTCCCATTCGGGAAACCGCAGCCCACCGACCCGACCAAGCCGTGCACCACCTTCAAAACCGTGTGGACCAAGATCCGCAAGGATTCGGGTGTCAAGGGCCGATGGCATGACAACCGGCACACGCTCGTCACCGAACTTGCCGAAAGCGGAGCCGGCGATCAGACGATCCAGGATATCGCCGGGCACGTCTCAAAACAGATGCTGAAGCACTACAGCCATATTCGAATGGAAGCAAAGCGGCAGGCGCTCGAATCCATCGTCATCTCCAAAGAAAAAGTAGGTTCGAAGGCAGCGGACCGTCGGCGGCAATCCGCATGAACCCTGTAATTGTTTCGGGTATTATGCAAGTAGACGCGCGAAACCGGATCGAGCCGGAATCTGTATGACATCGTCGGGCGCAGCATGGGTTTTTCACGACGAAGCAAGCTAAAGAGGCAGTCAAAAACGGTCAGAATGCGTGCTCGCGGCATCTTTCTCTAAGAAGTTCCGCAGCCAACTCTGCGATTAACCGGTTGTCGTCAACCCTGTCTGGGTCTTCAAGCTTGGCTTCAATCGCACGGCGAACCAGCCCGAAGGAGTCCTGCATCTGCACCTCCTAGCCTTTGCCTTGCACGATCTTCCGAAACTCGCCGACCGTCAAATTGTCGAGGATGGGATTCGGAGCGGGCTTTCTGGCCTCCGCCGCGTTCTGCGGCTTTGCCTGCACTGGTGTGCGGTTCTGGCTTGCGCAGAGCTCCAGGTACACCTGGTGCGTCAAGCTGCCTTCGAACGCCTGGCCACTTTCAACCAGCGCTTCCAGGATCGGCAGGGCAGCCTTGGGCGCGCGCTTGCCCACCACATGACTGAACGCCATCTCGGCCTGCGCCACCCGCTTGGCAAACTGCTTGGTCTTCCACCGCGCATTGGCGAAGCCCAGCAGGGCCCGGTCTACTCTCTCGTCTCTCGCAATCAGAACGTACCAAATCAGAACGCGCAGAATGTTGCGTCCAGTAATAGTGATGCGAAGCGGCTCGGCCGCGGCGAACGGTTCAAACCACTTGACGAAATGGGCTCGAAATCGCTCAATGCCAACGCCGGAAAACAGCTTCTCGGCGGTCTTGGTCCACTTGGCTGTCGGCGTGCCCGTCACCATGAAGGTTGTGTTGTCCAATAGAGCCCGCCACACCGCGGCCTCATCCGGCGGCATCGCGCGGAGGTCCGCCTTCACACGATAGCTCCAGCACTCGTCGACCTTGATCGGCGCGACATCTTCGAACCAAAGGAACCATTCCGCGCGCGCGTTTTCCGTCTGGTTGCAGGGGACACCGAGACGCGGGATGAACTTGCGGAACGGCTCTACCAAATCCGGATGCCAGCCGTGCCGGTCAACGTACTTCCGGCATAGCTCGAAGACCTTAGTGCTATTGCCCCCGACTTTGATGGCTGCTAACAGCGATTCCAAGTCCAACTCGTCGACTGTCGCGAGCGAACGCCCGACAAGCCCATCCGAACAACCAAGCCCGTGCAGCCATTCTTCCCAAAGTTGCAGCGTGTCCCTCGAATATTCTTCCTTATGTGCGCGAATCCATTCGGCACGCGCGTTCACCGCGCGATTCAGGCTCGCCGGCGACGCGGAGAACTCCTTCAAAATGGCCGTGACCAAGGTGTTTCGCGCGGCGGTTACTTCCGGCGCCACGGGGAACCATGGCAGCGGGCGCGTCATCTGCGCTTCCCACGTTTTCATGGCGGCCCCCTGGGCCGGCGGGAAATCTTTCTCTTTGAGCGGTTGGAGGGCGGCAAGATGTGCAGTCACCATCGGGCTAACGTAACGGCCCTTGGCGGCGGCTGCAGCGGCCATGCAGAGTAACTGGTCTATGCGCCGGTGCTGCGCCGCAAGCCGCGGGTCGGAATCGAGTGGAAAGCCGTCTACGCCCACTGGCGTTTCGGCTGCCCCCTCCGCACCGAACACGGCAAGTTGCGCATCGTACTGTGTGCGCACATCCGGGGTTGCCGTCGCCGGGTTCATCGCGAGCGCTTCCAAACAGGCAAAGGCACGGTTATGCGGCCGGTTCTTGAGGATCTCCAAGTAGTGGAACATCCAGCAATGCTCCGGCCTGCGCGCCCACGGAAGGCGCGCGATGTCGTACAGGAGTTCGTCACACGCCGCGCCGCCAAGGGCCTCGCACAGAATGATGCTGTGCCGGAATACCACGGCGTCATGTGCCGAAATCACCGGCTCCGGCATTTCCCGGAGCCAGCCCGTCCATCGCCGGAGACCGGCTTCGAGGTGCGTGCCACCCAGGCTCTTGATTGCAGCCTGCTGCGCGCGCGGCGCCTGGTCAAACGCCTTCAACCAAGCCGCCGCCAAATTCGGCGCCATGGCCGCGATGTCCGTCCGCACACGCGCCGACCATGGCAGATCATCCGAGGCGGAGGCGGCGCCGCTGCGAAACAGGAGCGAGATCAGACGCGCCTGTTCGTCAGGGTTTCCCCGCGGCGAATCGCAGAGCCGCAGCAACTGGCGGACTGCGCCTGCGGCGGCCGGGGACAGCGGACCGGCCTTGTCGAGCCCCCCGGCGAGCGTCGTCATCAGCGCCAGTAGCCGGCCACCGCGCCGTGCCCGTAGCGCATCGCTGGCGTCGGCCAGTGCCACGAAATCCGCCTCGCTGATTGTCCGAATCCCCGATAGCGCGAACCGGAGCATTTCCACCAACATATCCGTCCACGCAGCGCCAGCCTCTCCCTGCGTCCGGTTCCATTGGAAGCGGCGCACCAGTGGTATCAGCCACGCGCCTTGGTTTTCAGCTTCCGCCAAATGTGGGTAGAGCGCATTTGGCCTTGGGCGGTTGATCGCTCGCGCAGTCAGCGCGCGGACCGGCGCGTCGGGATCTTCCGGAAATTTCTCCGCGAGGTCCGCGTTCAGCCGCTGGGCGTTGCACAAGTCCTCATCAATTTCGACCTGCATCGCATGGTCCAGGTCAGCCTTCGTCGACGGAAACGAATCCACCATAGCCACAGCTTAGCCCCAGGCCAGCCGCATGCCAATCACTCATCTTGGACATTGCGGCCGTGTTGGCGACGGTTAATGTGGCGCGGGCGTCGGATCAGGCGCGTGTCTGGCCCGCGAACGATCAAACCGCCTCAAGATCCATCTGAGGAACTGCGGGCCTGGAATCGAACTCGGCAGGTAACCGTTTTCTCTGTCTGAGCTTCAAGTGCGTAGCGTAGCCATCAAACCGACGCAGATCGGGAATCCGTTGTACTCCCACATGGGAGCGCCGCAGTCCTAGAACAAGCCGGAGTCAGCAGGACAGACCAAGCGTCGCGTTATTCCAGATGGATTTGCATCCCGTTGCGCCGGAGCAACGACCGAGTGACCAGATCTTCGATGACAGACTCGATCGCCGCAGCGCTTTCAGCGCGAAGTCGTTCAATGTTCCTTTATCGCCGTTGCACTGATTTCCAGCTTCGTAGATTGCACGGAGCCTTGCAGCGGCATTCAGCGGAACAGCACGAAGACCTGAGCCAGGCGATAATGATCCATGAGGATGCGGAGTGCGAGAAGCGCTTCGTGATCCTGATACTCGAAGTCATCGCGGAGGCGACCATGTCCCCTATTGCACACTGCCCGATGCCGTCGAGCCTGCCCGCCGCTCGATAGTCAGGCCGGCCGGCCAGCCCGGCGCCCATCGTCACTTTACAAACAAGTTGAGATAGCCGCGCGCATTCGTGTGCGTGTCGGCGCGGTGCGCGTGTGCGCAATAGGGGAATTTTGTTTTGAAACAACATAAACGTCGCTTCAAAGAAATGGAGTTCGTCGACCCAGAGTTCATCGAAGCCTTGTACGAAGACGAGTCCGGCAGCCGTTCTTCCGACCGGCATGCCCAACGCAAGGCCCAACAGTTGTGCAGCCAAGTCCAGCGTGCGCTGAATCTCGCGCTGGCGGAGAGCGATGTCATCCACGGCGTAAGTGATGTCTTCGTGGAGGACGTTTCTCCCGCACCCGACTGTGGGCGGCTTCTGGTCCGTGTTCTTGTCCCGGCCGATCGTTTGATCGCCGATGCGATGGAGGCAATCCGGCGCGAGGCTCCCCGTCTTCGCTCGGAAGTGGCCAAGGTAATTACTCGCAAACGGGCGCCGGAGCTGACTTTCGCTCCTGCGTTTCCCGACGGAGGCGGTGATGAGTGAGACAGCCTCCATTCAGACCTGGCTGGCGGCGCCTATGGATCGGGACGTGTCAGAGGCCATCGAACGCCTCCGGCGCGCGCCCGATGTTCAACAGGTGGCCGTGATGCCAGACGTGCATTTGTGCGCCGAAGTGTGCATCGGCGTTGTCGTCGCTACGTCGTCCCTGATCTACCCACAGGCTGTTGGCGGCGACATAGGATGCGGTATGTTGGCTGTCGCTTTGGACGTTGACGCCGCAGCCCTGCGGGTTCCGAGAGTCGCCGGCCAAGTGTTGGCCGCTGTAAGTCGAGCCGTGCCGCCTCGCCGGCGCAATCGTGGTGAAGTCCTTTCTCAGCCCGAGGAGTTGTCGAGCGTATTGCTGAGCAACGAGAGTCTCGAGTCAGTCCGCCGGCGCGAAGGGCCGCTTGAGTTCGGCACGCTCGGCAGTGGGAATCACTTCGTCGAAATGCAGGTAGACGATGACGGTCGGCTCTGGTTGATGGTGCATACCGGGTCAAGGGCGCTGGGTCAGGCCATCCGCGATCATCACCTCGCACGCGCGCAGCCTGTCGCCAACCGGCTTCGTGCTTTGGAAGCCAGTTCCGACGCCGGAGCCGATTACCTGAACGATGCTTCCTGGGCGCGGCGTTTTGCCGACGCATCGCGGCGTGCAATTGCGGAGCAAGTCGGCCAAGCGCTGGCCGGCGCAGTGGGAGCACGCGTCTGTTGGGAAACACTCATCACGACTGACCATAACCATGTCACGCTCGAACGTCACGGCGGGCGCGATCTGTGGGTGCATCGAAAGGGAGCGATGTCAGCCAGAGTCGGGGAGAGCGGAGTCCTGCCCGGTTCGATGGGCACGCTCAGCTTTCATGTCGAAGGACGCGGCAACGAGAAGGCCCTGTGTTCGAGTGCGCACGGCGCAGGCCGGGCTCTAAGCCGCACTGCTGCACGCGAGAAAGTGACGGAACGGGAGTTCCGCAAGCAGATGGAAGGAGTCTGGTACGACTCTCGTGTTGCGGGAAAGCTCCGTGACGAAGCTCCCTCGGCGTACAAAGACATCCGCGCCGTATTGCGCGCTCAGAAGGATCTGGTGAAGGTGACGCGTACCCTGGGGCCCGTGCTCAACTACAAGGGCGTGTGAGTGTCCAGGCTGGTTTTCCGAAAGCGGGCTCCTGTCTTGCACTCTGGCGTACCAGGCTGAGTGAATTCGTTTCGAAGTCGATCGTGCCGGCAGTGCCTCACCGTCGTGATCGCTTTCGCTATGCTATGACCAATCTTGAACCAGAGTCGCTACAAAATCCGCTACATTCGACCGATTCTGGGCTTTGGAGAGGATTTTGAGAATCTCTGTAAGTAATTGATTTTAAAGTTGGCTCCTCAGGTAGGACTCGAACCTACAACCCTTCGGTTAACAGCCGAATGCTCTACCATTGAGCTACTGAGGAGCAATGAGGTAACTTCATTAGAACAAACGGACTGCCAGGTGTCAAATACCAGTCGCTTCTCATGCAAGATGAGCCCGTCGCAATATCGGCCGCTGGGCGAGGATTGGCGCCGGTTTGGCGGCTAAAAGGTCCGAGGCAAGCCTCCTTTAACGAGCTCTCAGAACTCGCGCAGCAGCTCCAGCATTCGCCGGTCGAGCTTGTGGCCGTGCCAGTTTTCGTAAGCGACGTCGCTGCGGTTGCTGTCCAGAATTCCGAAGGAGCCGCGAAAACACCACAGAGCCCAGCCCCAGTTGACGCCTTTCCAGAGCGACAGGAAGTCTCGCATCCAGCTTAACGTCACCGCGTGCGGCGTACGATTCCAACAGCCCCACTCGCCGACGAACACGGTCGCGCCGCGATCGGCCAATTCCCGGTAGGGCTGGATGCACCAGCGCTCCAGCATGGCGCGGTTCCACTCCACGGTTGCCGAGACGCGCATGGGCCAGGCCGGCATCTGCCGCGGCGTGCCGGCCCAGGGCGCCAGGTAGTGCGTGAGAGCGAATGGCGCATAGCCGCGTGTTGCCTCGACCGCGTTGGGAATGTCGGCCAGCCCTTGTACCGGCAGGATCGCTTCGCCGAACAAGCCATCAATCATAACCATGCGGGCAGGGTCGGCTTGCCGGATGGCATCCACGCCAGCGCGAATCGCCTTCTCATATTGCGCAGCGCTGCAATGGCTCGGCTCGTTGATCAAGTTGAAGCTCAGGCGCCGGCTCGGAATCCCGCGGTATCGCTCCGCGAAATGGCCCCAGTAAAATCGAAAGATGTCCACCGCGTTTTGGTCGGTCCACAGGTTCCAAGGCTCGGCAAGCAGCGCGCCACTGACCGAGTACCCCGGGGCACGGTGAAAACTCAGGCACACGTGGACGCCATATTGCTTGCCCCAATCCACCGCCTGATCGATTTCGCGCAGCGTGCGCTCCGCCATGTGAAATGGATCCTTCGGGTCGGCCCAACAGCGGTACGACATCGGCAGGCGCGCGAAGTTGAACCCCCATCGCGCCATCCATTCGAAGTCGGTCTCCACGAACGGCTCGTTGTGCCGGCCCCATTCCGGATCGAGCGCCGCCCATTCCTCCGGCGTTGCCGTGAACTTCTCTTGCAGGTTGAAGCCGCGCCATTTTGCCGGTGCCTCTGCCGCACGGCCGCAACCGCCGAGCGCCGCCGCTCCCGCGAGGCCAACAAAAGCGCGGCGGCTCAGCGATGAGCCGATGTCCACCTTGACCACGTCGCTTATTCTAACCAATCGTCTTGCCGAGGAGCACGCCCGCGCGTTTCATCTGCGGACGCCGTCCCATACCGCGACGCGCCGTCCCGAAAACGGACAGTCGCCGGTTGACGAAGGCGCTGTGTTACAACGGCTTGTGAAGGGCACGTCGCGTGCAACCTATCATTGCTCAGTGTGGACCCCAGCCATGAACGCTTTCGAAACCGTGGCTCCGCCGCTTGCCGATTTTCGGGTGTTGGTGTGTGACGACCAGCCGGACGTGTGCGAGGCGCTGCGCCTGCTCTTGAAGAGTCAAGGCTGGCAGGCGGTGACGGTGGATTCGCCAGCGGCCCTCCTGGATCGGGCGCGCGTCGAGCACTTCGACCTGGTCCTGCTGGACCTCAACTATGCGCGCGACACAACCTCGGGCGCGGAGGGCATGGATCTCTTGGCCAGCCTGGAGGCTCAGGGCAACGCCGCTCCGGTGATGGTGATGACCGCGTGGAGCAGCTTCGATCTGGCCGTCGAAGCCATGCGGCGCGGCGCGTGCGATTTCATCCAGAAGCCGTGGGAAAACCAGCGCCTGATTGCAGCCATTCGCAAGCAGGCCGACTCAGGCCGGCGCCGCAAATCGGAACTGGAAATCGCCGCCGCCGTGCAGCAGAAGTTGTTCCCCGGCGATCCGCCCCGGCTGGCCACGATCGAGTGCGCCGCCCAGTGCCTGGCCGCGCGCGAAGTGGGCGGCGACTACTACGATTTTCTTGACGCCGGCGACGGCCACCAAGTGTTTCTGTTGGCCGACGTTTCGGGCAAGGGTGTGCCGGCGGCTCTGCTCATGGCGAACTTGCAGGCCGCCTTCCGCAGCCAGGCCGAGGAGGCGCTGCGCGCGCCCGCCGCGCTGCTCGAAAGCATCAATCGCCACTTCTTTCATTCCACCGCAGCCGAGCGCTTCGCCACCTTGTTCTATGGCCTCTATGACGACCGCGCGCGCAGCTTGCGCTACGTCAACTGCGCCCACAATGCGCCGCTGCTGCTGCGTTCGTCGGGCGCGCTGGAGCGCCTGGACGCCACGGCGCTAATGCTGGGCGCCTTCGCGCAGTGGAGTTGCACCGTGGCCGAGGTGGCGCTCGCGCCCGGCGACGCGCTGGTGATCTATTCCGATGGCGTCACCGAGGCCGCCTCCGCTTCCGGCGATGAATTCGGCGAAGCGCGGCTCGAGCGCGTGGTGCGCAGCCGGCAGGGGCAGCCCGCCGCGCAGGTGGTCGACGCCATCCTCGATGCGGTCGCCGCTTTCAGCAGCGGACCGCGCAGCGACGACGTCACCGTGATGGCCCTGCGCGCACTGTGAAGCTCCGCCTTGCCCGCTCGCGATCGGTCTTGGCCGATTCGCCCGCCGCGGTTTGACTTGACGCCTTCGCCCGCGTTATCGTGCAAGTAGCCACAACCTCAGCAGGGCGCGGTAGCCAAGTGGTAAGGCCAAGGTCTGCAAAACCTTTATTCGTCGGTTCGATTCCGACCCGCGCCTCCAAAATATCTCATTTATAATCAACAACTTCTGATCCTGCGGATTGAGCTGTACATGGTTTTGTACGAAGATCGGGTGAGAGGACCTTCCTTGTTCTGGAGCACTCGCCATGAGACCTCACCCGGTGACCCGCCTCGTTTGCGCGCTCGCTGCCCTGGCCTTGTTAATTGCCGGGCGCGGACAGGCCGCCGTTACTCCTTCTCCCGCGAATCATGCCACTGCCGTCAACCCCGATACGCATCTGGTACTGAGTTTTCCGAGCCCTCCCACGCTGGGAAAGTCCGGCCAGATTCGCATTTACGATGCGGCGGATCACCACCTGGTGGACACGCTCGATCTGAGTATCCCCGCCGGCCCCGACCCTATGCGGCGGATCACCTCCGCGCGTCCGAACACTGTTGTTGAAGACTCTTCCGCCCCAACCTCCCCCACCACGACAACGCCGGCAGTGAGAACGACGCCGGCCGATTTGCACAATTACCAGCTAACGACCATCGGCGGTCTGGCCGACTTTCACTTCTACCCCGTCATCATCCACGGCAACGTGGCTACGGTTTATCCCCACAATAACGTCCTGCGGTACCGCCATGAGTACATCGTGCAGGTCGACTCGGGCGTTTTCACGCTCGCCTCCGGAGTCTTCGAGGGCTTCAACACGGATGATGCATGGCGTTTCTCGACCAAGCCTGAGCCCCCGCCTGCCAATACCACGCGCGTCGTCGTCGCCGCCGACGGCAGCGGCGATTTCAATACGGTTCAAGGCGCTGTCGACTTCGTTCCCGACAACCCGCTGCAGCAGGTGACCATCTTCATCAGGAACGGCACTTACGAGGAGATCGTCTTCTTCCGCAATAAGGCCAGCCTTACCTTCCGCGGCGAGGACCGCGACAAGGTCCAGGTTGGCTACGGCAACAACAGCGCGTTCAACCCGCCCATGCCGGGGCCATCGCGCCGGTGCGCCTTCTCCGTCTATAATTCCACGGGCATAGAGATCAGCAACTTCAGTGTGAACAACTACTTCTTCGGCCAAGCCGAAGCTCTGCTCATCTACGGATCGAGGAACATCGTCAGTCACATGAATATTAAAGGGTCCGGGGATTCGCTCAATCTGCGCGGCTCGGTCTATCTCACCGACAGCTTGATCATCGGCGACGGCGACACCATCCTCGGCGTCGGGCCCGCTTTCTTCCGCCGCTGCGACATCCGGTCCGTGGGGCCCTTTATGTGGATTCGCAACACCGAAGCGAACCACGGCAACGTCTTCGTTGACTGCACCTTTACTTCCATCGACCGCCCGCTCCCGTGGAGCCCGCCTTCGAGGCCGGTCCAGGTTTCCAAGGTGCTTGCCCGCCTTCCCAACAATCACGGCCTCAATTATCCCTACGCCGAGGCCGTGCTCATCAACTGCCGCCTCAACGGCGTTTCGCCGGCCGGCTGGGGACCCATCGACGGCGATACCTCGCACATTCACTTCTGGGAGTTCAACAGCACCGATGCCGATGGCCACCCGGTCGACGTCACAGCGCGGCATCCAGTCTCACAGCAACTAACGGAGCCGCGGGATGCCCAAACCATCGCGAACTATAGCGATGCGGCATTCGTCCTGGGCGGGTGGACCCCTGTCGTCGGTCAGTAAACGAATTCTGCCGAGGTAGCCGGCGCCGCGCGAGCCACCTGCCGAACCGTCAACAGCGCTCTGCGCGATCACTCCCGTGCAGTCGGGTCCACGTCAAATGGACAAAACGCACAACTCCACGAGAACACCGCTAACGATAACCCGAAATAACGCCGCCAACACACTATCAGCGGACGGGGGTTTCCCAGAACCGGACATCGACTTTCCGGCCGCCTTAGGGATATCAACGATTTGACGGCGCCCGCAATGGTGCGCCGCGTGCATCACAGCGGCCATGAGTGGTTTCCGCCGCGCCGCGCGCAGCCTACGCCAAAACCCTGGGTTCACCTTCGCCGCGCTGACGGTGCTCGCCCTGGGAATTGGCCTGAGCACCGCGATTTTCAGTGTGGTCGACGCCGTCGTTCTACGGCCGCTCGCGTTTCCTCATGCGGAGCGCCTGATCCGCGTCGGCGAGCGCCTCGACGCATTTGGCGATGCCTCCACCGCTTATGCGAACTTTCTCGATTGGAGCCGCCAGGCCAAGACTCTTGCCGCTTCGTTCGCGTGGCGCCCCGATAGCATCACCATGAGCGACGGGCACTCGGCCGAGCGCGTCTCGGCGCTGCGCGCGTCGGCCGGCTTCTTCGATACAGTCGGCATGCGGCCGTCGCTGGGGCGCGCTTTTCGCGCCGAAGAGGATCGCAGGGGCGCACCGGGACGCGCGGTCATCACCGACGGCGAGTGGAGCCGCAGGTTCGGGCGCGATCCCAATATCGTGGGGCGCGACATCGTGCTGGCCGGCGAACCGTTCACGGTGATTGGCGTGATGCCGGCGGACTTCCGCTTTCCGCTGGTTAAGGTCGAAGTAATCGTCCCTTGGGGCCGCACCGCAAGCACGAACCGCGGTAACCACCAGGGGGAAGCTGTCGCGCGCCTCAAGCCCGGCGTCATGGTCGAGCAGGCGAATGCCGAGCTCGCAGCCATCGGCCGGGCGTTAACGGCCGCTTATCCGGACACCAATGCCGGCTGGAGCCTGTCCGCGGCTTCGCTCGAGGCGTTTGTCACCAAGGACTCCCGGTCCGTGATGCTGACGGTGCTGGCCGCCGTCGGGCTGGTTCTCCTGCTCGCATGCGTGAACGTCGCCGGGCTGATGCTGGTGCGAGCTGCCGGCAGGCGAAGGGAGTTTGCGGTCCGCCTCGCGCTCGGCGCGCGCCTTCGCTCGATTCTTCGCGAGGGTCTGAATGAGGCGCTGCTGATCGCCCTGGCGGGTGGCGCGCTCGGCGTGCTGGCCGCGTCGTGGAGCATCGGTCCGCTGGTATCGCTGGTTCCTGAAACGTCCACCATTCCGGCGATCTCGATCGACTGGCGCGTGCTCCTCTTCGCCGCCGCGGTCACCGCGGTGGCCACCATTCTCTTCGCCATCGTGCCGGCGATGCGCTCCATCAAGACCGACCCGAACGACGCCCTCAAAGAAGGCGGGCGAGCCAATACAGCCGGCATGCCCGGCAACCGGTCGCGCGGCGTTCTGGTGGTGGCGGAGATCGCGCTGGCGGTGATGCTGGCCCTCGCGGCGGGCCTGGTGATCAAGAGCTTCGGCCGCCTGACCAGGGTCGACCCCGGCTTCGATGCGAATCGTGTATTGACCTTGAACGCCGAGATCGGCGGCCCGGCCTACGCCAAAGGCCCCGCCCAGATTGAGTTCTGGCGGCGCTTTCTCGACG
>Ga0181518_10004399_pt1 | contig 12604 bp, 10 predicted proteins | sample PEATcosm2014_Bin_28_FD_119751 | JGI IMG/M metagenome (GOLD analysis project Ga0181518, IMG submission 119751) | Peatland microbial communities from MTU Mesocosm Facility, Houghton, MI, USA - PEATcosm2014_Bin01_60_metaG | ecosystem: Environmental > Terrestrial > Soil > Wetlands > Peat | place... | reverse complement strand
GCCTGAGGAGAATTCCAGTTTTGTTCCCGGCTCCGCGACTTCGCGGCGGAGGTAAGCCAAGGCAATCGCCTTGCCCAGGGTTGGCGAGACGCAGGCACTGGTGACTTCGCCGATCTCTCTGCCCTCGCGCGCCAGTTTCTCGCCTGCAGCGGGCGGAGTCTCCGATTCCAGGACGAGTCCCATCAGCACCCAATTCACATGCCCGCGGCTTCGGGCACGCTCCACGATTTCCTGGCCGACGTAACACCCTTTGCTGAAGCTCAGAGCGTTCCACAATCCCGCTTCGTTAGGGATGGTATCCTCGCCCAGTTCCTGGCCGTAGCGGGGAATTCCCGCTTCAATTCGCAGTGTCTCGAGCGCCCGCGTCCCGCATGGGAGCATGCCGTAGGTCGGCGCCTGGCCACAAGCGGCGCCCCAGATCGCCGGCAGTCCCTTCGCCCCCGTCCAGACTTCGTACCCTTCCTCGCCCGTAGCGCTCGCGCACACCACCTGCGCCGGAAAGCCGGCGTAGTTGGTGGCGAAATGGTCGTACTCCTGCATTGCGGGAAGAGTGATGTGAAGGGTTTTTTCAAGCAAAGGGCGCGCGCGTGGTCCCTGAAAGGCGATAGCGTAGACGTCGAGGGGCTCGAATTCCACCTGGTCGGCGATCACGTAACGCTTCAGGCCCTCGAGCGCCTTGTCGCGCAGGTCGGCATCGGTATCGACGAAGAACCGGTCCTCCGCGCAGTACAGGCGCATGTCCACACGAATGTGCCCCTGCTGGGTCAGCAGCGTAGCGTAAGTCCCCTGGCCCGGCCTGAGCCGCTTGATGTCGTTCGAAACGATGCGGTGGAGAAACTTGGCGTGGTCGCGGCCCTTCATGGCGAACTTGCCGCGAAAGGAGAAATCAAACAGCCCGGAAGCTTCCCGCACCGCCTTGTGCTCCGCCACAGCGTCGGTGAAGCGGGAGGGAACCACGGCGCCGTGATATTCGCCCAGCGTGGCGCCTTGCGAGCGGTGGTAATCAGCGAGAGGGGAGGAGAGAGGAGGTGCGTTCATCGGCTCCGGAGTCTGCAAACTCACAATTTGAAATTTAAGATTTGAAATTTAAGATTTGAAATTCAAGATTCTCAAATCTCCAATCTCGAATCTTCAATCTCAAATCTCCAATTTCAAATCTCAAATCTCCAATTTCAGATTTCCTTTTTCCAGTTTCTATTTTCCCGTTCCTAATCCCGTCCCCAGTTGCACCAGCGTGCTGACGTGTGAAGCCATCTCGGACTCGCTGTTCTCGACAAGGTCGGCCAGGGTTACCTTGCTCAGAACCTGATCGACCAGCACTTGCAAGGTGCGCCAGAGTGTTCGGATCGAACACTCTCGCAGCTTCTTGCACGACACCTCCAACCCCGAGTGTTCGATGCAGAATCGCGGGTCAAACAATCTCCCCCCAAGCGCGGCGAGGACCTCGCCAACGATTATTTTCTCGGCCGGCCGCGCCAGCGCGTAGCCCCCCACTTGTCCTCGAACGCTTCGCACGAAACCGTTCTGGCGCAGGATCCGCATCAGCTTGGCCACGTATGAAACTGACAGCCCTTCATCTTCGCTGATTTCATGGATGGTTAAGTGGCCGGGATCGCTCAGCGTGGCCACACGCAGCAGGCAGCGCAAACCGTATTCTTCTTGATAGGACAGTTTCATGGTCGAGCCTTGGAGTGCGGCACCAGCGCCGCCGCCGTGAAGCGGCCAACACCTAGCACTGACCTTTAGGTCAGCACGACGCGGAACTCGTAAAATGCTGGCCTGAAGGTCGGCGCTACACTCCAAAAGGCGGCAACTCCGCAAGCTCCGCTGCCGCACTCCCAGAGGTCAGAAGAACCCCAACTGCAGCTTGGCGGCTTCCGACATCATATCTTTATTCCAGGGCGGCTCCCACACCACGTCAACTTTAACGCTCTGAACGCCGGGAAGGACGGTGATCTTGTCTTCCACTTCTCCCGGCAGCGAGCCCGCCGCAGGGCAGCCCGGAGCGGTCAAGGTCATCTTCACGATCGCATGGCCGGAAGTATCGACCTTGGCCTCATAAATCAGGCCGAGGTCGTAGATATTCACCGGAATCTCAGGATCGTAGCAGCTGCGCAATGTCTCAATCATCTTGTCCTGGAGGGCGATGGCCTGCGAGATCGTCAGAGGGGTTTGCTCTTCCATAATTCAAGTCACTCCGTGGAGGCCGGTTTCGATTCGCCGTTCAGCGCGCTTCGGAGCGTGTGCCAAACCAAGGTGGCGCACTTGACGCGGACGGGAAACTCACATACTCCGGAGAAAGCCGCCAGCTTCCCCAGGGCGGGGGTCTCACCCTCCGCGTGGGTTTTTCCGGTGACCAGGTCGTGAAAGGTGTCGAAGAGCGCCTCCGCCTGGGCGCGAGTTTTCCCCTTCAGGATCTCCGTCAGGATCGAAGCCGAGGCCGTGGAAATAGCGCAACCGGTGCCTTCGAAACTGATGTCGGCGATGCGGTCATCCTGGAGTTTCAAATAGACCGTAAACCTGTCGCCGCAAAGGGGATTGTAACCGTCCGCGTGACGGTCGGCGTCTTTCATGGAATGACAATTACGCGGCCGCCTGCTGTGGTCAATTATGACTTCCTGATAAAGGCCTTCGAGATCTGCCATAAACAAGTCCAAAGTCTAGAGTCGAGAGTCAAGAGTAAAGGATCACGAGGAGCGTTGACTTTACGCCACCGCGCTCCTGAACGTCGTCCCACTCGCGTCCTACGCGCGAAAGCGGGAGTCTATATTACAGCTCACCCCAGCACTGCCTTCACTCTTTGGATGCCTGCGGCCAGGGAATTGATCTCCTGCTTGGTGTTATAAAAGGCCAGCGAAGCGCGCACGGTGGCAGGCACGCCAAAACGGTCCATCACCGGTTGAGCGCAGTGGTGGCCGGTGCGAACCGCAATTCCCTCGTGGTCAAGTATAGTCCCAACATCGTGGGCATGTATACCGTCCAGAACGAACGAAATGACTCCGGCTTTCTCACGCGCCGTGCCGATAATCCGCACGCCAGGGATCTGCTGAATGGCTTCCGTGGCGTAAGAAAGCAAGGCATGTTCGTAGGATGCGATATTTGCGAGGCCCACGTGATTGACGTATTTAAGCGCGGCCTCCAGGCCGTAGACCCCGGCAATATCGGGCGTTCCCGCTTCGAACTTGTAGGGAACCGCATTGTAGATGGTCTTCTCAAATGAAACATAGGCAATCATGTCGCCGCCGCCCTGAAAAGGAGGCATGGCCTCGAGAAGCTCGAACTTGCCATAGAGCACGCCGATTCCCGTCGGTCCAAAAACTTTGTGGCCCGAAAAAGTGTAAAAATCGCAGCCCAATTCCTGCACATCCACCTTCATGTGCGGCACGGCTTGCGCGCCATCCACGAGGACTGGAACGCCCCTCGCGTGCGCCATCTCCACGATCTGGCGAACCGGATTGATGGTGCCGAGTGCGTTCGAAACGTGAGCCACCGCCACCAGGCGGGTGCGGTCGTTCAAGAGCTTCTCGAATTCCTCCAGAATCAGTTCGCCCCGGTCGTTGACCGGCCCCACCTGTAACCTGGCGCCTTTCTCCTCGCACAGCATCTGCCAAGGCACAATGTTCGAGTGATGCTCCATGCCGGTGATCAGGACTTCGTCGCCGGCCTGAACATTCCGCTTTCCAAACGTCTGCGCCACCAGGTTGATGGCTTCGGTGGTCCCGCGCACGTAAACGATCTCCCGCTGGTCGGAAGCATTGAGGAATTTCTGGACTTTCCGCCGCGTGTTTTCATAAACGTACGTGGCGCGTTCGCTCAGCAGGTGAACGCCACGATGAATGTTGGCGCAGTCCTCGGCGTAAAAGCGGACTATCGCGTCGATAACTTTTTGCGGTTTCTGGCTGGTGGCGGCATTGTCAAGATAGACCAGGGGCTTGTCGTGGACCTTCTGCTTCAGGATCGGGAAATCCTCGCGGATCCGCTTCACGTCGAAGGCCGGCGCGGACAATGTGCGTGGCGGGGCCTGGATTGTCTGTTGCGTGGTGGCCATCATGCCTCCTCGGCTCGCAGGGCGTTCGCCAGGCGAGCAAATAAACCCTCACTGAGCCGCTCGCGCAGCGGCTCATATTTGATGCGACCCAGGATGTCGTTGGCGAAAGCGTAAGTCAGCAGGTCGCGCGCTTCCTGCCGGCCGATCCCGCGGGAACGCAAATAGAAAATCGCGTCCGCATCGATCTGCCCAATCGTGGCGCCGTGCGTGCATTTGACGTCATCAGCGTAAATCTCCAGCGCCGGCTTGGTATCGATGACGGCTTTTTCTGAAAGCAATAGGTTCTTGTTGCTCTGTTTCGAGTCGGTTTTCTGAGCATCCTTGCGCACAATGATCTTGCCGTTGAAGACCGCCGAGGACTCGCCATCCAGAACACCCTTATAAACTTCCCGGCTGCTGCAGTGCGGCTTGGCGTGATCGAGAATGGTTTGGTTGTCAATGTGTTGATGGCCGGTGACGACGTACAGGCCCGCCAGCGTCGCTTCCGCCCCTTCACCGTCCAGAACCGCGTTCACTTCTTCGCGGACCAGCCTCCCTCCAGTCGCAATCGAGTGCGTGGCGACGTTGCTCGAACGTTCCTGGTGGAACACCAGCCGCCCGAAGTGGAAGGCGTTCTGGTTCTCTTGCTGGAGGCGGTGATACGCGATCACCGCGCCTTCACCCACCGCGACTTCGCTCACCGCATTGGTGAAGTAAACTCCGTCGGCGGCGCCGGCGCTCCTGCGCGCACCGTCACCGAAGTACGCTTCCACGATGCTGGCCTGGCTTTCTCGCCCGGCAATAATCAGGTTGCGGGGGTAGGACACGGTGGGCAGCCCGCTCGGGTCGGATACGTAAAGCAGGTAGATGGGCTTCTCGAGCACCACGCCTTTGGGAATCTCAATGAACGCCCCGTCCTCAACGAAGGCCGTGTTCAATGCGACGAACGCGTGCTCCCGGTAATCCGCGGCGTAGCGAGCCAGATGGCGCTCCAGCGTCTTGGCGTCGCTTGCCAGCGCTTCCGCCAGGCTTCCCGCCTTAACTCCCGCGGGAAGTCCCTCCAGCGTCGAAAGCTGCTTCACGAAACGCCCGTTGATAAAGACAAGCTTGGGGCATCCCAGGTCGGCCAAGGGGTGCTGGAGAATCCGCAACTCCCCTTCTCGCTGAGGAAGGGGTGCGCGGATGGTGGCGGGTTGAAAGGGCACCGCCGCGATTGGACCGACGTTGGTGTTCCGCCACTCTTCGTGCCGCGCGGTCGGAAATCCCTTCTCGGCGAACCCTGCCATCGCCTCCCTGCGGATTTCATGCAGCCAGGAAGGTGAGTTCGAGCCAAGACGATCCTCGAGTTCCCTGAAGCTTGAAAGGTAAATTCCCTCTTTTTCCGTTGTAGATATCATCAGCTCTCCGTCCCTCTAAGTCGTCCGCTGTCCATTCGCCCTGTCATCCTGAGCGAAGCGAAGGATCTCTGCAGCTGCCTTTTCTCCCTCTTGAGAGAGGAACTGCGGCGATCCTTCGCTTCGCTCAGGATGACACGCACTGAGGACTGACCTGACGCCGTACGCCTGCTTCACGCCGCCGATTGTTCCAACCACCCGTAACCCTTCTCTTCGAGTTCCAAGGCCAGCTCCTTCGTCCCCGACTTCACAATGCGTCCCTCATACAGAACGTGCACGAAGTCGGGAACAATGTAATTCAGCAGGCGTTGGTAGTGCGTCACCACGATAATGCTTCGGTCCTTGCTGCGCAGCGCGGTCACGCCATTGGCAACGATCTTGAGGGCGTCAATGTCGAGGCCGGAATCGGTCTCGTCGAGAATCCCCAGCTTGGGCTCGAGCACCGCCATCTGGAAAATCTCGTTGCGCTTCTTTTCGCCCCCCGAGAAGCCTTCGTTGACCGAACGCGTCATCAGCGTTTCGTCCATCTCCAGCAGCTTCATCTTCTCGCGTACCAGCGCCAGGAAGTCCATGGCGTCGTATTCAGGCTCGCCGCGGTGTTTGCGGATCGCGTTCAGCGCCGAGCGCAGGAAATAAGTATTGCTCACCCCGGGTATCTCCACCGGGTACTGGAAGGCCAGGAAAACGCCTTCCCGCGCGCGCTCTTCCGGCGGCATAGCCAGCAAGTCCTTACCTTCGTACGTCACCTCGCCGCCCGTCACTTCGTAAGCGCTATGCCCCGCCAGCACCTGCGCCAGCGTGCTCTTGCCCGAGCCGTTGGGCCCCATGATGGCGTGCATCTCGCCCGTGCCCACTTCCAGATTAATGCCGCGCAGGATCTCTTTCCCCTCCGCCCTTGCTTGTAAGTTCTTGATGTGAAGCATCCTCACTCCTCGTTGGAAATTGGAAACTGGAAAATGGAAACTCGAAAATCGGTCTCGTCTGCCGCAGCCCTCTCCCCTAGTTCGACTAATACCCTCTCCCCCTTTGGGAGAGGGTGGCCCGCGACGGCGCTTTCATCAGCCGGCGCGGGACGGGTGAGGGGTTAGTCCCTGGCCCTGCGCCTTACCCCACACTGCCTTCCAAGCTCACGCCCAGCAATTTCTGCGCTTCGACGGCGAACTCCATGGGCAATTCCTTGAAAACTTGTTTGCAGAACCCGTTCACGATCATCGAAACCGCGTCTTCCGTGGACATGCCGCGCTGGCGGCAGTAGAAAATCTGGTCTTCCCCGATCTTCGACGTGGAGGCTTCGTGCTCCACCTGCGCGGTGGAGTTCTTGACTTCCAGGTAAGGGAAGGTGTGCGCGCCGCACTTGTCGCCGATCAGCAGGGAATCGCACTGCGAGTAGTTGCGCGCTCCCGCGGCCCCGCCCAGGATTTTCACCAGACCGCGGTAGCTGTTCTGCCCGTGCCCGGCGGAGATGCCCTTCGAGACGATGGTGCTCTTGGTGTTCTTCCCGATGTGAATCATCTTCGTGCCCGTATCGGCCTGTTGATAATTGTTGGTGACCGCCACCGAGTAAAACTCGCCGATGGAATTGTTCCCCTGCAGGATGCAGCCCGGATACTTCCAGGTGATGGCCGAACCGGTTTCGACCTGCGTCCAGGAAATCTTCGAGTTCACGCCCTGGCACTTGCCGCGCTTGGTGACGAAGTTGTAGATGCCGCCCTTGCCTTCCTTGTCACCAGGATACCAATTCTGAACTGTGGAATATTTGATTTGGGCATTATCCAGTGCTACAAGCTCGACCACGGCCGCGTGAAGCTGATTCTCGTCGCGCATGGGCGCCGTACAACCCTCCAGGTAGCTGACGTAGGCGCCTTCGTCGGCAACAATCAGGGTGCGCTCGAACTGTCCCGTGTCCCGCGCGTTGATGCGGAAGTAGGTGGAAAGCTCCATCGGACAGCGCACGCCCTTCGGCACGTAAGCGAAAGACCCGTCGCTGAATACCGCGGAATTGAGCGTGGCGAAGAAGTTGTCCGTGTAAGGCACCACCGAGCCCAGATATTTGCGCACCAGGTCCGGGTGCTCGCGCGCTGCTTCCGAGAAGGAACAGAAAATGATGCCCAGTTCGGCCAGCTTCGCCTTAAACGTGGTCGCCACGGAGACGCTGTCAAACACCGCGTCCACCGCCACTCCCGCAAGTAGTTCTCGCTCCTTCAGCGGGATGCCGAGCTTTTCGTAGGTTTTCAAAAGCTCCGGGTCGATTTCGCCTTTCACCTCTTGCTTCTTCGGCGCGGCAAAGTAGCGGATGCCCTGATAATCGATCGGACCGTACTTCACGTTCGCCCAGGTGGGCTCTTTCATCGTCTGCCAGTGGCGGTAGGCCTTCAATCGCCACTCCAGCAGCCACTCGGGTTCCTGTTTCTTGGCCGAAATAAGGCGGATGACGTCTTCATTCAATCCCGGCGGCACCGTTTCCTGTTCGATGTCGGTCACGAATCCATATTTGTATTCCTGGGTGGCCAGGATTTCGACTTCTGATTGCGGCGTAGGCATCAAACCTCCTCTTGGGGATCACTCCTGCATGGCGGCACTTGCGCCGGACCGTCGCGCCGGTATTATTCGCGCCGCCTGAACCAACAAAGTCATTCTAATAAATCTGTACTCCGAAGTCAAGATTCCGCCTTCCCTTCATCGCCGCTTGTCCTCCCTCTGAATCTGAATCAAACCCTCAGGCTCGGATACGAGGCTAGCTATGGTCACTTGGCGCAGCGCTGCGGCGATGGCGTCGTTCACCTTGCGCAAGGGCTCGCGGACCGTGCACTTCGTCATCTGATGACACTCGCTGCGGTCGGTTACGCACGAGGTAATGAACAGCGGCCCATCGAGAGCTCGGATGACTTCGAACGCATTGATTTGGGAGGGATTTCTTGCCAATGCGTAGCCGCCGTTGGTGCCGTGCTGAGATGCCAGCAAGCCGATTTTCGCCAATCTCTGCAGGACCTTCGCGACGAGTTCGGCCGGCATCCCGTAAGTCTGGGCGATCTCTTTGGCGCTGCAAGACGTGCGGAGTCGTTGGGCGGCCAGATGCCGAAGAGCAATTAAACCGTAGTCAGCCTTTTTCCCGAGCCTCAGCATAACGATATCCGACTGATTAAGTCGTATATAGAATAGCGGCAGGCCCGTTTCATGTCAAGCTATTTGTTTTCAGGCCTAAACTGACAAATTGACTTTCTCCCCCTTCGCTCTCTCGACACGCTTGCTGCGACGAAGGGGGGACGTGCATGCTCTCCGAAGCTACTGGCCAGGAATGGGCTGCTTGTCGAGGGATGAGGCTAAAGGCTTCGGGATCAAGGTGGCTTTAAGTTTGCTCTTCGGCGGACAATTACTTATCACAGGTAATGTGGCGGCTCGGCCAGAGGCGAATTCGGATTATACAGACCGTGAAGGGCCTCGTCCCTTCAGGGGTTTTATCGTTCGCCTCTGGCCTCCTCCCTTTTATTATCGGCTGTACGCTCGAAAAGCTTGACAACCTTGCCGCAGACAAATGGAAGCTCCACGGCCGGGAAGCCTGGAAGGATTTCCACGAACCGGCGGAGCGGGCGATGACACATTTCGTCATGCTGTTTCGACAAATTAGGGCAACCGAAAGCCGTTTTTTCGCCCCGGCAGGCCGTACTTCGCGAGGGGGTTTTTCAACACCATGATAAAGCAGTGGTTATTTGTAAAAAAGAAACCACCTGAACTCCCAGATGGCAGGCAAACTGCACTAAAGTACGTGCCAGTACGAAAGCACTAAAATAATCAAGGAGGAAGGAAGAATGAAGAAAGGTCCACGAGGTTTTTCACTGATTGAATTGTTGATCGTAGTTGCGATTATTCTGATCATCGCAGCAATTGCTATCCCGAACTTGCTGCGCTCGCGAATCGCAGCCAACCAAGCTTCAGCGGTCGGATCGCTCCGCACGCTTAACACTGCAGAGGTTACGTACTCTACTACCTACAACACCGGCTATTCTGCGACGTTGGGCGATTTGGGCCCAGCGGCCGCGGGCCAGAACACCCCAACCTCTTCTTATGCAGGACTCGTTGACGAGGTCCTGTCAGGGATCGGGACGGCGGGCACCAACAACACAGTCCTGGTCAGCTCGAAGAGCGGTTACAATTTTACCTACTCACCCGCTGCCGCGGACACGAATGGGAAGATTGATTTTTACAGTTTTACTGCCTCCCCCATCACCGCCGGGACGACAGGGACCAACTATTACTACACCGATCAGTCGGGTGTGATCCGCCAGAACAGCACGGCGGTTGCCGGCTCGACCGACTCGCCGCTGGCTGGCTAGGGCCTCGGCTACCATCGACCGCGGACGTACCGCTGGAGGAGCCCGCGTGAAAAACGTTTGGTCTGATGTTGGAGCACTACTCGGTCTGTTGAATTGCCGGCTCGCGGCTTGCCGTGGATAACGGATGAAAGGATCGGAATCGCGAAAGCATCCGTTATTCGCGGCAGGCCGGAGCGGGTTAAGCGCCCTCAAGGCCCAGTCCCACTTGATCGCTGACAACACCACGCCCACCCCATAACGCGATTGCAAATTTTAAATTTGAGATTTCAAACAGCATGCGGAAAGCCGTTCGAAAACTGCTCTTTGCCATTTGCAGGTTGAGATTGCCCCTCCGCCGATCACGCCTGCCTCTCGAAGTCCCGCCTAAAAAGGATCTTGATTTCCTTCCTCCAGCCGTCGTTGATGCCCACCTGCAGGATGCGGATGGTAGGCTCGAGGTAACGGAGCATCCGGCCCGTGGTGGAGTGGAAGCGAAAAGCAGGGCAAACGAGATAGAGCAGGGGGGAAGAATCGGCGAGTTCGATTCCCGAAAAATATCCGAACTGCTGAAGCTGTCCGCGCTCCTGCAGCCACTTGACGCGCAGCCAGTAGTCGAGACCCTGGAGGGGAAGGTTGATATCCTCGTGCACCTTCAACTCCAGCACCGCCAGGCGTCCACTGCGCGTGGCCAGCAGGATATCAATAACTCCGCGATCCATCCCGGTAAACGCCGGAACCTGGGGATAAACGCAATCGGGCAAGAGAGCAGGGTCGAGCTTGGTGACGTCGCGCACCACCATACTCTCAAGCCAGCGCTCAGACTGAAGCCGGCAGAGGTCGCCGGAGGGGTCCGGGCTTTCGGCACAACGACTGCGCAGGGCGGTCTCGAGGAACTGACGGAATTCTGAGAGATTGCCCTCGTGGAGACGCCGTGCGCTGCCGGGCAGGCCGAAAGTGATACGCGGGGCCAGCAGACCCTCGAGGCGCGCCACCTCGAGACCGAGCACTCGAATGGAAAGTGCCGCGGCTGCGGCGTCGGCTACCACCTCAACCTTGGCGAGATATTCACCCAGCAGCCGCGAAAGCAGCCCGCTATGGCGTTCGAGGAGGTCCGCGCCCACCCGCCGCGGCGCCAGGCGGGTTTCAACGTTGCCGTAATCCCTCCAGTCGATCACACTCGGCCGGTCGTCCTTGGCTGACCACTCGAGAATCTCCATCTGCACAGCGCGGTGGTTCAGATAGGCCGCCCGGCGCGCGCACGTTTCTGCCCCCCGGGGCGGAAAGATCAATTTCAACCCGGGATAAGTGACGCGCTCGGAATGGCTGCGCAGCCAATCCAACCAGATCAGCCCGAAAGCCAAGGCCGCATCGGAAGCAGCAGGGGATTCATTTTCGCTGACGCCCAGAAAGGCCCAAGCCGTGCGGCCCTGCCGCGCCACGCCTCTCGTGTACCACGCCGAAAACGAGTGTTCCCGATCAGACCGGTGGCTGACGCGCTCGAAGCTGCAGCCCGGGAATTGCCGCGCCAGCATGGCAAGCAACTGCTTCTGAAAAGCCGCGCGTCCCGGCGCCTTATCCGCCTGGTCGGCGGCGCGATCCGCCGGACGGAATTCCAGGGTGACGGTCTCACGGCCACCGGCCTTGCGCGCAAAGACGCCAAGCCGCTCGCCGTCGCGGTAGGCGACCTCCTCGATCCTCCGGCTCACCGAGCGTGCGGCGTTCCAGGCCGTGAAAATCAGCTTGCCAAATTCCACCGAGAGCCGCCACTGGCTCGCCGAGAGGTCAAAAAGCTCGACCTCGTCTTCCACCACAAGAGGATGAGAGAGGGAGCTAATGAAGGACTCAATTTCGTCGCGCAGTTGGTGGAGAGATTCGGTCATGACTCCGTGGCGTGGTCCTGAATCGTTTCCGTCCCCGGATGGTAGTAGAGCTTCTTCCCCGCCCAGTAGGCCTCGGCCGCCATGATGCAGGCCACCGAGTGCGCGTAGCCATCGCTTACGGGGGCATGGGGTTCCTGTCGGCTACGCAGGCACTCGAACCAGTTTTCCATGTGGTGCAGGTCAAGGTCACCCATCCCTTCGGGGGGTACCTTCTGGTCACCAGGAAGCAGGATGTCTTTTTCGGCGCGCTGCCGGTCGATGTCGGGGTTATCTTCGTGGTTGCCTTTCTCCTCGACCAGTTTATACCGAGGACTGCCTTCGCCTCCGATGTTCATGAGCGTCGCTTTCTTCCCCATGTAACGAGTGAAGCTGGGCGCGTCGTTGCCGAAACTCGTCGAGTAACTGACCATGAATCCCTTGGGATATTCGAACAGCGCCTGGAAGGTGTCCGGATTCTCGCGGCCATCTCGCCAGGCGAAGATTCCGCCGTGCGCCACCACGGAGGTGGGATACTTCTCATCCATGAACCAGTGGACAAGCTCGATGGCATGGCTCACCCACTGGTCGGAGATGCCGCTCGAGAACTCCTTGTAGAGGCGGAATTCGAAATAAAGTTGGGGGTCGAAGGGCCGTGGCGGCTTGGTCATCAGCCACTTGTTCCAGTCGGTGTCTTCGGCGCGGAGCTGTTTCACTTCGTGGCGCCCTCGCCAACGCGGCCCGTGAAAGTTCCACACAATCTCGATCTTACTCACGTCGCCCAGCGCCCCCGACTGGATGACCTGGCAAGCGGCCTGCGGATACAGTTCGCTGCGATGCTGCGTGCCCACCTGAACGATGCGCTTTTGCTGCTGCACGGCATCGCGCGCCGCCTTAACCTCTTCCAAGACGTTGCCCATGGGCTTCTCGACATACGCATCTTTCCCGGCCTCGGCCACGAGCTTCAGAATGGGTGAATGCGAATGTTCGGGGGTGGAGATCAGCACTGCGTCCACG
>Ga0181518_10004397_pt1 | contig 12610 bp, 17 predicted proteins | sample PEATcosm2014_Bin_28_FD_119751 | JGI IMG/M metagenome (GOLD analysis project Ga0181518, IMG submission 119751) | Peatland microbial communities from MTU Mesocosm Facility, Houghton, MI, USA - PEATcosm2014_Bin01_60_metaG | ecosystem: Environmental > Terrestrial > Soil > Wetlands > Peat | place... | reverse complement strand
TGCGGTTGCGCTTTCTGTGCGTGTTGCTGCGGCTGCGCTTTCTCTGCGCGCTGTTGCGGTTGCGCTTTCTGTGCGTGTTGCTGCGGTTGCGCTTTCTCTGCGCGCTGTTGCGGTTGCGCTTTCTGTGCGTGTTGCTGCGGCTGCGCTTTCTCTGCGCGCTGTTGCTGCGGTTGCGCCTCGTGTTGCGCCGGCTGAGCCTTTGCACCGCCTCCGCCCTTTTCCTCCTCGCCTTTTTGTGCTATTGCAGGAATGGCGGCTCCGAGAAGGAATAACAGAACTGCTGTGTTGATCACTCGATTTTGTTTCATGGGTGTTGCCTCCGACTCATCTCACTTCCGCCTCTTGCTGGATTCTCGAGGCACTCTTGTTATATCGTTTGTGCGCATTGGTGTCAGTTCAGTACGGCTCACCTATTAGGTCAAAAATGCTCACCCGAGTTCCGGGGAGAAATCACAGCCTGGCGGCGGTGGGAATTTGCCGGGGTTTTTGCAATGGGCGGGCGCTTGGTTCCTCGTTGCGGTCGGCGGTTCTTCTCCCCGTCGAGGCGCGGAGGCTCAGAAATGCAAGAGAGAAGCCTGCGTCTGAGCGCTTCGGCAGCAAAATAATGGGTTCGCCTCTCAGCGCAGAACCCGACGGGGTCCACGGCTAATGATGTTCCCCCATTCGGGGATGAGGGAGGAATCCGAACTAGTCGCTCAGGACTACGCTCAAGAGGCCGCTGTTAACCGTCAGCGCGCCGCTGCCCGCGTAATCAATGAAGCCCAGCGTCCGGAACTTGTTCATGAAATGGCTGACCCGGGACCGGGTGGTACCGACCATTTGGGCCAGGTGTTCTTGATTGATTCCGGGATGGACGGTTTCGGTTCTGCTTTCCTTGCCAAAATGCGCCAGCAATAGGAGAATCCGAGCCAGGCGCTTTTCACTGGAGTTGAAAAGCTGGTCGACCAGATCCTCTTCATATCGGGTGTTGCGGGTCAGCAGGTGCGCGATGAACAATTCCGCGATTCCGTGCTGCTCGTGGAGCAGACGCACCATCAGCGATTTCTCAATCCGGTAAAGGGTGCAATCCGTCACCGTCATAGCCGTGGAGATGCGCAACGACTGGCCGGCCAAGCATCCCTCGCCGAAGAACTCGTTGCCGCCCAGAAGGGTGACGATTGCTTCCTTGCCTTGTTGGGAGGTCACCGCGAGTTTCACCTTGCCTTTGTGGAGATACCACACGGAATCCGCAGTGTCGCCCTGCACGAAGATCGTGCGGTCGGCGCCGTATTCCAGAACGGCCTTCCCGTACGAGATTCCTGCGAGGAATGCTGCCCAATCGACGGGCGGAGTCTTCCCGTTTGCTGTAGCAAGTGGCGGCTTGCCATTGGGCTTGCCGACCTTCGACGGGCTTTTCTGTTTTAGTGGCATCATAACCACCTCTCTTTTCTCCTTGCCTCACAACAATTTCTCGTCACTCTGCTTCATGAGCTTTTCAGGGGCCTGCCGGTTAGAAGCTTGCATGCAAGGTTCCCGCAATCTCTCTCGAGGTTTGTTCACCTTCAGTCCTCCATGACACCCTGAGAGTGGTGTTACAGAACATTCACCGGGGCTCGCCTGAAACGCGGGGATGCTGAGCACTTTCTTGCCGGAGGTTCGACGACGGGGCCGGTTCCCTTCGCTTCGTCGTCGGGAATTTCTTCGTTTGCAATCTTTTTGACGATCGCCAGCGGCACCTGCTCGAAATGTGTCTTTGCGTCTTTTGGTTTAGTCATCAGTATTTATCCTATCTTTCGTATAAAGCCTATCAGGCCATCATCGGTACGGGTTAACTCTTTTTGAAATCTTTAGGGTGCGCCTTAGGGTGGTGCATCCGCGGAATTAACGACGCCCCCCAAGAGTTAGCGGACCGCGCCGTTCGCGGGGGCACGAGTGCGTAACCTTAACGTTTCGGTTTTTTACTTGCAGTTCTCGTTACGTTGAGATACGATAAGGATTCGAGTGTACAACTCCACGGAGTTGCGGAGGCGAGCGTGAATCCTCGGACTGCCAAGGCTCCAGCCCATTTCAAGACCATGGCGCAAGCCAGCGTCCCGCAAGGGCGCAAAGGGAAGCACCAGAAGATTGTATCCACCATACTCAGTGATCTCGGCAAGTTGCAGGACGGCTCTGCCATCAAAGTTCCCTTGGCGGAATTGGCGGAAAGTAAAGAAAAGGTACGTTCAGCCCTGAATCGTGCAACGCGGAAAGCAGGGCGGACGGTGGCAACCGCCAGCGACGCCACCTTCCTGTACATCTGGAACGTCAGCGCATCCCGCGAGAACCCTAAAGCTCAAGCCCCATAAGATAGCGCAGCTCAAATTTGGCGATGTTATAGGTGGCAGCGCGGATCATGAGGGGACGGCTTCGACCCTTCCATGCCCCTAGGCGCTTCGCCCCAACTCTCCATTCGAATCCCCCTCGAAACACCGGTCATTCCCGCGAAAGCGGGAATCCCGACCTTGTGGCATGGCAATCCTGGCCATGAGTTCAGCCGAACAACTGCCGAGCAACTTCGGCGGCGCAATTCCACCGGTTCCCAGTTGAGCAATTGTGACCAACCAAGTGAGCAGTACGGGACTGACACACAAACTACGCCAAGGTATAAATGATGCAGGTGTAAGAAGTAAATCCCTAGCTTCCATCCAGGATCTGCCTGGAAACGGATGTTAGGCGGGAGGATCAACATGCTTTGGACAATTTTCGTAGTTCTGATGATCATGTGGCTGTTGGGCTTTAGCTTTCACGTTGGCGGAGGCCTCATCCACTTATTGCTCGTTGTTGCAGTGATTTGGTTGGTGTGGAACCTGCTCACCCGTCGCCGATCATATTCGTAAGGCGGCGAATGGCCGCAGAGGGTGCACCTGTGCCGCAATACTCTTGGTTCGAGATTCGTGAAGCGTTCGGAAGGGAGAATCAACATGGAATTGGACAAGGCACTGGGGTTTGCAGTAATTCTGGGCTGGGATGACTTGAAGAAAGTCAGCGACGCATGCTCAGCACGGGTTGAATACCAGTGTGAACCTGGAACTTCGTTGGATTACCTGAACGTATGGTCGGTTGATCCCGAGGGTCATCAGAATAGGGTGTGCGAATACTGGACCGGGACATCTCCGGCTCACCCAACAGGGGTACGTTTCACCAACAGCTTCCAGTCTGATCAGTTAGGTCAGGCCCTTGACTTCATCCTGATGAACCAGGGTCAGTTCACACGTGCCGCCGATGCTTGCCGTGATGGGCTGGCTCTGATCTACCCGCCCAGCGGAGATGAACGTGCAGAAGCCGCCACTTGGATGAAAGGGGTGCACGGCACGCCTACTAACATCAGCCGCTCTGCGGACAAAAGGGTTGCAACTCTCCAGCCGGCGTTTTCTGGAGCGGCCCCACGTCGCAAACCACCAGTGGTTGGAAGACTCCCTAGGCGCTTACCTAAGCGCATCGCCAAGTCAACTCATCCGAGTCCCGCGTAGTGGGACGCGAGTAGCCGCAGGTGGAACCTGCGGAAATGGAAACTGAGAGACAGTTCCCGCCCTTGGGGGCCGAACCATCGCAGGGTCAACCCCGTTGGGGTTGGGCAGGCTCAGACATGCGCAGGTTAAAGCCTGCGGATACCCACGGTTGGCCCGTGCCGGGGCCGAGGCCACTTGAAAACGCTCACGGAGAGTGGCTGGGGGAGAAGAATCTTGCTTGGTCTTGATCGCGGCGCTGCGCGTTATACCTGGACAGCGGTTTTCGTTCTCCTCGCGGTAGGACTGCTGTATCTCATTCGCGAGACTTTGTTTATTTTTGTTGTGGCACTGCTGTTCGCCTACCTTCTCTGGCCACTGGTCAAGGGTCTGGATCGTCGGCTGCCGGGGCGGTCAAAGGTGCTGGCGCTCACCTTCGTCTACCTCGCGCTGGTCGGGTTTCTGTTTGTTGTTGGAATTGCGATCGGCTCTCGTGTAGTCCACGAAGCGAACACGCTGTCATCCAGGCTTCCAGATCTCCTTTCGAAATTAGAGCCTTCGATCGCGCCCGTCGTTTCACCCTCCGCTCAGACGCTGAAGAGCACTGTCGTTTCGACTGTGCAAAAGCAATTGGTCGCTCATTCGCGAGAGCTCCTGGCACTGGTGCCGAATGCCGCCTTGGGGGTCATCTCGCGCGCTGGAAGCCTCATCTTTATCGTCTTGGTCCCGATTCTCAGTTTCTTCTTCCTGAAAGACGGGCGGCAGATGCGCAGTTCCGTGCTGGGCTTTCTTGCCGAAGGCTCCCGCCGCGACACGGTGCAGAGAATTGCCGCTGACCTGCACCTGCTGCTGGCACAATACATGCGGGCGTTGGTGTTGTTGGGAGTTGTGGCATCTTTGGCTTATGGACTCTTCTTCTCGATCATGGGCGTTCCGTATGGGATTCTGTTGGCAGCGGTCGCTTTTCCCCTGGAATTTGTTCCCATGGTAGGTCCTCTGGCTGGTGCCGTCATCGTCTTGCTCGTTGTCGGCTTGAGTGGCTCCCACCACCTGCTCGCGACCTTCGCGTTCCTTGTCGTGTTCCGCTTATTCCAGGATTATATTGTGTCACCGCGTTTACTCAGCGCCGGCATGAAACTGCATCCCTTGCTGGTCATCTTCGGAGTCCTGGCGGGCGGCTCAATTGCAGGCATTGCCGGCAGCTTTCTTTCGGTTCCAGTGCTCGCTACTTTGCGAATCGTTTACCGGCAGTTGTTACCCAACGCGCCTCCCCCGGTGGTAGCGCCCGACGGTCCTGCTAGTCCATGAGGAAGCTGACTTCAATTTATCTTGCTCACCGGCCTTTTCCTCTCCAGAAAATCGAGCGGTTGCCCGATTCAGTAGTGCCGTAAGCGCAAGGCGGGGCCGGCACGATTGCCGTTTTCCCCCGGTGCGAACCCCGCCTTGCGGGGGCATCGCTACTCCGGCTATTGATGTGCAGGCCTTCCTTCGGCGTGCGAACCGTGCTTGTAAGAGTAGACGTGCGTGACTTCCGCGCCTAAAAGGAAAATCTGGGCTGAGTAATAAACCCAAGTGAGGATAATGACGAGGGATGCCGCCGCTCCGTATGCCGACGCGACGGTGGACCTGGCGAGATACAACCCCATCATCGCTTTGCCAGTGGTCAAGAGTAGTGACGCAACTGCCGCACCGATCCACACATCACTCCAGGCAATTTCCGTATCGGGCAGATACTTAAAGATCATCGCGAGTAGCAGCGCAATCACACCTAACGAGAGGAGAAAATTGACCGCTTCCAACAAGACTACATGCCACGGAAGCAGGGGCGCCATGAAGTTTCCCACGGCCCCCAGCGCGGCGCTCGCCACGAGTGACACCAGTAGAAGAAAGCCCAGGCAGAGGACCAGGCCGAAAGACAAAAAACGCTCTCGAATCACGCCCAAAAGGATACTTTCTGATCTCCGCTGAACTCTCCATATCTTATTAAGCGCGTCGTGAAGCTCAACAAAGGCTCCAGACGCACCGGCCAAGAGGGTTCCGATGCCAAAGGTGCCAGCAATGACGCCAAGCGCGGGCCGATTCGCGCTCCGGATGATCGCTTGGATAGCTCTTGCACCCGTCGCACCCACCAGGGCTTGGAGTTGCCGTGAGAATTCACCCTCCGCCGCTTTTTGCCCGAACGCCAGACCCGCGACCGAGATCGCGACAATCAGGACCGGAGCGAGCGAGAAGACGGTGTAAAAGGCCAGCGCTGCGCCCAGGCTGGAGGCATGGTCTTCTACCCATCCAGAACATGCCTCTCTGAATAGAGCGTATGCGGCTTTTAGACTCACTGATACCCTCGACGGCCGCAATAGGTCCAGATTCATCCAGTGAATTGCCGATGCTCCAGCCGCGAATCACGCTCGCGTCCTAAGCGAAGACCACCCTCACCCTGCGCGATTGATGTGAAAATTGGTGATGTAATGCATGAGTCCAAATACGTTTAGGAGCCACACCACCACACAGATGACCACGACAGCATTGAGGATCGACTTGATGGAGCCCGCCATCGGAATAAATCTGTTGACGAGCCAGAGAAGAACCCCAACCACGATCAAGGCAATTACGACTTGTACTAAAGGCATGACCTTATCCTCCTAATTCTGCTTGCGGAGGCGGGCCCCGCGGTCCGCTCCCCATTTCCGATTGTTGAATATCACCTGCGGCTTCTCTGCTATGGCTGAAACGATGCCGTCTGCTTGAGCGAGGGGGAATCCCAGGCGCTCGGCCTGACCAGTCATGATCTGGCCGAATATGGCATCGAACTGGAGGCAAATCCACAGGTCGGCCTGAGAGGTCTCGAGATTCGACAAGTCATAGTCAGGAGCCATTTTTCCCCCCCATCTGCCCGACAATTGTTAGCTTGGGCGGCGACGTAGCCGCACTCTAACTCTCGGTTTCAGATCAAACCTCACCCGGACAGATGCAATCCGCCGAACAAGTACAAGACCACCACAGCGATCAGGACCACCCCCACGATCCCGATGCCTCCACCCGAACCCCATCTCCGATATCCGTAATAACCTCCGCCGCCGCCGAACACGAGCAGCAAAACCACAATCAGCAGAATCAATGACATGGCAACCTCCTTTCAGCTCCGGATTGACTTCCGTCCCCGTCTGACTCGTTCAGGGAAGTCACCGGCTCGCTGTATTTTGAACCGACAATCATTAAACTATAGGCCCTGCCGCCGCCTCGACACCCATTGCGCTCTCATGATCCATTGTCCTTTTACCCTGCTAGCTTTCAGGCGTCGATTTCAATCAGCCGGAGCCCTCGGTACACAATGGTTATATCCCAGTGCGAATCTTGTTTCAGTCCCGTACTGCTCACACGCTTGGTCAAAATAGCTCACCCAAATATTGCCACGCGGAAATGCATGCTGGGGCTGAAGAAAGCGGGAGGACGTACCATTGCCGTTGCCATGGAGTGCAACGGCTGTGCTTCAGGGTCTCACACTCTCGCGTGCCGTGGGGGCGATCAAAGAACTTCCGTGATATGAAACTCGCCAAATGAGCAAATTAATACATGATAGTGTTCCAAAGTGGACAGACGTCTGTCTTCGGCTGCTGTCATGCTGCATACTGGGGAGGTGAGTAACCGCTATGAGCAAGATCAGGAAGACGGCCCGTTTGACATTATGGTCAGCGTCTCTCGCGCTAATCTCATTGCTGACTGCCGGAACTCTACGAGCACAAGAAATCCGGACCATCGCGGAACCGAACCAGTCCGTAAAAATGGCACGGGGTGGGTTTGTGTGCGAGGGTCAGCTCACGCATACTCCGATAGACGCTACCGAAAACTGGTCCTATGAAATGGTCCAATGCACCGGTCCGATTTACAACTCCAACGATTACATGGCCCTGAATACAAAACTCAACCACGATGAGTTGGTGAAGCTGAACGCAGCTCTGGATCGGCTGAACGCTACCAGCAGCGCTACCCAGGATGCCCTCAACGAACAAGTGCAGGCGTTCAATCGTGACCTCAGAGCGATGATTGAAAAGCGCTTTCATGATCTCCCGAATGACGTTTTGCTATCGCCAGCCATCCAGAACCTCAAGAAAAGTCTGATGGAGTACGTCGACCAGAGATTGCCCAGCACACCCAAGAACAATCCACCTGCTTCGCAGTCTACGACGCCGACCACTGGCCAGCCAGGCCCGGCTCCGAACCAGCCCTGACATCAATTACTCATTCCGGCTTGGGTTGGCTCTACGGTCCCAAAGCTATCTTCGTCGGTTCTTCCTGAACTGGGGGGAAGGGCTCCGTACCCGCAATGAAAAGCTCGCTGTGAGTCAAAGCAGGATCGGCGAGCGCCACAAGGTTGGTGAGATTGTCAATCGCGGCTGTCTCGATTCCGTCAGGCTGACTAAACGGCTGAGTGGTTTTATAAACGGGCAAGCCGGTTGTCCGCTTCATGAATTCGGTCCAGAGGGGCAGAGCCGAATGGGCGCCGGTAATGTCCAGGTCGCGGTCGTCGTCGTAACCGACCCAAACCACGGTGAGAAGGTTCGAAGTAAATCCGGCAAACCAACCGTCATGTGAAGTACCCGTCTTCCCTGCGGCCGGGAGTCCAAAGCCACCGGTCCTCACGCCCGCTCCCGTGCCGCTATTGATGACGCTTTCAAGGAGATTCACCACCAAATAACTGACGCGCGAATCAAGCACTCGGCGGGAACTGACAGGATTGTCCCACACGGTATGGCCCTCGGCGTCGGCGACGGCCACAATGCACCTGGGTGCAACGTACTCGCCGCGGTCAGCGAAAATCGTATAGGCGCCGGCGACCTCGAGCGGCGTCGCGACATAAGCGCCCAGCGCGATGGCGGGCGTCGGCTCGAGTTGGTTGTTGAAACCCGCCGCCACGGCGAAGTCTCGCACCTTACGGTAGCCGACCATCTCGGCCAGTTGCACGGCGGGCACGTTAAGGGAGTAGGTCAAAGCCTCACGGACGGTTACCGAGCCGCGGTATGCCTGCTTATAGTTTTCTGGCGCGTACGGTTTATTGCCGAATTCAAACATGGTGGGTTCGTCCGCCAGGACCGTGGCGAGGGTGACGAGAGGTTGTGAGCCGTCGACACCTGAGTTCAACGCGGTGGCGTACACGAATGGCTTGAACGACGAACCGGGCTGGCGCCGCGCCAAAACGTGATTCAACTGACTCGCTCCATAGCCGCGGCCCCCTATGAGAGCCTTGACGTCGCCCGTGTGCGGGTCCAGAGCTACCAAAGCGAGTTGCGGTTGGTTCGAATCCGATGGAGACGTCTTCCTGCGTTCCCTCTGTCTCTTCACTTGTCGATCCACCTCGATCAGGCCGGCGCGCGCGCCCTCCGAGGCCGCACGCTGCAGATCAAGGTCAAGTGTGGTGTAGATCCGGTAGCCTCGTGAAAGCAGATCGCGCTCGGAAAACTGAGCGAGCAGTTGCGCCTTCACCATATCCACAAAATAGGCCTGCTGACGAGCTTCGACGCTCTGCTCAGCCAGGCCCAGGGGAGTTCTCGAGGCCTGTTCAGCCTCGCTGGCGCTAATGAAGCCTGCCTTCTGCATGCGCCCCAGCACAAAATCCCGCCGTTCGGCTGCCCGCTGCGGATGTTCGTAGGGCAAGTAGAGATTAGGACCACGAATCAGCCCGGTCAGCAAAGCGGCCTCGGGGAGTGTGAGGGCGCCCAAGTTTTTGTTGAAATAGACCGAAGCAGCCTCGCCAAAGCCATAGATAGAAAAGCTATCCCGTTGACCGAGATAGACCTGGTTCGCGTAAAGTACGAGGATCTGTTCCTTGGTCAACCGGTGCTCGAGTATCATGGCGAAAAACACTTCCGCCATTTTCCGCCGGATCGTGCGACGAGGTGTCAAAAAGAGGTTTCGTGCGAGCTGCATGGTCAGCGTACTGCCACCCTGCAGGCGCTTGTCCGAGCGGAAATCCGCGAGGGCGGCGGCAACAATCCGGAAAGAATCCACACCATGGTGGGAATAGAACCGATGGTCTTCGGTAGCGAGAATGGCATCTACTAGCGCCTTGGGGAGGTCTTGGTAACGAACCAAGCGACGCTTCGCGCGACTTGCGCCAAAGAAGGTCGTGATGGGTTCGGGCTCAATCCAGTATGTCTTCAAGGCAGTCATGCTGTTGAGAGCCGTAATCGACACGAGGCGATCGCTTTTGAATCCGAGTCTCGCCGGCTCTTCGAACATTTGACCATTTCGGAAGAAGGACTCGGGACCCGGCTCGATTTCCAGCTCCTTGCCCGTCACAATATAACTCCCGACACCTCGGCCCTCCTGACCCTCGGTGTAGCTGGCCTTCCGGAGGTGAGCCGTGAGAGCGCCGACGGTCAAAGGCTGTCCCACTTGCAGCTCGCTTGGGGCGGCCAGGATTACAGCAGGATTGCCGAAAACGTTCCCGTCCAAGCGGGCATCTATGATTCGCGCAAACTGCAGGTAGAAATGAATAAAAACAGCCGCGAAAGTCACGACGGTGAGCAGTATCAGTAGGCCTGCTCCGAGCAGGAGCTTTTTCCAGGGCGGTGGCCGGGGACAGGCTGGGATCTTGTGAGGTCCATCACCCCTCGAGGGACTGCACCTGTCCTTAAATCGATACGCGATCATCGTTTCTCCTTTGGAGTCCCCGCAGCAGACTCCAACGATACCGGCTGGACTACACTCGCGGCTTGGACAGACGATAGTCTATTTGGTCCCACGGTGGCGTGGTATACGGCGGCATTTCCAGCTTTCTGGCAATTTACATCGGCATTGCGAACAGTGGCGATCCTCGGTTTTGTGGGGATCGTGTTTTCTAACCGGTTCAAATCCGCCAGGACGGCGTCTTTCAATCGCATGAACCGTTCAGCTTCTTTGAACTCGTTAAGACTCCCTTTGCACTCTTTGAACCTATGGCTGCAATTGATTTCTCCCGAAGCCTGGCCGTTGCTTTGGGGAGCTGGCCCGGCAACTGACGAAGTCGCGCAGAAGCTCAGAAACATAAACGCCATGGCCAGCCTTTTCATTTGAAGCTCCATTTACCCGTATAGCGGGAAGGGCGTCAGCCGTTCCCTCACCGGATCCCGGCTGGCCGCTCGACACACACTGGTTATACCTTGGAGTAATTCGCGTGTCAGGCCAATACCGCTCACACGTTTGATCGAAATTGCTCATCCTGGCTATTGGGGGAACTACGGGGCGGGACCGGCCGGAATTAGGGTTGGTTCGACATCCAGACTGAGGCTGGTGCTTGGGCTTGTGGAGAGTTGTCCGCGCTAGCCGGAACCACAGTCAGCGCCTTCAACTGATCAAGCGACGTCAGCACGCTCTGCCAGCGAACGGTGTCTTTTTTCGTTTCGAAAGGAACAGAGAGATCCGAATAGAACCCCAGGATGTTCTCGCGCAGTTCCGGTGACGTCCGATCGAACTTCCGCTCGGAAAGTTTGGCCAGCAACTTTGCATAGGATTCGTCGGTCAGCGGGTACTCCCCTGCTTTGGTCTGCTTGCCCGTATCTAAATCCATGTTGGGGAGTTGCAGGGAGTCCGTTCGCAATTTTTCTAGAAAGGCTCGGTATTGATCCACTGAGGTATTAATGCTCTTGAAATACATCTCCTCCGTCTTCGGGTTGGGGTTCTTGAACGCCAGCGCTTTGAACGGTCCTATTTTCGGCATGTAATGGAAGAGCACTGCCAACACGCGCGTGCCGAATCCCGGCTTTGTGTATTCCTTTCCCCAGTTCTTTTCATAATCGGCGCGCGAAAGACGGTAAAGGAACTTTCGTTTTGAAAAGCTGGGTTCCTCGCGCATCATGTCCTTCTTGTGGGTCCGCAGGGCGACCTGCGTCATCTCCGGGATCACCCGGCTGACAGAGTAACGGTACGAGCCGATCGTTAGACTTTCGTGGGGAAGCACGTCTTTCAATTCCACTCCGTAAACCACCGGAAAGACGCGCTCCAGCAGGGGCAGGGACACCTGAAACCCGATGAAATCGTGATATTGTTGGGGGGCATAACGGCTTTTCGCCACCTGCACCATGTCGAACCCGAATTCGGTTCGGATATGCGCCGTATTGTTCTCCGCGTAGTTGACAGAGTTGCCGAACTTCGCCCGCAGCTTCGGGTATTCAATCGCCACGGACAGGTTGACAGCCGGGTGGCCGGCAATGTCTGACGCATAGTGTGCTAAGGCGCCTAGGGCAAACGCATACTCGTTAGCGTCCTGACTCTCGCGCAGCAACTCGCGAACGAAGTCCCCGCTGCGAACGTAATGCGCCAGGTCGCTGAACTGCTTGCTGCCGAACGGGTAGTAGCCGAGGTCCTGGATGACCGCTCCGCCATAGGCATAGGCGTGCGCCTCCGTAATCTGGTCTTGCGTCAGCGCCGGAAATCGCTTGAGCAGCAGAGGCCGGATCTCATCTTTCCAGAGCAGGTCTACGATTTCCTCATGCGTCAGGACGGAATACGCAAACAAGCCACCGGCGCACATCAGCCAGACACAGACGACGAGCGCAACAACTGGCGTTTTTCTCATGCTTCCTTTTCCCTGAACGAGGGTGAACCAGGAATTCGCGCGCCAGACACTCGTCGCGTCTGGCGCGGTGCATGTATCCGTTCAATGACTTACAATTCTCCCCATGGATCGCTTATAACCGGGCAAACGTTCGTCCACCCGAGGGAGAGTATTTCGTCAGCGCGTTGTCCAAACCGTGGGCCGCACGAGTTGGGCGCACTGTGCCGTCGATCAGAATTTCCTTCGCGCTCACCCTGCGCCCATAGAGCTTTTGGTTGTCGCCTTCATCTTGTTTGTATACGGCCCCGTCGAGCGAGGCGCCGCCAAACAAGCCCCGTGAGCGCGAGTAGCTAAGAATCTCCGCATGGAGTTGAACGTCGGTCGCACCTTCCGCGGAACGACCCACCGGGCCGGCCGCTGCGGATAATTCCGCACCCAGCTTGACGCTGTCCTGGACCAGTTTCTTCATGCCTTCAGGGTTCATTACCAGGAAAACGACGTCGGTCGCCTTGCCGCCGATCTGAAATCCAAAGCTCGCGCCGCCCATGGTGAACATGGAGGGGGCATCCCACGTCCCGTTCCCGCCCTTGCGGCACACCAGCACACCGCGTCCATA
>Ga0181518_10004394_pt1 | contig 12614 bp, 12 predicted proteins | sample PEATcosm2014_Bin_28_FD_119751 | JGI IMG/M metagenome (GOLD analysis project Ga0181518, IMG submission 119751) | Peatland microbial communities from MTU Mesocosm Facility, Houghton, MI, USA - PEATcosm2014_Bin01_60_metaG | ecosystem: Environmental > Terrestrial > Soil > Wetlands > Peat | place... | reverse complement strand
CTGCGCCACGGCCTGGTTGCAGGCCGCGCTGGCCCGCACCGCCGCGGGAGTCGGTGGCACCGGGCCCACGGGGCGTGGGCAGTTCTTCCTGGTGGTCGACGAGGCGTGGGCGATCCTGTCCAATGACAGTATTGGTAAAACATGCTATTATCTCGGGCATGGCAACCACAGCGAAGCAACTCAAGTCGAACCAGGTCACCGCAGGGATTTACTGCCGGATCTCCAAAGACGACGGAAACGACCTGCTCGGCGTCAAGCGGCAGGAGAAGGACGCCAGGGCCCTGTGTGAGCGCAAGGGCTGGCCCGTGGGCCGGGTGTTCGTCGATGACGACGTGAGCGCCTGGTCGGGCCGCCGCCGTCCCGCCTACGAAGACATGCTCAAGGCCCTCGAAGGCGGCGAGATCACCGCGGTGGCGGTGTACGACCTCGATCGCCTCCACCGCCAACCCCGGGACCTTGAGCGGTTCTTCGACGTATGCGACCGGGCCGGCGTGAAGGACCTGGCCTCGGTTTCGGGGGATGCGGACCTCGGAACGAGCGACGGGAAGCTCCTGGCGCGCATCATGGGGGCCGTGGCCGCCAAGTCCTCAGACGACACCTCACGCCGGATCAAGCGCAAGCTCGATGACGTCGCCGCCGAGGGGCGCAAGCATGGGGGCAATCGCCGGTTTGGGTACTCACCGGACGGCATGACCATCGTCCCCAAAGAGGCGCAGCTTCTCAAGGCGGCGGCCCGGGATGTCCTGGCCGGCGCGACGCTGAATGAGATCGCCCGAGGCTGGAACGCTGCGGCCGTAGGGACGCCTCAAAAGCCCGGAGCGAAGTGGTCCGGGACGACGGTGAAGCAGGTCCTCACTGGGGCGCACCAGGCCGGTCTACGCCGCCACCGTGGAGAGATCGTCGGCAGGGGGATCTGGCCCGCCATCTTCAGCAGGGCCGAGCACGAGCGGATCGTCGCCGCTCTCGACGGAACGCGCGTTCGTAACCCGGTGAGGTCGAGCCTGCTGACCGGACTTGTCCGGTGCGGCAACTGCGGCGAGAAGATGACCCGCAACGGGAGCCAGCCCAACGGGTCGCGTGGACATGTGGGTACGTGGCGCTGCGCCAAACGCCCGGGCTATCCGAACTGTGGGCAGATGAGCGTCACGGCGACCCCGCTCGAGGACCTCATCACCGAGGCCGTCCTGTTGCGACTGGACGGGCCGGCGCTGGGACAGCTGCTCTCGAGTTCCCCATCTGTCGAGCAAGACGATGAGGTAGCCCAAGAGCTGGCCGAGGCCGAGGGCCGGCTTACCGAGCTGGCCGAGCTCTACGCCGACGGCGAGATCAACAAGGTGGAGTGGATGAAGGCCAGGGCCAAGCTCGAGGACCGGGTGACGGCGGCACGAGGGCGCCTATACCGCCGCGACCAGTCGGGAGTGCTGTCCGCCTATGCCAAGCCTGGGGCGCTGCGAGCCGCCTGGCCTGACCTGGACGTCGATCGGCGGCGAGCGGTGATCTCAGCCGTGGTCGAGTCGGTGACCGTAAATGCAGCCAACCGGCGCGGGCCTGTGTTCGACGACAGTCGAGTGGACGTCGCCTGGAGGGATCGGGCCGACGGATGAAAAAAAGCGAAATCCTTGAACTGATGGCTACGACCTCATAGTCTTGAGATTGCCGAGAGTCCAGCGGGTCCCCCTGCTGGCGGATGTTCTCGGGTGGGAATGCCAACAAGAGCCACCACCCAGGACTTGATTTAGGTCCTGCGCCGGAGCCGCCCCACCAACGGTTCGTTTTCGTTCCGGAGGTGTGTTTTGTCGGCTCCCTGTCCTCACCCGATCAAGGCCATACTCGCGCAGCGGCGTATCAGCATCGCCGCTCTGAGCGGTCCCGCTCATTGCAACCCGACCACGCTCGGTCGAGTCCTCAATGGCTACATCGCTCCATGGCCAGCTCTTCGTCGCCGATGCGCTGAACATCTCGGGCTGCCTGAGAACGAGCTCTTTGTTGATCTGGGCTCAGCTCAGCGCCTCGTTGAGCGCACAACAGCGGCCCAGGGGCTACCTCTCCAAGTCGAGGACCCTGAAGTTCTCTCCGAGGTGGCGAGCGCACTCGTCAGTCCAGACAAGGCCGTCTGATGGCACGGATCCGTACGGTCAAGCCGGAACTCCACAGCAGCCCGTCACTCGGCAGTTGCTCGATTCAGGCCCGCTGGGTCTTCGTCGGATTGCTCACCGTCGCCGACGACGAAGGTCGAATCCGGGACCTGCCCAAGATGATCCTTGGGAATCTGTTCCCGCTCGACGACAACGTCACGGTCGACGAGCTCGTCGTCTGGCTGAACGAACTCGAGCAGGTCGACTGCCTCCGTCGCTACAGCGCCGAGGGATCGAATTTCATCTACCTGCCGAATTGGAAGAAGCATCAGCGCATCAGCAAGGCGACTCCGAGCCGAATGCCGGCGCCACCCTCTGAAGATTCCCAGGGAATCCCGGGGAATCCCGGGGAAAGTGCGGAGGCGCCCAGGGATTCCCCACTTGAAGTTAGAAGTTCCAAGTTTGAAGAAAGAAGTTCGAATGTAGAAAGTCCGGTCGCGCGGGACTTACACAAGCCCGGGGAAGCTTTTCCACAGTCGCTGCTCTGCCTTCGGAACGAGGACAACGCACAATCTGAGGCCTTCAGGCTGTACCCAGGCGACCCTGATCGCCAGAAGGCAGCCATGGATGCCTGGTGGGCTGTCGCCAATGCAGGCGGTATTGAGCATTCACTTGCTGCTCATCCTCAGCGTGAGCGGTTGAAGCCGCCAGGCGACGTGTCGATCGACGACTTCGTGGCGTCATGAGCATCATCGAACTCAAGGTCGATCGTCTGCTCGGTGAACGACGAGTTCAGATCAAGTTCTGCACTGAGGGCGTCATCAGTGCTGCCGTGCGCGGCGACAGTGGCATTCACGAGATCCGGTGGACTCGCAATCAAGGGTGGGATTGCAGTTGTCCGGCGTACGGCCGCTGCTCTCACGTGCTGGCGGTGGCGTCGGTGACGATGCGATCTGTCAAAGCATGAGTGCGCCGCCAACTGAGCGACCATGGCGGTGGGCCATAGGGACGGCGGGCGGGGGCAAAGTACATGGGTCTGTGCAGGTGACCCGACACCCTGACTACGCACACCGCCGCGAAAGTCGCAAACTGGTCGAGGGCTGGGGAAACGGGGGCGGGGGAGGGCAAAGTCTGGCGAGACCACGAGGGACCCCCACAGTCCGCAAAAATCCCCCCCCGAGCTTAGAAAGTCGCAACTCTTCGGCCCTCCAGCGTCGTGACCAGCACTTTTACGGGGTCCTCCTGTGACACGTCGCCTCTACCATCGACGCGCCGCTTCTTGGCCCGCCTGCCTCGAATGCGGCGCACCAGCTCCACCCGGCCCGCGGGGTGGGTTCCGCCCACGGTGCCCGGTCTGCCAGGCCGCTCGGGACAACGCGCCCCGCTGGACCATCCGGCCAGCCACCAAGCCGGCGTACAACGCGGAGCGGGCCCGGCAAGCCCGTCTCGCACGGGGACAACCTGCTGTTCGCCTCTGTCAGCGCTGCGGCGCACCGGCCAGGTCGCCGCGCAGCTGGTACTGCGCGGCGTGCCGGGCCTGGGCCGACGAGAACGGCCGGCGCAGATCGGCTGAACGTCGCCACCCAAAGACCCGCCAGGAACGGGGCTACGGCGCCAGCCACGACGCCGCTCGGAAACGATGGGCCCCTCAAGTCGAGCGGGGCGGCGTTGCCTGCGGCCGTTGCCACCAGCTGATCGAACCTGGGTCACAGTGGGACCTCGGCCACCCGAACGACGACAAGTCCCTACCGCCCGTACCGTGGCACCAGCGCTGCAATCGCCAGTACGCCGTCACCGTCACGAAGCGCCGGCGAATGGTCGAACCATGAGGACGTCCGCGCTGGTCCGAGGGACGCACATCGAGCCCGGCCAGTCCGCCACCTTCCTCAAAATGATCGACGGTCCGATGAGGAAGGATCCCGACGCATTTAGCGATTCCGATTGGGATGTCTATCGGAGTCTTCAGCACTGGGCCGAGGCGACAGTCGATCGCCTCGGTGGTGTTGTCGCGACAACGGACCAAACGTTGTCATCCGTCACAGTGGGAGACGTGCCGGGAGAGCGAACAACCGTCAGTGTCCCCGAAGCCGCCGCCCGACTCGGGTTGAAGCGGCAGGCCGTCCTCGGTCGCATCGCTCGGGGGACGCTCCCAGCGGAACGTGACGGCCGGGGACACTGGCGGATCAACGTTGAAGACCTGGAGGCCTCGTGAGAGGGACAGAGCTGCAAGACACCACCCAACACTCGGCGATGGCACGTATCACCGACCTCCTCGCTCAGCTGGAGGCGGAGATCGCAGCCTTGCCACTCGCCAGCGGCGAGGCGCACTCTCATCTTCAAGGTGCGTTCTGGCGCTTCAAGGCGTCGTTCAACAGCATCGAACCGATCCGCGAGGGTCGTGCCGTCATCCTCGTGGGCGGCCTACAGCGGTATGTGGAGGTATCGAATGACAACATCGTCTGAACGGAAGCGTTGGGAGCCCGAGGTCGTCGATCACCGGGTTGTGATGTCAGAGACGCCGCTCACGGACGCCGAGCGCATCGACCGTCTCGAACAAATCGTCCACGAACTGAGCATGGATCTCGTGGTCCATGGCGGCTCGGTCGTCCGGGGTCGTGCGGCGATCATCCACCTGACCACCGAGCGTGGATGGCGGAATGCCTAGGAGGACCCACATCGAGGTCGAGCGCCGGTTCGTTAACGGCGTGAAGGCTGGTCCGCGTCGATTCGGAGACACCTGGCCGGCGCCTCCGCCCTATGGCGAGGCCGCCCGAAGGTTTGAGGAGGAAAACCAGGCCCGGATCCTCGCCCAGCGCGCTGAATACGACGCCGAGCAGCGCCGGCTGGCAGAGGAGCGCCGCGCCGAGAACGAGCGCAAGGCGGCGGAACTTCGCGCAGCCGTCGAAGCGTGGGAACTGGCCCCCGAGCGTGAAGCCGCGGAGCGGGAGCGCAGTGTCCTCGAGCTCGAGATGGCCGAGCTCGACGAGCGCCAGGGGCAGATCGAGCGCCGGCTTCGGGCCATCGGCCAGCTCTGCCGGCGCCCAACCCAGGAGGACTTCGAAGAATGAGCCAGAAGGCGGAAGAGATGCGCCGCCGACTCGAGGCGCTGGCCGAGGAGGGACTTGTCCCCTTTGAACTCCTCGTGCAGTGCGCCGCCACGAGGGGCATCGAGTTCCGAGGCAAGAGACCAAAAGAGGTCCAGCTTCGATCGGAGACCTTCCGGGTCACCGACCATCACCGGCGCCGATCGCCCAGCACAGCTCTGTCGAAGCCGGCCAAGGCCAAGCCGGCCAAGGCCCATCCCGCAACTCCGGAGCGTCGCGCGACTTTGCTCGAGGAACTTCGAGGCGCGGTGTCTACCAACGGCCTGGTCCCGGTCGGGGGACTCGGGCGTACGGCCTACCACGAAGCAGGCCACGCCGTGATCGCTCGCCAGCTCGGCCGCCAGCTGATGTACGTCGAGATCGGGCTGAGCCCTCGGAACGTGTTCCTCGGCGATCCGGGTGGATTGCCTGACGGGTCCACGATGCCTCTCGGGCCGGCCTACGGCAGCCCCCAGGCCCAGTTTCTCCTCGGCGGCCTGGTCGCCGAAACCCTGGCCTTCGGCGGCATCGAAGATGGTGCGGAGACGACCAGCGACGTCCGGCGGGCCCGTGACGCTGTCCCAGCCCTCGACACCCTCGGTGAGCTTTGGCGGACGACCGAGCGTGTGCTGATCGACCGGTGGGCGAACGTCGAGGTCCTCGCCAGCGCTCTGCGCCAGCACTTCAAGCTGTCATCCCGCGAGGTCGACCGACTGCTGGGCGAGACATGAGATCGCCGGGAGGAATGGCCGGGGTGGGGGTTGGTTTCCTTTCGATGACCCCTACCCCGGCCGGCGACCTCTCCCGTAGGTGGTGGGTGGCCCGATGACCTCCACGATGGATTTGTTGTACTCCAGCGATCCGGCCGAGGTCCTCGCCTCCTTCGACTCCATCTCGGCGGCGGCCCGGGCCACCGCGGCCGAGATCGCGGCGTCCTTCGACGCGGCCGGCACCGACGCCAGCGGGATGGCCGCCAAGATGGACGCGGCCAGCGCGATGTCCGCCGAGTCGATGGCCATGCCGGCGGCGGCCGCGGCAACCATGGCCGATGACACCAAGGCCGCCGCGCAAGACGCCGCAGACGGGCTGAGCGTCGTTCCCACCGCCGCCCGAGACGCCGCCGAAGATACCAAGGCGGCGGCCCAGGACGCAGCCGATGGCCTGAAGGGCACGCTCACGGACGCGTCCAACGTGGCGGGTGGGGCGCTCGCCGGCGTCGGGGCCGCCGGCGAAGAGGCAGGGACGAAGGTCGAAGGCGCGGCAGACAAGGCCGCGTCGAGCGCCGAAAAGAGCTCGTCGGGTATCAAGGGGATGCTGGGCAGCCTCGGCGTTCCCTCGGCGCTACTCGGAGGCTGGGGTGCGCTCGCCGCGGGTGTGGCAGGCGTGGGCGCCGTTTCGCTGAAGGCGGCGACCGACTTCCAGCAGTCCATGACCTTGCTCGTTACGGGTGCGGGAGAGTCCCAGAAGAACATCGGCATGGTCGGCCAAGGGATTCTCAACATGGCGGGCCAGGTGGGCGAATCCGCCAAAGACTTGGCCGCGGGCATGTACCTGATCGAGTCGGCCGGCTACCACGGCTCACAGGGTCTGTCGGTTCTCAAGGCCGCCGCCGAGGGCGCCGCGGTCGGTGGGGCGGACATGAGCACCGTGGCCGGTGCGCTCACCTCGGCTCTGCACGACTACCACGACCCGGCCAGCGACGCGAACGACGTCACAAGCGCATTGGTCGAGACGGTCGCGAGCGGGAAGACCACGCTCGACGCCCTCTCGGGATCGATCGGCAGGGTCATGCCCTTGGCGTCGAACTTCGGCGTCTCGATGCAGACCGTGTTGGGCGCCATGGCGACCATGACCAACTCAGGATTGTCGGCCAAGTTGGCCTCGACCGGCTTGGCGAACATGCTCAGCTCGATCGAATCGCCCAGCGCGACCGCGTCGGCCGCTCTCCAAGGGATGGGCCTGTCGAGCCAGAAGCTCGTCACGATGATCGGCTCGGGCCCGCAGGGCCTCGTCAAGGCACTCCAGGACGTGACGAGGGCAGCGGGAGAGGAATACCCCAAGGGCAGTGCTGCCTACAACAGTGCGGTCACTGCCGCGCTCGGCGGCACCACGTCGCTGAAGGCAGCGCTTGCGCTGAGCGGATCCAATGCCGCCGAGTTCGGCCTGAACGTCACGAACATCGGCAAGCGACTCGACGGCACGAAGGGATCGGTCCAGGGCTTTTCCGACGTCCAAAAGGACCTCAAGTTCCAGCTCGACTCGGCCAAGGACTCCGCCGACGCGTTCGCCATAAAGCTCGGTCAACACCTGCTCCCGGCAGCCACCGAAGTAGCGAAGGAACTGGCCAAGTTCGCCAAGGATGCCGTGGCAGATCTGCCGGCGGTCTTCAGCGCCATCTCCAAGGGCTTCGACGCCATCAAACCCGGCCTCGAGCTCTTCGCCAAGCTGGCCGGCGACGCCTTCAAGTTCATCATCGACCACAAACCCGTCCTTATCGCCACCCTGGGCGCCATCGCCGTCGCCTTCTTCCCGGTCACGTCAGCGGTCGTCGGGGTGGCGCTGGCAGCGTCCGAGGTCATCAAGCACTGGTCGGGAGTGAAGGATTTCTTCTTGGGTATCAAGGATTTCTTCGTCGATACCTGGCAGGACATCGAGAGAGACTTCGCACCGCTCATCGACTGGTTCAGGATCGAACTCGACGTCCTCGTCGGCGCCTTCAAAATCGAGTGGGACGCGATCGCTGCGGTGGTGCGTGTCGCCTGGGACGTGATCAAGGGCGTCGTCACGACCGCCTTCGACATCGTCAAGGGCATCTTCAAGGTCGGTATCGACCTGATCACCGGCGACTGGACCGGGGCCTGGAACGCCATCAAGGGCACGGTGGTGGCGGTCTGGAACGACATCTCCGGCGCCATCCGTGGCGCGGTGAGTGCTGTCGCCAGCTTCCTCGGTCAGGCGTGGAACGACATCTCGAGCACAGTGACGACGGTCTGGAACGGCATCGTGTCCTTCTTCGGTGGCATCCCGGGCAAGATCCTCTCGGCACTCGAATCGCTCGGCCACGACGTCGAGAACGTCGCTAAGACGGCGTGGGACGACTTCAAGAACGCCATCTCCACCGGCACCAGTGACGTCATCACCTTCGTGAAGGGCATCCCGAAGAAGATTCTCACCGCGTTGGGCGACCTCGGCTCCCTACTCCTCCAAGCCGGTAAGGACATCATCAAGGGATTGGAGAAGGGCATCGAGGACGCCGCCAAGGCCGCGGTCGATGCCGTGGGGCACGTCGTCTCGAGCATCGTCGACAAGGCCAAATCCGTCGCAAGTATCTTCAGCCCCTCGAAGGTCTTCCATGGCATCGGCCAGAACATCGTCCAGGGCCTTGCCAACGGGATTTCTGACAACGCCAGCCTCGCCGTCAGCGCCAGCGAGGCGCTCGCAAAGAAAGTCTCCTCCGTTTCCTTCACTCCTCCGGTCCCTTCGGCCGTCGCGACGGCGATCGCTGCCGGCGGGACATCGAACGCGGCGGCCGTTACCGCGGCCTCCGGTGTCGGTTCAGCCGCAAGCAGTGGAGCGGGAACGACTGTCATCAGCCCGACCATCAACCTCAACGGTCTCAACTTCCAGAACGAGCAGCAGCTCGCGACCGCCGTGCGCCAGCAACTGCTCGTGGCCGCTCGCCAGCTCCCGGGCAGGAGCCTGTTTGGACAGTACGCATGACCACCACCTTCATCGCCCAGGCGCCCAGCGCGGCCCCTCCCATCGGCCAACTCACCGGCGGTCCCTTCAGCGGGTCCACTCTCGACGTCTCCACGTTGCAGGGCACGTTCCCCTCGCCGACCACCGGGCAAGCCTTTGTCGCTGTCGTCAACCCGAATCTCTCGGGCCTGCTTGACAACACGACCACCGAGCGCGTCATTGTCACGGCGAACTCGTCGGGGACCTGGACGCTCTCGGGCAGCCTCGCCCACAGCCACAGCGCCGGTGAGTACGTGGCGATCGTCGTCGACCCGAACTGGCTGAACAACCTGTTGCAGCTCGCTGGCGGCACCATGTCCGGTGCCATCGCCATGGGATCGAACAAGATCACCGGCCTGGCCAACGGCTCAAGCGCCCAGGACGCCGCCGCCTTCGGGCAGATCGCTGGCAACCCCGGGGTGAACACGCAGACGCTTACCCCATCGGTCTCGGGTTCGGGGTCGCTCACCGAGTACCTGAACGGAAGCGGCCTGAAAATCTACGCGATCAAGCTCAGCGCCTGGAGTGACGCAGGGCAGACCCTCACCTTCACGACTCCGTTCACCCTGGATAACTCCTACCTGGTGACGGAGGGCGGGGGAGTGTTCTTCCCCTCGCATCTCACCCTGACTCAGGTGACCTTGCCGACTACGGCGGCGGCGGCGTTCAGCTGCGTCATCATCATCATGGGGATCTAGAAATGCCCGCGAATGCCCCGGTCGACCCGAGCGCCACCGCCAACACAGTCACGTTGCTGGACTACCTGTGGGGACTGAGGCTGAGCGGCCTCGGGGTGGCGAAATGCCTCACGGGCGGCAACCTGAGCATCTTCGACGCGGACTACGGCTGGTGGTACGGACTCGGTCCCGAGTACAACCTGTTCACGACGACCACCGGGTATTCCCCCGCCGTCCTCGGCTGCTCGGCGCTCGACAACGCCTTGTATCCCTCTGTCACCTACGACAGCTACGGGCGGCAGGTGCTCAACTGGGCGCTGAACCACTACGCCCTGGTCGAGCACGCCCGCAAGGGTGGCATCGTCAGCATCAACCACATCTTCCCCACGGTGCCCAGCACCTACGCCACCGGGTCAACGGCCAAGATCACGACGCAGTTCGGCTCGACGCCACAACCGATCTCGGCCATCACCAGCGCCACGACGCTCGATGTCACGAGCAGCGGCAACTTCACCGCTGGGGGGGGGAACGCGGTACTCGTCGCCACGCCTTCGGGCGGTGTCACGACGCTCTACCCATTTTCCTACACCAGCGCCGCCTCGAATGTGCTGCATGGCGTCGTCTTCGCTGCTGGAGTGCCTTCGACCGCCGAGGTGGCCAACCTCGCCGCCGTCTATCCGGCCCAGTTGACGACCTACAACGCCGCCTTGGGGGCCTCAGCCGAAGCAGGAGCGTGGCCGCTTCAATACTCATCGAGCGCCTATACCGAACTCGGTGGCACCGTGGCCGGGTGTTCGTACAACGACTCGACCACGATCACCACGTCGGGCAGCTTCTACACGATGCCGGTATGCCTTGGCGACTACGTGAGCGGGACCGGGATCCCCTCCGGCGCAACCGTCACAGCCATCGCCAGCGCGACCAGCCTCACCATCTCATCGGCTACGACGGGAGGAGCGGAGAGCGGGCAGACGCTCACCTTCACCTGTGGCCAGTCGACCGACTGGGCCGGAGCGCAGGCGGTCAACGCCAACGGCAATCTCAACGCCATGCTCGACTACCTCATAACCGAGCTGAACGACTTGGGGAATATCGGAATCCCGGTCCTGCTGCGATTCCTTCCCGAAATGAACGGTTCCAGCTTCTGGTGGGCCGTGTCCTCGCCCCGCAAGGCGTACTGGTTCGCCCGTCTTTTCGCCTATTGCGTGGGGTACATCACCGGCACCCAGGTATTCACGGGCCAGCCGGTGTCGGCCACTCCGGCGCACAACGTCCTGTTCGTCCACAACATCTTGGCCGTGGCCAACCTGGCCCAATGGAACACGCCATCGGTCGGTGGCACCGTCTACGCCGACATCGTCTCGTGCGACTTCTACGACTCGTCCACCGTGGCCACGATGCTCTCGGACGTGAGTGGCTACACGGGCTATTCCAACTGCCCGCAAGCGGCGGCCGAGCTGTTCGGGGGAACCGCAGCCGAGGAGGTGGTCTTCGGGGGGATCACGACCTCGGGAGACCTGTCGCTGCTCGGCAGTGGGTCGACGCTGTCGGTGTCGAGCGTCACCGGCACGCCTGCGAGCTCAGGAACCCTGCTCGTCCCTTGTGTCAACGGGCTGCAAAGCGTCACCTACTCCAGCTACGCCTCCAACGTGTTCACGCTCTCGTCGACCTCGGGCGTGCCCAGCGGCTCGTTCATCCTCCCCTCACCTGCATTGCTGACGAGCGCTACCGGGGTCACCAACCTGGGAGCGTCGACGCTGCTAAGCGACATCGACTCGACCAGCGCCGCCTGGTACGGCTGCTGGGATGGCGGCAACAACCAGCTCTACGTCGGGAGCTACGCCACCTTGTCGAACAACGCCTGGATGATAAACCGTGAGCAGATGCCCGTGATGCCATGGGCATTGCCGGGTAACTTCGCCAGCGGCGGCGAACACGGAGGCTCGGTCGGTACGAACAGGGGCGGCTTCGCCTCTTGGAACTTCGCGCCGGGGCCGGGGCGCTAACGACTGCGCCTGAACTGTCGATGTGCGATGCGCCACCGGACCTTGCGGGCGAGCAGGCTCCAGACGCGCTCTGCTGACGACGCCCGGGACGCGAACCGACCCCGCCGAAGCGGGGCCGGTACGTGAGGCAGGTTGCGGGTCCCCTCTTATTGGTGCCTTGCCCTCCAGGCAATATTCGCCGGCCAGATCTTATTCATGGCGTGATCGACCGAGCTTGCAAGGAGAGCCATGCTCACGGGATCGCTCCAGTTGTGCTGCATGACGAACCGTCCGAAATCGTCTGGGTCATTGAACAAAGGCTCAGAGGCACCCGTCCCCATGTCGTCGTCCGCGATCAACATCGACACGAGTTGAGCGGCGAACGGAACCGACAGCCTCTCGATGCCGACGAGCAGGTCGTGGAGTTCCAGATCCTTCTTGAACTCGCAGTGACACTTGTCCGCAGTTAGGCCTGGGGTCTCGACGCGCTCTTCAGTTGTGGTCATTCCATCCTCCTGTTTAATGGGGTTGACGCTGCGTCAAGACGGTACGCCTCCCTTGACGTGGTGACAAGTACCGTGTCTGACGTGGAACTTCTCGGAGTCACAGAGGTCGCAAAGGTGCTCGGCATCAGCCGCCAGCGCGTCGACCAGTTGTCGAACTCCGATCCGGACTTTCCCGAACCCGTGGCCGAGCTCGGTCGCGGTCGTGTCTGGGCCCGGGCTTCGATCGAGGCATGGGCGAAGGCGACGGGGCGGGACGTTCAGAGGTAGGTCTAGGGGGACGGGATAGGTGGTCTAGGCAATACTGACTAACCTGGGCGTGGCGCGTTGGCTGCAGTCCTCGTGGAAGCTCTCCCGAGCCTTCGGCGTGTCGAACCTGGCGGTCCTCCACCGGGTCTCGGACCTGCGCTCGGTGGGTGCGTCGGACTCCGAACAGGTCGCGCTGGCCCAGGGGTTGCTCGCCGACTCCGAGACTCGGGTCGTCTACGCGCAGTCGCCGGGAGAGATCGAGGCGGCGGCCGACCTCCTGTCCCTATCGGACACCGAGGCCGAG
>Ga0181518_10004392_pt1 | contig 12617 bp, 11 predicted proteins | sample PEATcosm2014_Bin_28_FD_119751 | JGI IMG/M metagenome (GOLD analysis project Ga0181518, IMG submission 119751) | Peatland microbial communities from MTU Mesocosm Facility, Houghton, MI, USA - PEATcosm2014_Bin01_60_metaG | ecosystem: Environmental > Terrestrial > Soil > Wetlands > Peat | place... | reverse complement strand
TCCAAAATCGAATCTGTCGTCGCCAGGGTCGCCGAACGCCTGTCGGACCGCACGGACCGCGGCGCGGTCGCGACCTATATTCCGGAGCTGGCGCGCGTGCCCATCGATCAGTTCGGCATGGCGGTGTTCACCGCCGACGGCGAGACGATCCTCGCCGGCGATGCGCAAACGCCCTTCTCCATCCAGAGCGTCTCGAAAGTGTTCACGCTCACTTTGGCGCTGGGCAAGGTCGGCGACAGGCTCTGGAGCCGGGTCGGCCGCGAGCCGTCCGGCAACGCCTTCAATTCGATTGTCCAGCTCGAATATGAGCAGGGCAAGCCGCGCAATCCCTTCATCAACGCGGGCGCGATCGCGGTGACCGACACGCTGCTGGCCGGGCACGCGCCGCGCGAGGTTTTAGGCGAGATCCTGCGCTTCATCCGCTTCATCGCCGAAGACGAGAGCATCATCATCGACAAGCAGGTGGCCCGATCCGAGCAGCAGACCGGCTTTCTCAATGTCGCGCTCGCCAATTACATGCGCGCCTTCGACGTGCTGGAAAATCCGGTCGATCACACCCTAGGCGTCTATTTTCACCATTGCGCCCTCGTCATGACCTGCCGGCAGCTCGCCATGGCGGGGCGCTATCTCGCCTTTTCGGGACGACTGACCGGAAAGGGCGTTTCAGTCATTTCGACCGAGCGGGCCCGCCGCATCAACGCGCTGATGCTCACCTGCGGCCACTATGACGGCTCGGGAGACTTCGCTTTCCGGGTCGGCCTGCCGGGAAAGAGCGGGGTTGGCGGCGGCATCCTCGCGGTCGCGCCCGGCAAGGCCTCGATCGCCGTCTGGTCGCCCGGCCTCGACCGGAACGGCAATTCGCTGCTCGGCACGATGGCGCTGGAGCTTTTGGCGAAGGAGATGCGCTGGTCGGTATTCGGGGATTGACGCGAGCCAGATCGCGGCCTGCAAAGATGCGGGGAAGCCGTTCGCCGGCGAGGCGTCGATTTGACGCCGCAATTTTGAGGCAAACCATGGTCCGCACAGGGGAGCGTGTCGTGATCCAAAAATGGCTTTCTGCGGGACGCATCGCCGCCGCGATCGTCTACGGGGCGATGTTCTGCGGCCTGGCGCCCGCGCGCGCGGGCGATTTGACCGAGCCGCCGGCCGACCTCGCGGTCGCCGCGCCCGACCCCCGGCCGGATGTGCTCCACGAGAAGTCGCGACCGGTCGCGAAGACAGCGCGAAAAGCCAAATCCGCCGCTCTGAAGCCGAGTCCGGCGAGCGCCGCCGAGCCGGGGCCGCCGGCGCCGGACAAGCCTGTCGTCGCGCCGAAGGCGTCGGCGAGCGGCGACGGACCGCTGAGCCTCGGCCTCAAATGGAACGGGACGAACGAACCCGATTACGGCCCCGCGACCGCGCTCCGCGGCATCAACCAGAGCATCGACTCGAATCTTCTCGGAGGCTCGACGCAACCCGTCGGCGCCGGCGCGGAGGTCGGCGTCAAATATAAGTTCTGAGCCTGTTTGCGGGCCCTCCGCGCTAGCCGGGCTGAATGCCGATATGGTCCTGCGGGAACTTGGCGATCTCCGCCGGATCGATGTTCAGGTGCTGCGCGACAAGCGCCGGCGGCGTATGCCTCAGCCATTCGGAAAGACCGACCTCCTGATAGACGGGGGCTTTGAAGATCGCGAGGAATTGCAGGTCGGTCGCCCCCGTATTCTGGATGTAGTGTCCCTGGCCTTTCGGCACGTAGCCGACGTCGCCGGCCTTGAAATCGGCGGTCTGCGCGCGCGGCCCGGCGTTGAAGACCGTCATGCGGCCTTCGCCCTTGATCCAATATTGCCACTCGTCCGCGTTGGGGTGCCAGTGCATGCCGCGCATTGCGCCGGGCTTCAGCGTCAAAAGCGCCGCCGCGATCGACGTCGAGACCTTGAAGGTGGTGCTGTCGGCGAGGCGGATCGAGCCTGAGCCGTTCTCGCGAACGGGCTTCGATCCGCCGAGCGAAAAGGTGAAAGGGTTTGGCGGCGCGCCGCCCTCGGCTACGGCGGCCTGATCGGCGGCAAGCGGGCCAGGCTCCTCGCCCTGGAAGATCCACAGATCATGCAACGGGATGTCTTTGAAAACCTCCGTCGGAACGCCGAAATTCTGGGCGAGAACGTCGGGCGGCGTGTGAGCCAGCCAGTCGGTCACGAGCAGCGTGTTGAATTCGGAGGCGGCGCCATCGTCGAAGACGATGAGGAATTCACAGCCCTCGGGGCCAAGGCCTTGCAGCGAATGCGGCTGGCCGGGCGGGAAATACCAGATTTCGCCTTGGCCGACGTCCTGCACATAGGCGCGTCCCACCTCATCGAGAACGGTGACGCGGCAGGCGCCGTTGGTGACGATGCCCCATTCGGCGGCGAGATGCCAATGCAGTTCGCGAATGCCGCCGGGGCCAAGCCGCATGTTGACGGCCGCGATCGCCTTCGAGATCGGAAAATTTTCCGCCGTGACTTCGCGCGCCCAGCCGCCCGCCTGAATGCGCTTCGGCGCGATGTTGAAGGACGACCAGAACATCGGCATCCCACCGACGTCGGTCGGCGGTGGGTTCTGGAAGGATGGAAACTGGCTGGCGAGCGCGGGATTTTGCGGACCGGGATCCGAAAGGGCGGCGGGCGTCGCATTGAGCGCGCCCTGGGCCGGCTCGTCGGGGTTGCCGAAGGAGGGCCTCCTGCCGGCCGGAGCGCCGCCGCCCCCGCCCAATATGCGGCGAATTAAATTCATATGCGTCTCCTGTTTGGGTTGCGGCTCAAGAGGCCGGGCTGAGCCGCTTGATCGAGCTGATTTCGGCGCCGTTGCTGGCGAAAATTCTGCGCCGCGCGGCGGCGAGCGGCTCGCTCGCAACCTGCATGTGATGCGCGTTCGCATGCAGCAGAGTATAGGGGTCGCGCATGATCCCGACATGACCGCGCCAGAAGACGAGATCGCCGCGCTCGAGCCCGGCGAGATCATTGGAGACGGGCAGGGCGATCCCAAGCGCCTTTTCCTGAAGGTCAGTGTCGCGCGGAGATCTGATGCCCGCTGCGTCGAGCGCGATCTGGACGAGGCCGGAGCAATCGACGCCAAGGCTCGATTTGCCGCCCCAGAGGTAAGGCGCATTGAGCAGCCGCTCCGCGACCGTGACGAAATCGCTTTCGGTCTCGTCCAGGGGCGCGAGATGGGCGGAAAAAATGAAGCCGCCGCTGTGCAGTCGCGCGAAGTTTTCGCCGGGCTCCGCCACGCTCACCCGCGCGCCGAGTGGCAGGGCGTCGAGCGGCGGCAGCTTCATGTTCGGCGCGGGATAGACGAAGCTGCGGTTGACCTTCACCCAGTGCGAGGGAGGCGCATAGGTCCCGCAAAGCGCGTTGATCGACAGATAGCCGACATAGAGGTCGCGATCGAGCTGGACCCAGCCCCAGCCTTCGCTGTCCTCATAGAGAAGCGCGGTCTCGCCATAGAGCGCCTGGGTGTCGATCGGGGAATCCTGCGCGGGTCTTGGCCGCAAATCCGCGAGCCCGGCGCAGACGCGCACGAGGCGGCCTTCGACATAATGCTCGGCCTTGATTTTTCCGCGCAATTGCGCGGCGGCGAGGTCCGGGCGGGCGGGGGTGAGGCGGGGGTCATGGGTCATGGGCGGCCAACAGCGCTAAGGCGATTTATCCTCGACGCCAATCTCTTCCTCGTCGCCGGCTTCGAGATGCGCGTGGATGTGGTGGACGGGCCTGTCGCTCGCCGCGTGTCCGGCCGGGCGGCCAAAGCGCGCCTCGATCAGATCGTAGAGCAGCCGCGCGGCCTGAATCTCGCCGCCTTCCGGCCGGCCCGATTTCACCGCCGGGGCCCAGTTGTAGACATCGAAATGGACCCAGGATTTAGCGCGCTCCACAAAACGCCGCAGGAACAGCGCCGCGGTGATCGAGCCGGCGTAGGGACCGCCGCCGACATTGTTGATGTCGGCCACCTTGCTGTCGAGCATCTTGTCATAGGCATCCCACAGCGGCATGCGCCAGACCGGATCCTGGCTCGACGCGGCGAAGCGGGCGATGTCGGTCGCGAGCGCCTCGTCAGCCGTAAAGAAGGGCGGCAGATCGGGGCCGAGCGCCACCCGCGCGGCGCCGGTCAGCGTCGCGAAATCGATGAGGAGGTCGGGGGCCTCTTCGTCGGCCAGCGCCAGCGCGTCGGCGAGGATCAGCCGCCCTTCGGCGTCGGTGTTGCCGATCTCGACCGAGAGCCCCTTGCGGCTGGGGTAAATGTCGCCCGGCCGGAAGGCGTTGCCGGCGATAGCGTTCTCGACGATCGGCAGCACCACCCGAAGGCGCACCGGCAGGCCGGCCGCCATGATCATCTCGGCGAGGGCGAGGGCGCTCGCCGCGCCGCCCATGTCTTTCTTCATCATGAGCATTCCGGTCGCGGGCTTGATGTCGAGGCCGCCCGAATCGAAACAAACGCCCTTGCCGACAAGGGTGACTTTTGGATGCGCCGAATCGCCCCAGCTGAAATCAACGAGGCGCGGCGCCTCCGACGAGGCGCGCCCGACGGCGTGAATCAGCGGCAGTTTGGCTTCGAGCAGGTGATCTCCGCGCGTGACGGCGCTTTTCGCCGCGAATTGCGCGGCGACGCTCAAGGCCGCCGCCTCGAGCGCGGCGGGGCCAAGATCATTGGCCGGCGTATTGATCAGATCGCGTCCGAGCGCCACAGCTTTGGCGATGCGCTCGATCCGCGCCGCATCGACGCCCTCCGGCGCGCAAAGCCGCGCCTCGCCGGCGGGGTCGGCCTTGTAGCGGCCGAAGCGATAGGCCGAGAGCAGCCAGGACAGGGCGGCGAGCGCTGCGTCATGCGGATCGTTGGCGAAGCGATAGAGGCCGGGCGGCAGCAAAGTTGCGAGCTTTCCGGGCGCGAACAGATCCTTGACCGGTGCCTCGGCCGTCTCGATGGCGCAGAGGACCGCGGCGACGGCGCCGGCGCTATCCGGGAGGATTTGGCTGCGTCCGGGCTTTGGCTCGAAACCGCAAGCCGCCGCGAAGGTAGCCGCCGGCGCGGGAAGCCCGGATTGGATGTGCGGCCAGGTCTTCGCGGTGACGAACCAGATCGGCGTCGCATCTTCTGATGCTTCACGCAGAAGGGACATTCAAAGCTCCCGGAAAACGCCCGCAATCGACGCCCGGCGGCGCCGGTCGTCATATTCCAGCGTTAGCGTTTCACAGGTCCGTTGCAAAGCAAAACCATGCGAGGGGCGCTTGTCCCGGCGCGCCGGATGGCGTCAACTGGCGCGCGACGAGGAAAAGCGCAATGCACTTTTCCGCCCGCATCCCGCTCTGAATTTTGGAATCGATCGTGGTCTGAGCGGACCGGTTCTTGCAGCGGTTCGTGGCGGCGGACTGCGGCGTCCAACGGAAAGGCAAGCGATGGTTTCGCGCATCATCAAGGTCGATCCCTTCGATCTCATCGTCTTCGGCGGAACCGGCGATCTCGCTTACCGCAAATTGTTTCCCGCTTTGTTCCGGCGCTTCCTCGACAAGCAATTTTCCGAGCCGACGCGCATCATCGCGGCGGCCCGGCACGATTATGACAGCGAGGCCTTCCGGGCGACGGTCGCCAAGGCGCTGCACCAATATGCGCCGGAGGCGACCAAGGCGGAGACGGTCAACGCCTTTCTCGCCATGGTCGATTACGTCAGCCTCGATATCGGAACCGACGCCGGCTGGGACGCGCTGGCGAAGCATTTTCCCGAAAAAGCGACGCCGGTGCGGGCCTTCTATCTGGCGACGGGGCCTGACCGGTTCGGCGCCATCGCCGCGCAGCTCGCCGCTTATGGCCTCATTACGCCGGGCTCGCGCATCATCGTCGAAAAGCCGATCGGCCACGACGCCGAATCGGCGGCGAAGATCAACGACGCGCTGGGCGCGGTCTTCGCCGAGAGCCAGATTTACCGGATCGATCACTACCTGGGCAAGGAGACGGTGCAAAATCTGCTCGCCCTGCGCTTCGCCAACGCGCTGTTCGAGCCCTTGTGGAACGCGGCTCATATCGATCATGTCGAGATCACGGTCGCCGAAACCATCGGCGTCGAAAGCCGCGGCGCCTATTACGAGACCTCGGGCGCCCTGCGCGACATGGTGCAGAATCATCTGCTCCAGCTCCTGTGCCTCGTCGCCATGGAGCCGCCGTCCGCGCTGGAGGCGGATGCGGTGCGCGACGAGAAGCTGAAAGTCCTGAAGGCGCTGGCGCCGATCGACGCCAGCAACGCCGAGCTTCTGACCGTCCGGGGTCAGTATCGCGCGGGCGCGAGCGCCGCCGGCGCGGTGTCCGGCTACCCGGAGGATGTCGGCAATCCGGCGACGCAGATGGAGACCTTCGTCGCGCTGAAGGTGCATGTCGCCAACTGGCGCTGGGCCGGTGTGCCCTTCTATCTGCGCACGGGCAAGCGGCTGCCGAAGCGCGTCTCCGAGCTGATCGTGTCGTTCCGCAACGTGCCGCATTCGATCTTTGGTCCCGATGTGAAGATCCTGCCGACGCGGCTCGTCGTCAGGCTTCAGCCGGACGAGGGCATCAAGCTCTGGCTGATGCTGAAGGAGCCCGGCGCTGGCGGCATGCGCATGCGTCATGTGCCGCTCGACATGGACTTCGCCAAGGCGTTCCAGATCTATGCGCCGGAAGCCTATGAGCGCCTGCTGATGGACGTCATACGCGGCAATGCGACGCTGTTCATGCGCCGCGACGAGGTCGAGGCCGCCTGGCGCTGGGTCGATCCCATTCGCGAGGCGTGGAACCAGTCGGTGCTGGAGCCGCGTTTCTATCTCGCCGGCACCTGGGGCCCGGCCTCGGCGACGGCGCTCGTTGAGCGCGACGGACGAAGCTGGTACGAGGAGACGAGCTAGAGAGCTCCTCCGCAAGACCGGTTCACGCAAACAGGATCGAGAGGCGCCATGGTTCAGCAGGTCATCGCCGACGTAACGGCGCGCATCACTGAGCGCAGCCGCCCGACCCGCGCGGCCTATCTCGCGCGGATGGAGGCCATGCGCCGCGCGGGCCCGCGCCGGGGCGCGCTCGGCTGCGCCAATCTTGCGCATGGCTTCGCCGCCTGCGGCGTGCACGACAAGGCCGAATTGCGCGCCGACGTCGTGCCCAATCTTGGCATCGTCACCGCCTACAACGACATGCTCTCGGCGCACCAGCCCTATGAAAGGTTCCCGGCGATCCTGAAGCAGGCGGCGCGCGAGGCGGGCGGCGTCGCTCAGGTCGCGGGCGGCGTGCCGGCGATGTGCGACGGCGTCACGCAAGGGCGCGCCGGCATGGAGATGTCGCTGTTCTCGCGCGACGTCATCGCCCTCTCGGCCTGTATCGCGCTGTCGCACGATATGTTCGACGCCGTCGTCTTTCTTGGCATCTGCGACAAGATCGTGCCGGGCCTCGTCATCGCGGCGCAGGCCTATGGCCATCTGCCGGCGGTGTTCGTGCCGGCGGGGCCGATGCCGTCCGGCATCTCCAACGACCAGAAATCGAAGGTGCGGCAACTTTATGCAGAGGGGAAGGTGTCCCGCGCGGACCTGCTCGACGCCGAGGCCGCCTCCTATCATGCGCCGGGAACCTGCACCTTCTACGGCACGGCCAACTCCAACCAGATGCTGATGGAGGCGATGGGCCTGCACCTGCCGGGGGCGTCCTTCGTCAATCCGAATACGCCGCTGCGCGATGCGCTGACGGCGGCCGCAGCCAAGCGCGCGCTCTCCATGACGGCGCTCGGCAATGATTATACGCCGACCTCGCAGATTCTCGACGAGCGCGCCTTTGTGAATGGCGTCGTCGCCCTGCATGCGACGGGCGGCTCGACCAATCACGTCATCCATCTCGTCGCCATGGCGCGCGCGGGCGGCATGATCCTGACGCTCGAGGATTTCGACGATTTGTCGAAGGTCGTGCCGCTGCTGACGCGGATTTATCCCAATGGCTCGGCCGATGTGAATCACTTCACCGCCGCCGGCGGGACGGGCTATCTGATCGGCCAGCTGCTGGAGGCGGGGCTGCTCCATCCCGACGCGAAGACGGTGACGGGCGGCCCGCTCGCCGAGCACGCGAAAGAGCCCTGGCTCGACGAAGGCGAACTCAAATTCCGCGATGCGCCCCTGCAAAGCCTCGATGCTTCCGTGCTGCGCCCCGTGACCGACCCGTTCTCGGCCGATGGCGGCCTCAGAATGCTTGACGGCAATCTCGGCCGCGCGGTGATCAAGATCAGCGCGGTGGCGCCCGAGCGCCGCCTGGTGCGTGCCCCGGCGCTGATCTTTCATTCGCAGGAAGAGGTCGAGGCCGCGTTCAAGCGCGGCGAACTCAATCGCGATTTCATCTGCGTGGTGCGTTTCCAGGGCGTCAAGGCGATCGGCATGCCGGAATTGCACAAGCTCACCCCGATTCTGGCCTCGGTGATGGCGCACGGCCACAAGGTCGCCCTCGTGACGGACGGGCGCATGTCGGGGGCTTCCGGCAAGGTTCCGGCGGCGATCCATGTGACGCCGGAAGCGCAGGCCGGCGGCCCCATCGCGCGGCTCCGCGAAGGCGACATCATCACGCTCGACGCGGAAGCGGGGGTCTTGACGGCGGAGGTGTCGCCGGAGGAATTTGCGCGGCGCGATCTCGCGATCTGCGACCTCGAACCCTACGAACACGGCTATGGCCGCGAACTGTTCCAGACCTTCCGAAACGTCGCGAGCGGACCCGAACTCGGCGCGAGCAGCATCAGCTGACGCGCCCTCCGCCTGACGCATTCCCGCAGCTGAAAGACGCGAAACCATGCAATATCAACACACCGACGCAACCCTCGCCATCATGAAGCGGTCGCCGGTGATCCCGGTGATGCAGGTGGCGGACGCGGCGGACGCGCTGGCGCAGACGAAGGCGCTGATCGCCGGCGGCCTCACCGTGCTCGAGATCACGCTGCGCACGAGCGCGGCCCTGAAGTCCATCGAGATGCTGGTGCGCGCCTTTCCCGAGGCGGTGATCGGCGCCGGAACCATCACGGACGAGGACCAGATGAAGGCCGCGATCGAAGCCGGAGCGGCCTTTCTGGTGAGCCCGGGGATGACGCGGCGGCTGCTCCGGTCAGCGCGGCGCTCGCCGGTTCCGTTCCTGCCCGGCGTCGCCACGGCGTCGGAGGCGATGGCGCTTTACGAGCGCGGCTTCCGCTGCCTGAAGTTTTTTCCCGCCGAGCCGGCGGGCGGGGCGAAATATCTCGCCTCGCTCGGCGGACCTCTACCCGATCTCGTCTTTTGTCCGACGGGGGGCGTCACGCCGGAGAAAGCCAAGGTCTATCTTGAGCTGCGCAACGTCGCTTGCGTCGGCGGCTCGTGGATGGTCGCGCCCGCGCTGATCAAGGCGGGGGATTACGCCGCGGTCGAGCAGCTCGCGAAAGAGGCCTGCGCGCTGTTGACCCCGGCCTAGCGGATAAAACCCGACGCTCGGCTCCCAGGCGTCAGAGCAAGTTTATCCACCAGTCGCGCCGGACCCGGCTTTAAAGGACGCAAACTTGGCGAAGACCCGGGAAGTCGCGGCACGGCAAAGCGTCGTCGAAGCCTGCCGCAGCATGGTCAGCCTCGGCGTCAATCAGGGCACCGCGGGCAATATCTCCGTACGCTGGCGCGGCGGCCTGCTGATCACGCCCTCAGGGCTGCCTTACGACGAAATGAGCGCGGCCGACATCGTCTTCATGGACATGCAGGGCGGCTACCGCCACGATCTCGTCCCATCCTCGGAGTGGCGATTCCACCGCGATATTCTGGCCCATCGCCCCGAGGTCAACGCGATCGTCCATGCGCATCCGATTTGTTGCACGGCCTTCGCCATGTGCCGCAAGGAAATCCCGGCGGCGCATTACATGATCGCGGCTGCGGGCGGCCCGACAATCCGCTGCGCCCGCTACGAGAGCTATGGCACGCCCGAACTCTCCGCCGCCGTTCTGGAGGCGATGGATGGCCGCAACTGCGCGCTTCTGGCCAATCACGGCATGATCGCGACCGGGCCGGACCTCGCCGAGGCGCTCTGGCTCGCGGTCGAAGTGGAGACGCTCGCCCGCCAATATGCGGCGGCGCTGCAGATCGGGACGCCGATCATTCTCGACGATGCGGAAGTCGCGAAAACCGTCGAGAAATTCAAGGATTACGGGCTGCGGCGCCGGGGTACGCGCAAGGTCAAAAAGGCCTGAGGCGGCGCGACAATTTGTGCGTTGCAATGTGGTTTTGTGCAGCGCAAGCTAGGCGTCAGCTTGACGGATTATCCTGAAAAGTGAAGGAGGCCCTGAGCCGCGAGGCGGCGCTGGCCGAGGCAAAGTTCATAGGGCGGAACCGCGCGGGGAGAATTGCACCGCGAAAGGAGATTCCGTCGTGAACAGATTGCAGCGCGCCGCGACAGGGCGATTGGGACTTTTGGCCATGCTCGCGCTCATCGCCGGGTCGGGCCTGACGCCTGTGGCTTCGGCGCAGGAGATCATGCTGGAGCGCGTCGGCGCCGTGCGCCTCGCGGCTCCGGGCGAACTCGAACGCAACGAGGAATGGCTTCAGAAGGCGTTCCATAACCAGGCGCGGATCGGCACCCCGCAGGCGATTCGCGTGTCCTCCGTCCCGCGCGCGGATGAAGAGCCGCTCCCGGCGCGCTGACGCGCGGCTGCGAGATCTCGGGACGGGTTGGAGCGGGCGAAGGGAATCGAACCCTCGTATGAAGCTTGGGAAGCTTCCGTTCTGCCATTGAACTACGCCCGCAGCGATGGAACTCTAGCCCGCGGCTTGCGCCATTTCAATGGCGGTGGCGCGGTCCTGTCGGTTTGAAACGCGGCGGTGGGGCGGATCAAAAATTTCAGGTGGTCATTGCGCGGAATCGTACGCGACAAAGCTCAGGTAGGAGGCGAGGGAGTCAATTTCGTTTGGGGACAATGTGCTCGCAATTTGGGGCATCGGCCCGGCCGCCGCGTGAAACCCTTCGCCCCACTGCTCGAGTCTTTCTTTCAAGTAGGAATAGGACAGCCCTCCCAGGCGGGGAATTTCTCGGACCCCTTCGGCGTTCGGGCCATGACAAACGACGCAGGCCGCAACATTGGATTCGGCGATCCCCTCTTCATAAATAGCCCGTCCCGCCGGCGCCAGCGTCGCATCTCCGTCATCAGCGGCGTTGGGCGGAAGGGTGGAGAAATAAGCCGCCAAATCATGCGCGGTCTCGGGACTGAGATTTGCCGCGGCGCCCCACATGTACTGCTGCGAACGCGGATTATCCCGGATGTGGTCTTTGAAGCTCAACAGCTGGTTCTCAATGTATTGATCCCGCTGTCCGGCCAATCGCGGCGCCCTCATAAATCCTTGCGCCGATGTTCCATGACACCAGGTGCAATTGCGGACCTGGAGGGACTCATCGGCCGACAGCGAACCGGCAGCGGAAAAAGCGATCGCCAGAATTGCTATTGTTGACTTGATGAGTTTCATGATCCGAGTTCTCGCGCTTTATGCATTCATCGAAACCGGCGCTCTGTAAAACGATCGGATTCACTTCAGATTGCTGACATAGGCCGCGACGGCGGCGATCTGCGACTGGTTCAAGTTGTGCGTCGTCGGCACCATGATCGCCGACGTGTCCTGCGCCGAACCCTGACCTCGCTCTTTGGTCCAATTCGTCAACGCTTTTTCAGTGTACCAAAAGAGCTGACCCGCCAGCCGAGGAATTTCGTTGTTGCCCTTGGCCTCCGGACCATGGCAAGCGGAGCACGCAGGAATGTTGGATTCCGGCAATCCCTGCTCGAAGATCGTTTTTCCCAAGGCCAGAGATTCCCGCGGAGCGCCGCCGTATGGCTCAGGATTAAGCTCCCTGAGATGCGCGGCCAGGGCCTCGACCATCGATGGGGTCAGGACGTGGGCCACGTTGAACATGACGGGGTTCGTCCGCCTGCGCTCGATGAAGGCGCGCAGCTGATTTTCGAGGTATTTCGGCTGTTGTCCCGCGAGTCGGGGCATCGGATAATATCCGCGATAACCCTGGCCCTGCAAGCCATGGCAGGTTTTGCAATATTCCAACTTGCCCTGCAGCCCTTCGGCCGCGCCCCTCACCTCCGCGCGACCCGCCGCCGCGAAGACAATCGCGAAGATCGCTGTTTGCAACGCCAATCGTAAACTTATGATTTTCATGATCCGGCCTCCCCGCCCTTGCTTTAGTGTCATCGGCCAATGGACCTTCTCGCCATGAAGTGGACGCCGGACTTAAGCGGCTGTTCGCTCAGCTTGCTCTTGCGCGATATAGCAGAAGGCAAATTGCAGCTGCTAATAATTAAAGTATGCTTCTATAGTATCCTTTGATTCAGAACAATTCTCGTTTCGCCGCCGTGCGCTAAGAAAACCCGTTTTCCGCGCGTGAAAACGAATTGGTGGACGCGTTCGGTTTTCAGCATAGCATAGTCGCTCTCGGCCGCGCGGCGTCAGTGTGTAAGAGGGAGGCCCTCTCTCTCGATGGCCGGCGCTCCAAGCCGGCGCCTGCGGTCTCGATCAGCGTGTCGGTCATCTCGTGCATGAGAGAATTACTGGAGGCCGGATCATGAAAATCGTTAGCTTGAAGTCCCTGTCGCACGCCGCAATTCTCGCACTCGCTTTCACGGC
>Ga0181518_10004391_pt1 | contig 12620 bp, 9 predicted proteins | sample PEATcosm2014_Bin_28_FD_119751 | JGI IMG/M metagenome (GOLD analysis project Ga0181518, IMG submission 119751) | Peatland microbial communities from MTU Mesocosm Facility, Houghton, MI, USA - PEATcosm2014_Bin01_60_metaG | ecosystem: Environmental > Terrestrial > Soil > Wetlands > Peat | place... | reverse complement strand
GTACCGGGCGCGCACCGTTTGGCTGCGCATCCTCCCCGCGGGAGGCGCGGCCACTGCTCGCAGGCCCTCGACCCGCACCCCGCGGAACGAATCGGCGTCGATGCGGGCCGGTTGTTCCATCAGGACCAGCGCCATGGCTTCCATGAGATGGTTTTGCACCATGTCCTTCATGGCCCCGGCGCGGTCGTAGTAGGACGCCCGGCCTTCGAGGGTGAGACTCTCCAGCCAGCTGATGTCCACCCGTTCCACGTGCACCGCGTTCCAGATCGGCTCGAACACGCGGTTGAGGAACCGGAGGGTGACGACGCGGCGGACGAGCTCGTTCGACAGGAAGTGGTCGATCCGGAAGATCGTCGGCTCGGGCAGCCGGATGCGCAGGATCTCGTTGAGGTGCCGCGCTGAGGCCAGGTCGGTTCCATAGGGTTTTTCGATCGCTACCGCGTCCGCGGCGCCCAGGTTCGCGGCCGCCAGTGCCGAGAGCACCGACGGGAGCAGTCCGGGAGGCAGCGCGAGGTAGACCAGTGTGTCCGGATGATCAGCACCGATCAGCTGGCCGACCTCCGCTGGCCGGGTGACGTCGGCGGGCGCGAAGCTGAGCATCTTGACCACGGCGTCGCGGGTGGCCGGCGCCACGCCGGAGGCATGTTTGCCCAGGCCGTCAGCGATGTGCTGGCGGAAGTCGTCGGTTGACCAGTCGGTGTTGGCCGAGCCCACGATCGTGAACCCTGCTGGCAGGAGCTTAGCTGCGGCCAGCTGGGCGATCGCCGGCATCAGCAGGCGGCTGGCCAGATCACCGGAGGCTCCGAAAAGGACCATTCGCTCGATCATGGGGTGCCGCCTTTCTCTGGTAGTCGTGGGCCGAGGTCGCGCCCGGGCGCTCGTGCGGGCGGGACGCCGGCGTACCGCGGTGAGGACGGCCCGGTCACTCCGGGGTGGCAGCGGAAGATCACGCCGGCCAGCGGCTGGGCAGACCGGCTGGCTGCATCCAGGTCGAACCATGAGGTGGTGATGTAAAGGTCGCCGCCGTCGATGCCGCCGAAGGCCACCGAGGTGGCGTTGGTCGTGGGTAGCTCGACGACGCCGTCGAGGGTGCCGTCGGCGCGGTAGCGGTGGACGGCCCCGGCGCGTCCCAGCGCGACCCATAGCATCCCTGCCCCGTCGACGGTCATGCCGTCCGGCCAGAGCTGCGCCGCGCTGAAGTCGAGGAAGCGCCGGCGGCCGGTGAGCGTGCCCGTTGCGGGATCCAAGTCGAACACGTCAACGACGAACAGGGCGGTGTCGGCGAGGTAGAGGCGGCCCGCTTGCTCGTCGAACGCGGGCCCGTTGCAGATCGTCAGGCCCTCGGCTACGCGGGTCATCTCGGCGCCGTCGATCCGGTACAGCGCTGCGTTGCGGGGCCGCTTGTCGTAGGCCATCGTGCCGACCCAGGCCCTGCCCCGGCCGTCGGTCTTGATGTCGTTCGCGCGGTTCTCGGGTCTGTCCCGCTCGACCGGGACGCGCAGGTCCATCGTGCCCGTACCGCGGTCGAGCAGGGCCAGGCCCTCGGGGCTGGCCACGACCGGCTCTCCGGCCGCGCTCAGGACCACCCCACCGGGCTGCCCGCAGGTGGCCCAGGAGCTATGGTTGCCCGAGGCCGGGTCGAAGCAATGCACCCGTTGCCCAGTGATGTCCACCCACCACAGGCGCGCGGTGGCGGCATCCCAGACCGGCCCCTCGGCGTGCTCGGCCCGGATGCTCAGCGCAACCTCAACCCGAATGTCACCCATGACAACGACCGTGATCACTCGTGGCTTATCAGATGTGTTCGAGTGCGCCGGAACACTGGGCCAGCATGTCTTCGGCGTGGGCCACCATCGGCATGCCGCCCTTGCCCACGGTCAGCGGCGTCCGGTGGTAGCCGTGATAGGTCAGCATCCCCCCGGCCAGGAAGGCCGCCTGGTCCCACCCGTTCTGCTTCAGCACACAGTAGGCAATGTAGCTGCGGAAACCCGACCGGCAGTAGGTGTACACGGGCTTGTCCCGGGACACCTCATCCAGCCTGTGCCGCAGCTCGGTGTACGGGAGCAGGACCGCCCCGGGGATGTGCCATGCCTCATACTCCGCCGGTGTGCGCACATCGAGGACCGTCACCTTGCCGAGGCAGTCGGGGTAGTCCTCCGGGTACCACAGGGTGATGTCGCCGCGCAGCAGGTTCGCGCCCAGGAAACCGGCCATGTTGACCGGGTCCTTCGCCGCCCCGTACGGCGGGGCGTAGGCCAGCTCCAGGTGCTCCAGGTCGAACACCGTCATCCCGGCGCGGATCGCGACGGCGAGGACGTCGATGCGCTTGTCGACACCGTCCCAGCCGAGCACCTGCGCGCCCAGCAGCTTGCCCTCGGCCGGGCCGAACAGCAGCTTCAGGAACAGCGGCGCGGTGCCGGGGTAGTACGCGGCATGGCCGTTCTGGTGGGTGTAGATCTTGCGGTAGTCCAGGCCGGCCGCGCGCAGCTCGGTCTCGGTCATACCGGTGCCCCCGGCGGTCATGTCGAATACCTTGACCACGGCGGTGCCCTGGGTACCCCGGTAGCCGCCGACATCCTCGCGGCCGGCGATGGTGTCGGCGGCGATCCGGCCTTCCCGGTTCGCCGGGCCGGCCAGCATCGACAGCACAGGCTCGCCGGTCAAAAAGTGCGCGGTCTCCACGGCGTCGCCGGCCGCGAGGATGTCCGGTGCCGAGGTGCGCATCTGCGCGTCGACCACAATGCCGCCGCGCGGCCCGATCTCGATGCCGGCGTCACGGGCGAGGTCGATGTTGGGACGGGCCCCGGCCGCCAGCACCACAACGTCAGCGTCCACTGACGTACCGTCGGACAGATCGACCACCAGCCTGTCGCCCGCTCCGTGACGAATTGCCGTGGCGGACGTGCCGAGCCGCAGGTCCACATCGTGGGTGCCGACGTGGTAGTCCAGGATCCGTGTCATCTCGGGGTCCAGCCACGGCATCAGCCGCTCGGTCCGCTCGACGACCGTGGTCGCCAGCCCGCGGGCCCGGAACGCCTCGGTGAGCTCCAGCCCGATGTAGCTGCCGCCGACGATGACCGCGCTCGAAGCGTCCTTGTCCACATGGGTGATGATCCGGTCCATGTCGGGAATGTTGCGCAGCACATCCACCCGCACGTCATCGGCACCCGGGATCGGGGGCCGGACCGGTTCGGCCCCCAGGCACAGCACCAGCTTGTCGTAGGACTCCCGGTACGTCCGCCCGTGGGCCAGGTCGCGTACCTCCACTTCCCTGGCATCGCGGTCGATGCGGATCACGTCCTGCCCGGTCCGCACATCCAGCGCCAGCGCCCTGGCCAGGCTCTCCGGCGTCTGCAGCAGCAGGCTGTCCCGGTCCGGGATGGCGCCGCCGATGTGGTACGGCAAGCCGCAGTTCGCGAACGAGACGTAGTGGTCCCGCTCAAGAATGACGATCTCGGCCGACTCATCCAGCCGCCGCAGCCGCGCACCCGTCGAGGCACCGGCCGCCACTCCACCCACAATCACCGTCTTTATCTCATCATCCCTATCCGCCAGGGTCACACCGCACCATCTCCTGAATACTCCGTGTGCTCGTGTCGGCGCATCACCCATCAGGGGATGAGACACTCGGCGTCTCCAGGGCCGGACATTCCCGTCAGAGCAACCACAAAGGTCCGGGGATCATGACACAGGACAGCGTGGCGATGGGGAGCTGGGCAGGCTTCGAGGGGCGATAGGTTCGTACCGCCGGGTTGCGTCTTCCATCGGGCCGAACGGCGGGACCTCCGGCCCTGACCGCGCACTTTGCCGACGGGTGACGGTGAACGTCAGGCCGTCGGCCCACAACCGTGTTTGCGCCCTGGCCGCCACCCCCGGGCGGAGCGGAAAGGGCTGGTACAGGCGGCAGGGGTCACGGCGACTCTGACACGGGAGGTCATCATGACATCCGCCACCATCAAGCCAGCCAGCGGCGCGGGCGGGCGGCACACGGAAGGCCGCGGTTTCGGGCTGATCATATTTGCGTCGATTCTGCTGCTGGTCGACGGCTTCTTCAACATGCTCTACGGCATCGCCGCGATCGCCAACTCGCACGTATTCGTGGCCAACGCCCACTACGTAATCGGCGACCTGCGCGCCTGGGGCTGGGTCACACTCATTATCGCCGTCCTCCAGCTGGTCGCGGGGGCCGGGGTGCTGGCGGGCAACCAGCTCGCCCGCTGGTTCGCCGTCGCCGTGGTCGGGATCAGCGCCATCGACATGATGTTCTTCATCCCCGCGTACCCGTTCTGGGCGCTGGTTATCATCGCCGTGGACGTGATCGCGCTGTGGGGGCTGTGCGCCTTCGGCAGCCGCGAAAACCTGGCCGGCATCTAGCATCGTGGGCGCGGCGGGGCACTCGTGACGGGAACAGGCCAGGCCAAAAAAGAGGAATCGGGAAGCCCGGTACAGACCCGGCGAACAGTGGCGGGTCTGTACCGGGCTTCATTGGCACTCCGGCGGGCAGCCGGACTGAGTTTCTGGTTCGCCGGTCGCTGTGGGAGTACCTGCGCTGGCTGGCTGACCGCCAGGAGATTCTCACTCCAGCCGGGGTGAGATGGGAGGAACGGCCGTAGTGCTGAGCCTTGTTCTGATCGGCTTGGCGATCGCCCTGGATCCGCTGCCGCTGACGGCGTTCATGGTGATACTGCCCTCCAAGCGCGGCGTGCGAAAGGGCGCGGCGTTCGTGTTCGGGTGGCTGGTGTCCCTGGCCATCGTGGTCACGGTCACGGTGCTGGCGACCGGCAATAACCCACCCAAGCCGAATACGGCCCCGTCCCTGGCGTCCCTGGCGGTCAAGCTCGCGATCGGCGTCGTCCTCGTCTGGATCGCGATCCGGCAGCGACGGCGGAGGGGGCAGCCGAAGAAACCGAAGAAGCCGCCGAAGTGGCAGCAGCACGTGGACAACATGTCCTGGTGGTTCGCCATGGTCCTCGCCCCCACCCTGCAGCCCTGGGGCCTGATCGGCGCGGGGGCGGCCACGGTGATGGAGGCCAAGCTGTCCAGCTGGGAGAGCTACCTGGCGCTGTTCGGGTTCTGCGTGCTGGCCTCGGCGTCCTACCTCGCCATGGAGATCTACGCCGGTTTCAAGCCCTACGAGAGCGAAGTGTTCCTGGCCAGGTTCAGGGCCTGGATGGAAACCCATACCGACGAGGTGATCATCTTCGGGAGCTTGATCCTCGGTTTCTGGCTCATTGCCAACAGCATCAACCTGATCCTCACCTGAGACCGCAGATCCAGGCGAGTCCACGACCCGGGGTCCCCAAGCGGGTAGCTTTGGCCACATTGATCGTTTCCTGCCGCTTCTTCATCAGCTGAGATGCGAACCGGGCGACGGAAAGCCTCCGCATCACCATCTACCTCGGCGACGTTGAGGGCTACGGCCACCGCGACATCGCGGCCATCACAGGTATCCCGGTCGGGAGCGTCAAGTCACGCCTGCACCGAAGCCGCGGCCGGTTCTACCGGCTAATCGCTGCCCAGCAGAGCGTTCCAGCCATATCCGGAGCGCGGTAAGGATGCCATCTCGCTCCTGAGGGAATCATGACCGCTTGGCACGCAAGTTCCGGCGGCAGTGGCCCGCGCCCGGGCTATCTGCGTGGATCCGGCCAGGGGCATCGACGGCGAGAGCAGGGCCCGGGGGCGCCCCGGCTGGAGCTGGCTCATTACGTGCGGGCTGCCCGGCACGTTGTGGTGAGCGTCCGGGGCAGGTCAGAACGTGCCGAGCGCTGCCCCGAGGGTGGCGGGCAGGCCGAAGCCGCCGGCGATGACGGCGGCGGGCCAGCCCGCGATGGCCAGTTGGCAGGAGGTGGGCCGGACTCCTATGACCGGGGGATCTCGCGTCGGGCTGGCGAAGCCCGACTAGGGTTTGCCTGCCGAGTGTCCCCGTCTGGCCAGCTCATGAGCCGCCGCGAGGAAGCCCTGCTGCAGGTCTGTGTGCGCATGTTCCCCCGGGCCCGCTGGGCAGGTTGCGCCATTGTCGCCTTTCGCTTGTTCTGCCGCCCGGGCTGAGGCGCCCATGACCAGCGGGTCCCGCAGCGGCGCCGGCCGTGGCGCAGTGCGAGTCAAGAGCTCGCCGAGATGAGCGGCGTAGGCCACCCGGCCGCCCAGGTACTGCGGGTGACCCCGGCGGAATCTCCCCAGCCTCTTCTTGGTTTGCGGCGGGTTCTCCAGAGCCTCGGGGCAGAAGCGAAGCAGAATCGACCTGATGATCGAGGTGTGATCGAAGACGGTGCTCGACACCGAACGCGGTTCCACCCAGGGCGACACCATGATCGCCGGCACCCGCACGCCGTAGCGGCCGAACATCCCGGGGTCGTCGTCTGCTGCGTTGGGCGGCGGGACGTGATCATAGAAGCCCCCGTGCTCGTCATAGACGATGACCAGGAGCGAACGCTCCCAGTCAGGGCTTGCCGCCAGAGCGTCGTAGACGGCCAGAACGAGGTCCTGGCCGTCCCTGATGTCGGCGGGCGCGTGGTCATCGTTTGGGCGGAAACCGAGCGGGTTGAAGCAGGTAAAGGCTGGGTCGATCCAGGACACCGACGGCAGCGAGCCGCTTGCGGCGTCTTCGAGGAAGCTTGCCGCCTTCGCGTCGATCCTGATCTCGAGCTTGTCTTTCCAGCTCAGGCCGGTCTTAGTGAAGTAGCCGAAGCGGCGGTGGTGTCCTACGGTGTAGTGGGCGTCGGCTAGGCGCAGCGTCGGGGTGTCGAAGCAGTACCAGCGCCAGGAGACGCCGTGCGCGTCGAGATGCCGGACGAACGACGGTTTGTTGTACATGGGTGGCACGTGGGGTGGGAGGTCATCCCGGCTTCCCGCGGCGCTCCCGCACAGGGAGTACAGGCGGTTGGGCCATGTTGCGCCTGGGACCGAGCTGAACCAGCGATCACAGACCAGGAACTCCTCCGCCAGGTGATCATAAACGGGCACGTCCGCGCCGTCGTAGTACCCCATTGCGGGTGACGGGTCACCACTGTGAACCCCGCGATCAGCAAGGATGCCCGCCAGGCTCGCGACGAAGCCGCCCATCCGCCCATCACCGATCTGCACGTCGACCGCGCTGGCGGAGTGGTCAGGGTCCACGTCCACTTTCGTCGTCGTGAGGTGATGAACCGGGTAACCGCGTCCCTGATACTCATTCGCGAGCCCGGGACGAAGGCCGTCGATGTCCGCTCGCCCGCCCGTGAGGGACAAATACCCCAACATGTGGTCGAAGGAGCGGTTCTCCATCATCAGGACGACGATATGGTCAACCTTCTCCAAATTGGCAACGCAGGATTCCGCGCTCACAATGCCGCCTCCCCCTTTGCGGGCCTCCGACCAGCGACCGGCGGCTTCAGCCATTCGATGAGCTCCCCGAACTCCTTGACATCGGAGCGGGACATGCCACGCCACAGATGGCCGCCCACCCCGCCCACCGCTGCGCCGACCACGGCGGCGTCATAGATCCCGACCGCCCCAGCCGCATGAAGGTCCTTGACGACGTCGTAGTCGGCTCGCGCCGCGGCCTCGTCCGGGTAGGTGCCGATGTAGATAAATACCGCATCAGACTTCGCCATATCGTCTCTCTGTTCTCACCGCATCGTTCTCACCGCATCCCGAGCAGATACGGCGACGGGTAGCAGCCGCTTCCCCAGATCACACCAGCGGGCCTGCCGACCGCCAAGGTAATGCGGGTTCTCTGGATCAGATGCCAGGATGCGCACTGGCGTCATGGCCCCCGCATCACCCGCCCAGGGTGACGATCAGCCGGTGTGGATCCCAGCCCGCTCTTCATGGACGGCCAGCGAACCCCGGCCTACCGCGCCATGGTCGCTGCCTGGCCGCCGCTGGATGTCACCCCGGAGCGCGGGATGCCGCCTATCCGAGGCCGGCGCCTTTGGTGTCTGCTGCGGGAGTGATGTCTGGGAGGCGAAGCATGCGGAACGAGTTGCCCAGACCGAGCAGGGAGGCGATGGCGGGAACGAGTAGCGCTACCTGAAGGGAGCGGTTCCGGGCGTCGGTGTTGATCGCGAGGATCTCAGCCTGGACGGCCGGCGGCTCGCCAGCGATTTGCTGCTGAAGCTGTGTATTGCTCATGATCTCGGCATCGTGCTCGAGCTCGGCGGAGATCTGTTGTTGCTGGGCCGGGGGGATCACGGTGCTGGTCTCGGTCAAGTGGGTGAAGCTCAAGGCCAAGGCCCACAGCATGATGCCGCCGGCCATGGCGAGTCCGAACGACAGCCCGAAGGAGCCCGCGGCGGAGTTCACGCCGGCCGCTTCACTGACGCGTTCCTCGGCGATGGGTGCGAGGGTGAAGTTGTTGAGTTGGGACACCAGCAGGCCCAGACCCGAGCCGGTGATCAGCAGCGGGATCACCAGATACCATCCCGAGTCCACTCTCGGCACCAGAGGAATGATTGCGGCCATGCCGACGGTGCTGAGGGCGAATCCCGCCATGACGATGTGAGCCGGGCGCCGCTTGCCGGCCTTGCGTCCGGCAAGCACGGCCATGCCGAACATGGACAGGGAAAGGGGGGCGAGGGAGAGGCCGGCCTGCATGGCGTTGTACTCGAGGGTCATCTGCAGGAAGAGCGGCAGGACGATCATGGCGCCGCCCAGGGTGATCTGCTGGAGCGTCTGCTGCGAGATGCCGATACGGAAGTTCAGGTGCTTGAACAGGTCAGGATCCAACAGGGTGGGCTTGCCGCGCCGCTTGCGGCGGACGAGCCAGAAGGCGAGCGCGACCAGGGTCACTGCGCCGATGCCCAGCAGCAGGCCGACGTAGTCGCCGCCCTCCTGCCAGACGAGGATGCCGAGGACGACGCCGCCCATGCCAACCACTGAGAGCACCGCGCCCACAAAGTCGATCTGGCGCGGCCCCGTGTAGGGCACGTCCTTGACGAGGCGGATCTGGGACAGCACGACGAAGATGACGACCACCTCGAGCCCGAAGCCGACACGCCATGACAGGTAGGTCGTGAGGAACCCGCCGAGGAGCGGCCCGACGGCGGCGGCGATCGCAGCAGATGCGCCGACGAGCGCGTAAGCCCGCTTCTGGGCTGGACCCTTGAAGTTGCCGTGGATGAGGGACTGCATGGCCGGTAGTAGCAGGGACGCGCCGAGCCCGCCGATGATCGCCCAGAAGATGATGATGGCAGTCAGGCTCTGCGCAACGGTCATGGCCAGGGCACCGACGGCATAGGCGAGCAGGCCGATCACGTAGGCGCGCTTGCGCCCCATGAGGTCGCCCATCTTGGAGTTGATCAGGATGAAGGCCGCAGAGACCAGCGCCTCGAGGGCGATTGCCGACTGGACGCCGCTCGCCGTCGTATGCAGATCCTTGATCACCGCGGAGATCGACACGTTCATCAGTGAGGTGTCGACAACCAGCACAAACATCGCCGCGGCCAGCAGGAGCGCTAGCCGTGGGCTGGCCCTGTTCTCCTCGTTCACGGCATCGTCAGTAGCGGTGCTCATAGAGGCGGCATCCCTTCATCAGCCGGTATCGGTAGCCGTCTTGGCTGGGTCGGTCCGGCCTGCCGCGGCCTGGTCCGCGGTGGGCTGGTCGGCGGTCCATTGAGCGCCGGTTTGGTCGCGGTATGCGGCGATGGCGGCGCCGATGGTGGGGAAGAAGTAGTGCGGGTCGATGGTGCGGGTGAGCCCGTAGCGTTCGATTTTTTCCCGGACCGGGTCCTTGAGTTCGGCGAACACCAGGTGGATGCCATCGGCGTTCAGCGCCTTGTCCAGGTCTTCCAGCACGTCGGAGGCGGTGGTGTCGATGTCGGTCACCGGCTCGGCGGCGATCACGATCCAGACCGGTGGCGGGTCGGCCCGGGCCAGCCGCCGCACCTCGTCGCGGAACGTCTTGGCGTTGGCGAAAAACAGCGGGCCGTCGAATCGGTAAATCACCAGGCCGGGCAGATGCTGGGCCTCAGGATGGGTGTGGGTGTCGTGGTAGCCCGCCAGCCCTTCCACCCGCCCGAGCTGGGTGTCGTAGGGCCACCATGCCCGCCGGAAGACGTTGAGGATCGACAGGCCGACCGCGATCGCGATCCCCGGCAGGACGCCGAGCAGGACGACGCCAAGGAAGGCGGCGATCGACAGCGCGAATTCGGTCTTGCGCTGCCGCCACAGCCGTACCGTGCCCGGGATGTCGGCCAGGGACAGCGACGCGGTGATCACCACGGCGGCCAGTGCCGGCTGGGGCAGGTTCCGGAACAGGCCCGGGACCAGCACGATCATCAGGATGATCAGGACCGCGCCGGTGACCCCGGCCAGCTGTGTCTTCGCGCCTGACCGTTCCGCTACCGCCGTCCGCGATCCGCTGGTGCTGACCGGGAACCCCTGGAACAACCCGGCGGCCAGGTTCGCCGCGCCGATGCCGATCATCTCGCCGTTGCCGTGGACCTCCTGCCCGGTGCGGGCGGCGAACGCTGATGCGGTGGAGATCGTGTCAGCCAGCGACACCAGCGCGATCCCTAGCGCCCCGACGAACAGCGGCCCGAGGTCGGACAGGCCGACCTTGGGGATCGTGAACGGCGGGAACCCCTTGGGCAACACCCCGACCAGGCTGACGCCATGCTCGGCCAGGCTGAACACCGTCGTCGCGGCGATCGCGAGCACCACCATGATCAGCACCGCCGGGACCTTCGGCAGCCAGCGCTGCAGCACCAGGATCAGCACGATCCCGGCGATCCCGACGACGGCCGCGGCGCCCACCGCCTCGCCGTGGGCCAGGCCCCTGGCGAACCCGGTGACCTCGCCGAGGAAGCTGTCGGCCTCGACTTTGAACCCGAATAGCTTGGGCAGCTGGCCGACCAGGATGGTCAGTGCCAGGCCGTTCATGTAGCCGATCATCGTCGGCTTGGAAATCAGCTGGGCGATGAACCCGAGCTTCGCCACCGCTCCCACGATCATGATCGCCGCGACCAGGAGCGCGAGCATCGAGGCCAGCGCGATGGCCCGCGCGGGATCGCCGCCGGCGCCGGCCAGCGGCAAGATGGTCGCGGCGATCATCGGCCCCAGCGACGAATCCGGGCCCAGCACCAGGATCCGGGACGGGCCGAACACCGCATAACCAAGCAGGCACAAAATCGACGTGTACAGGCCGGTGATCGGCGGAAGACCCGCCAGCTCCGCATACGCCATACCCTGCGGAACCAGCAGCGTCGTCAGCACCACCCCCGCGATGATGTCCCTGGCCAGCCACTTCCGCCGGTAGGACCTAAACGCCTGCAGGCCAGGCAACCAGCCGGACATAGACACCACCCTCGCCCTGGTCGGACCCCGCAGCTGCCGTTGTCTGCCGCTAGCAGCAGGGATCTTCGCCGTGGACCCCGCTGGACACCATCCGGACCGCTGCCGCATCATCCGGACCGCTGCCGCATCATCCGGACCGCTGCCGCATCCGGTAGCCAGCACGGATAGGACCAGGAGGCCTGGTGCGTCAGATATCAGATAGACGAGTACGCCGAGGCACGGAAGCCTGACCGGCTTGATCGTCTAGATCACAGTTACCTGAACAGCCCCGGCCCGCGACGGCGACGGTCTTGCCGGTCATCGCGCCGGTCGCCCCGGTCATCGCCCCGGTCATCGCGCCGGTCGCCCCGGTCGTCTTGCCGGTCATCGCGCCGGTCACCCCGGTCATCGCGCCGGTCGCGGCCTCGGCCGAGCAGGCCTTGCCGGTCCCTGCGCTCTCTGAACAGCGGCATGTCAGGCTCCTTCCGCTTGAGCGGCGCGGTCCGCCTCGATCGCGGCCAGGATGGCCTGGGCCGGGATGCGGCCGCTGGTCACCAGCTGGCCACCGGACCTGCGCACGGCGGCCCCGAACGGTGCCGCCCAGGTGTTCTCCCACACCAGCACCGCAGCCGCGCTGCCGGGCTCCAGCACCTGGCCGATCTCTTCCACGTCGGACTCGGCGAGAAGCACCGCAAGATCGGCCTCCGCCGCGCGCAGCTGGCCGACCTCGCTGTCGTCGGCGTCGCGCAGCTCCGAGGCCTCCACCGCCCCGTCCACGTCCTTGGTGAGCAGCAGCAGGTCAAGCACCCGTACGGTGTTGCTGTCCATGAGAGCTCGCAGCTCGGACGCCATCGCCCCGGAGAAATCCGCCTGGCCCGCCGGGAACGCGACCACCAGGTAGTCGACCGGCCCAAGCTCGGTATCGATATCTTTCATCGTCTTGCTCCCATCGGTAGTCCCTAATTTCTCATCGTCGGGATCGTTTCCCCTGGCTTAGGCTGACCCGGCCGATGGTCATCGCCCACAGGGGTGACAGCCGCGCTTCGCCGGGCCCGTGATCAACATGGCTGTCTCGGTCTAGAACGGGGTCGGGATGTACCGCAAGGGCAGGTCCGGTTCCACGTAGCCGTCGGCTCGCTGCCGGGTGGGCAGCGTAATGTCCCGGGGGGTGAGGGGCTTGTAGGGGACCTGGCTGAGCAGGTGGCCGATGATGTTGAGCCGGCCCCGCTTCTTGTCGTCGGTGCGCGCGACGTACCACGGCGCCCACGCGGTGTCGGTCGCGGCGAACATCGCGTCGCGGGCCCGGGAGTAGTCGTACCAGCGGCTGTAGGACTTCAGGTCCATGTCCGACAGCTTCCAGATTTTCC
>Ga0181518_10004390_pt1 | contig 12620 bp, 12 predicted proteins | sample PEATcosm2014_Bin_28_FD_119751 | JGI IMG/M metagenome (GOLD analysis project Ga0181518, IMG submission 119751) | Peatland microbial communities from MTU Mesocosm Facility, Houghton, MI, USA - PEATcosm2014_Bin01_60_metaG | ecosystem: Environmental > Terrestrial > Soil > Wetlands > Peat | place... | reverse complement strand
CCACTGGTCTCAGCACGAATTCTCTAGCTTCTAGCGATCCTGGACGGGGCGGCGGACAGTTCTTAAAGGGCACGAGCAAATGGCACGTAAGACACATAACACATCCTTGCCAAGACCAACTCAACCAACCGCGCCGAAGCCGTCGCCCGCCTCCTCGCCGCACCCCGGTAACGATCCCCTCACCAACCCAGACGTGTGGCAGCTCAGCGTTCAGCGTAGGAAGTCGATGATCCCCGCCCGGCAACCGCGGCCGCGGGGCGATCAGCCAGCATCAACACCAACAACCACCGATGCCAGGTGGGGCCACTTCAAGCCATCGCGCCGGGGCCAGTGGAAGCCATCGTTTTCATCCTATCCAACCGCGTGTCGAGGCGTACGCATTCACGTTTGGCTAGCCGAGATGCCGGTGCGCCCGGGACGAGCCATCGGCACGGGACGAGCGCGCATGGCTCTTGCAACTTCGCGCCAACAACCCGCGAACAGGAAACCAGAAGCGGGAGGTGGACAACTCAGACCAGGGGGCCTGACGCGCCCATGCCTCCCCTCGCCGACGAGGACGCCGGCGAGTTTGAGGACCAGTAGCCGGCGATCAGAATGATGTAGCACCTGAGCATCGCGAGCGCGAGGAGTCGGGGGTGCGAGGGGGTGGCGGGTTGGATGAGTCTCATGACGTCTGGTCCGCGGGCGGCATGCGATGCAATCGAAGACTGTCGCGCCTGCCTGAGCTGTCAGGACGCCGCCGAGTTGGCACTGCTGTTCGCGTCCAGGTCGGCCGGTTCGGAGTGGGGGCGCTCGAGTGCTCGCAGGTGCGCGAGAGCGTCATCGATGAGAGCGCCGACGTGCTTGTCGCGGAGGGCGTATTGGCGCGTACGTCCGATGCGGCGCACGGTAACGACTGCGTGCTCGCGCAGAACTCTCAGCTGGTGCGAGACGGCCGACTGCTCCATGTCGACCGCGTCGACGATCTCTGAGACGGTTCGCGGCGTGACCCGCAGGCACACGAGGATCTGCAGCCGGCTGGGGGTCGACAGCGCGAACATCGTGTCGGCCATCCGCTCGGCCATCGCGTGAGGTAGCCGAGTACCGGCGTCGGCGGGGCGTGGCAAGGGGCAGCGCTCAGGTCCGGTGCGCGGGTCGCTTCGAACGTGGCGATCCACGACGAGCGCGGTGGGAGGTCTTGTCGGCAAGTCGTCGTATCATATGTGAACTGGTTCACTCTTTCATGCGATCCGCTGCCGGAGAGGGCTCTCTGATCTCCGCGAGCAGCTGCACTCCGCCATCCGCTTCACCGCACAGCTCGGTTCCGCAACGCCGTCGGGGCGGCGACCGCCGCCGGGGCGGCAACGGGCGCTGCCCGAGCCGATCCGTTCCCAGCCGCCTACACGAAATACGGGTCCTGGAGCACGCGGGCGGGATTCCTCACGCTGCCCCGACGCCGCACCGCGGCGATCGCCAGCCTCGCCGTCGCAACTGTCGCGGCGGCCGGGGCGGTGGTGCTGGCCACCGACATCCGCCGGGCGCCGCCCGGGCGCAGTGCTCGCCGGGGCCGTGGCCCCCGAGGACGATCGCGTCGTAGTGGGTCATGAGGGCAGGTCCTTGCCCGCCTGCTCCGCCACCATGTACTCGGCGTACCAGTCGGGCCAGTTAGGGTCTGCCTCGCCCGTGCGCTCCTCGTGCTTGCCGTGGGCGGCCGACGCGCGCCGAAACGCGCCCGCCAGATCGCTCACCGACGCGAAGGACGTCTCAGGCGAGTCGATACGCCCGGGCAGCCGCGTCGTGACCTCCTGGAACAGCCAGCCGTTGCCGTCGGGATCGCTGAACGAGGCGAACGAGCGGTAGCTGCTGCGATCCGGCGCAGGGCCGCTGACGCGACCGCTCGTCCCCGGATAGAACCGAGCGCCTGGCGCCCCTTCGTGGAACACCTCGCTGACCCTGACACCGCGGGCCAGAAGCTCGTCGCGCGCAGCCTCGACATCGGCCACGATCAGGTACAGGCCCTGGGCCGAACCGGGCGTCGCCGACGTGAGGTTCGTGCCAAATTGGACCGAGCACCCGGAGCCCGAAGGCGTGAACTGGATCAAGCGGAAGTCGTCACCGGTGGCGACGTCGGCGTCGAGCCTCCAGCCGAGGCTTCCGTAGAACTCCTTCGCGCGGTCGACATCCGAGACTGGGATGACGACCACCTCCAGCTTCGTGTCGACGTTCGTGACGCTCGCGATCCCGCTCGCGTCGTTGCTGCTCACTTCGGTGCTCATGTCAACCCTCCGTAGGTTCGTGTCCGGATCATGGTCGTGCTGAGCGCCACGGGTCGCGCCCGTGGAATCCCTGGTCGGCGCCCTGGTCTGTCACGCGACGAGCCGCCGGCCGCCGGCCACCCCTCGACCGTCCCGCGGGGTCAGCACCATGGCGGCGGCAGGCGAATCGCGTCAGGAGGCGCACGCCGCCAGCAGGCACATCACGATCGAGAAGCACAAGACGATCGCGAGGCCGTGCTTGAACGGCGGGGAGATCGGCTGCGGAAAGAACGCGTGGCTCGTCAGCCGCGTGCGATCAGCGACGCTGAGCGTTGTCAGCGGTGTTGGCCCGAGCAGGCTCGCGATCGGGTTGTAGCTCAGGAAGGCTGCGAACAGGTAACCGACCGGCGGTCGATGCGCGAGGACGCTCGCTCGCGCGGCCGGAACGCCGTTGGCCGTCAGGCAGTGCAGCAACGCTCCCTGAGGCTGCTCACAACCCGAGGACGGCACACGCCGAAATCAATCTGACCACGATCGGTCGGCCGGTGCGGTCGCGCCCGTCCATCGGCTCGCGTGCCCGGCTGCGGGTTCTCCCGGGCGCCGTTCACGCTTATGCGGATGGCGGCAGACCGAGAGGCTGGGAGATTGACGACACACGACCGCGTGGAGGATCCAATGACCCCGGAGAGCGTGACATCGGTGCGTGAGTTGGATTGCCGGGCGAGCCAGGGGCTCCAGGTTCGGCTGCTGTGGCGCGAGCACGACGACAGCGTATGGGTGTCGGTGATCGACATCCGAACACGACAGGCCTTCCGGCTGCGCGTCGGTGCCGACCAGGCCCCCCTGGAGGTCTTTCACCACCCGTTCGCGTACGCTGCATGCGAGCAGCAGACCGCATGCGCCCCCGTCCACAGGCGCCTGCCGAGCAATGCGGGCGGTGGATCTCCGGAGGGTCGTGATGGGCGCACACGGACGGGCCGCCACTGACACTCGCGGCGCTGCGCCGCAGCGGCCCCGATCCGAAGATCGTGCTCACCGACGATCCGACGATCACCGAGTGGTCTCGTGGCGTGCAACTGCTCCTCCAGCTCACCGGCGCAGTCTCACCCGATCTCCGGGCTGCAGCGTGGCTGGATTCAGCACCGGATTCAGCGCTTCCAGCGTCGCGAGGTCGATCCCGGTCCGATCGGCGATCAAGCCGAACGACTGGCCGCGGCGGACCGTCCAAAACACAGGCCCTAGCGGCTTGGGGCGCGGCGCCAGCACCTGGCCCCACACATCGAGGCGCTGCTCGCTGACCAGACGCAGCGGACCGCCGGGAAAACTGAGCGCTTCAAGCTGAAGCTGAGCGACCGTCAGCCCGGTCGTCGCCGAGCTCTCCGTGCCGGGGCGCAGCCTCACCTGATCTCCGGGCTGCAGCGTGGCAGGACGCAGCCCGGGGTTCAGCGCTTCGAGTCTCGCGAGGTCGATCCCGGTCTGATCGGCGATCGAGCCGAACGACTGGCCGCTGCGCACCGTCCAAAACAGCGGCCCGAGCGGCGTGGGACGCGGCGCCGGCGGATGCGCCCACAGGTTCAAGCGCTCCCCGGGAATCAGGCTGAACTGATCGACGTCCGGATTGAACGCCTCCAGCTGAGCGACAGTCAGGCCCGTCTTGGCGGAGATCAACGAGTACGTGTCGTCCGGACGCACCGTCCAATAAGGAGCGACACTTGGGACAGTCGCATGGGCCGCTCCCGCGGCGCGCGAGCGGAGGCCGGAGCTACCCATAGGGCTCGCGACAACGACAACGCAGGCGACAAGCACGATCACGAGCGCAATCGGAGCCAGAAAGCGGATCCCCCCGCCTCGTAGCCTGATAGCTGCAACATGCTGAACCATCGCTGCGATCACCCAGCGGCTCTCCCCCAAGGATAGAACCGCGGCGCATCGGGCCTCACGGTTCCCCGTCGGCCGTCAGCAACCGCGCATCCATGCTTCCGCTCAAGCGCGGCCCGCCCAACCGCAGCAACTACCGCTCCCACACCCGCGGTAGTTCCTCTACCGATCCAGGCGAGCACCGCCAGTGGGCTCCCTATCAGCCGCGACCACGCGAAAGGACGCGCCCGACGGGCCATCAATGGCCGACCGCCCGGCGGCCGGTCAAAGCTCGACGCAGACGCAAGCTGCCGTCTCAGATGGCGATCGCTCAGCAGACGGCCGGCGCAGCAAATGTCGTCTCGGAGATCCGGCGTGGCCGTGATGCTCACGTTCGCGCGTGGGTCGAAGCGGTTGAGGACGTCGAGCTTCACCTCAGCGTGATGACGCTCGGCGAGATCCGCAAGGGAATTGAGTTGCTCGGCCGCCGCGATCCGTCGCAGGCGGAGGTGTTTGCCCGCTGGCTCGACGGTCTGCACGCACGCTTCGCCGAGCGCATCGTGGCGATCGACGCTCGCATCGCCGAGGAGTGGGGGCGACTCAACGCCGCTGCCACCCGCAGGACGGCCCCTCCAGCTGACCTGCTCGTCTCGGCGCAGGCATCTCGCGGTTGATTCTTGATCGAGCTCGCCTCAACGGCGCGACGGGCACAGACGGACTCCCGAGCCGTTGGTGAGGCCGGTGCAGCGGCGGGCGCGCGCGGTGCCCGCCGCGCGGTTGCGGTCTATCGCGACTTGACGAGCCCGACGACGTGGCCCTCGGGGTCGGCGAAGTGCGCGATCGTCGGGCCGTCGGGCACCTCCATCGGCTCGCTCACGGTCCGGCCGCCGAGCGCGTTGATCCGTTGCAGCGCCGCCGCCGGGTCGTCGACCTCGACGTAGAACATCACGTGGCCGTCGCCACCGTCGGGCGCGACGCCGATCCCTCCGGGGACATCGGTCTCGCCGCCGGTGCTCACCATCCAGTAGACGCCGGGCATGACCTCCTGGAGCTGCCAGTCGAACGCCTGACCGTAGAACGATGTGAGCACGGCGGGATCCTTGCCCGCCACCTCGAAGTGCACGACCGGGTTTGCCATGGGCTCTCCTCCGGGATCGATGGGTCTGCCGCAGTCTCTCAGTCCAGCGACTCGCGCGCGAGACTATACGACTGCCGCAAGCAGCACGGATCCCAAGCTCTTGGGTGTCTATGGAACCGGGGGAGGCCACCCGTCGGCAGCGGGGGGGGGCCACTTCAGCCCAGCGGGCGGCCGACCTGTTCCACGGCGCCGAGCTGCGCCAGGTCATCCGCGTCGAGCTCGATGTCGATCGCGGCGAGGTTCTCCTCCAGGTGCGCGACGGAGGTCGTCCCCGGAATCAGCAGCATCCGCTCGTAGCGAGCGAGCAGCCACGCGAGCGCGACTTGAGAAGCAGTCGCCCCGTGCTTTTCGGCCACCCTGGAGAGGGTCGGATCTTGCGCAAGCTTGGCGGGCCCACCGGTGAACGCCGAGCCGAGCGGGAAGAACGGCACGAACGCGATGCCTCGATCTCGGGCCAGGTCGATGATCGGGTCGTCCGCGCGGTCGATGATGCTGTAGGAGTTCTGGATCTCGCCGATCTCCACCAGCTCAAGCGCCTGCTCGATCCTCTCCTGGCCGGCGCTCGAAATACCGATCAGGTCGAGCTTGCCCTCTTGGCGGAGCTCCTCGAGCGCGCCGAGCTGCTCGGCCAGCCCGACAGCCGGAGTTTCGCCATCATCCATGAGACGCAGATTGACGAGGTCCATGCGCTCGACGCGCAACGAGCGTAGGTTGTCCTCGACCCCCTGTCGTAGTTCCCGCGGCGCTTGGGCCGGCAGCCAGGCGCCGGCCGCGTCGCGCCGGCCACCTACCTTCGTGACCAGCTTGAGGTTGTCCGGGTAAGGATACAGCGTGTCGCGGATCAGGTCGTTGACTACATCCGGGCCGTAATACTGCGCGGTGTCGATGTGGTCCACGCCAAGCTCGATCGCGCGTCTGAGCACGGCACGGACAGCGTCTGGGTCACGCGGTGGCCCGAACACGCCGGGGCCGGCAAGCTGCATCGCGCCAAAGCCGATGCGGTTGATCGGCTTCTCGCCAAGGTACGTGGTCTTGTTCATGCCGTGAAGTCTGTCTGCTAACGGCAATCGCCGCACTCCCGGCCGGCGCCGTGAGGAGCTTTCGCAATTGGCCGGGGTAGGGTGCGGCTGCCCGGCTGACGACGCCACCCGCTCGCTGCTCGCTCGGACGCAGTCGGCGCGACCTGGCCGCTACGCGGCAGTCTCACATGGAGTCATGGAGTTGATCGGCGAACAATGCGGCGTCTTCTGAGGGCTCCTCGGGCAGCCACTCGATGCTGACCCTCGAGTTCTTCCGCGCTCACGATGACGGCGGCCAACCTACCGATGGAGTCGGCCCCAGGAACGGCCGGGCAGCGGGATCGCGCCGGCATAGCGCGGGGAGGCTCGGAGCGCTGACCGCGAAGCGATCATGTGTTCGGGTGTCGCGAGTGGATGGATTCTGCGAGCAGTCCTTCGGCGCCTGCGGCGTCCAGCGGACGGCCGAGGTGGTATCCCTGGCCGAGATCGCAGCCGAGCTCGATGAGCAGATCGCGCTGCTCGGGGCGTTCGATCCCTTCGGCGACGGTGGTGAGGCCGAGGTGGCGACCCAGGCTGATGGTGCCGGCGAGTAGGCCGCGGGGGTTTCGCTGATCGCGCTCATCGCCGTCGACTGCGTCGAGGAACGGCTTGGCGATTTTGAGCATGTCGATGGGGAGGTGGGAGAGGTTGATGAGCGTGCCATATCCGGTACCGAAGTCGTCGAGGGCAAGGCGCACACCGAGTCCTCTGACGGCGTGAAGCGTTTCGAGCACGCCGGGAAGGTCTTGCAGTGGTTCTCGTTCGGTGACTTCGAGGATCAACGCCGAGGGTGGGAATCGTGTGTTGATGGCAGCGCGTAGGTTGTCGGTGTAGTCGCGCTGTTGCAGCTCGCGGGTCGATACGTTGAGACTCAGGGCGATCGGCGTATCGCGCCACCAGGCGGCGAGCTGGCGGCAGCCGTGTGCCAGCACCCAGCGCCCGATCTCCACGATCATGCCCGTCTGCTCGGCGAACGGGATGAAGTCCAGCGGCGCGACCAGTCCACGGTCGGGGTGTCGCCACCGGACGAGGCCCTCAAACGCCACGATCCTGCCGCAGCGCAGATCGAGCATCGGCTGGTAATGCAGTTCGAATTCCTCGCGCTCAATCGCGCGTCGCAGTTCGGTGCCAAGCGTGAGGCGGGAGATGAGCGCCGCGTGCATGCTGGGCTGAAAGCGCGCACAGAGGCCCGCGCCGGACCGCTTGGCGTGGTACATCGCCACGTCGGCTTGGCGCAGCAGTGTTTCGGCTTCCTCGCGGCCGGTGGCGATGCCGACGCTGACGCTGACGAACACCTCGTGCTCGCCGATCTGAAACCGGCGCCCCACGACGTCGATGATCCGTTGCGCCACCCCGGTGGGCTCAGACGGGCCGGTCAGCAGCACCGCGAACTCGTCCCCACCCAACCGCGCGCATACGTCGCCGTCGCGGATGGCGCCTCGCAGCCGCTCGGCCACCGCCACTAGGAGCTGATCGCCGATGTCGTGACCGAGCGAGTCGTTGATCAGCTTGAAGCCGTCGAGGTCGATGAAGAGCACGGTCGCGGGCGTGCCGCCGCGGTCTGCTCGCACCAGTTCGTGTCCCATGCGGTCTAGCAGCCATCGACGGTTGGCCAGTCCCGTCAGTGGATCGGTCAACGCTTCGCGCATGGCGTGGCTGGCTCTCGCGACCGCGACGGCCACGCCGACGTGCTCGGCGTATGCCGACAGCAGGTCCCGTTCGCGCTGGGTCCAGTGGCGCCTCTCGATCGTCGAGCCCACGACGAGACTGCCGACGACCCTGCCCTGCTCACGGATCGGCACTCCGATGATCGCCCGCGTTCCCTCCGGCGCCAACTGGGATCCGGTCTGCGCCGCCCGGTAGTCCTCGAGCACCGCCGGCTCCCCGGTCGCGATCACGCGCCCGCTCAGACCCTCGCTGATCGGTGCCCGGTGGCGCCAGCGCTCGCCCTGGCCCGCCGAGCCATGCCACGCCACCGCCACCATCCAGTCCGGATCCTCCAGATCGACAAAGCGAAGCGAACCACCGTCGCAATCCAGCAAACCGAGCGCCCCATCCACCACAGCCTGATAGATCACCGTCTGCGGTGCGCAGCGCGAGACCAGGCTCTGGACGCCCAAGACCGCCTCGATGAACGCTTGGTCAGACGTGGGCGCCAGGCTGTGCACGGCGCCTGATTGCAGTGGACGAGTCACGTCACCAGGGTAATCGGCGCTGGTCAGACAACCTTTATTGCCGGCGACGACTCACCGCTCACGTGTGCCGGCGGCACGTGAGGGTCTACGCGGGGAGAGAGATTGGGCGAGCTGGGCGCGGGCGTCAATCCCGAGCTTCTGATAGACGCGGGTCAGGTGCAGGGTGACAGTCTTGCGCGAGATGAACAGCGCCTGGGCGATCTGAGGGTTGCTCAGGCCGTCGGCCGCCATCCTGGCAACTCGCAGCTCGCTGGCGGTGAGCGCGTCGGGTCCCCAGATGCGCTCGCGGCGCGGTCTGGCGCCCGCGGCCACCAACTCCTCGCGTGCCCGCCGCGACAGGGCGAGAGCACCGCAATCGGCCGCAGGTCCAATCCGCGTCGCAGCGTCGGCAGTGCGTCCCGCCGGCGACCAGCGCGACGCATCGCCGCCCCCTGCTCGACGAGGCTGCGCGCAAGGTGAAGGCGAAGCTCGCAGCCCTCCAGCATGGCGACGGCCGCCTCGAGGCGCTCCAGCCCGCGATCGCCTCCCTCGATCAACCCGGCCGTTCGCAGCGCGACGGCGATCGCATGCGGTGCTCCGAACGCGGTGGCCAGCTCGAGGCTCTCGTCGATCAGTCGGCGAGCGGTGTCGTTGTCACCGAGCTGCATGGCCAGTAGGGCGGCGTCGGCCCGCCACGGCAGGTTCGCAGCCGGGTTGGGAGCTCTCATCTGGGCGATCCACTGCTCGCATGCCATCAGCGCCTGCAGCCCCTCGTTCAGATCTCCCTCCAGGGTTCTGAGACGGCCGACCGCGTAGGCGAAGCTGCAGGATGCGAGCGGCGGATCGATGCCGTCGGCGAGCCCGAGGGCCTGACGCGCGCCTGGCAGGTCATCGCGCTCTGCACGCCCGGTCCAACCTCCGAGCGCGCGGAGCACTTGCAGATCCGACGCGGCGGCGATCTGCGCGGCCGCCGAGACAAGTGCGGTCTTGCCGATCCCGGCGGGCCCCTCCACGACCGCCGTCGCCCCGGCCTCACGCCGAATGCCACGTTCTTCGGCGATTGGCTTGACTACAACGCGCGCGTCACCGACCTCCAGCAAGCCGCTGCGGCCGGAGCGGCGGGCATCCTGTTTCTCAAGGATCAGCCACTCTCCCAGCTCACCGGCTATTACGAGCCATATGAGGGCATCGGTTGGGGAGTACCCGGGGCGTTCCCCGGAGTGGATCAGGGTGCGGAGATCACCAGCACCGGGTCGCTCAGCGAACGCCCATTCTCGGCCGCATCGTGGTCCGCGCGCAATTCAGGCGCGTCACCACGCCGATCATCCTCGCGACGATCCCTGGCTCCGGCCCGAACCGGATCGTTGTCGAGAGCAAGACCGACGGCACCAACGTGACCGAGGACAACGCCCCGCTGGCGATGGTTGCGATGGCCCGGTACTTCGCAGCTCTGCCGGCAGGATGCCGGCCGCGGACGCTGGAGTTCGCCTTCAGCACCGAACACTTCTACCAGCGCCTCCTCGGGCGCGATACCCGAGACGGTGGCGCTGAAGCGCTCGCCCGACGGCTCGACGCCGACTACGCTCGCGGTCAAGGCTCGGTCGTCATCACCCTCGAACATCTGGGCGCCCGCGACTACCGGCGGGCGCCGCGCGGACACGGCCGGACTGGCTACATCCTACGGCCGACCGGACGGCGCGCCATCCCCTCCTGCCGACCGTCGCCTTCGACTCGGCGCCCCAGGATCTCTACGAGCCGGCATTCGGGCTTGACAGCGTCAACGTCCCCGTCATGCACTCAGAGCTCCTGGCTTACACCGCGCTCGTCCTCAGGCTCGGCACGATCCGCCAGCGGCAACTCGCCGGCCAGGTCGCCGCCGAGCGCCGGGCCAGAGCCGCTGGCGCCCGGCCGTGCCCTCCGTCATGAGCGCCTGACGACAGCGCAGTGATGAACTCTGCCGGGTCGCCACAGCGGGCGAGCGGCTGGACGTGCCGCGCGACGGTCTGCTCGATGATGATTGGGTCTGCGTCCGGCGGCCCGGACTCGACGACGTGCAGTCCAAGCTCGCCGACGCGCACGTGATCGCGACGGAAATCAGACATGCAACATGTCTGCCATGTTTCTGGATTGGTGATGTGCACACGCGACCCGCGTTCGAACGCGGCACGGGATGGCGACGCGCTGCTCGAGTTTCTCGATACTCTTCCAGTCGCTCTCGATTGCGCTCGGTGCGGATGAAGGGCTGCTCGCGACGGCAACTGGTGGGCGGGCGCTAGCGTTCACGCCAAGGAGTCAACTGCCATGAGGTCAGTTCAAGCGTGCCCGCGGTGCCGGGCCCCGGGCGTTCGTCGTTCGATGCGCGGGGCCTCCGCGAGGCCCTGCGCCGGGGGATGCGGTGCCTGAGCCGACGCGCTCCGGTCAGCGCTACATGCCCGGACTCGACGGGTTGCGCGCCCTGGCCGTGACGGCGGTGATCGCCTATCACCTCGGGTTCGGGTGGGCGTCGGGAGGGCTGCTGGGCGTGGGCGTGTTCTTCACGTTGAGCGGCTACCTGATCACCGATCTGCTGCTCGGCCAGCTCGCCGAGCAGCGGTTGCATCTGACGGAGTTCTGGTTGCGGCGCGCCCGGCGGCTGCTGCCCGGCTTGTTCGTGATGCTGGTTGTGGTGACCGTGTGGGTGGGGGTCGCCGACCGCGGCCAGCTGCCCGCTCTCCGCGGCGAGCTCGCCTCCGCGCTGCTGTATGTGAACAACTGGTGGCAGATCTTCCAGCGCCTGTCCTACTTTGCGCGGTTCGGACCGCCGTCGCCACTGAGCCACCTGTGGTCGCTGTCGGTCGAAGAGCAGTTCTACATCCTCTGGCCGTGGCTGCTGCTGCTCGGCGTCCGGCTCGTCCCGGAACGCCGCCGCCCGATGCGGGTCCGTCCGCGGCTCGCCGGCGTGACGCTCGTGCTGGCGCTTGCGTCGTCGATCGAGATGACGGTGCTGTTTCATCCCAGCTTCGATCCCTCGCGGATCTACTACGGGACGGACACCCGGGCGTTCGGCCTGTTGGTTGGCGCTGCCCTGGCGATGGTGTGGCCGAGCCGCGCACTGACGACCCAGGTCTCAGGCTCTGCGCGCGGCATCCTCGACGGGCTCGGGGTCGCTGGCCTGCTCGGGATCGCGGTCCTGGTCTGGCGCACGAATGAGTATTCGCCGTTCCTGTATCACGGGGGCCTGGTGCTGCTTTCGCTGGCGACCGTCCTGCTCGTGGCGGCGCTCGCCCACCCGGCCACCCGCCTCGGTGGCGCGTTGGGCTGGCGGCCGCTGCGCTGGCTGGGGGTTCGCTCATACGGCATCTACCTCTGGCAAACGCCCGTCATCCTCCTGACGACCCCCGTTCTCAACCGCGGCGCGGAGCCGCTCCGCGCGCTGCTGCAGGTGGCGGCGATCGTCGGCATCGCCGCCCTGTCCTGGCGCTACGTCGAGGAACCGGTCCGCCACGGCGCGCTGGGTCGGCTGTGGGCGCAGGTCAGGGCCGCTGGCTGGCGCCCGCGTGTGCTGCCCATACGGACGCGCTCAGCTGTGAGCGTCGCGGCGGTGGCGCTGGCCTTTGCCTGCCTCGCCCTCGGAGGTGTCCGGGCGCCCGCGCCGATCACGTCCGCGATGGCGAGCCTCGGCGGCCTGCGTGACGCCGTGGCGGCGAGCGCGCCTCGGGCCGCGGCTCGCTCCAGACCGGCCCGGCCGCATGCGGGCGTCGCGAGACCGGCCGACGGGTCAGGAGCGACCGGTCACGCACTGCCCCTCGTGCTGGCCGCGGTCCGCGCCGCGCGGACCTCCGACCCGTCGCCGCGCACCTCCTGTCGCGCGGTCGTGCACATCGGCGACTCCACGTCAGAGGGCATGATCTCGAGCGACTATCTGCCCGACCCGTCGCAACGACTGCAGGCGCAGTACGCCCGCGTTGGCGTGAGGCAGGTCGACGTCGAGATCACAGGCGGGACGTCGATCGTCGAGACGCTGCCGGGCACCGTCAATGCCTACGACGTCGCCCGCCGCTTGCGCAGCGGAGGGTACCGCGGCTGTTGGGTGATCGCGCTCGGCACCAACGACACCGCCGATGTCTACGTCGGCTCGTCGATCTCCCTGCGCCAGCGGATCGAGCGGATGATGTCCGTG
>Ga0181518_10004389_pt1 | contig 12622 bp, 7 predicted proteins | sample PEATcosm2014_Bin_28_FD_119751 | JGI IMG/M metagenome (GOLD analysis project Ga0181518, IMG submission 119751) | Peatland microbial communities from MTU Mesocosm Facility, Houghton, MI, USA - PEATcosm2014_Bin01_60_metaG | ecosystem: Environmental > Terrestrial > Soil > Wetlands > Peat | place... | reverse complement strand
TCCGCCGACGGCTCGAATCTCCATCAACTGCTAAGCGACTGGCATCCGGGTGTCGGCAGGTGCTGCGGCTCATGGATGCCCGACGGCAACTATTTTGTCTTTCAGTCGGCCGGCCAATTATGGGCCGTGCGCGAGTCAGAGAGCTTGCTGCGCAAGGCGAGCCACGCGCCCGTGCAATTGACCTCCGGGGTGACCACGTATTCCAACCCGTTGCCGGGCAAAGACGGTAAACAACTCTTTGCGGTTGCAGGATCCCGCCGCGGAGAACTCGAACGCTATGATGCCAAGACCAAAACGTTTGAGCAGTACCTCGGAGGGATTTCGGCGCAAGACGTGGCTTTCTCAAAGGACGGGCAGTGGGTGGCCTATGCAACTTTTCCGGAGGGAACACTCTGGCGGAGCAAACTGGATGGCAGTGATAGGCTCCAGCTAGGCGCTCCGCTGTTTTACGCCATGCTGCCCCGATGGTCTCCGGACGGCAGAGAGATTATCTATTACGGCCGGGAGCAGGGCCAACCATTCCGCGTTTATAAGGTCGCAGCCGCCGGAGGCGAGCCGCAGCCATTGATCGCTAACCAGAGCGGCAGCCAGGCCGACCCGGCCTGGTCGCCGGAAGGCAATTCGGTCGCTTTTGCAGGTCTCTCGGCCATGCAGGAATCCACTACCGCCATCCGTATCTTCGATCTGAGCACAAATCAGGTTTCCGCTCTCCCGGCTTCTGACGGCCTGTTCAGCCCGCGCTGGTCGCCGGATGGGCGGTACATCGTTGCTGTGCCCGCCAATTCCCAAGGCTTGATGCTCTTCGATTTCAAAACGCAGAAGTGGTCCGTGCTGGCCAAAGGAAACCTCGCTTATCCCTGCTGGTCCCGAGATGGGCAGTATGTTTACTTCCTCCAACCGGCGTCGAACCCGGGAATCATGCGCGTGGGAATACGAAATGGAAGACTCGAGCAAGTGGTGAGCCTGAAGGCGTTCCACATGACGGGCTATTGGGGCCTCTGGTTCGCCCTCACACCGGATGATTCGCCGCTGCTGCTCAAGGATGCCGGCACGCACGAAATCCTCAGCATGGAATGGCACGAGCCGTAGCTACTGAGTTGGCGCAAGAAGGGCTTGGGCGCCAGTCTGTCTCTCCTCAAGCCAGCAACCACAAGCATCTGAGAGTGAGCCTCTGCCTTTTCTCCACAGCCCTTGGGCCATGTGGACGTATAACGGTCTACCCGCACATCTGGCGACCCGGATCTCTCTGTTCAGCAGATCCCAGGATTGCGGACAGGTGGTCGCCCACGCCTCAACTCGCCCACCTTGGGCCGGTTCGGATTCCGGGAGGGAATGGGCGTTCCCCAGGTGGAATCCTCGCGCCGCGAGCGAACCGGAGGCGGCAGGCAGTTTCCTAGTTATAAGTAGGAAGAAACAAGCCGGTGGCGCGGCGGAATTCGAGTGGTGGAGCAGCCGGCGAAGAGCAGACAGGCTGACCCCCTGGCCCCGTGAATTCCACCAAAGCCCTCTTTTTTCGAACTCCGGAATTAGAACCCTGGACCTTTTTTCAATTAGTCGGGCAGTTTCACGGTGACGGTCTTGACCTCTGTGTATTGCTGGAGGCCATACTCGCCCAGTTCTCGCCCGATGCCCGACTGCTTGAAGCCCCCGAAGGGCGCCGCAGCGTCGAAGACGTCGTAGCAATTCACCCAAACCGTTCCGGCCCGCACGCTATTGGCTATGGCATGAGCCTTGCTAATGTCGCGAGTCCAGACGGCGGCGGCCAGACCGTATTCGGTGCGGTTCGATCGTTCCACAACTTCCTCGACGTCTTTGAACTTCATAATGCTCATGACGGGTCCGAAGATCTCTTCCTTAGCGATCTTCATGTCGTCCTTGACATCAGCAAAAACTGTGGGCTCGATAAAGAAGCCGCGATTGCCCACGCGGTTGCCACCCGCCACCAGCGACGCGCCCTCGGTTTTTCCCGCCAAGATATAACTCATAACCTTCTCGAACTGGACGTCGTCCACTTGGGGACCCTGTTCGGAAGCGGGGTCGAAGGGGTCGCCCACCTTGCGCTTCTTGGCGCGCGCTACGCTCTTTTCCACGAACTCGTCATAAGCTTTGGCTTCTACAAAAAGTCGCGAGCCCGCGCAGCAGCACTGGCCCTGATTGAAGAAGAGGGCAAAGTGGGCGCCTTCAATGGCCTGATCCATGTCCGCGTCCGCAAAGACGATGTTAGGGCTCTTGCCTCCCAGTTCGAGCGTCACTCGCTTCAGGTTGCTCCTGGCTGCTGCTTCCATAATGAGGTGTCCGACTTCTGTAGACCCGGTAAAAGCCACCTTGTCGACTCCGTTGTGCCAGGCGATCGCGGCGCCCGCGGTCGGACCGTATCCCGGTAGAATGTTGACCACGCCCGCTGGAAAGCCTGCTTCGATAATCAGTTCACCAACTCGTAGCGCAGTGAGTGGAGTCTGCTCTGCCGGTTTCAGCACCACCGTGTTGCCCGCTGCCAGCGCCGGCCCCAGTTTCCACGCCTGCATGAGGAGTGGAAAATTCCAGGGAATAATTTGGCCCACCACGCCCACCGGCTCATGCCGCGTGTAACAGAAGTAGTTGCCAGCGACGGGAATGGTTTTGCCTTGGATCTTGTCCGCCCAACCCGCGTAATAGCGGTAGCAGCCGATGACCAGTGGCAGGTCGGCCGTTCTGGCGACCTGATAGGGCTTGCCATTGTCGAGGGCTTCCAGGCGAGCCAGTGCGTCAGCGTTTTTCTCGATCAAATCGGCGAGCTTGTAAAGTAGTTTTCCTCGCTCGGCGGCCGCCATTTTGCGCCAGGGGCCTTTTTCAAAAGCCTCCCGCGCAGCGTGCACAGCCTTGTCCACATCCGCCGCATCGGCTTCCGCTACGCGGCAGATCTCCTCGCCGGTAGCCGGGTTGACAGTGGGAAATCTCTTGCCCGATGCGCTTTCCACCCATTGATTGTTGATCAGAAGTTTCGTTGCACCGACGGACACCCGCGGTTCCATTTGAGCAGTGCTCGTTGCCATAGGTTCCTCCTCAAGTCTTGAATTGAAAAAAGCCCGACAAAGTGAAAGTTCGATCTGCGCCCTAGGAGATGACTCCGTTTCGACTGTGACTATATGCCCTGCTGGAATTATACGTCCGAGTCCCCCGCTATACAATGCGACCTCAATCCGCCTTTTCTTTGCCCTGCCCTTCTGCGAAAATCGTCCTGTGACTCGCCAACGAACCTCAATAGGTGTGCGCCACCCATGAAGCGGACCCAAGCCAACTCCGTCCGCTTTCTTGTTGTTGCGAGCATTCTGTTCATGCCCTGCGCAGCACGGGTTCAGGCAGCCCCGCGGCTTGACCCGGGATTGTCCCAAACCTACGACGCCGCTCGAGCGGAATCGGCATTCCGGCAGGTCTATGAAGAAGGCCAGCAGGCCCTCCGCGAGAACCGGTTGGCGGATGCGGAGCAGGCATTCCGGCAAATCCTGGCGATGGACCCCAAAAATGCCGGAGCGTATGCGAATCTTGGCGTTATCGGCATGCGCCGCAAACAATGGGCGGCGGCGCTCCGCAACCTCGAGCGGAGCGAACGATTGGCGCCTGGAGTTCCGGGCGTGCGCCTGAACATTGGACTGACCTACTATGCGGAAGGTCAGTACAAGGCTGCCGGGACGACCTCGAGCGCCAGGTCAGCGGCGCTGAGATGCCGAACCCCGACTCAGAAGAGCATTAAACTGATGCCGTGATGTTTGAGAGTTAACGTCCCACCACGAAACCTTGCTATCCATTACTCTCCGCGAGCAATTTCTGGAGCGGTTCCCAATAGTGGGCTTTCCATCCCGAAGCCAGAGTTTCCGCTGCGCCTTTGGGAAAGCCCGTATGGTCAAATACAATCTTGGTCCCGGACCCTTGTTCCACAAGCTCGAACTTCGCAATCGAATAGACACCCGGGTCCCAGCCGCCCGTTCGCCAGGCCTGTACGATGCGCTCGTTGGGCACAAGTTCGACGTGTCGTCCCGTGATGTACCCGCCGAAGAGCGCGAACGCGCCTCCCACTTCCTGACTGATTTCCGTGGGCTTGCCTCCCAGGTGCATCGACTTCATGACTCCACTGATCTGTATAATCTTATCGAACTGTTCGGTGTCGGTGAGTGCTTCGTAGACGCGCTTACGGCTCGCTTTGAAAACAGGTTCTTGGTGAATGGATTCCGCCGTATGAGAAATCTCCTCCTCGGCTCCCGCCCAAGCCTGAACTGGGCCTAGGGCTAGTCCACCCAATGCGATCGCAACACCGGCGATCGCTTGCCGCCGCGTGGGCCCGTCGGCCGGCCCTTGCCCTTTCATTCTATCGATCATCATCGTCCTCCCGAATTCTTGTGGCTCTTACATTGGATGACAGCGTCTGAAGGCCTTTTAGAAAACCCGCGCTTGTCAAGTCAGGATTATCATAGACCACCCGGCGGACCACTCAAAGCCTACTTACCCACTGCCCGGCTGCTCGGGCTGTGGGAAAACGCCTGGAAGATTCTGAGTGTGGTGCAATGATCGCTAGCGCATGTTTTTCATGTACTTCATCCACGGATACCACTCACTCCAGTTGGATGGGAAGTCATTGCCGTCGACGCGCTTGAATTCAATTCGGTAGTAATGCAATGGAATGGAGCTGTTGTTGCGGATCGTATGCGGCGCCTGCGGGGCGACAGTGGTGCAAGTGGGTACAGTCATATTAAAAACGCTCGGCGCCGGCCCTCGCCCAACCCCGAAGCTATTGAGCGGTGATGCCGGGTCAAGCTTCGTGTCGACGATCTCTCGCTCGTCCACCGCAACGGTATTGAACGCCAGCACGGACGCATAGGGATTACCGTGCGGGGGAGTGGTTTCGCCGGGACGGACAGTGACTTCCAGAAGCCGAACGTGTCCGTCTTCATAGAGGAGCCGGTAGTTGTTAGGTGCGGCAAGCACGGAATCGTATGGGAGTGGATACGGCCATTCTTCTGACCATTTAGGCCCCAACGCGGTTCCGAGTTGCAGATTCGTTGCGGGTGTACCGGGTTTCAGCATCCACGGATACCAATCCTTCCAGCGGCTCCGAAAGCCTTCGCCGTCCAGTCGGCGGAACTCGATGCGATAGAAATGCACCGGTACCGTGCCATGATTGATCGGCTTATGCGGCGCCTCGGGCGGGGCAGTCGTGCAACGAGGAAACTCCAAACCGAGGGGCGCCGGTCCCTGGCCCCAGCCTTCGCCCGCGAAGGGGTTGGTGGGATCGAGGTGGGTATCCTCGAGCGGAATGCCGGCAACGCCCTGTCCGCTTCCGGTATCGCGCGCGAACACTGAGGGGTAAGGGTGCCCATGCATTCGAACGCCGAGTCCGGGTGGGTTCGCTACCTCGATGAACATGATGTCGCCGTTCTCAAACAGGACACGGTGAACGTCAGGATCGGCAATCTCGGCGTCGTACGATGCGGGATAGGGATACCCTCCCCATGGCGTTCGGGGATACTCTGAGCCGGATTGGCTCTGCACCGGCATGCAGCACCACAATCCACAAACCACCAGCACCGAACACCTGCGCAACAGAGTTTCAAACGTTTTCATCTGTCCTCTCGAATGCACTGATCGCATTTCGCCCCTTCCGAAAGTACCTCGGACCCAGACATCATAACCAAGCGTCTGGCGCAAAGGTACTCGCTTATCGAAGTGTAACCCCTCTCTCCCCCCGAAGTCCCCTTCGGAGCCCCGAATCCCGTTCCGGGGAGTTTGCATGTTTGCTGGTGGGAAGGGCGTCTTTCAGTCCATATCCGCCGATGTTGCCACTCAGCCCAGTTTCTGACTGCGCCGTGAGGCGTCTCCACCAGTACCCTGGTACTGTTGCGCCGACCTGCGGGTCAAGCGAGCATTCTTTTGACTTCCGCGCGGGGGAGTTGCCTTTGCGTGGATCTCGGGGACCTCTAGCGCTGGGCCGATCCTGGCGATTGCTCTTTTGTGGATTCTCTCTTCATGGGCAGGGGCACAGGTCAGGCCGCGTGATGCCTCAGTCGTAGGTCAGTTCAAGTTAAGAAGCCGACGCTCTCCACATGATCAGGCTTAAGAGGGCGCTTTAAGGGGGGAGATGCCGATATGCGAAGAGTGGGAAATCTCGTGCTGTTTTTGCTTGCCACCTTGTTCGTGCCCGCCGTCAACGTATACGCACAGAGTATCAGCGTCTCGCCCACTATGCCGTACGTTGGGCTTGGGGGCACGGTCCAGTTTTCTGCAACGGTAACCGGGTTGTCAAGAACGGGCGTCCGGTGGTCGGCAGGAGGTAAAGTTGGGGGGAGCGCCACCTCAGGAAGAATCAGCGCCACGGGGCTTTACACGGCGCCCGCCACCCTACCCGGGCAGAATCCAGTGCAGATTACCGCAACTTGCACCGCCGACACAAAGGTATCGGCAACCACCTACGTCAATATCGAGTCGCGGGGGCCCACCATTACTTCGGTTTCCCCCAACCCTCTCGTGGTCGGCACGATAACCGTAACCGTTTTGGGTAAGACCTTCGTAACGGGCGCTGAGGTGTATATCAGTTACGGAAGTAATTCTCTGATCCAAATGGTTACCACGGCGGTTACTTCCACCCGCGTCACGGCAACGGGTTATCTGGGGTCTGCCACCTCTGCGTCGTTTTGCGTGCGGAACCCCGGCTCGACTTACAGCAACTCCATCTCTGTCCCGGTGGAGGCTCTCTACTCCTTGAAGGTCACCAATGGAACGGGGAGCGGTACCTACGCCGCTGGCACCGTGGTGACGATTACGGCGAACCCGCCACCCACCGGAGAGGTGTTTCTGGATTGGACCGGAGCAACGGTCGCGAATTCCACCTCATCCTCCACCACCCTCACCATGCCGGCCGCCAACACCACTGTGACCGCGAATTACGGCCCCATCACCTACACCCTGACCGTGGTGGGCGGATCGGGCAGCGGCGCCTATGCGGCCGGAACGGTGGTGCCGATCGTGGCTGGGGCAGCGCCCAGCGGCGATGTCTTCACGGATTGGACCGGCGCAACGGTTGCGAATTCCACTTCATCCTCCACCACCCTCACCATGCCGGCCGCCAACACCATCGTGACCGCGAATTACGGCCCCATCACCTACACCTTGACCGTCGTGGGCGGATCGGGCAGCGGCGCCTATACGGCCGGGACGGTGGTGGCAATAGTGGCGGGCGCGGCGCCGAGCGGAGAAGTGTTCTCTGATTGGACCGGCGCGACCGTGGCGAACTCGAGCTCAGCATCGACTACCCTCACCATGCCGGCCGCCAACACCACGGTTACGGCGAACTACTCCACCTCCAGTACCACCTACACGTTGACCGTGCTGAGCGGTACCGGCAGTGGCAGCTATACCGCCGGGACGGTGGTCACCATCACGGCGGATTCGCCACCCAGCGGCGATTCGTTCACAGCTTGGACAGGCGCGACGGTTGCAAATCCCAGCTCGGCCACCACCACCCTCACCATGCCGGCCGCGAATACGACCGTGGCTGCGACATACAGCGGACCGTCCACAATTCCTTTCCCGGTCACCACCCATCCGCGGCTGTGGATCACGCAAAGCGATCTGCCGCGCTTGCAAGGCTGGGCGACCGCTTCCAATCCGACTTACGCAAACGGCATGCAGCCCATGCTTCAGACGGCTGTCTCGCTTTACGTGACGCAGTTTTTCCCGGGTGGCGTTCCCAATCCAAATTATCCTGATCCCGGCGACGTGCAGGGTTACACCGGCTACCTGACGGAGCAGTACGCTGCCATCCTGGCTTTCAACTCCTTGATCGATCCCAATCCCGCGAACCGCATCACCTATGCGCAATACGCGCGGAACCTTATCATGTACGCCTTGAATCAGGCGGCCCTCGGCCACCTCTCGGGAGCCCCCTTCCGTGATCCGGCGTTTGCCATCTACAACCGTGCCAACTTTTCCGGAGATCAGTGGCCTTTGATTGTTGACTGGATTTATGACGCCACCGACTCCCTGGGGAACCCGATCCTTACCGTCAGCGACAAGGCCACCATTCAGTTCGTTTTCATGATGTGGGCCAACGACTGCCTCAATGCCGAAACCACCGGCGGCGACCATCCTTCACCCATCGGCACCATGAACAGTCTCGCACTTCTGCCCAACAACCTGCCTTACCGCATGGCGTCGAACAACTACTTCCTGGGTCATGCCCGCATCCTGACCATGATGTCGCTGGTCCTCGACCCGGCCGATGACCCGCCCGTCGACCCCAGCCAGCCCGCGGATGTTTTGGGCAACTCGCTACGCAGCTACATCCAAGACGCCACGGGCGCCTGGCTCTACCAGGAATTCGCCATGATGGGCGATCCCTCGGTCGTCCCCGCCGCCTATGGTTTGCCTGCCAACACCCCAGGATTCGGATTGGCATCGGGCGGCATGCCTCCGGAGGGCATGCTCTACGGCCACTCCTTTGGTTTTGTCCTCGGCCAACTGCTGGCGCTGCAAACGGCGGGTTTCAACAACCCCGCCTACTCCGGACCGCAGATCGGCCTGATTGGTGCGCCGGTTTGGGATCGTTGGGTCACCGGAACTGTTTCTTCGCTTACGCCCGGCTCGGCAGTCCCCCCCTCTGAAACCTGGCTGGGGCCCGTCTATCAGTTTGACAGTTTCGGAGACTTGCTGCGCTTGTATGTCACTCCGGATTTCATGCAGCCGTATGCGCTGCTGGCGCTTCTGGAAGCCGAAAATGGGAGCACGGCGCACGCCAACACCGCCCGATGGTATGCCGTCAACGTCACGCAGGGCGGACCCAGCTACCTCAACCAACGCATGACCCAACCCTGGAGCACGGATGAGACAATCTTCTATTACCTGCTTCTCGATCCCTCTGCGGCTGCGGGAACCGATCCGCGGCCGAACTACCCCACAGTGTTCTACGACCCCGGCGCCGGCCGCATCGTGGCGCACAGCGATTGGACCGCCACCGGAACGATGTTCGACTATCGCGCCAGTTGGATTTCTATTAACCACCAGGACGGTGACGGCGGGCAGTTTGAGTTGTTCCGCAAAGGCGAGTGGCTGACCAAGGAAATGAGCAATTACGATAACAACTTAGTGGGTATGACGACTGTATATCACAACACGCTGGCGCTCCAGAACTGGTGTGTCGACGGTACTCCCGCCAATCTGCAATGGTACGAAAGCGGCGAGTGGGCCAATGGCAGCCAGTGGATGGAAGGCGTGGACGCCGGCGACCCCTCCACCCTCGTCAGCACAGGTCCCGGCTACGTTTACGCCACAAGCTACCTGGCCAATCTCTTCAACCGGCCCGATTTCTGGTCACCCAACGATGCCGCGACGGATGTCACCCAGGCCACGCGCTCCATCGTGTGGCTGAATAACGACTATGTTGTGATTTACGACCGCGCCACCACGCTGCATTCGGGCTTGTTCAAGCAGGTTCATTTCAGTTTAGTCAACCCGCCGGTCATCAGTGGCAACGTTGCCACCGAAACCCTGCCCGATAACCAACAGTTGTTCATAACGACACTCTTGCCTCTCGTCACCGCTACGAGTTCGTTTGATGGCGCCGCCAATCTGAACCCCATCGCTGAACTGGAACCCACTCAGTACATTTACCAGGTCGCGGATCCTGCACTTCCCAGCGATACGCGCTTCCTGCATGTGTTGCAAGGCGCTGATCCCGGTGCGCCGATGGCTCCGGCCACCTACCAGCAAAGTACCAGTGGCACGCCCTTCGACGGTGCAGTGTTCGGCAGCGCAGCGGTCTACTTCCCGGTGAGCGCCACCGAGCAGTTCACGGGAACCACGGTTTCTACCCCCGCCGGCGTTCACACCCTACTGCTAACCGGCCTGGCGCCCAGCACCAGCTACGGTGTCAGCATCCTGCCCAACGGTTCAGGCCAAGTGGTTACCATCGCCACCGGTGGCGCTGTCTCCACCACCGATACCGCCGGGGTACTGGAACTGTCCTTCTAATCTCCGGCAACACCGGCGGACTTGTCACAATGGTAGGGGCGGTTCGCGAACCGCCCCTACACCCCCCCAACTCCACCGGCCTCAGGGCCGCGCCAGCCGGCGGAAGTCCTACGACACGGACATCCGGACGGCCAAGAGGGCGGAAGAGAAACTGAACGACCTGCATAACAATCCGGCGAAGCGAGGGTGGGTGAAGGAGCCCGGCGATTGGCCGGGGCCGAGTTGGAGGTTTTATTTCCTGCAGGACGCTTCACTGCTGGCCATGGACAGAGTGCCGCAAGAAGGGGGCGGGGGCCTTACAGGCGCGATGGCCGGCTTCGCGGATGGACGCCGTGATGCTGTTTTTGGCCCTCGCCCTGTAAGGTAGGTATACACTGAGAAAAGAAACGACCCCTGCTGATATGAGTTATGCATGATGGACTTGGGTGAAGTACGAAGGACGGTCATAGTAGCCCTGTTTTCAGACGACCTGCTCACAGAAGTGTTAGTTCTCAAGGGCGGCAATGCTGTCAATCTGGTATACGGGTACGGGTGCCGGAGTTCGATCGACGTGGACTTGTCGATCGAGAATGACTTTACGAACCTCGCGGAGGTCAAGAAAAGGTTATTCACTTCATTGCGCGAACGATTCCGAAGGGTGGGATATGTTCTATTCGACGAGAAGTTGGTTTGCAAGCCATCATCTAGGATTGCTGACAAGAGTGAAGTGTGGGGCGGCTACGAAATCGGGTTCAAGATTATCGATGAGAAAAACTTCAATGCGCTGGAAGGCGATCTAGAGAGGATCCGCCGCAACGCCGCTGTCGTTTCGCCCTTTCAAAAGAGGGTTTTCAAGATTCAAATAAGCAAATTCGAATTCTGCGCTGCGAAGATTCCGCGGACGATTGGAGACTGTACAGTTTATGTCTACACTCCCGCTATGATCGCTCTAGAGAAATTGCGGGCCCTCTGCCAGCAAATGCCCGAATACAGGCATGTTCGGCTTAAGCGGCCCCGCGCCAGGGACTTCTATGACGTCTACTGCATTTTGACCGAGGGGACTGTTAATCTGAGAACGGCCTCCAATATTGAGCTTGCTCGAAGCATTTTTCGCGCCAAGGAGGTACCACTGAATCTCATACCCAAAATTGCGGACTATCGGGAATTCCATAGGCAGGATTGGTCCGGCGTCGAGGATTCCGTATCGGGAGAGCTTCGAGATTTTGATTTTTACTTTGATTATGTCGTGCAGGAGCTGAACCACCTAGAATCCCTTTGGGTAGAATAAGCGCCAGCTATCGTTGTAGTCGACGTCCGCCATTCCATTGACTAAGTAGAAGTCATACGGCAGACCGAACTCCCGAAGCTGCCCACACAGCTTTCGGCTATAGCCCGCCCTCTCCATATAGAATCCGATTGCCTGATGGTACGGATATACGTAGTCGAGTTTCTTTAGGAGGCCCTTGAGCTTTTCTGTCGACATGCGTGTTCGCGCAGTTCGGAAGGCTTCGAGCACTTCATAAACGCCTCCCGCGTATGCGGGTCTGACAACAATGTCGATTAACGTCCTTTCTAGGCAAGTGCATTCCAATGCCTCCCCCTCCGGTCCTTTCATTTGTTGCACGCCAAGACGACCAGTGCTCTTCCCGCTAAGCAGGATGAATCTCCAATCGCCGTACTCAAAGATGTAATTTGAGCGCCTCTGCTTTGCAGAGAAGGATCGGTTTAGAGCTTCCTGTGTTAACGAGGGCGGTCTAGGCTTGACACTTTGTTCGCGATTGATATAGACAGTCTTCGGAATCTTATCGGTCAGGCTGTGCAGAAAAACGGCGCTTCCGTGCGAAAGGTATGCTTCTCCCCTCGCAGATAAGCCCAACTGGTAAGGCGAGGGCTCACCCCAGGAGTACCGCAATAGGGCCGGATATTTTCTGGAATAAAGTCGGATTTCACGAAGCTTCGTTTTCTCCAGAAGGAACGCAATAAAGGCTCTTACGGTTGTTCCTTGGGCAAATTTCCAGCGATCTCGATTTGCATCCAGAATTGATGCGAGGTCGACTCGACTGTAGACACGGACAGAGGAATGTTCGAAATGCGCCGTGACGGCAGTCTTCGCAATGTTCAGTCTAGCAGGCATAGCAGTTCATCTATGGTATATATACCATAGATGAAACAAAAGGGCCATCCATTAAACTAATTCGAGGTGTGCACTAGGTATATATACCTAGTGCACACAGTGGAGCCAAGCGCAGAAGGAGCGTGCGGGGGGACGCATACCTAAACACCAATGTGTGCGCCACCCGCGATTGGCCGGGGCCGAGTTGGAGGTTTTATTTCCTGCGGGACGCTTCACTGCTGGCCATGGACAGAGTGCCGTGAGAAGGGGCGGGGGCCTCAGCCGCACGAGGGGCGCATACTTCCCGACAAAGATCGTCGCGACGTATTCGCCACCCGCGACGCCTTTGCTTCCTCTGTCACAGAGGGACTGCCCTGACAGCGTCAGATTTCTCCAGCCCAGAGCCTACTGCTCATTGGGGATGGGCGATGACCTCTTCAATGACGTAGGCATCGCCCGAGATAGTGAAATAGAAACGCCAGTTGCGGTTGACTCGCGCCTGCCACAGGCCCGCCGGCTCGTCATATTTCTTGG
>Ga0181518_10004388_pt1 | contig 12622 bp, 6 predicted proteins | sample PEATcosm2014_Bin_28_FD_119751 | JGI IMG/M metagenome (GOLD analysis project Ga0181518, IMG submission 119751) | Peatland microbial communities from MTU Mesocosm Facility, Houghton, MI, USA - PEATcosm2014_Bin01_60_metaG | ecosystem: Environmental > Terrestrial > Soil > Wetlands > Peat | place... | reverse complement strand
GTCGCGCATCTGGCGGTCGGCGTCACTTTTTCCACCATCGCCCGAAATCAGCGTCAAGCCATGCAGATGGGAATGTTTTTCTTTTTGCCGAACATTTTGTTGTCCGGCTACATGTTTCCGTTTCGAGGAATGCCGGGCTGGGCGCAGGACATCGGCGAAGTTCTGCCGCTGACGCATTTCCTGCGGGTCGTGCGCGGGATTCTGCTGAAAGGAAACGGTTTTGTCGAAATCGCGCCCGACCTTTGGCCGATTGCGCTGTTTCTGGTCGTGATGCTGGCCATCGGCATCAAACGTTATCGGCAGACGTTGGATTAAACGGTTTTTAATGGCATAATTCCCTATCATTCAAGTGGTTGCTGGCTAAACTTGCAAATTTGGCCCATTTCGGTTCTCCTTAATCTAAGTTGGAAAGTCGGGCTGGCTGATGCTTGGATGGGGAAAACGCCATCGGAAAACGAAAGGCCATTCCTGAAGACGGGCCGAATGGTGGCTGGATTGAACCAACAATTCTCTTTCGCCATGACCGGAACGGCAAACCCACGGTTGGTTCGGAAAGAAGTGCGACCGGTTTTCACCTGCATCCACATAAACCGCCGACCGCATTAACCATCCGGGCGGAAACCCTGTCAACGGAATATTACCAACAGGTAAAATCAATCAATCTGCCAATTCTCTTTGATAGTCGCTCCGCTCAGATTTTCCAATATTACGATGAGATCTGCTGCCCCCGACTTCCCGATTTCGATGCTTTCTGATTTCCATTGAATTTTCGTTCTTCCGTGGTATGATGAGTTACATTGCCACCCTGATTGCACATGAAACGAATTCTGATTTTTCAAATTCTCTTCCTGGCGGCCGCTTTTCACACTGCCCTCGCCATTAACCCCCCAACCGGGTTGGTGATCATATCGGGGGATAAAAGCGTCATTTTGCACTGGGACCCGAACACTGATCCCAACCTGGCGGGATATAACGTGTATCGTTCGCTTTCCAGTGGCGGCCCGTTCGGCAAAATGAATGGCAGCGTGTTGACGACGTTGGGCTACTGTGATCTCACCGTTAGCGATGGGACGACCTACTATTACCAGGTCACGGCGACGAACACCCTTTCCCAGAACAGCCTTCCTTCGGTCACGCTGTCCACAGTTCCCAACCCCTTTGCCAGCAACGATGCATTCCTGGATTACCTGCAGCAGGCCAATTTCGATTACTTCTGGTATGCGGCGAATCCGGCCAACGGTCTCGTCCCGGACCGGACCGCAGTCGGCTCGACCTGCAGCATCTCGGCGGTGGGGTTTGGGCTGACCGCCATCGGTATTGGGGTTGACCATGGCTGGATCACGCGGACCCAGGCCGTGGCGCGAGTCCTGACGACATTGAACACCTTCCTCAGTGGGCCTCAAGGCCCCGGCACCACCGGCGTAATTGGGTATAATGGATGGTTCTATCATTTCCTGGACATGAACACCGCCCAGCGCGCATCCGGCTCGGAGCTGTCTTCCATTGATACGACCTTGTTGCTGTCGGGAATCCTCTATGCCAAGCAGTATTTCAATGGCACCAACGCCAATGAAACCAGCATTCGGACGATGGCGTCTGCAATATTCAACGGGGTGAATTGGACGTGGATGGCGCAAGGGACCAACGCGGTGGCGATGGGCTGGATGCCCCCCGGTGGCCCAGGGACGGGCTTCTCGGGATACGGCAATTGGGTTGGCTACGACGAAGGGATGATTCTCTATTTGCTCGGCCTTGGCACCGCGACCAATCCCTTGCCCGCTTCAGCGTGGAATTATTGGACCAACGGATATACCTGGGTCACCTATTACGGTGAGTCCTTCGTCCCGTTTCCTCCCTTGTTTGGGCACGAGTACTCCCACTGCTGGATCGATTTCCGCCATATTGCGGACGCTTACATGAACAGCCAGAGCAGCACTTACTTCGAGAACTCACGGCGAGCGGCCCTGGCCCAGCAGTCGTACTGCATCGCCAACCCGCTGGGCTGGCCGGGATATAGCAGTACCGTTTGGGGATTGACCGCCTGTGATGATCCATCGGGCTACGAGGCGCACGGCGCCCCACCGGCCCTGAATGATGACGGCACGATCGCCCCCACCGCCCCGGGCGGTGCCATGGCCTTCGCCCCCGACATTGCGTTGCCGACTTTGGAATACTTCTACAGCCACTACCGGCCGCACATTTGGACGGCCTATGGCTTCCTTGACGCGTTTAACCTCAACAAGCAGTGGTATGACACGGATGAGCTGGGAATCGATCAAGGACCCATCGTCATCATGATCGAGAACTATCGGACCCAGCGCCCTTGGCAGCTTTTCATGCAAAATGCAGAGATCCAACGCGGTTTGCAGCGGGCGGGCTTTGTTTCGCTGCCCTTTGTGGCGCTCACAGTGCAGGCTCAAGTCGCTCAGAATACCCTCACCTTGACTTGGGCCGCCTCCGCTGGCACCACCTATCAGGTCGAATACTCGCCTGACCTTGTAACCTGGTTCGAGTCGCCGACCGGGGAAGTGATCGCCACAAATTCCACCGCAAGCTGGACCGATAGCGGCCCTCCCGGCACCACCGCCCTGCCCTTTAGTGATACTGAGAGATTCTACCGCGTCTTCCAATTCGGTTCCCCATAGGCAGTGGCAGTTGAATGAATTGAACCATGGATGAGTTTGGCTGACGCCACGGTCTGCACATTGCTGTGGATGCCTTGGGTTATGCAAGGGTGTAACTTGTGACCATGCCACCGGAACGCCGCATTTATGCGGCAGCCCCACACGCGATTTGCCGCCTGCCGGATGAATCCGGCGTTCCAAAGTCGGGGCAACCTCGTGTTTTGGTGGTGGTGCCCGAATGCGCCCCTCTGCAATTGGCCGTGAATCCGCGATTGAAGTGTCGCGTGTAAAATGAGAGTTTTCACCCTTTCCCACGGGCGCACCTGGACACTGCGACGGAACGCCGCATTCATGCGGCAGCGGGCTCGCTTGATTGAATGCCCTGCCGGATAAATCCGGCGTTCCTTCCGAAACAATGCAACTTTGTTTGTCGCAGTGTGCAGGTGCGCCCCTTTCCCATCATCGCTTCGGGGAAAAATGGACCGCCGAGACTCGATGAACTCATACCATTTCTCAATGACAACCGGAACAAACCTCGGTAGGGCGGGCAGTCCTCTGCCCGCCGCCCGTCCGCACAACGATTGCGGCGCGCACGGAGTGACACGCCCTACCAATGTACCGATTCCCACTGGGAATTGGTATCAGCACGGCCGGCCATCGAAGGGTCTATTATCGCGGATCACGCAAGCTCAAGACCCGCAATTGAAAATCCCCGGCCTGTACACGTGCACACCTATTGAGGGAGGCAGGACGGGCAAAACGAAGCCGCCGAAAAAATTGGGGCAGAAGGATATCCTTCTGCCCCACATTGGCCCCTCTCCAACACGCTCGCGGTCAAACCACGCTGAGTGCGTTGCGTGTGGCGGGGTGAAATTCAGATGCGCCGACGACGCAACAAGAGCGTCACCATGCCCAGACCCAAGAAAGCAAGCGTGGAAGGCTCGGGCACCGAGATGCTGATGTCGTCGAAGACCGCTTGTCCCAAAGTCCCAGGAGAACTTGTAGTACCTTGAAGCTGGTAATAACCACCGAGTACGTCGCCCACAAGGTTTCCAGTCCATGATTGGACCGGGCTTGTAACGGTGGGGCCGCCGTCAGTGACTGAGAACTGCATGTTACCTGTTGCCCCAGTTTGCCAATATGAGATTTGCAAGGTGGGGTCAGTGCCGGCCACATAGGTAATACCTGAATTCCAGTAGCCGGGTCCGCCGAAGAAGCCCAAAAAGCCGCTTGTGGGATCAGCTATGAATTGTAAATCGCCACCCCCGAAAGAGCCGTTAGCGTTAGGTATAATAAAGCCTGCTTCATTGTCAACCGTCGTGTCGCCGGTCACGTCCAAGGTCATGGAAGCCGTGAACGCGGTGTCACCCGCCCCCAGTACGTAGGCGCTGGAGCCGCCGTCATTTGAAAACTGCCAAAAATCGCGGTTGGCATATCCGGTCGCCCCGTACTCGCCCGATTCACCGAGAGTAATCGAACTGGGATAGTTGTTTAGATAAGTCCCCGTCGCGCTCGGGAAATCATTCCAAACGCGCGGAGTTATGATGGCTGAATTGATGGAACTGATTTGCGCATATGCTCCGCTGGCGGCCGCCAAACAAAAGCCGATGAGTGTCGCCTTGCATGTGTAACGCTGTAATGTTTTCATATTTGAATCCTTTAGTCGATTTTGAGTTGATTCTCAGTTGATTATTAGACTATGTCATTGAGTTGATTATTAGACTATGTCACTTGGTTACTTATAGCAAATGCCCGAAAGATGTCAAGTGAAAATTTTTCCATTTTTTCAAGATCACAGCGTTTTTCAAAATCACAGTGCACCTGCGCCGAAACGGGTCCTAATGGACTGATCCTCAATGGGATGGCTCGCTCACTGAGTCTTCGCTGGAACCGCCTTTTTGCTCCAGTGCACGGTCGCCGACTTCACGCTGGTTGAGTCGCCGCCGATCCGGACGATGAATTCCCCCGGTTCCCAGTCGTATTCCAGGTTGCCATTATAGAATTTCAAATCTTCCGGGGTGATGCGGAACGTCACCTCCCTGGTCTCGCCCGGCTGCAAGCGCACTTTTTGGAACCCCCGCAGGTCCTCCACGCTGCGCGTCACACTGGCCACCGGCTGGCTGAGATACAACTGCACCGTCTCCTCACCGGCACGCTCCCCCGTGTTGGTCAGGCCGACCGACGCCGTCAGCGTCTCCTCATCGGCCAGCGCGGTCTTGCTCAGCTTGACGTCGCCGTAGGAAAACGTCGTGTAGCTCAAGCCGTAGCCGAACGCATACAACGGGTCATTCGGCACGTCGAGGTAACGGGAAACATACTTGGCTCTCGGATCACCCCTGTAGGGACGCCCCGTGTTCTTGTGATTGTAATAGATGGGGATTTGCCCGACGTTGCGCGGAAAAGTCGCCGTCAGTTTCCCCGACGGATTGTAATCGCCGAACAGCACATCGGCCACGGCATTGCCCGCTTCGGTGCCGCCAAACCAGGTTTCGAGAATCGCGCCGCAATGCTCCGCTTCCCAGGTCAACGTCAACGGCCGGCCGTTCATCAGCACCAACACGAGCGGTTTCCCGGTTTCCACCAGCGCTTGCAACAGTTCCTTTTGACTTTCCGGAAGTCCGATGTCGCTGCGGCTCGCGGCCTCGCCGCTCATGCCGTATGATTCGCCGAGCACCGCCACCACCACGTCCGCGCGGGCCGACACGGCCACCGCTTCCGCCACCATCTCCCGCGGCGAACGCCTGTCCACCGGAATCTCCGCGCCGAACGCCTTCAGCGTTTCCCGCAGCGCCGGATCATCCACAAGGTTCGCGCCTTTCGCGTGCAGGATTGTCACTGCGGAACCGGCCACATTGCTGATCCCCGTCTGAACGCTGACCGCCTGTCGCCAGTCGCCGGCGGCGCGGCAGCAGCCCAGCAGATTCTGCTGGTCATCCGCCAGCGGACCCACCAACGCAATGACCCCGGATTTTCTCAAGGGCAGGATCTGCCGGTCGTTCTTCAGCAGGACGAACGATTGCTCCGCGATTTCCCGCGCGGCTTTCCGGTTTTCCGGCGTGAGGATTTCCCCGCGGGCCCGCTCCTCCGTGCAGCCGTGATACGGATTGGCAAACAACCCGAGCTTGTATTTCGCCTCAAGGATTCGCCGGCAGGCTTGATTGATCATTGACTCTGAGATTTCTCCATGCGCGGCCAGTTCCGGCAAATACTTGAGGAAGGCCTCGCCCACCATGTCCATGTCCACCCCGGCTTTCAGGGCCAATTCGGCATCCTTTCGCAAATCGCCCATGCCGTGATCGCTCATCTCATTGATGGCCATATAGTCCGTGACGATGAAGCCTTGGAAACCCCACTGCGTTCGTAGCAGGTCCGTGAGCAGCCAGCGATTGGCCGCTGCCGGCACCGCGTCAATTTCATTGAAGGAACACATGACGCTGCCGGCTCCGGCCTCCACCGCCGCCCGGTAGGGTGGCAGGTAATACTCGTACATCTGGAGGCGGCTCATATCCACCGTGTTGTAGTCGCGGCCCGCCTGCGCCGCGCCGTATAAGGCAAAATGCTTCACGCACGCCATCAGCGCGTTGCTCCGGCTGAGGTCGCCGCCCTGGTAGCCACGCACCATCGCCCGGGCGATCTGCGCGCCCAAATACGGGTCTTCCCCCGCTCCTTCCGCAATTCTTCCCCACCGCGCGTCCCGGGCGATATCCACCATTGGCGAGAACGTCCAGTTCAAGCCATCGGCGCTCGCTTCAGCCGCGGCAATGCGCGCGCTCCGCTCAATCGCATCCAGGTTCCAGGTGCAGGAGAGCCCAAGCGGGATTGGGAAAACCGTCTTGTGGCCGTGAATGACATCGGACCCAAACAGCAGCGGGATGCCCAAACGGCTCTTCTTTAGGGCCAGCGATTGCAGCTTCCGCACCGCCTCCGGCGTGTCGGTGTTGAGAATCCCACCCACCCGGCCTTTGCGAATCTTTGTTTCCGCGTCCCGACTAACCTGCGGTCCGGTCACATCGGAGCCCACCGACAGTAGGTTCAACTGCCCGATTTTTTCCTCCAGCGTCATCCGGCTCATCAAATCGCCAATGAAGGCGTTCATTTTGGGATCAGTGACCGGCGGTTGGGCATAAAGGCAGCCCGACAGCATCACCCCGATCAACCCCAGGATCAGTCTGGTTCTTTTCATTTCGCGTTTTTGTTCTGGGAGCAGCCGAACCTTTAGCACAGTTCACCAGCCTTTGTCACAATGATTCTGTATGGGGCCGATAGGCAGCGAAAACTCCATAACGGCGCAAACTGCACCCACTCCGCGAACACGCAGGTCAAGGCGTGCGATGGAAAGCCGGGGACAGCCCAATAAGAGGAAGGGAACAAACGCTCCCCAAGCAAGCTCGGTTGGGTCTCCGCATCGTGCGCTGGAGTTTCTGGCGGGCCCAGGCAGTTCTCCGCGTTTTGGGGTTGTTGACCCTGAAGACTTCATGAAACCAGCCGGCCACTCCAAAGTCATTGATCTCTCGCAGTCTGATACGCTCCTCTCTACGCCCAAAAGGCGGTTAAGGAAAACTGCCCGATCCAACAGCGTTTAGGTCCAGCCAGTACGCATCCCCAACCCCAGGATCGCCGACCAGATTGTGCTCGTTTATCGGGGTGGATTGGATCGGTTGCGTAATCCACCCGGCAGTCCATTTGTGCATCTCGGAGTGCCCATCGGCGAATGAAAAGCCGCTCGATCCGCCGTGGTAACTGGCGGGAACATCCTCCAAGTAACCGGGTTGATCCACGCGGGTGAAGAAAGTGCCATCGTTGATGCTATCCTCGCGCTCATCCAGAAAAACAAAGGTCGTGCTGGGGTACCGGATGCTTGAAATCGTCATGTAGGTAGGATACTTGCTGTTGCCTTGGGGGTCCGTAATCGCATTGGCGTCCGTACTATCTGAACGCGACGGCGCCCCAAGAAAATTATTCATCGAGACGCTGCGAACCCGGGGCATTATCTGACCATAAATCTTGGCGGTGGACAGGTCCGCCGGACACTTGAAGGCCGCGGGCTCCTTAATGTAGGAACCCAGGTAGGCACCGTAGGGATACGTGTCATGGTCAATCAGCTTGCCAGTATTGGTATTGTCCAGGCTGAAGGTGGGACTAAGGGTGAGCACGCCGGCCACCCAAGATGGATAACTCGCCGATGATCCTGAGATATTGGGCGCCACAATGCCATCAACATTGGGCGCCGGTTTGCCGGCATTGTCGTCTGCATACATGATCCAAGCCAGCGCCATTTGCTTTTGGTTGTTCATGCAATAGATGCCTTGGGCCCTTTTTTTGGCCTGGCTGAGCGCCGGCAAAAGCAGCGCCGCGAGAATGGCGATGATCGCGATCACGACCAACAACTCGATCAAGGTGAACCCGGGCCGGCGCTGGGAAACGGGAGTTTTTTCCGACGCGCGGTGTGAGTTGTTCATGCGATTAAGCTGGCGGCCGGCGGCCGGCGGCCCGGTCATCACCGTCGCGTGTTGGTTGCTCTCCCGACCACGTTCGGCTGGCGGGTTTTGTCCAACAACTGCTTCCATGTCGCTTTTCACAGATTTATCAGGGACCGACAGTGTCTTGCTATAAACCGATCTGTCCACGAGCGGCGATGCACCGCCCCGTGACGCGCTCGAAATACTGCTGGTCATGGAGACGTCATTTTGTAAAACCGCTGGTTGCTTGCGGCGCTGGAGTCGCTCGCGGATTTGACCGTGCCGTCACCGAGCACGGTGGTCAGGAGGATCCAGTTGCCGGTGGTCAAATTAGTCCGGTAAAAGACGCGGTAGTTTGATCCGGCCTGGGTTGGGAAAGAGACCGCGACGTTGCTGCCCACTATCGCCGCCGACAGGCTGATGCCGGTTGTGGGAACCAGCATGAAGAAGTTCGGATAGCAGTTGCCGGTGATGGTTGAGATGCGCAGGGTGTTGGTCCCCCCCAGTTTCACTACGACCGGTGCAACCAAGCCATCATCCGTCAAGGGCACCCAGCCCATCGTTGCGTTATTGACGGCACCCATTTGGCCGAGGCGCTGGGTCACCTGGTTGGTTGTTCCCGCGCCACTGACGACCTGATCCAGATACATCGAGTTGGTGCCCGCCCCGGCCGAACGTGCGTAAACATAAAAACTGCCCGTAGGATAAACGCCGGTGTAGTTGGCCCAGTCCGAGCCCCCGAACCAATACAAGTAATAATCAATTCCGCCGTAGGTGATGAAAATCTGCCGATGGTAATCAGACAGAGCTCCTAAGACATCTAAGACTTGCTGGGGAATCCCGTTTTGACGATACTGGTATTCGGAGCCATCCGTAGGCTCGCCAGAAACATAGGTGTGTTGGAAGTCAATGTCGCTGACTGATACAAACGACGCATACGCGTCGGGTTGCCAATCACTGGCACTGACAAACTGTCCGCCGTTATAGTCGAAATCCTCAGCCTCAAACATGTAATTGGTTTGGTTGAACGTATCGAACTGATTTGTCACGGTGATGCCATGACCGAGGGAATTGGTCACGGTAATGATTGCCGTGTGCACCGCGTTGAGCTGCAGTGTGGGATAAACCACGTTAGTGCCCGACGCGGAACTGGTGATCACCAGAGCCGAGGAGACGTCGAAGCCGTCCAGGATCACTTTGATGCCGTTCGCGGGAAAGGTTGCTCCTGCCGTAGTCACCGTGAAACTTAAGGCGTTGGCGGGCTCGAAGGGGTGTGTGCCGGTGGGATAAAGGTTGCTCAACAGTGGCAAATCGAGCTGGGCCGCGACGAGCATGTAGAAAGTCGGCAGCAGGTTGCCGCCGCTGGTCACTTGCAAGGTTTCCTTGCCGTTGAGGACGACGTTCGCGTTATTGCCGTTGGTGTCCTTCAAATAGACGAATTGAAAAGCGGTCCAGCCAAGGCCGCTGTTGATCGCAAAGGTGCCCACAACATTGGTGGACACGCCTGGGTTCACCAGGCTCATTTGCAGGCTCCCGGACAGACCTACATCGGTGGCAAGCCGGGCAATGATCCAATTGGTGCTGGCAGGCCAGTCGCGGGTGTAGTTCACCCATTCGGCGGCGGGGCTGGAGTAGGATGGGTTGCCGATGAACGGATTGATGCAGTAATCAATCCTGCCTGCAGCAGACAGGTTTGGCCGCGAGTAATCGCCCGACGGTTGTGTGCCGATGCCATCCGCGGCGCCACGATAGAATAAGGCGGTAGGTGGGGATGAACTATTCTCATCCACATTCTGCACGCCCACTTTTCCGAAGTAACAGTTGGTTTCGCAACAGGTATTGCACAGGACGGGATTATCAATATACATTCCACTGTTAAAATCAAAGTCTTCCGCCTCCCACAGATAGGTGTACGCCGTCACGCCATACCAAGTGGTCTCGAAGTGGGTATTGGCGCTGGCCGCGTTGCTTGTCACGGTGATAGAGGCGTTGTAGGCGGTGTTGGATTGCAGTCCGCTATACGTCGCTTTCCAGTTCGAGTTTGAGCCGCTGAAGGTCAGGCCCGAGGAAACATCATTGCCGTTCAAGACCAGGTGAATGGCATTGGTGTTGATGGTGGAGCCGTTGGGCGAACTCACGTTAAAAGTGAAATTGCTGCTCGGCGGCACAAAGATCATGTTTTGGGGGTAAATATTGCTGATGACCAGCGGGAGCGGGCCGCTCAACTGTTCCAAGTCCGCATCGTCGAATAATGCGGATCCTCCGTCGCCGGCAACCGCATAATAGCAATACCGGTAACGAACCAATGAGGTTCCCGCCGGGGCCACCAATGTGCTGACCGAGCCGGTGGTCGCATAAGTATTGAACCATGGGCTGATGACGTTCGTCTGCGTCAAATCGCAGACATTGGTCACTTGGTACTGAAGCCAAGTGTCCAAATTTGCGCTGGGAGTGAAGTTGGCCGATTTGTAAAGGGCCAGCATATTGCTGCTCGAATCGAGGAACTCGACTTGCAACCAAACATAGCCGTTCTGCACCGCTTGGTACGAGTTGAACCAGCCGCTGGCCTGATAGGTGCTTCCTGGAGCGCTGTTGAAAGTTTGGTATATGCCCGCCACGTTATTACTGGGGTCACCCGTGAGAGCAAACCACTCCTTCCAGATGAAATTCCCCGAATGGGGGTAGATCCCGTCCCCGCTGTCGTTCCCGTTGACCACCCAATAGTAGGTGGATTGGGCATTCGGCGGCGCAAAAATCGTCCAGCCAGCCGGAACAACGTGCCCGTTATTGGCCTCGAAGCTCGGATTCCCCAGAATGTTCACGGCTTGAGCCGGGTTGGCGGCCAGCACCAAGCCTGCGGCAAGGGCCAGGAGTGGGAAGATTAATGATGTGCATTTTGTTTTCTCATTCCGGTTCAGAGAGAACACAAAACTGCCAGCTAACGACTTCATAATGTATTTCATAGGCGAAGACAGGAGACGCTGTTACAGCTTTCCATGCGGGGCCGGAGTTGTCAACATATCTTTAGACATATCTTTTGATAGTCGAAGCAAAGGCAGGGCTGCGCCGTGCCGCCGGGCACTGTGGCCGCGCAGCCGCGCGGCCCTGCCAAAACAAGAAATGTGCCGATTATTATTGAGATCAATCGCCCAAAAGCGTCGAGGGAATGCAGAGTCAAAGACAAAAAGCCGCGGAAAAGGTCCGCGGCTTTGTAGGAAAATTATATCTTTGGTTATTCGGCCTTGGCCGGCTTTTCCGCCTACCCGGTCTTTTTCTCCTTCTTTTCGCTCTTCGGAGCCTTGGGCGCCTTTTCAGCTTTTTCAGCCTTTACGTGCTTCCCGCCTTTGGGCCTGGCTTCGGCGGTTTCAGGTTTTCCGGCCTTTTCGCCTTCGGCATCCCGCCGGGCGTGACCGTGTTTTTCACGTCTGGGTTCCCTGCCCTCTTCTTTTTTCGGTTCAGCAGGCCCCGGCACAACCACAGGCGTGAGGCTTTCAACGCGGACTTTGAGGTTGCCTTTGACCTCGGCGTGCAGATGCAATTCCACTTCGTGGTCGCCCAGCGCGCGAATCGGGTGTTCGAGGTGAATCTTCCGCTTGTCGAGCGAGATGTCGAACTGGTGTTTCAGTTCGTCGGCAATCACGCCGGCGGTCACCGAGCCGAACATCCTGCCGTCCTCGCCCGCCTTGACCTTGATGATGCAGATGAGCTTGGCGACGCCCCTGGCGAGTTCGGTCATGGTGTTGAACTCGTGCGCTTCACGTTCGGCGCGGCACTGGCGCAAGACCTCGATCTGGCGTTTGTTGGCCAGGGTCATCGGGATGGCCAGGCGTTGCGGGAAAAGATAGTTGCGCGCGTAACCGGCGGCGACTCCCCTGGTCGGATTCGGCGCCGAGGCCGACGATGGCGGGTGGAACGAACGCATTCGTGGTTGAACCGTTTCCGCAAGTTGCTGGTGCGGGACGAAAAGAAGGCGGAGAATTATCTGGGCCGGTTGCACTGTGCTTCAGCCTTGATTTGCTGGCGAATGTGTTGAATATCGAAAAATCATTATTTAGGATAAGCTTTAAATGTGGCGATTTAGTTGTTTGGTTTTAACAATCGGACTGGTGCTGGCCGGCAAGATATTGATCGGCGCGGAATCAGCCGAGGTCAATTTGGATTATGTGGCGCAACGCGCCCTCGAACGCGCGCGCCATCCTTTCCACTCGCCGCGCGCCGATTTGCCGAAGGTGCTGCGGCAGGAAAATCTCAACTACGACAAGTACCGCGAGATTGAATTCCGGCACGAGCGGGCGTTGTGGGCGTCGGATGGCCTGCCGTTTCACGTGGAGTTTTTTCATCCGGGCTACATCTACCATGAACCGGTTCACGTCTATGAATTTACGGCCACCCACGTGCAGCCCATCCGGTTCGTGCAGGACTTTTTCAATTACCGCGCGTTGCACATTCAAAACGAGATCCCTTCGGACACGGGTTACGCCGGGTTCCGCCTGTTGAATCAATTGAACGAATCGAACAAGTGGGATGAAATCGGCGCGT
>Ga0181518_10004385_pt1 | contig 12627 bp, 9 predicted proteins | sample PEATcosm2014_Bin_28_FD_119751 | JGI IMG/M metagenome (GOLD analysis project Ga0181518, IMG submission 119751) | Peatland microbial communities from MTU Mesocosm Facility, Houghton, MI, USA - PEATcosm2014_Bin01_60_metaG | ecosystem: Environmental > Terrestrial > Soil > Wetlands > Peat | place... | reverse complement strand
TTCCGCCGCAGACGGCGCTGGCCGCGGGCTTTGGCCGTTACGACGAGGAAGAAGAGCCGCTTGACTCGGTGGATCTGCAGTTGCCTACCGAGACGGAGAATTTCTAAAGACCGTGACTCGTGTTTCGTGGCTCGTGATTCGTAAGAGCTGACACCGATCACGAACCACGATTCACGAACCACGATTCACGAACCACGATTCACGAACCACGAAGAGAGATTTCATCATGCGCCATCGCAATGCAGGATTCAAGCTCGGACGTAATACCAGTCATCGCAATGCACTTTTGCGCAATCTGACTACGTCTGTCATCGAAGAAGATCGCGTGGAGACCACCGTGGCGAAGGCCAAGGCGGTTCGTCCGCACATCGAAAAAATGATCACCCTGGGCAAGAAGGGCGATCTGCACTCGCGCCGCCAGGCGCACGCCTTCCTCCGTACCGACGATGCCGTCAAACGGCTCTTTGACGTCGTGGCTCCGCGCTACGGCGACCGCAACGGCGGTTATCTGCGGATCGTTCGCACCGGTTTCCAGCAGGGCGACGGCGCCGATAAGGCGTTCATCGAATTGCTGGGCGCGGAAAAGCAGCTGGAAGTGAAGCGCCAGAAGCGCGCCGACCTGAAGGCCAAGAAGAGGGCCGAGCTGGAAAAGCAGCTCGAAGAGCAGAAGAAGGAAGCAGAAGAGGAACCCAAGGGCGGCGAAGAGGCCGCGTAAGCAGCGGCAGTCCGGTCAACTTTACCGATCCACACGAAATATCACGCGGGCAAGTCCCTATTGGGGATGTGCCCGCGTTTGTTTTTCAGGAAACGTGGAAGATACTCATATACCAGCGCTCGCCGCTAGCAGGCTGGTTGTGCATGCCGGATGGACCGCAGGTACAGCCATGCCATTCCGATCATGGCGGCGGCGCCGCAGCAGTCCAGCAGTACGTCATATGGAGAGCCGGTACGATTGGGCAGGAAGGTCTGGTGCCACTCATCCCAGCTGGCTACCAGTGCCGTGCCGAGCAGCGCCAGTGCTGCCTGGGAGAGGAATCGCGCGTCGGGCAAGGTCATGCGCCAGGCGCGCAGCCATAGCAATCCCAGCGCTCCGTAGCCCAGGAAGTGGCCCGACTTGCGCAGCAGATGATGGAGCAGATCCCATGTTGGGTCGCTCAACTGGCCAAAGAACAGTTGCACAAGCCAGCGGAGGGGATGCGAGGTACGGTCGCTGCCGAAGGCCGGGGTCGACTCGGCGGTGATGACGGCGATGCCTACGGCCACCGGCCACCACGCGCTGATCCAGAACCAGGGTCCCCGCGGATAGGTCTTCGTCCGCGGGGTGGAGATCCAAAACCCGCGCCGCTTACTCGACATGGTAATTGGGTGCTTCACGCGTGATAATCACGTCGTGCACGTGACTCTCGCGCAACCCGGCGCCGGAGATGCGCACAAACTTCGCCTTCTCCTGCAGCTCCGCGACGCTGCCGCACCCCAGGTAGCCCATGCCGGAACGCAGTCCGCCGACAAGCTGGAAGACCATGGATTCAAGCGGTCCACGATAGGGAACGCGTCCCTCAATGCCTTCGGGAACGAACTTGGCCAGGCGGTTTTCATTGGCCCGCTCGCGCTGCACCACGCCTTCGGTGGACTGTTCGGGGGCCAGATCGGATGAGCTCTGGAAGTAGCGCTCGCCCGAGCCCTGGCTCATGGCGGTCAGCGATCCCATGCCGCGATAAGTCTTGAAACTACGCCCCTGATAAAGAATGGTTTCGCCGGGGCTCTCGTCCACGCCGGCGAAGAGCGAGCCGATCATCACCGAGCTGGCGCCCGCGGCGATGGCCTTGGTGATTTCGCCCGAGTATTTGATGCCGCCGTCGGCAATCACGGGAATGCCGTGCTCGCGCGCGGCGCGGTACGCCTCGGCAATGGCGGTAATCTGCGGCATGCCTGCGCCGGTGACCATGCGCGTTGTACAGATCGATCCCGGACCGATGCCGACTTTGATGGCGTCGGCGCCCGCGTCGATGAGCGCCATGGCGCCCTCGTAGGTAGCCACGTTGCCGGCCAGCAGGGCTACATCGCCGAAACGATTCTTCACTTCGCGCACTGCATCGAGCACACGCGAGGAGTGCCCATGCGCCGAATCGATGGCCAGGGCATCGATTCGGTTGCGCACCAGCTCCGCCGCGCGCTCCATGAAGTCGCCCGTTGCCCCGATGGCTCCGCCCACACGCAGCCGGCCCTGATCGTCCTTGCTCGCATTGGGGTATTTCAACTTCTTCTGGATGTCCTTGACCGTGATGAGGCCCTTCAATTCGTACTGGTCGTTCACTACCAGCAGTTTTTCCACGCGATGCTTATGCAGGATGCGCTCGGCCTCTTCGAGCGTGGTGCCTACGGGCACGGTGATCAGGTCTTCCCTGGTCATCACGTCGCCCACGGGAATTTCGGTGCGCGTCTCAAAGCGCAGATCGCGATTGGTGAGGATGCCCACCAGCCGCTTGCCCTGCGTGACGGGCACGCCGGAGATGCGGTAGCGGCGCATAATCTCAAGCGCGTCGCCGATGGTTTTCTCCGGGCCGATGGTGACGGGATCGACGATCATGCCGCTTTCGGAGCGCTTCACCTTGTCGATTTCACCCGCCTGGTCGGCAATGGAGAGATTGCGGTGCACGATGCCAATGCCGCCCTGCTGCGCCATGGCGATGGCCATGCGCGATTCCGTGACCGTATCCATGGCCGAGGAAATCAGCGGGGTGTTGAGCGTAATCCTGCTTGTCAATTGGGTTTGCGTGCTCACATGCGCGGGCACCACCTCACTGTAGGCGGGCACCAGTAGGACATCGTCGAAAGTAAGAGCTTCAGGAAGATTATCTGTCAGCATAATGTTTGAATGCTCCTGGCGAACCAAGGACTCAGGTTCTCCACCCCACGGACGAGGACCTGTCCGCGGGGACCCCGGTTTCCCGGCTGGCAGGAGCTTCACACTATTGTAGCGGAGGCAGCAACGGTGGCCTGTTTGACGCTCTGCCTACTTCTTCAGCGGCTTCCTCGCGAAGTAGTACAGCGAATACGCAAGCAGCGCGAACGCGACCACCGACACCCACGGGTTGTAGAGGAACGTGTGGGGCCAGCCGATGGGGTTGGACCAGCTGAACTTCATTTGCAGCCAGGCGTTGATGACGCCGAGGAGGCCCATGATGCCGCCGGCGGCGATCAGTCCTGAGGCAAAGAGCGATCCGGAGGACGTATCGCCTTCTTCGGTACCGCCGGCCTTTTGGGCGGCGGAGTCGACGAGGAAGCGGACAATGCCGCCGGCGAAGATAGCCGCGGTGGTTCCGATGGAAAGATAGGCGCCGACGGCGAAAGTGAGCGAACGGACGCCGAGCAACTCGACCCCGATCACGAGGAAGACGCCGACCAGGACGAGCCCCCATGGGAGTTTGCGGGAAAGGATGCCGTTGATGACGGTCGCCATGAGGCGGGCCTGCGGCGCGGCGGCCTTTTCGCTGCCGATGCCGGGGATCCACTGGACCTCGACGCGATGGGTAGCGGGCGAATAGAGGTACTTGCCGTCGGCCAGCTCGGACGAGCCGAGGGCGTTGAGAACGATGTACTCACTCCTGTTGTGCTCGGTGGTGGCGCCGTTCGGGGCCTTGACGGGGAAGCGGTCCATCAGGCCGTGTGGGTTCTCGATGACTGTGACGCCTTCATGGGGCACGGTAATGTCCCAGGTGTGCGGCGACTCGCGAAACTCCTGCATGCCGGTGTTCATGATGTTCAGGGTTCCACCGATGGCGACGGTGGAGACGGCGATGCCAATGAGGAAAGCGTAGCGCTGCTTGATAGGCGTGGCGCCGATAAGAAAACCAGTCTTCAAATCCTGCGAGGTGTCGCCCGCCTCGGCCGATGCGATGCAGACCACCCCGCCGATGGTGATGGCGAGCGCTCCGAAGGCGGGGGCTGTCCAGCCGCTGACCAGGAAGATAGCCGAAGTGGCCATAAGTGTGGCAATTGTCATGCCGGAGATCGGGTTGGCGGAACTTCCGATGAGGCCGACGATACGGGAGCTGACGGTAACAAAGAGGAATCCGAAGATGACGACAAGGACGGCGGCGCCAAGGTTGGCGAGCGGGCCGACCTGCGCGCCGGGCACGGGCTTGAGCCAGAGGAAGATGAACATCAGCACGATGAGGGCGATAGAGCCGAGGACGGCCGTGCCCATGGAGAGATCGTGCTCGGTGCGGAGGGGCTGGGCTACGACCGTTGCACGGTGGCGCATCTGCGCGAAACCCGAGCGCAGCGCACCGATGATTGTGGGGAGAGTCTTGCAGAGCGTGATGAGCCCGGCGGCAGCCACAGCCCCCGCGCCCATGGGCTTGATATAGGTTGACCACAAATCGCTGGGTGTCATCTGCGCGATCGGCACAGTGCCGGGGTAGATAGGATTTGGGAGATTCTTGCCGAAGAAGTAAAGCAGGGGCATGATGACGAGCCAGGAGACTACGCCGCCGGCGAACATGATGCCGGCGGTGCGGGCGCCGATGATGTAGCCCACCCCCAGATACTCGGCTGTAGCATCAGCCTTGATGGATGCGCCTTTGAGGACATGCTGCTGACCAAAGTCAGGCTGGTACTCGGGTGTGCCGGGCCAGGCGCCGAAAAGGCCGCTGTTTTGAAAGGCTGCGTAGAGGGCGCCGAGGCCGAGGCCGAAGAAGACACGGGTTGCGGTCGATCCCCCGGTGGCGCCGGCTTTGATCACTTCAGCGCAGGCTGTGCCTTCAGGGTACTTGAGGATGCCATGCTCCTCCACGATGAGCGGACGGCGCAGAGGAACCATGAAGAGCACGCCGAGATAGCCGCCGATAAGCGCGAGCATGAAGATGCGGAAATATTCCAGGTCGAAGCCGAGGAAGATGAGCGCCGGGAGGGTGAAGATGACGCCGGCGGCGATGGACTGACCAGCGTTTCCGCAGGTCTGGACGATGATGGTTTCAAGGACCGACGGTTTGCCCTTGTAACGAAGGGTGCTGATGGTGATGACCGCGATGGGGATGGAGGCCGCCACGGTAAGTCCCGCGCGAAGGCCCACGTAGACGGTGACGGCGCCGAAGATGAGGCCGAAGAGCGAACCTAGCAGGACGGCGCGGAGCGTAAATTCCGGCGGATTCTGGTCGGCGGGAACGAAGGGGTGAAACTCGGGCACAATAGCCTCCGGACGATGGCAACCAAAGTTCTTGAGAAATCCCTGAAAAGGGAGTGTATCAATACAGGGAGCGGGGGAGCGAGGGAGCGAAAAAGCAGTGGAGCGATTGAGCCAGGCCTTTTTGTGTCTGTCAAAGAGGGCCTGGCGATGAATGGAACGCGGTTTATGGACCTTGGCCGGCGCGGCAACAGCTTTCCACTTGGCGAAGATGGGCCCGTGCGGATAGGGTATTGAGCGTCGTTGCAGTCGGTACCGACGGAGAGCCAAATGATCAAACTGCCTTCGGCCTTGGCGCGGTTCCAGAATTCTCGCGCTCTGCGTAGTCCGGTGAAAGCTGGCGTTTTCTTCCACCCCACAAACGAAGACCTGTCTGTGGGGACCCCGGATCGGGAAACACGACTTGGCATCCAGGCTCCCTGGTTCAGCAAATCTGGAGCCGCTGCAGCGCCGCCAAAACGTCTGCTTTCGCTTGATGTGCTGCGCGGGCTCACCATCGCCTTCATGATCATGGTGAACAACTCCGGCGCCGGCGCATGGGCACAGATGCACCACGCCGCATGGAACGGATTGACGGCCACCGACCTGGTCTTTCCCACGTTTCTTTTCGTGGTGGGCGTGTCGATCGTCTTTTCGACCGAGGCGCGGCTGCGCCGTGGCGACACACGGACCAAATTGGCGTGGCACGCCCTCCGCCGCGCGGTCATTTTGTTTGCGCTGGGAGTGTTCGCCAACGGCTTTCCTCACTTCCATCTCCAGCACCTGCGCATTTATGGCGTCTTGCAGCGCATCGCTGTTTGCTACCTGATCGTGGCGCTCCTTTATCTGTGGGACCGGCGCGTATGGACGAAGGTTCTGCTGCTGGTCTGCCTGCTGGTTGGGTACTGGGCGCTGGTGCGCTGGGTTCCGGTGCCGGGAGCGGGCGTGCCCGGCCGGGACATCCCTTTCCTCGATAAGGACCAGAACATTGTGGCCTGGCTCGACCGTCAGCTTATGCCCGGCCATCTCTACGAGGAGTCCACCGATGAGAATCCGCGTAATCCCCACAACACGCGCGATCCTGAGGGCTTGCTAAGCGACATTCCTGCCATCGGAACCGCGCTGCTGGGACTGCTCGCGGGCCTGTGGCTAAAAATGTGGCTGCCCACGAAGTTCAAAACGCTGGGGCTGATTGGGGGCGCGGCGGCGCTTCTTGCCATGGGATATGTCTGGTCCATCTGGTTTCCGCTCAACAAGAAAATGTGGACCAGTTCCTATGTGCTGGTGGCGGCGGGATTCTCACTGCTGGCGCTCGCGCTGCTCTATTGGGCGATGGAGCAGCGCGGATTTGGCCAGAAAGGCTGGAACAAGGCGTTGGCGTGGCCGTGGCTGGTCTTCGGCTCGAATGCCATTGTGGCCTACGTAATCAGCGAGGAGATTTACGTGCTCCTCGTGCAGATTCACTTTGGCGATGCCGGGAAACCGTCGAACCCGCTTCGCTATGTGTTCCAGCATGTTTTCATGCTCATCCCTGATCCGGGATGGAGATCGTTTGTTTATGTGGTGGTCTACACGGCGGTATGCTTCCTGCCGGTGTGGCTGCTCTATCGCAAGAAGATTTTTGTGAAGGTGTGAGACGCGATGAGTGGGCAAAGAACGGATTACGAAAAGCCCTTCGCAGGCGAACGGAGGAGATGCAGATGAGATTCTGTCAGATGGCGTGGGTGGTGGCGTTGAGCGCGGGCGCGGCCGTGGCACAGGCGCAGAGCTGCGACGTGAAAGGTTGGAAGCCGATCGCCGGCGTGAGCGCGACCGCGAGCCGCAGCGGCGTTGAGATCGTTTGGCCGGGCGAACATGGCCAGCAGAACCGTGCGCGGTTTGCGCTGCGTGACGGGCAGCCGTTCGTTGAGGAGCTGGCTGCCCAAAAAGCCGGCGGCGCGTGGATTGTGCTGGGCAAAAATCTTGAACCGGACTTTCAGGTGACTTCCGGCCGCCGCCGCATCTCGACGACTGAGCTCGACATTCTGAAGCACCTCAATAACGACACGTCCGAGGCCGAAGAAGAGTACAAATGGAATGTTTTCTGGGATGCGCCGCTGGAGATTCCGGGCCACGACTCGCATCTTGTGGGTCCGGGCCGCACCGCCGATGAGGTGAAGCGCGCCACAGTGAGTTACAACGCAAGTGCGTGCCGCGTGGAAAGCGACGGCGACCGCGTGAGCGTGATCTACAACGGCCTCACACTTGGCATTTTTTCGGGCGATCTGGAATTCACTGCGTACAAGGGCTCGAACCTGCTGCGCCAGGAGGCGGTGGCCAAAACCGATGCCAAAGATGTGGCCTACATTTACAAAGCCGGCCTGAAGGGCTTCGCGATCGGCGAAAACACCAAGATCGAATGGCGCGACGATGCGCAGCTGTGGCAGCAGTATGCGTTCGGCGGCGACGTGAATGAGCAGCCGGTGGATCTTGAGGCGCGCAACCGGCTGGAGATTCTTGATGCGGGAGCGGGCTCGCTCGCCATTTTTCCGCCACCGCACAAATTCTTCTTCGCGCGAGAGAACGAGGTCAACCTGGGCTATGTGTACTACCGCAAAGACAACGACAGCTCGTTTTCGCTGGGCGTGATGCAGCCGGAGCACGGCACGGGCTACGCGCCATGGGGAGTGAGCGAAGAAGTGTGGAACCGCCGCGTACACGTGGCGCGGTCGCAGATCTACAATTACGCGCTCTACAACGCGCCTCCGGGCACGTTGCAGCACATGCCGGTTTACTACTACCTGAGCGCGGAGGGCGCGCGACCGACGCAACAGCAAGTGATGGCCTACACGCATGACGACGCCTACAAGCCCGTGCCGGGCTTCAAAACCGTTACCGGCCATTTCCATCTCGACTTCAACGAGATGATTCGCGACCGCGGGACTTCCGATTTCATGCCCACATGGGTTCCGGTCTTTCGCGGTCTCGGCATCAACATCGTCTATCTCGGCGATTTTCACGACGACTCCGACCTTGCCGATCCCGGCCCCAAGCGCTTCGCCGAGCAAAAGCTCTACTTTGAAGGCGCGCGCAAGATGAGCGACAAGGATTTCCTGGTAATTCCAGCCGAAGAGGTCAACGTCTATCTCGGCGGCCACTGGTACCTGATGCTGCCCAAGCCCGTGTACTTTTCGCACGCCGCGCCGCGGCCGGGGAATCAAGCGTTTGAAGAGAACGACTCTACTTACGGGCACGTCTACCATCTCGGCTCAGTCGAAGACGTGGAGAATTTCATCAACCGCGAGCAAGGCATCCTCTGGGTGGCGCATCCGCGCACCAAGAGCTCGGCCATGTATCCCGACGTCTACAAGGATCAGGACTTCTTTTTGAGCGACCGCTTCATCGGCGGATCGTGGGAGTCGCTGCCGGTCGATCAATCGCAGGAACGGCTGTGCGAAGTGCGGTGTTTCGGCGTGAACGACGACATGAGCAACTGGGCGCCCAAACCCAAGTTCATGCTGGCCGAGGGCGACACCTACATGAAGGTGCCGAGCGACGAGACCTATCCGACGCTCGCGATCAATTACCTGAAGCTCGACAAGGTCCCGGCTTACAACGAGAGCTGGGCGCCGGTCGTCGAGGGCATTCGCAGGGGCAATTTCTTCGGCACCACGGGAGAGATTCTCTTCCACAAGTGGGGCATTGAAGGCGCGGGCGCGAAGAGCGTCTACACGGCCAGCATCGAATACACCTTCCCGCTTGAGTTCGCCGAGCTGGTGTGGAGCGACGGCGCGAAGGTTGACCGCAAAATCATCCGGCTCACCGACACGGAGCCATTTGGCACAAAAACCTTCCGCATTCCCTTTGACGCCACAGGCAAGAAGTGGGTGCGCTTCGACGTGTGGGACGCGGCGGGCGACGGCGCGTGGCTGCAACCGGTGGCGCCAAAATGACGCGCGATGCACAGGCCGCGGGCGCGCGAATTGCCGTAGACTGGTTCACAGATTTCACAGAACTTTACCGGAGCTGGCCATGTCCAAGGCTGTTTCATACGCCCAATGGTCTCTGGAGCCGTATTGCATAGGTCTCAAGCTGCGCTCACTGCGCAACAGCAAACGGCTCACCCTCTCCCGGCTGGCAGCCGAAACCGGGCTTTCCACGGCGCTGCTCTCCAAGCTCGAAACCGATCGCATGATTCCCACATTGCCCACGCTGGCCACCATCGCCCGCGTCTACGGCGTGGGCATGGATTACTTCTTCAACGAGCCCTCGCGCCACAAGCTCTCCATCACGCGCAAAGCGCACTTGCAGGGCAACGGGCGCGGCATGGAGCAGTTGAAGGTAACACCGTTGAATGCCGATGGCGAGGGATTCCGGCTGGTGGCGCAGGTGATCGAGTTCCCGCCCGGCGGCTCGACTGTGGCCATGAACGCATTTGAGGAAACCGGCGCCGTGATTTATGTGCTCGAGGGACGCCTGCGCCTGGACGCGGGCGCCATGCACGAGGTGCTCGAGGCCGGCGATTGCGCGTGCATGGAGAGCGAGTTGCCGCTGGCCTGGAGCGCTGCCGATAAGCATCGCTGCCGGGTTCTGGCAGTGCTTCCCAGCGCCGTCACTTGAGGAAACGCAAAGCAAGCCCTGGCCGTCCACTCTGCGAGCAACCGGTCCCCGACATTGCCTTGCCGGATGCGCACACCGCTGCGGAAGGTGCTTTGCTACCCACGGTGCCGATCTGTACTATGGTTTACGGCAAAACCAGGGTTGATTTGTATTCATGAGAGTCGTTCAAGGTCGCCGCTCCCTGTTGGTCGCGTCGACTCGGCGATAGCGGCTTCGACATCGATCTACCCTGGTTTTGCTATGGAACTTCAAGGACAAACGACGATGCGACCCAATGCTAAATTGATGCAAGCCTCGCTCACCGGAGCCCTGGGCGGCCTGCTGTATGGATTCGACACTGTTGTCATCTCCGGAATCATTGATTCGGTGGCCAAGCTCTATAGCCTTAGCCCGATCGGCATAGGCCTCACAGTCGCTGCCTCGCCGGTGGGTAACATTCTGGGTTGCTTTTGTGCTGGCGTGATCGGCCAGAGGGTCGGCACGCGTGCCGCGCTACGCATTGCCGCCGCGATCTATCTTTGCGCCTGCCTGGCAGCGGCCTTCTCCATCGGCTGGCCCATGCTGCTCGCTGCACGCTTTGTAGGCGGAATGGCCATTGGCGCATGCAGCGTGCTGGGACCGGTCTACATTACAGAACTTTCTCCGGCGCAGTGGCGCGGGCGTCTCGTGGGCCTGTTCCAGATCAACGTGGTCTCGGGCATTTTGATCGGCCTCATCTCCAACTACCTTGTCCGCCTCGCCAACCTGGGCGCGTTGGAGTGGCATGTGATGCTGGGCGTGGCCGCAGTGCCAACGCTCATCTTCCTGGTGATGCTGCTCAGTATTCCTTTGTCGCCACGCTGGTCTGCTTCGCGCAACCAGATTGACGAAGCCGTCAGAGTGCTATCGCTGGTGGGCGCACCCGATCCCAAGGCCGAACTGGCCGAGATTCAGGCGGCATTGCAGTCGGAACACGCCAAAGCGGACGAACCCGTCTTCCAGTGGAAGTACCGCTATCCGCTGTTTCTGGCCATCGCCATTGGCGCATTCAATCAACTGACGGGCATCAACGCGATCTTCAGCTACGTGCACAGCATCTTTACCGCGGCGGGCTTCAGCCAGCTTTCCAGCGACTCGCAAGGCATCGCGATCGGCGCCACGAACTTGCTCTTTACTCTGGTGGGCATGGCCATGATCGACAAGTTCGGGCGCAAGAGCCTGCTGATCCTAGGCGCCATCGGAACCGCGCTCTGCCTGTCCGGCGTGGCTTGGGTCTTCTATTCCAACAGCCATCAGTCGGCTCTGCTCGCGCTGCTCGTTGGCTTCATCGCCTTCTTTGCGTTGTCGCAGGGGCTGGTGGTGTTTGTCTACATCGGCGAGGTCTTTCCCAATGCGGTGCGTTCCAAGGGACAGGGCGTGGGCAATGCCAGCCTTGCCACGATCAATACGACGATTCTTTTTACTTTTCCCATTCTGGCGCACTACGTCAACAAGGGAGCGCCCTTCGCCTTCTTTGCGCTGGCTACCGTGGTGCAGTTGATCGTGGTCACGTTGTTCTTCCCTGAGACCAAAGGGCAAACGCTGGAGCAGTTGCAGCGCAAGCTGATGCGCACGTAGCAAGGTTGGAGCATTTCCGCGGTTGCCGTGGCAGTGAAACCTCCGCTGTCCCACCCTAAACGCAAGAAGGGCGTTTAGGATGGGGCACACCAGATTTTTGCCGTTACACCGACTCGATGGCGTGAATGCTCTCAGCCACGTCATTTTTCAGCGTCTCCGCATCACCGTGAAAGAGTCTGCGTTCGCGCGCTGGCAGCGCCTCCAGCAGGTCGCTGAACGGCGTTGTCTCGCAACCCGAAAACGCGGCGAAGCCGATGGTGGAGGCCATGGCGCAGCTCACCTTCACCAGTTCCGTTACATCCCACGCGCCGTCTGTGCGCCGCGCCTCATGATGCTGGGCGACCACGGATTCGAATTCCTCCGGGAGCTTCCAGTCGCCGATCAATTGCCGCCCTGTCTCGCAGTGATCCCAGCCAAAGAGCACGCGCTCCGCGTCAAGCAGGGTCCCCGAGGCTCCCTGATGTTTTTCGAGCAGCGCCGCATAGGCCGCGGGCTGGATCACGGCCAGGCCCATGCGGCCCACGTCGTGAAGAATGCCGGCGGTGAACGCCGTATCTTTGTCGATGAAGCCCACCGCCGCGACCCGCTGCGCAACAATGGCGCACCCCAGATTGTGCCGCCAGAGACTGCGCATCGCGGGGTAGCTCATGGTCTTGCCGAGGTAGGCGCGGACGCCAACCGTGACGCACATCCCTTGCAGTGTGTTGGCGCCCAGCACAGCCACGGCCTGCAGGATGCTGGTGGAGGGATAACGCGGCGCGTAGAGCAGGGAATTGGCGACACTGAGAACTTCACTGGCGAATGCCGGATCGGACGAGATGAGATCGCACAACTGATGCAGCTGCACATTCTCGTCCCTGGCCAGTTGCAGAACCTTGACGGCCACCTGCGGGAAAGGCGGAAGCCGCAGATGCGCCCAGGGCATTGCGGCCGCTTGCCCGTGCCCATCATCCATTCCCACCACGGCGCCTCCTCAGGGTTCACGCGTCAGTGTGCACAAAGATTGATGTGCATGAAGATTGCTGTGCGCGAAGATTGCCTTGTGCGAAATCGCGAAAGCTGCTCCCAATTCCTGAGCGTGCGATTGCCTGGCGCACCGTTCTCGCGCAATCCGACAACTGGTTCTTCGGCAGCAGGGAGGAATTTCTAGAGCGTGTTTCAAAAATGCCTCCTGAGCGTGATCCAGAAGCAGGCAAGGTAAAAGAAGGCGTAGTAAATGGAGAGCAGATGCTCGTGACGAACCAGCAATCGGCGAAACTGTCCGAGCC
>Ga0181518_10004381_pt1 | contig 12638 bp, 13 predicted proteins | sample PEATcosm2014_Bin_28_FD_119751 | JGI IMG/M metagenome (GOLD analysis project Ga0181518, IMG submission 119751) | Peatland microbial communities from MTU Mesocosm Facility, Houghton, MI, USA - PEATcosm2014_Bin01_60_metaG | ecosystem: Environmental > Terrestrial > Soil > Wetlands > Peat | place... | reverse complement strand
GCAACGGGATGTAGTTTATGTACACGGGCTGCTTCGGATGGATGCGGAGGTGATTGCGAAATTGCAGGTGGCCGGCGTGGCGCTCGAAATTGAGCGTTGGCGGCTGGCCCACGGCGGGCGCGCGCCGGATTCCCTCGCCGACTTGACGCCGCAGTTCGCGCCTTCGATTCCCCTGGACCCATTCGACAACAATCCGCTCCGTTACAAGAAACTCCCGCAAGGCTTCCTGGTCTATAGCATTGGCGCCGATTTCACCGACGACGGCGGCAAGGCAAAGACGGGCGATGAGGACGACACGGACCACTACGACATCACGTTCTCCGTCGAACGATAGGATTATGAAAAAAAGGTGTTGACCGGGAGTGGGATTTGGAGTATCTATTGCGCGTGATTATGAATTTGAACCTTCGACTGTCGCTTAACGCGCTGCTGGAAAGCCGTGCGGCGGTTGAGGTTTGATTTGACTGTCTGTTTTTTTTGAACCCCATCGCCGCTGTGAGGCGATGGGGTTTTTTGTTGCCCGGCAGGGCGGCCGGGAGTGATAAGAGGGATGGAGATTGAGATTAAGATTAAGATTAGGAGTAAGATTAAGATTATGAAGAAAGAGCGAATCATTATATTGGACACCACGTTGCGCGACGGGGAGCAGTGCCCCGGCGCTTCGATGAATTTGCGCGAGAAATTAACCGTCGCCCGCCAGCTCGTCCGCCTGAAGGTGGATGTGATCGAGGCGGGGTTCCCGGCCGCCAGCAACGGCGATTTCGTGTCGGTGCAGACCATCGCCCGCGAGATCAAGGGGCCGGTGATTTGCGCGCTGGCGCGCTGCGTGCCCAAGGACATTGACGCGGCGGGCGCGGCGGTCAAGCCGGCGGGGAAACGCGGGCGCATCCATGTGTTTTTGGCGACCTCGAAAATCCATCGCGAGTTTAAATTAGGAAAGGCGCGGGATGAAATTTTGCGGCTCGCGGTGGAGGGGGTCAAGCGGGCGAAGTCTTTGGCGGAGGACGTGGAGTTTTCGCCGGAAGACGCGTCGCGGACGGAGCCGGAGTTTTTGGTGGAGGTGAGCAAGGCGGTGATTGCGGCGGGAGCCGCGACGGTGAACTTCCCGGACACGGTGGGCTGGGCGGTGCCGGAGCAGTATGGGGCGCTTATCCAGCATCTTTGCGGCGCGGTGCCGGAATTCAAGTCCGGCGCGGCGATGGTCAGCGTGCATTGCCATAATGATTTGGGGCTGGGGGTGGCCAATTCGCTCGCGGCGGTGGCGCAGGGGGCGCGGCAGGTGGAATGCACCGTCAACGGCATCGGCGAGCGGGCCGGCAACGCGGCGCTGGAGGAGGTGGTGATGGCACTCCGGACGCGCCAGGACTTTTTCGGCGGCTTTGAATGCGGGCTGAATTCCAGGGAGATAGTAAAATCTTCCCGGCTGGTGGCGCGGATGAGCGGGCTGGCGGTCCAACGCAGCAAGGCGATTGTCGGCGAGAACGCCTTCGCGCATTCCAGCGGCATTCATCAGGACGGGATTTTGAAGAAGCGGGAGACCTACGAAATCATGGACCCGGTGGAAGTGGGTTGGGGCGGAACGGAGATGCCGCTGACCAAGCACAGCGGACGGGCGGCGGTTTCTGCGCGGCTGCGGCACCTGGGCTTCCAGATGAGCGAGGCGGAAGTGGGGGCGGTTTTCGCGCGGTTCAAGGAGATCGGCGACAAGAAGAAATTTGTTTATGACGACGATTTGACCGCGCTGGTGGAAGGGCAGATCACCGAGGTGCCGGAAACCTGGGCGCTGGATTATTTGAACGTGACGAGCGGCAACCGCACGGTGCCCACGGCCACCGTCCGCCTGCAAAAGCTCGCCGGCAAGAAGGAGGCGGTGCAGGACGCCGGCATCGGCGACGGCCCGGTGGACGCCGCGCTCAAGGCAATTGACCGCCTGACCCACCGGCCTGGAAAGTTGATGGATTACACGTTGCGCGCCGTTTCGCAAGGCAAGGACGCCCTGGGCGAGGTGACGGTGAAGGTGGATTTTGGCGGCGGGAAAATGGTCGCGGGCAAGGGCGCGAGCACGGATGTCATCGAAGCCAGCGCGCGGGCGTACTTGAACGCGGTCAACCGCTCGCTGGCTAAATAGTGAATGAAGATGGACGCATCGAAAAAAACGCGGGTCATCGTCGGCATGAGCGGCGGGGTGGATTCCTCGACGGCGGCGGCGCTGCTGCTGGAGCAGGGGTTTGACGTGGTCGGGATCACGCTCAAGCTCTGGCCGCAGGATTGTCTTTCGCGCGCGGAGGACAAATGCTGCGGGCCGCAGGCGGTGACGGACGCGCGCGCCGTCTGCCACAAGCTCGGCATTCCGTATTACCTGGTGGACGAGTCGGAGGCGTTTCAAAAGCAGGTGATCGCTAATTTTGCCGCGGAATACAAGGCCGGGCGGACGCCCAATCCGTGCGTGTTGTGCAATGAGAAGCTCAAGTTCGGCGCGCTCCTGGACCGCGCGCGGCAATTGGGCGGGGAATTTGTCGCCACCGGCCATTTCGCGCGGGTGGAGAAAAGCGCGGACGGGCGGCGGACGCTTTTGAAAAAAGGCCGCGACCCGCGCAAGGACCAGAGTTATTTTTTGTTTTCGCTGCGGCAGGATCAACTGGCGCGCTCGCTTTTTCCACTGGGCGAAAAAACCAAGACGGACACGCGGCAGGCGGCGCGCGAACGCCATTTGAAAACGGCGGACAAGGAGGAGAGCATGGAGATTTGTTTCGTGCCGGACAACGATTACGGGAAGTTCCTCGAGGCCGCCCAACTGGCGCAACGGCACTGCGGCGAGATAGTCAACTTGCAGGGGCAGGTACTCGGCCACCATGAGGGGATCGAGTTCTACACCATCGGACAGCGCAAAGGCCTGGGTCTTTCGTCGCCGAAACCGCTTTATGTGATCGAGCTGGATAGTGTTCACAATCGGGTGGTGGTGGGGGACGATTCGGCGCTGGACCGGGAGGAATTCACGGTGGAGCGGTGCAACTGGATCCCGTTCGACGAGCCGCCGGACGAGATGCAAGTCTCCGTCAAGATTCGCTACAATGCCCCGGGAACGCCGGCCCTCGTCCGCCCGCAGCCCGGCGGCGGCGCGAAAGTCAAGCTGCTGGCCGCCCAGCGCGCCATCGCGCCGGGCCAGGCGTGTGTGTTTTACGACGGCGATTTGGTGCTGGGCGGCGGATGGATCGGGAGGTGATCCCAATTGCGGATTGCGGATTTCCCTCAACGGTAGGGCGACTCGGACGAGCCGTGACTCGATTTCCTGCTCGGACGGTAGGGCGAAGCTGCTGCTGAGCCGTGACTCGATTGCGGATCGCGGATTTTTGAACAGGAGAAAACGGAGGCAACGGAGACCAAGAGTTCCGGTTCGCAGGCTCTGTTTTCTCTGTTTGCTCCAGTTGACTCCCTTTTCATTGCGGATTGCGGATTTGAACCGCGGATGGACGCGGATGAACGCGGATAAAGAGAAAGTCTTCCCATCGGTGTTCATCCGTGTCCATCCGTGGTTCCAAGTTGTTTTTCAAGTTGTTTTTCAAGGTGACACTCCCGCCAGGATGCGCTACTTTTAGGCATGAGCTTTAGTGAAGTCTTGGCCGAATTGCCCGCGCTGACCGTTTCCGAAAGGCACCTGCTGGTTCGCCGCGTCTTGGATCTCGATGAGCCGGGGCTTTCAGAGAATGACGAGGCCTTGGTGGAAAAGCGCCTGGAGGATCACCGCCGCAACCTTGTTTCGAGCGTGCCGCTTGAGGAAATGAAAGGGCGTCTGCGCTCCCGCTTCGTCAAATGAATCCTTACCTGATTGCCGTTGCCGTCGTCGTTTTTCTTTTGATCACGGGGTTACGCATCGCGCAGGAGTATGAGCGCGGCGTGGTGTTCCGCCTCGGCCGCTACGTGGGCCTGCGCGGGCCGGGCCTCTATTGGATCATTCCGCTCGGCATTGAGCGGTCCGTCACCATAGACATTCGCACGCAAACGGTGTCCGCCGAGCAGCAGGAGACGATCACCCGCGACAGCGTGACGGTGAAGCTCAACGCGGTGTTGTGGTATCGCACGGTGGACGCGGCCAAATCGGTCATCGCCGTCGTGGACGCGCGGGCGGCGGTGTATCAACTGGCGCTGACGGGCTTGCGCAACATCATTGGCCAGCACGATCTGGATGAGGTGTTGCAGGAGCGGGACAAGATCAACGGCTTGCTGCGGGAAAGCATCGCGCCATTGACCGCGCCGTGGGGCCTGGAGGTGGAGCGTTTCGAGATGAAGGACGTGGAATTGCCCGAGGCGATGCAGCAGGTCATGGCGATGCAGGCGGAGGCGATCCGGGAAAAGCGGGCGCGGATCATCAAGGCCGAGGCGGAGTTGGAGGCGTCGGAGAAGCTGGCGACGGCCGCCGCGCAAATGGCCAACAACCCGGCAGCGCTGGAATTGCGCCGTTTCCAGATGATCTCGGAAGTGGGCGCGGAGAACAACAGCACCACCGTGCTGATGATCCCGTCGGATTTTGTGACGCTGGGCAAGAGCCTGACCGAATACCTGCGCGAGCGGACGGGGAAGAATGTCCCGCAAAAAGACAAGCCCTAAGCGACTAACTTCACGGTTCGGGGAGCACACGCGCCCTCGCGTGTCGCAGTCGGCGCCCTCGCCGACTGTTTTAACGACTCAATTGCGTTTCCTTTCGGCTTGCCTTCCCTTATTAACTCGTCCTTCTTGGTTCCGTTCAACTATTTCCCTTCTTCGCGGCTTTTGCGCGGAGTTGGCGGCTGTGGGCGGCCCGAATTGCCTCCAACAAATCAGAGCCATTCACTTCATATTTTGCAAATTCCGAAATGTTTTTTTTGTTCAAATGAAGCTGGCCTTCGCCCTTGTTCCCCAGATGCTGGCGACGCGAATAGTATTTGCTAGATTTGACCTCGTTCGAACTCAAAACCCAATGGCGGATGACATCCTGCCAGACTCCAATCCACACAAAGACATCGCAGCAGCGGCATTTGATCTGCTCAAAAATCATCTGGAATGCTTCGTGTGATTTGGAAGAAGCTGCTTTCACAGACAATGGCTTGTTCGCAGCGGAATGAACCGCGCGGGAGGCTTTGACTTCAATCCGTATTTTGCCGTCCATGAAAAAATCGTATTGGCCGGAATACCCTGGGTCGAGTTTCTTGGAAGGCTCGACAAGCTCGGGAACCAATTTTCTTAAATAGCCTTCCGCCCAAGCCTCGCCGAATGGCCGCGGGCTGAGTTCAAATAAGGGACGATACTTGTTTCGCGCGATGTATTCGTCGCGGATTTCATAATAGGCCTCCAGCGATAGAATGCCTTTGCCCAGCAAAATCGAGATGAGATATTCAAACTGGTTGAATGGATACACAGATAAGAGCGTGTCAAGCCGCTTGCGCACCTCCTTCTCATCCTCCAATTGAGAGAGCAATCCGTCGAGTTTTTGCCGCAATTTTTCCATTACAAAAAGTTGGGCTGCAATTCGGATTCAATTTTTCCCGAATCCTCATCCGGCGCCTCCAACAGTTCGGGCAGCGAAATATCTTCCTCGAAAGGATGGCTGTTTTGCCAGCCGAGCCGCCCTGTTTTTCGGAAATTTTCCAGACGCCTTATCGCGATCTCGCAAAAAACCGGGTCCAAATCCGCCGTGAAACAGCGCCGCCCGTGGATTTCCGCAGCCAGCAGCGTTGTCCCCGAATGCGCAAAGAAATCAATGACCAAACCGTTTTTTGGTGAACTGGCTTTGAGGATGCGTTCGATGCACTTGAGCGGTTTTTGCGCATAGCAGCCCGACACATTTTCCTCCATCCGGTAAAAAACCTGCTGGATGTCCACCCAGACATTCCCGGCGCGAATGTTCTCCGATTTGCCCCGCTCAAAATTCTCAGTCGTTTTGCCGCCGACCTCCTTGTAATAACCGCGCAAAATTTTCGGGATGTCCGTGTATTCGGCCTCGATGTTAAAATCCGGCTCGCCTTTGATGTAGTAAAGAAGTTCCTGCCGGACGGCCATCCAGTTCTTTTGCGTCCCAAACCCGCGTTGGTTTCGCATGGTGATGAAACTGCGCGGACGCAATTGGGTTTCGCGCATCATCAGCATGAAATCGGGCAATGGCTGAAACCCATTGCGCTGATCGGCGCCGAGCCAAACGTAAAGCGAACTGTTCGGTTGCAGCACCGCAATTGTATTGTTGACCCATTGCCGGCACCAGCGGACAAATTCGCCCAGTTCGCGTTCTTCAAAGGCGACCAGATTGTAAGGCGGATCGTGAATGGCCAAATGCGCCTGCCCGCCATCCATCAACTCCAAAATCGCGTTTGTATTGGCCGCATCCAGACAGCCCACTTTGTGGCGGCCTTGCGGGTCAACCCAGACCTCGCCGGGCTGCAAACGGCACAACGGCAAAATCTTGCGCCGAATCTCGTCGTTTGTGTCCAAACGCGGCAATGGGTTGCTTTTCATTATTTGCACTGGGCGAGCAATTCATCCGCCTTCGCGGCCGTGACGCCTTCGTGAAAATCCTCGTTCACCATTACCACCGGCGCGGCGCCGCAGCCGGCCAGACACTCCACAAATTCGACGGTGAATTTGCCGTCCGGCGTGGTTTGCGGGCCGTGCTGGGAGGCGTCCAGCCCCAGTTTCTTGCAGAAGTAATCGCGCAGTTCGTGGCTCCCGCCCAGCGCGCAACTCAGGGTGCGGCAGACTTTGATCTGGTACTTGCCAGCGGGTTGCTGCCGGAACATGGGATAGAAGGTGACCAGTTCGTAGATGTTAATCGGTTGCAGGCCGAGTTTCGCGGCAGTCCACTCCATCGCCTCGGGCGTGACGCAGCCGAACCGCTCCTGGATGGCGTGCAAAAACATGAGGGACGCGCTGCGCTTTTGCGGATAATGGGTGACGAGTTCGTCCAACTCCGCTTCCAAATCTGCCGGGACGGAAAAGCTCATGGCAAGTTGATTTCCAGGGTTTTTTTCATCGGTCGCATTCGCCCATGACAAAATCGAGCGAGCCGAAAATGGAGACGGTGTCGCTGATCATGTGGCCGGGCATGAGGTGCGGGAGGATGCTGAGATTGACAAAGGAGGGCGAGCGGATTTTCAGGCGGTAAGGCGTGCCGCCGCCTTTGCTGTGGATGTAGAAACCCAGTTCCCCCTTCGGGTTCTCCGCGCTGAAATAAATCTCGCCCGCCGGCGCGTTGACGCCCTGGGTGACGAGGATGAACTGATGAATCAACTCCTCCATGCTGGTCAGCACTTTGTATTTGGAGGGCAAAACCGTTTTGCCATCGGGGATGTTGACCGGCTCGTGGGCCGCGTTGTCGGGGCCGCCGGGAAGCTTGTCCAGGCATTGGCGCAACAGCCGCACGCTCTGGCGCATTTCCTCGATCCGCACCAGATAACGGTCGTAGCAGTCCCCCGCCGAGCCGGTCGGAACGTCGAATTCCAACTGGTCATAGATCAGGTAGGGATGGGCCTTGCGGATGTCAAAATCCACGCCGCTGCCGCGCAGGTTGGGGCCGCTCAGGCCGTAATCAATCGCGTCGGCGCGCGAGATGACCCCCACGTCGCGGGTCCGGTCAACGAAGATGCGGTTGCGGGAAAGGAGCGTTTCCGTTTCGTCAATGTTGAGGACCACTTCGTCCAGGAACTTGCGGCATTGGGCCACCCAGCCGGGCGGCAGGTCGCGCGACAATCCGCCGATGCGCGTGTAGGTGGTGGTGAAGCGCGCCCCGGTGAGGCTCTCGATCAAGGTGTAAATTTTCTCCCGCTCGGTGAATGTCAAGAGGAAAACCGTCAGCGCGCCGACATCCATGCCAAAGGAACCCAGGCCCAGCAGATGCGAGGAAATGCGGGCCAGCTCGCAGCAGATCACCCGGATGTACTGGCAGCGCGGCGGGAGCGCCTTGTCAATCCCCATCAATTTTTCCACCGCCAGGGCGTAGGCGACGTTGTTGGCCAGCGGCGCCAGATAATCCAGCCGGTCCGTGTAAGGGATGAACTGGGTGTAGGTCATGTTCTCCGCTATCTTCTCGTCGCCGCGATGGAGGTAACCGACTTCGGGCGTGGCTTTGGTGATGATCTCCCCGTCCAGCTCGAGCACCAAGCGCAGGACGCCGTGGGTGGCGGGATGGGAAGGCCCCATGTTGAGGACCATCTTTTCCCCCTGCATGTCCGGCAGTTCATCGGAGGCGGCTTGCGCAACACGCGCCGCCGGATCGGGATATTGGATTTCCTGGGTCGCCATAAATTATCGTGATTTACTTGCCCTCCTTTGCAACGCCGGGTTCTGGAACTTTGCTCAAATCCGGCGGGGCGCTCTCCGGGTTGCGCGCGCGCGGTTCGCGGGAAACGGTGTCTTTGCCGCCGGCCACGGTGACGAACGGCCCGCCTTCCATCGGGGCGCTCTTGGAAAACGCAACCTCCGGCATTTCGCTCGGCTTGCCGGCAAGCGGAAAATCCTTGCGCAAGGGGAAATGCGGGTAGCCTTCCCACATCAGAATCCGCCGCAGGTCCGGATGCCCGCGAAACCGCAGGCCCATCATGTCGTAAATTTCCCGCTCGTGCCAGTCGGCGGTGCGCCAGACGGCGCTGACGGTGGGCAGCTCGGAGGAGGCCTCGCTGACGCGGGTCTTCAAGCGCAACGCGCAATGATGGCCGTAGCCGTAAAGATGGTAGGCGAGCGTCCAGCGCGGATCGGAGCCGTAATTGTCAATGCTGGTAATGTCCACCAGATAATCGAAACCGAGGCTGGCTTTGGCGAAGGCGCAAACTTCGGCGACAACGTCCGGATCGGACAGTTCCACCGTGATTTCGCCGCGGAACTCCCGCGGGTCGGAAATCAAATTGCCAAACCGTTCTTTCAATTTCAGGGCCAAGTCGCGTGGAGACATCGCAAAATAGGGGATGTGGCGGCCGGGTCAGGCCACCCTTTTTTGCAGGGCCAGAAACGGCTCCCGGGCCACTTTTCCCTGCAACTTGATCAGCGCGTCCAGCAGCGCCTCGGGCCGCGGCGGGCAGCCCGCCACATAAACATCCACCGGGAGGATCGTGTCCACTCCCTGCAACACGGCATAACTGCGGTACATCCCGCCGCTGGAAGCGCAGGCGCCCATGGCGATCACCCATTTGGGTTCGGCCATCTGATCGTAAATGCGCTTGACCGAAAGGGCCATTTTATAGGTGACGGTGCCGGCGACAATCATCACATCCGATTGCCGGGGCGAAAAGCGCATCACCTCGGCGCCGAACCGGGCGATGTCGAACCGGCTGGCCCCGGCGGCCATCAATTCGATGGCGCAGCAGGCCAGCCCCATCGGCATGGGCCACAGCGAATTCTTGCGGAACCAGTTTATGGCCGCATCCAGCCGCGTATGGACCACATCGCCCTCGATTTTAGAATTGTAACCAATTTCAGTTCTGGTCTGCATATCAGTTCCTTTCCAAGGCCGTCAGCCAAGTTTCCATAGCGACACATTAAACCCTTCAAGTTGCCTTGACCAGAAAAACCTTCCATGAGGAGTCGGTAATAAATAAAGGTGGCAAGATGGCGCGGGGATTTTGGCGGCTGGCAAGGCGCGAGCGAGGCGCATATCCGCATGGATCTGCAACGAGCGAGCAACGCCGCCAGACGCCAAAAGACCAAGCCAGGTTGACACCTTAATTTATTACCGGCTCCCAAGATGACGCGCACGACTGCTTGCCGCTGGGCTGGGGGAGGGGCCTGACTTCGCCGATTCAAGCCGGTTCCGCGCCGTTCCATTCCAGCGACAGCCGGTGAACCGCTCCACCGGCCCGCACTTCCATTCCACTCCGTTACACCGTCTCAAATCGCCGAAGACAGGCTGCCCCGGCACCATGAGCGCATAAGCTTTCGCCAAGTCCCCTCAGCCGGCAGGCCGCGCATAAGAGCCTGTCTGAAAATTGAAAGCGGGTCCTGCGGCAGGGGATTTTGGCTGTGGCCAAGGCGGCAAGGCCCGCGCATCCCCAACGCGGGCTGTAAGGGCCGAGCCAACGAAGGCCACAGGCAAAAGACGCGCCGCCCGGAGGGTTCTCGCGTAAAATCCGCTCTGGCGGCGTTGCTCATCGCTCACAGACCACTGCGGGTATGCTCGCTGCTCGCGCCTTGTCAGACCGGCTTTTCCACGAAAACAGGACCCCTTTGAATTTTCAGACAGGCTCTGTGGTCCTTACCGAAACTTCCGCCCTCACGATGCCCCCAACATCAGTCCGACCTCTGCCGATCCGGGCAAGCCGCTGGCCTTACGCCTGCCCGCCAACCCGCAGGCGACGGCCCCCGTCTCACCCGACCGCCAGAAGTCGGAACATCGCGGCCCCGCACCCCGGCCAGGGCCAGCAGCCTTGACCAGCTTCGCGCCGCCGTGTCACCGGGACTGCTAAAACGTGCGCACTCCCTGTGCCACGCCGGACGCTCCGCCTCTGGAGGAAATCAGTGGCGCGGTTTTGGGGTCATTTCGCTCCGCTACATTATGGGCAAATCGCCTGGGCCGCGCCCAAACACCCATCGCGCAACAGCCGACATGCCAGCGATTGCCCAAGGGCAATCTCAATGGCCGTTATCCTCCAGGCCCGCCCAGCCAAGCCGATGTTGACATGCCCCAAACTTCTTGCTTGCCCTCGCAGGAGGTTTATGGGCATCGTCTTAAAATATGAATGAATATCAAGTTCAGGTTAACCTCGTTGGTGCGGGGAAGGTCGTATTGGGAGCGGAATCCAATCATAATCCTGAACTCATTCGCGAAAACGGCGATTTCCTTGAAAGATCGTACGCCGATTTTATCCTGAATCGCATCCCCGGCTACGCGCATTTTTGGGCAAAATACATTGGAAACAATGGTCGTAATATCGCGCTATCCATGCCTGGAGTGCCCCAAGACGTTTTCGACACTCGAACCTATCTTTGGGAACATCTTTATACACTTTTCGAGAGCGTGGCTCTTTGTTGGAGATTGGAAGAGGAGTTCGATAAATTAACCGAAAACACGACACGCGAAAACTACGCAGATAATTTAAATTGGTGGATCGCCTTTTACGCCCACCTTGGTCGCATTCATGATATGGCAGAAAAGGTCGCTGAAAAGTTTCAGGGTGAGAATCTTTACTCGCCGTTCGACTTGTTTTACGAACAACGGCATATTGTCCTTCACGATCCGAAGGTGCCAATGTGGTTGGTCCAAAATGTTCTCACTGCCCCTCGCTTAGGCGAAAAACCCAAAGAATGGCATGAAGGAATGCGCTGGTCTAATTCAAAGTATGACAGATCCCCGCTTCTCGCTGAGATCATTACATCCACATTACGCGATTTGGAAAAAGTCGTAGATACATTTTTCTATAAAATCGCCGGCCTCGCTTCACCTCAGCAACATTTTGTACCGATTGAATGGCCGGAAGGCGCACGGTCCCGAGGCCGAACTGTGCCGCCAACCAATTACGCCAGCAGCGCCACCAGTTATGCAGATTACGAGCACCATCCAATTTCCCCGAGTGGCGTGGCATTTGTCCCGTCAAATGAAACTCACCCTAGAACATCTGCTTTATGAGTAATCGAAAATCAGAACTCCAAAAGATCGTCGAGGACATTGTGTTTCAACGCCTAAAACTTCAGTTTCCCCAGCGGGATTTACACAATTTGAAAATTGAAGTTTCAAAGGTGCTGGAGACCAATGCTGGTACCTTTGACCCTCTGCGTTCATCCGGGGATCGGCTTTCCCAGTCAGACAGAGAACTTGTTGAAGAGATATTTTGGGATTTGTTCATTGAGCGAATAATCACCGTTGGGGAGGATGGCATGAGCCGTGCCGAACCATCCTATCGCCTACATTCCGAATGGAGAAACAACCTCAAACGGAGAGCATCCTAACGGATTCAGAAGTTGCCGGTTTGGGGGTTTTGGTAGGACATGTCTCAGCTTTCACTGCAAATATCAGCGAGCGGCGGGCGGGGCTGCCAATCGAGAAAATTATGAAAAAGCACATTACCTCCTCGAGCAATTCGGGCGTCCGGTCATGTTGGTGTCTCAACCAATTCGGCAATCGGTTGAGCAAAATCAAATGCGTGATGCTCTCCATTGCCGCCTTGGGCGGCATGTTCCCTTTCGTTAATCGCTCCTGCGCTCAACCACAGATCACATTTGAGCAGCTTTATTCGTTTACAGACGGCAATGATGGCGGCGATCCATGCGCGGCTCTGGTACAGGGGAATGACGGCAATTTCTATGGAACGACGGCGTCTGGCGCGAACGGCTACGGCGCGGTTTTCAAAATAACGACCAATGGCACCCTGACGACTTTAGTTTCGTTTAATGGTGAAAACGGCGAGTCTCCAACGGCGGCGCTGGTGCAGGGAATGGATGGGTACTTTTACGGCACGACAGGGTACGGTGGTGCGAACGGTTGGGGCACGATTTTCAAAATGACAACGAACGCCACGCTTACGACGCTCGTTTCATTCAATTTTAGCGACGGTGGATTTCCTCAAGCCCATCTTCTACAGTCGGGAAGACTGAACCCTTGATAATCAACGACTTGCAACGACGGCAAAACCTCTTGGCACTACATTTTCGATTTTTTCGCTCGATTCATCCTTTCTCTCGCAGGGTCG
>Ga0181518_10004370_pt1 | contig 12648 bp, 9 predicted proteins | sample PEATcosm2014_Bin_28_FD_119751 | JGI IMG/M metagenome (GOLD analysis project Ga0181518, IMG submission 119751) | Peatland microbial communities from MTU Mesocosm Facility, Houghton, MI, USA - PEATcosm2014_Bin01_60_metaG | ecosystem: Environmental > Terrestrial > Soil > Wetlands > Peat | place... | reverse complement strand
CCGGCTCTCGCCGTTCATGATCCCGATGCTCATCGGCAACATGGCCTCCGGCACGTTCTCGATGTACAAGGATTTGCGCGGGCCGAATTTCGCCACCTGCTCCGCCTGTGCCACGGCCAATCATGCCATCGGCGAAGCCTGGCGTTGCATCAAAATGGGCGACGCGCAGGCGATGTTCGCCGGCGGCGCGGAAGCGACGATCGTGCCCATCGGCATCGGCGGCTTTTGCGCGATGCGGGCCATGAGCACGCGCAACGACGATCCCAAACGCGCCTCGCGCCCGTTCGACAAGGAACGCGACGGCTTCGTCATGGGCGAAGGCGCAGGCGTCATCGTGCTCGAAGAATTGGAACATGCCAAAAAGCGCGGCGCGGAGATTTATTGCGAAATCGTCGGTTACGGCAACACGGCCGACGCGCACCATCTCACCGCGCCTGCTCCGGGCGGCGAAGGCGCGGCCCGTTGCATGAAAATGGCGCTGCGCCACGGTGGCCTGAACCCCGGGGACATTTCCTACATCAACGCCCATGGCACCTCCACGCCGCAAGGCGATGTCTGTGAAACGCAGGCCATCAAGACCGTTTTCGGCAGCCATGCGAAAAAGGTGGCCGTCAGTTCCACCAAAGGCGCGACCGGCCACATGCTCGGCGCGGCGGGCGCGGTGGAAATGACCGTTTGTGCGCTGGCCATCAAACACGGCGTCGTCCCGCCAACCATCAATTACCAGGTGCCCGATCCCGAGTGCGATCTGGACTACGTGCCGAACACCGCGCGCGAGTTGAAAGTGAACATCATCATCAACAATTCGTTTGGCTTCGGCGGCCATAACGCCAGCATCGCGGCGAAAAAATTTACGGGCTGAACCGTGAACTTTCTTTCGTTAATTGAAAACAAACGCGACGGGCAGACACTCGCGCCCAATCAGATTGAAAATTTCGTCCGCGAGTTCACCGCCGGCAAGATCCCCGACTACCAGATGGCCGCGATGCTCATGGCCATTTACTTTCGCGGCCTGACCACCGCCGAGACCACCGCGCTCACGCTCGCCATGCGCGATTCCGGCGATGTGCTGAAATTTCCCAAGGATGAACGTCCGCTGGTGGACAAGCATTCCACCGGCGGCATTGGCGACAAGGTGTCGCTGCCGCTCGCGCCGTTGCTCGCGTGCCTCGGCTTTCGCGTGCCGATGATTTCCGGGCGCGGCCTGGGCATCACCGGCGGCACACTCGACAAACTCGATTCCATTCCCGGCTTCAAAACCTTGCTGCCCGCCGGAAAAATCGTCGAGCAGGTGCAAAAAACCGGCTGTGTCATCTGCGGCCAGACCGACCGGATGGTTCCGGCCGACAAGAAAATTTACGCGCTCCGCGACGTTTCCGGCACCGTGCCCAGCATCCCGCTCATCACCGCGTCCATACTTTCCAAAAAGCTGGCGGAGAATCTGGATGCGCTCGTGCTGGACGTGAAATTCGGCTGTGCCGCGTTCATGCAAACCAGGCCCGATGCCCGCAAACTCGCACAGGCAATGGTCGCTCTCGGCAACGACTGTGGCGTCAACACGCGCGCGATTCTGACCGACATGAATACGCCGCTGGGCCGGGCCGCCGGCAACTGGCTGGAGGTGAAGGAAAGCGTGACGGTGCTTGACTGTAGGACAGGCGTCTCGCCTGTCTCTGATTTCACAAAACCAGAAAATATGGAGACAGGCAGGATGCCTGTCCTACGCTGTGACGACTTGCGTTTACTCGTCATTGATTGCGCCGCGCATTTGCTGGTCCAGACGCGCAAGGCCAAAATGCTCGCCGCCGCGCGCAAACAGGCTGCGGATTGCCTGAATTCCGGCGCGCCGCGCCGCAAATGGGACGAAATGCTCGTTGCTCAAGGTGCGGATTTAAAGGCTTTCAATAAAAAGCTTGCGCAAGATTCGATGGTACCGGTGGTTGTCGAATTGAAAGCCGAAAAGCCGGGGTTCGTTGCGAAGTGCGACGCGCGACTCATTGGCGAAGTCATCCGCGATTTGGGCGGTGGCCGGCTCACAAAGGAATCCGCCATCAACTACAACGTCGGGATTGACCGGCTCGCTAAACCCGGCGAAGCCGTGCAGAAAAATTCCGTTCTTGCCCGCATTCATGCCGCCGACCAGTCGCAAGCGAAGTCGGCCTGCGCCCGGCTCAGAGCCGCCTTTGAAATTTCCGCCAGACGGACTGTCACCGGCCCGCTCGTGATAGAAGTCATTTCGTGTTCAGAGTAGGACAGGCTTCCAGCCTGTCTCCATCTTGAAAAACGAAAGCATCAGAGACAGGCAGGATGTTTGTCCTACGTCAACGACTCCAAAATTTTCTCCGCCGCCTCGCGTGGATTTTCGGCGGCGTAAATCGGCCGGCCAATCACCAGCCAGCTTGCGCCGGCGGCGATAGCTTCGCGCGGAGTTAACGTGCGTTTCTGGTCGTCGGCCTTTTCCGCGCCGGTCCGGATGCCGGGCGTCACCAACTGGACTTGTGCGGGCAAAATTTTTCGCAGCGCAACAATTTCCAGCGGCGAACAAACCAGCCCGCGCAAACCGGCTTTCACCGCGAGACGGGCGAGGCGTTCAACTTGGGCAACGACATTCGGCTCGCAACCGGTTTCCGCCAGCGTGCTGCCGTTGGAACTCGTCAACACCGTCACGCCCAGCACCAGCGGGCCGGCCCGTCCGTCCGCTTTCGCAGCCTGTTGCGCCGATGCCTCCGCCGCGCGCATCATTTCCAAACCACCGCCCGTGTGGATTGTGAGCATCTGCACGTCGAGCCGCGTGGCGGAAGCGACGGCCTTGGCGACCGTGTTGGGGATGTCGTGAAATTTTAGGTCGAGAAAAACCGCCGCCCCCGTGTCGCGAATCCGGCGCACGATATCCGGCCCGACAGCGGTGAACAGCTCGCCGCCGATCTTGAAACCGCCGGAAACCGGGGCCAGTTGCTCTGTGAGTTTGAGCGCGGCCTCGGCTGTCGGCACATCCAGCGCGACAATGATGGGATTGCGCATGGAATGAATATCAAAGCCTCCGCTTTGGAACAAAAGCTTAAAATTTGCGCGCCGGTCACGGTGCAGCGGTGGCCCGAAAGAATCGTTGCGAAAAATTGGTGGACTGGTCATCGGCGAAATCAAAGGTCCCATCCGTCGAAGTGGTGTTGGTGAAAATCGACGACCAGTCAATCAAGTTGGTTGTGGCTTCGACGGCACAAGTCCGGTTCAATCCGCCGGACACACGCAACTGAAATGGTTCACCACTTCCTGTCGGAACCGTTGCCACGCGAATGGTCCGGAGCGCCTTGCTTAAATTGAGACGGCCACCCGTCCGGCATTTGCCGGCCAACGAGGGCAGCGGATCGGTGGAATTCAACAGCCGGGCGATGGTTTCCTGATAACTGTCCGCTGGATATTGCGCCATCAACAGCGCGCAAGCTCCGCTGACGTAGGGTGCGGAAAAGGAAGTGCCGGCATTGTTGATGCCCAAACCGCTCGGCGGCCAGTAATAAGTATCCGACGCGGCAAAGGTGGTGTAAATCTGGTCGCCCGGTGCGGCCAGAGCCACATGGATCGCGCCGTAATTGGAGAAGCCGCCCAGGGCGTCGGTGCGGGTCGTGTAAGCCACGGACACGACATTATCAATGCCATAACAGGTCGGATAACTGGGATTAACTTCCACGTTGTAAGTGTTGTTGCCGGCGGAAGCCACCCAGATGATGCCCGCATCTCGCGTCGCGATAATGGCGTTGGAGAGCGCCAGCGAAGGCGTCGGCGAGTCAAAACTGGCATTGATGATCTTCGCGCCGTTGGTCACGGCATAATCAATGCAGGCGATTACCGTCGAGTCGCTGCCAGTGCCATTGTTCAAACATTTGCAAGCCATCATCTGCACGCACCACGCCACGCCCGTCACGCCTTTGCCATTGTTGCCCACGGCACCCAATACCCCGGCGACCATGGTTCCGTGGCTGGTGCTGTCATCGCTCGGATCGTTCGTGCCCGTGAAAGCATTGAAACCATGTCCGCCATCGGAAGGATTCACCCACATGTTAGAAGCCAGGTCTTCATGCGTGGCCCGGATGCCCGAATCCAGCACCGCCACCACGATGTTGCTTGCCGAAGTCAGCACATCCCATGCTTCCGGGGCATCAATGTCCGCGTGGGCCGTGCCGCTGTTCTGACCGTAATTATTCAAGCCCCACAAAGTCCCATCCACATACTTGGGGTCATTCGGCGATGTCGTATCCGCATAAACCAGATAATCCGGCTCGGCAAATTCAACCAGGCCGCTCTTTTGATATTGGGCGATGAGGCCTGGCACCGTCTCCCCTTTGGGCACACGCAGAATCTGCAAGTGACCGATTCCATCGAATGTGCGCAACACTTCGCCTTTCCGCGCCAGATGAAAATTGTCAAGCGCCGACTGATTGATCCCCGCCTTGGGCTTAATCAAAATCCGGTCTTCGCGATACGCCGGCTGGGTAGATTGGCCGCTGACAGACGTGGTCAACCAGACAACCATTGAAGCCGCGACCCCGGCAACCATCAGAAACTGGCCATAACACTGTTTCCTGATCATGCTGCTGGTAACATTCCAGAAATCCGGGCAAATGAAAGAAGTTTTGGCGCCTGGACGGCTTTTTTGACTTCGACCCACAATTCCTTTAGCCTGAACACATGAAAATTGTCCGCCACACCGACGCGAATTTTCCAGAAAAACTCCGCGAACTGACCGCATCTTCCAGCCTGTTCGATCCGGTCATCGAGCAACGGACCCGCGCCATCCTCGACGCCGTTCAAGCACGTGGTGACGATGCGCTGCTGGAATTTACCGAAAAATTCGATGGCGCCAGGCTCGCCGCCAGCCAGCTCGCCGTGACGCAGGCCGAATTGATGGTTGCGTCGCTCAAAGCCGATGAATCGCTGCGTGCCGCTGTGGCCGAAGCTGAAAAGAACATCTCCAGCTTCGCCAGAAAATCCCTGCTCCACAGTTGGGAGTGCCGGAACTCGCACGGGGCGAGGGTCGGCGAGAAGTTCGATCCGTTCCAGCGCGTGGGCGCTTACATCCCGGGCGGCAAGGCGCCGCTCGTCTCCACGGTTCTGATGACGGTCACGCTGGCGAAAGTGGCGGGTTGCAAGGAAATCGTCGTCTGCACGCCATGCGGCAGGGATGGTTCAATCAACCCCGCCCTGCTCTTTGCGGCGCGCACGGCCGGGGCGACGGAGATTTATCGCGTGGGCGGCGCGCAAGCGATTGCTGCCATGGCCTTCGGAACAAACACCATCCGCCGGGTGCAAAAGATTTTCGGTCCCGGCAACGCCTACGTCGTCACCGCCAAGCGATTGCTCGTCGGTCACGTCGCCATTGATTTGCTGCCCGGCCCGAGCGAACTGCTGGTGCTGGCGGATGAGACGGCGGACCCGAAATTCGCCGCCGCCGACTTGCTGGCGCAGGCCGAACACGGCTCCGGTCACGAACGTGTCTGGTTGGTGACCACCTCGGCGAAAATTTTGAAGGCCGTGGAGAAGGAAATTGCAAAACAGCTCCCCAAACAGGCGCGGCGCGAATACATCCAGCGCGTGCTCGCCGACAACACCTGGCTGATTCAGGTGAAGTCGCTCGACGACGTGGTGGCGCTGGCGAACCAGCTCGCGCCGGAGCACTGCGAAGTGATGACTCGCAATCCGCGCCGGGTTTCCGCCGGCATCCTGACCGCCGGTGCGATTTTCCTCGGGCCATGGTCGCCTACGGTGTTGGGCGATTACGTGGCCGGGCCGAGTCACACGCTGCCGACCGGCGGCGCGGGCGCGTCATTTGCCGGTTTGACCGTGGACCAGTTCCAGCGCCGCACCAGCGTGATGGAATACAACCGTGCCTCGCTCAAGAAAGCTCTGCCCGCCGTGAAGAAATTCGCGGAACTGGAAGGCCTGGGCGCGCACGGAAAGTCGGCGGAGATAAGGAATTAACGGCATGGCGTATAAAGCTACAATTTTCAAAGTAATGATTGCTTCTCCTGGCGATGTGGAGGAGGAACGCAATGTAATTCGTGAAGCCATACACGAATGGAATTCGATTCATTCAACTGTAAGAAAAATTGCGCTGCTTCCCGTTGGGTGGGACACCGATTCAACCCCTGAAATGGGAGACCGACCGCAAGCCATTATCAATTATCAACTCTTAAAAGAATGCGATTTACTCGTGGCTGTTTTTTGGACGCGAATTGGAACTGCAACGAGCAAGGCTGTAAGTGGAACTGTGGAAGAAATTGAGGAGCACGTAAAGGCGGGCAAACCAGCAATGATTTATTTTTCCAACGCGCCAGTCGAACCAGACAGCATCGATCCGACACAATATGCCGCCCTGAAAGAGTTCAAACAGCTATGTAAGGAAAAAGGGTTGATTGAAAACTATCAATCGAAGGCTGATTTCCGTGGCAAATTCTCTTGCCAGCTTGCAGCCAAAATCAATCAGGAAAAAATTTCCGCGGTCGATGATAACGAAGACGTTTTTGCAGGAGTAAATTTCAACCCGCCGGGCTCTCTCATAGGTTCACTTAGCGAAAAAGCGAAAAATCTTTTGAAAGAGGCCTCGCAAGATCAAAGTGGCATTGTTCTTTTAGTAGATCATGATGATGGAAAGACTCTCCAAACAAATGGCAAAAGCTTTATTGAAATGGGTAATCCCAGATCACGCGCTGAATGGGAAGCCGTAATTGAAGAACTTGAGCGTTTTAATCCATCACTTCTGACTCTCGATTATTCAAGCGAGAACGTAACGCGACTCAAGGTTACAAAGAGGGGATATGAAGTTGCTGAGTCAATTTGACTTTTTAGCTGAAATACATCCGATGTTTTTGCGTAGTCCGAAAAATTTAGTTCGTCCGCTGGTGCGCAAGTTGCACCCTTACGTCTATGGCGAGCAGCCGAAGATCAAAGGGTTGATCAAGCTCAACACGAACGAGAATTCGTATCCGCCATCGCCGAAGGTGCTGGCAACGGTCAAAGCGGCGGTGGATGGGCGGCTGCGGTTGTATCCGAACCCGACGGCGCAGTTGCTGCGCGAAAAACTGGCGAAATTGCATCGCTGCCTCGCGGACAATATCATCGTCGGCAACGGTTCGGATGAATTGCTGGCGCTGGCAACAAGGGCGTTTGTGGAGCCCGTTTCGGAGGGCGGAGTTCCACGACGCCCCACTCAAAAGAAATTGGGGTCTCGCAGAGCTCGACCCTCCGAAATAATTCAATACTTCCACCCTAGCTATTCGCTGTATCCGGTGCTGGCGGATATTCACGGTGCGGCCAGGAATGTGGTGCCGCTCAAATCGGATTTCAGTTTGCCGGGTTTGGCGGAATTGAAAGGCGGGCGAAGGAAACCGCCTGAAGGCGGGACACCGAACCGCTGGGATTTCGATGCGGCGCTGACGTTTGTAACCACGCCGAACGCGCCCAGCGGGCGCGGATACTCGACACGCGAACTCGACGCGCTTTGCAAAGCGCAGCGTGGCGTGGTGGTGCTGGACGAAGCGTACGTGGATTTTGCCGGGGAAAACGCGCTGAAGCTGGCGTTGAAATATCCGCACGTCCTCGTGGCGCGAACGTTCTCAAAGGCGTATTCGCTGTGCTTCCAGCGGGTCGGCTATTTCGTCGGGCATCGCGACCTCATCGCCGCGCTGCACAAGATTCGTGACAGTTACAATGTGAACGGCCTCGGCCAGCTTGTCGCCGAAGCCACGCTGGACGATTTGCCGTATTACCGGGCGAATTTCAAAAAAATCATCGCCACGCGCGAATGGTTGAGCCGCGAGTTGACAAAGCTCGGTTTCCGGGTTTGGCCGAGCCGGACGAATTTTATTCTCGTCCGGCCACCGCGATTTTCGGCGCAGGCGTGGCTGCAAAGCTTGCGCGTCCAAAAAGTTCTCGTGCGCTGGTTTGACCGGCCGGAGGTGAAGGATTATTTGCGAATTACGATTGGCACGGCGGCGGAAGCGGAGGCTTTGGTCAACGCAGTCCGCAAGATTTTGGTGTGGCGTTGAGCCGGTGGCCCGAACAAATCGGCGCCCGGCGCCAAAACCGCCCCAAAACCTTTTCTTTGACCGGTGCGGGTTTTTTGCTAAAAGCCTAGCGTGTATCTGGAATACTATGGATTGACGCTGCCGCCGTTCGACATTACGCCGAATCCGCGCTTTCTTTTTCTCACCGACAAGCATCGCGAGGCGCTCAATCATCTGCTCTACGGCATTCGCGAGCGGAAGGGCTACGTGCAGCTCACCGGCGAAGTCGGCACAGGCAAAACCACGATCTGCCGCGCGATGTTGCGACAACTGGACGGCCATTTTTCCACCGCCCTGATTGTCAACCCCGTGCTGAACTCGAATGAATTGATGAGGGCCATCGCCACGGAATTCGGCCTGGAGGTCAAAGACCTGGACCGGCACGGCACGGTCGCGGCCATCAACAAATTTCTGGTCCAGCAGGTCGAACAGTGCGGCGACGCGGTGCTGATCATTGACGAGGCGCAAAATCTCACCGAGGAATTGCTCGAACAGATGCGGCTTTTGTCGAACCTCGAAATGGAGAATCGCAAGCTGCTGCAAATCGTTTTGCTCGGCCAGCCGGAGTTGCGCGACCGGCTCAACAGCCCGCGCCTGAGCCAGCTTCGCCAGCGCATCACGGTGCGTTATCATCTCGGGCCGCTGACGCGCATCGAAGTTGCCCAATACATTCAGCACCGGCTCGCACAGGCCGGCGCGAAGGGCAAGCCCCAGTTCACCCGCCCGGCGCTCTGGCGCATTTTTAACTACAGCCGCGGCATTCCCCGGCTGGTCAGCGCCGTCTGCGACAAGGCGTTACTGGCCGGTTTTGTCGAGAAAAGCAACCAGATCAATTTCCGCATGGTGGGCCGCGCCATCCGCGAACTCGAAGGGAAAATCCACCTGTGAGCCTGACCAACAATGCGCTTGAACGCGTGAAGGAAATTTCAACGAACACCCTTGCGCTGGAAGGCGCGCCCGGTTCCCGGCAAAAGCTGTTCCTTGGCAGATGACCCGATGTTCCTGCGCAAACCATTCGCCGCGTCCCCGTCGTTCGTCCGCGCCGCGCCATTTGTCATTTTTCTCGCGCTGACGTTTTGCCAGGGGCAATTCGGGGAAGCCTCGCGCTACTGGTTTTACCTGGCGAAAACACTTATCGGGGCGTGGCTGATTTGGGAAATGCGCCTGTTCGTTTCCGAAATGCGCTGGGCGGTGAGCTGGGAAGCGGTCGTGGTGGGTGTGGCGGTGTTTGCCGCCTGGGTCGGCATCACCGGGGAATGGACAACGCAAAACTCCCTTTGGGCAAAGTTCGGCTTCACCCAGCCTTTGGGTGCTTCACTAAAAACCTGGAACCCAACTGAACAATTTGGTGATGGTTCGGCGCTCGCGTGGCTGATGATTGTAATGCGGATTGCCGGCTCGACGCTCGTCGTGCCGCCGCTGGAGGAAGTTTTTTACCGCTCGTTTTTGTATCGCTATATCGCCCGGCCAAATTTCCTGTCTGTGCCGCTCAACCAATTTTTGCCGCTGCCGTTTCTCGTCACCGCTGCTGTCTTTGGTTTTTCACACAACGAATGGCTGGCGGGCATTTTGTGCGGCGCGGCTTATCAATGGCTGGTGATTCGCAGAAACCGGCTCGGCGATGCGATGACCGCGCACGCGATCACGAATTTTCTGCTCGGTTTATGGATCGTCTGGCGCGGGGCCTGGCGTTTTTGGTAGGAACATCGCGCTGCGAGCGTCTTAAAACTTGTAGCAGCGGACATGAGTCCGCTCCAATCTCATGCAAAACCTGGGAAAAGTGAGCCGACTCACGTCGGCTGCTACGATGAGAGGATGTTTTGAGACGGCCTCCGCTGCGCGGCGTCCCTGCCTTCACTTGATCTCGATGTTGATGTGGTTGCGTTCCAGCGTGCTGCCTTCCTGTTGTGCGAGGTTGACGAGCGCTTCGTAGTAATTGGCGAGGGCGCGGATTTCCTGCCCGCGGTCGGCGGTGAGCGTGTTCTGGAGTTGCAGCACGGTGAAGGTGGTGCTCTTGCCAACGGCGTATTTTTTCTGCTCGGCGTCGAGCGCGGCCTCGGCGTAAATGCGTGCCTGCCGTGTGGCGTTTACGCTTTCATAGGCGGATTGGGCATTCTTGACGGCGTTGTCAATTTCCACCATGACGTTTTGCTCAAACTGTTTGAGCTGCAGGAGCAGTTGTTGCATCGTCACTTTGCCGGCCTTGTATTGATTGCGCGGGCCGACGTTGCTGAGGGGAGTGGAAAATTGCACGCCATAGCTGTAAAATGGGCGGTTGCCTTCGCCAAACTGGTCGAACGTGTCGCGGAATTGCTGTCCCGTGCCATTGAAACCGTAGGTGCCGATCAAATCCAATGACGGGAAAAGCTGGTTGCGGGAATACTTCAGTTGAATGCCCTGCTGTTCCACATTCAGCCGGGATTGTAACAGGTCGGGACGCTGAGTCATGCCTTTGTTCCAACTGTCCTGCAAATCGAACAACTGCAGCGGCGCGTTGGTAATCGTTGCCGTGGGTTGAATGTCCTTGTCGTGCCAGCGTAAATACTCGTCGGTGAGCAGACTTTTCAAGGTGTTTTGGTCCGTGGCCAGCGTGTATTGCGCGGCGATCAAATTCGCCTTGCTCGTTGCCACCTGCGCCTCGTCCTGCTGCACATCCAGTTGCGCCAGCGTGCCGATTTGCACGCGCTGCCGGTCCTGGTCGAGTTGCGTCTGGGCGAGGCCGAGCGCCTCCTGTTGCACCCTCACGTTTTCCTGCGCGTAGATGAGTTCGTAATAGGCGTTTTCGACAGCGGTGACGGACGTGATGACTTGCAAGCGCAGGCCTTGTTCGGAATATTGCAACCGGTTTTTGCCAACGCGAATGTTCAGCCGGGTCTGGTCAATCCAGAAGTTGTTCAGCAATGGCTGGGTGAGAGTAACCCCGATCTGACCGCCGGAATTGTCGCTATTGGTAATTAATGGCGAGTTGATGTTGTAGTTGTAAGTGTGCGAAACATTGCCATCCAACTGGTAGGTCATACCCCATGGCGTCGGCGTTTGCGACAGACCCGCAGTCACCGAGTTTTCTTCGTAGGACGTTCCGGGAATATGCACGGCGCTGTAGAAATCCGGCCCGGTGTCATTGTATTGGTGAGTGCCGGAAATACTGAACGTTGGGTCATAACCGCCATAACTCGCGCGCACGTTGAAAAGTTGAATTTGCGGAGCATAGCGTGAGATTTGCACGTCGAGGTTGTGTTGCAGCGCCTCCTGAATACAGTCTTCCAGCGACATTGCGCGCGTCGCTGCGTTCATACCCGCTGGCACGGCGGCTGCATTGGTGCCGTGTAGGCCGACAGGCCTCCCGCCAGGGTCCAATGCGCTCATACCCGCTGGCACGGCGGCTGCATTGGTGCCTGAGGGCGCGGCCGGCGCGTTGGTCTCGACCGGCACGGTGGCCACGTTCGTGCCCGTTTGCGCGGCGACCCCATTTGTGCCCGGCTGGGAAGCGGGCGCATTGGTGTCTGCCGGCACGACCACCACGTTCGTATCCGTCTGGGCAATAGCTGATATTGCCGTGAGAATGAAAACCAAAAGAACGCTGAAACTTTTCATGGTGCTGCAATTTTGCGGCCTTTGCCGAAATTCATCAAACTTAAGACGCTCCGGCGCGCCCGAAGGTAACCCTCTGGTTAATTCACGCCCGCGCCCGTCCAACAAACCCCGCATCGCGGCCAAGGTTGCAGCCAAATCATCGCTCAACCGGCTTTCGCGGCAACCGCGGGAACTTCCTCGATTTTGGCGTTTTGTTCGAGGAACGCGAGCACTTTTTCGTGCGCAATCTGGTCGTACAGTTCCGCCACCCCGTTGCGCTTTTGCAGGTCTTTGAGAAATTTTTCCAGTGGAATCTGATATGCCATCGCCAGCGACTGCACGCGCTTCAAAACCTCGTCCTGCGAAACCTGGAGGCCTTCCTTCTCGGCGATGCGCTGAATCAGGAACGACAATTTCACGCGTTCCTTCGCGCTCTGCGCCGCGGCGGAATAAATTTCGTCCTTCTGTTTCTCAATCAAATCGCGCGCCACACCGCGCTGGCTGTTCTCGCGCACGATGTCATAAACCACGTTGCGCGTTTCGTGCGCGACGGCGGTTTCCGGCAGGTCAAAATTTGTGGCGGTGAGCAGCGCGCGGATGATCTGGCCGCGAACCGCCTTGGCCTGGGAATACTTCAATTCATTCTCCAGATCGCGCTGCACGCCTTCGCGGAGCTTCGGCAGGTTTTCCGCGTCGTATTTTTTGGCGAACGCGTCGTCAATCGGCGGCAGGACTTTTTCCTTCACCTCGACGACTTCGACTTCGTAAACGCCCTTTTTGCCCGCAAGTTGCTTGGTCACGAAGTCGGCGGGGAAAGCCACATTCACCGTGCGTTTGTCGCCCGCCTTGGCGCCGATGATCTGATCGGCAAAACCGGGAATGAACGAGTCCGGCGCGGTGTCCACCCAGAAATTTTTCTGCTCGGTCAACCCTTTCGCTGTCGGCGCGGTGTCGGTGATGGGCTTGCCGTCGCACGTGCCGGTGTAATTCACCACCGCGATGTCGCCCAGGCGCAGTT
>Ga0181518_10004367_pt1 | contig 12653 bp, 13 predicted proteins | sample PEATcosm2014_Bin_28_FD_119751 | JGI IMG/M metagenome (GOLD analysis project Ga0181518, IMG submission 119751) | Peatland microbial communities from MTU Mesocosm Facility, Houghton, MI, USA - PEATcosm2014_Bin01_60_metaG | ecosystem: Environmental > Terrestrial > Soil > Wetlands > Peat | place... | reverse complement strand
CGGGTCTCCCTGATTACGGCAGGGGGGCTTCCGTCCATTCCGTCTCCAACCATCGGCGCGACGACCGGGGTTTGCCCGGCTGCCCGGCGATTCGGCTTCTCGCCTATCGCCCGCTTTGCAGGCCTGGTCTTTCACTCGAAGACTCGCCCATCCTCACCAACCGAATCGAGTTCACGGCGGCGGCCCACTCGGGCCACCTGTGTTACGGACTGGTCGTTCTCGTTCCGCTGCTCTCCACCTCGCATTGCTGCAACGCAGTTACGGTTCGATACCGCACGATTCTTCACCGCACAGGAGCAGACTTCCACTGCTCTATCCCCTCGCCCTCAGGCGCACGAGCGCACGCGCCCCCGCGTGCTGCCAACGGTGCCTCGCCGTTGGCTTCTCACTCTGACAATCAGGCACTCGAGCGGTTTAAGCAAACCTGCGACCGCTTATGTTTGGGGGAGCATACGCGCCCTCGCGTGTGGCGACTGGCACCCTCGCCAGTCGCTCCACCGCTTGGCGCATCGCCGCCTCGTTTCGCTCGAAAGACTCGACCATCTTGAACTGCACCCTGGCGCGGTCGCCGCTATGGCCTGGACGTTGCACTTTGTAGTAACGGTCGCCCGCCAGGTGGTCCGCTAGAAACCGGATGCCCATCTCGAAGGTGATGAGCTTCGCGCAGAACACCAGATGGCCCTTCTCCGCCGCGTTGAGGAGCCCGCCGGCGGACGCCAGGTAGCCGCCCACCAGGGCCTCGAACATCTCCATGCTCATCTCGACCTTCGACAAGTCGCGCTCGTCCTCGGCGGTCGGACAGGTCGCCGTGCGGCACAGGTCGCCGAAATCATAGAGCGCCAGCCCCGGCATGACCGTATCCAGGTCAATCACACAGACGCCCTGGCCGGTGTCGTCATCGAGCATCACGTTGTTCAACTTGCAGTCGTTGTGCGTGACCCGTTCCGGGAGCAGACCCCGCGCCTGCAAATCGAGCAGCACATCCACCAGCGGCTCGTGCCGCAGCGCGAACTCGATTTCCGCCTTCACCCCGCCGGCGCGGTTGCAGGCATCCCGCTCGATCGCCTGGCGCAGCGCCTCGAAGCGGCTGCGGGTGTGGTGGAAGTTGGGAATCGTGTCGCGCAACCGCGGCGCGGGCAGGTCGGCGAGCTGCTTTTGGAATTCGCCAAATGCCCGGGCGGCCTCGAAAGCCTGCCGGGGCGTTTCAATCTGGTCGTAGCTCTTCGCCCGCTCGATGAAAAGGCAGCATCGCCAGTGATTCCCTTCCGCATCCGCATGCCAGCATTTGCCGTCGCGCGCCGGCGCCAGAGTCAGCACGCGGCGGGAGATTTGATCGGCGCCGGCGGCCTCCAGCTTGCGCCGGATGTGGGCCGTGACGCGCTCGACATTGCCCATCAGGCCGGCGGGGTCCTTGAAGACGTTGTGGTTGATGCGCTGGAAAACGTAGCGCATCGGGCTGCCGGCTTGGTCGAAGACCACGGTGTAAGTGTCGTTGATGTGCCCGCTGCCGCAGGGCGCTGCTTCCCGGAAGTCGCCGTGGATTTGGAAACGGGCGGCGACCGAGCGCAAATCGTGTTTCGGCTGGCTCGCGGCCATGGATCGGTTTAACTCCAAAGCCGCTCCGGATACTCGCCGGCGCGAATCAGCGCCCGGATGCTCTCCATCACGACGGAGCGGTCCTCGCGGTAGGTCACGCCAAACCAAGGGCTCGGCGTGGGCAGCACCCTCACGCGGGCCTGCCCTTTCTGGACCAGCGCGTTGACTGCCGTTGGCAGGTAAAACTCCGCTTTAAGGTCGGCCTCGTTGCGCTCCAGAAACTCACCGAACAATCGGCGCAGCGCGCCGAGCAGCCCCAGCGTAAAACCCCAGCAGTTCATCGAGACGATCTCCCGCCCGGTCAGGTTCCGGAAACTGCCGTCAGGCTCCTTGTTCCGGGCGCCGCCGGGCTGCCTTTCAATGGCCGTCAGTTCTTCAACGGATGCCAGGTACCCTCCAGCGTCCGTCTGGCAAAGACCGCGCGCCACCGTGCCGTGCTCGGACAGCGTCCGGTCCAGTTGGAAACCCACCATGGCGAACAGATCGGGGTTGACCGAGGCCGGCTGCGTCAGGAACCGGGCGAGCGCGCGGAAGGACTCCGCGCCGTAGAAGTCGTCCGCGTTGATGACGGCGAAAGGCCGGTCCAGCGACGGCGCGGCGCATAACACGGCATGGCCGGTGCCCCACGGCTTGGTGCGGTCGGGGGGGACGTAGCGCCCCGTCGGCACCATGTCGAGCGCCTGGAAGGCGTAATCGACGTTGACGTGCCTCGCCAAGCGGCGGCCAAAGACCTCCCGGAAATCCTGCTCGATCTCCCTGCGAATGACAAAAACGAACTTGCCGAAGCCGGCCCGCTTCGCGTCAAACACCGCGTAGTCCAGGACCGCCTCGCCGCCTGGGCCGACAGGCTCCATCTGTTTCAATCCGCCGTAACGGGCGCCGACGCCGGCGGCTAAAACAACCAATGCAGGGGCTGGGCTCAAGAGTTTGCGGCACACGCTACGGAACCCGAGGGACGGCGCAAGCCCAAAGTGGAGGCCAACAAAAAAAGGCGCGCGCGCAGGCGAACCTGCGTCGCACCTATAAAACCACTAACAAAACTAACAAACCTAACATCATAATCGACAGTTTAGCCGGGAGGGTGTTCAATCGAAAAAAGATGAGAAAGCATCTTCCTTTCGTGATGGCGGTGTTCGTGCTCGCCTTCCTCGTCTATTCGAATTCCATCCGCAACGGTTTCAACTTTGACGACACCACGATCATCCAGAACAACTCCCTGGTCCGGCTGTCGAACTTGCCGAAGATCCTGGTCTCCAACTACTGGGCCAACACGCCCTATGAAAAGGGGGTGCTGCTTTACCGCCCGCTGCCCGTCGCGACCTTTGCCCTGGATCGCGCCTTGTGGGGCGATAAACCGGCCGGATTTCACCTGACCAACGTTCTGATCAATGCCGCGGACGCGGCCCTGGTATTCGTGCTGCTCGCCGGTCTGTTCCAGGACCGGCTGTCACCCTTTGTTCTTTCGCTTTGCGCGCTGCTCTTTGCGTTTCATCCCGTCCATACGGAAGCCGTCAACATGGTGGTCGGGCGCACCGAACTGCTGGCCGCGCTATTCGGCCTGCTGACCTTCATTTGCTACCTGCATGGCCGGAAGCCGGCTGCCTTCGGGTTCTTCTTTCTGGCGCTCTTTTCAAAGGAAATCGCCGTGACTATACCCGCGGTGATTCTCCTGCGCGAGTATCTGGATAAGAAGAGGGTCGAGAGGTGGAACTACTTCATCTTTGCCGGAATCGTGCTCCTTTATCTCGCCATTAGATTCGCGGTTTTGGGTGGGTTCGCTTCCGTGCACCAGACCGGGATGCTGGACCAACAGCATGCGTTTCAGCGGGCTTTAACGGTCATCAAGGCCCTGGGCTGCTACCTGCGGCTGTTGATCATCCCCTGGCCCCTCACCCCGGACTATAGCGACGTGCCGTTGCCCGTCTCGGCACTCGCCTTTGGGGTCATGCTCCCGCTGGCTGTTATTTTGATCCTGCTGGCGGCGGCGTGGAAACTGCGAAACACCGCCAGTGCGCTGGCCTTTGGCATCCTTTGGTTTTTTGTCACCATCCTCCCCGTATCAAACATCATTTCCATCGGCGCTTTCCTGGGTGAACGGTTCCTGTACCTGCCGTCGCTTAGCGTTTCGCTTCTGGCCGCCAGCGCATTTTATCACGGTTCAGACCAGCGGCTGGTGAAGGCATGCCTCACCGGCCTTCTGCTGGTCTGCGCCGCGTTTGCCCTCCTGACCTTTGACCGGAACTTCGCCTGGCAAAATGCGCCTACCCTCTGGGCCAGTGTGCTGGTGCATCAGCCGGATAACCCGCGTGCCCATTTCCACATGGCGGTCAAATATGAGGAACAGAAGCAGTATGAGAAGGCCTTGGATTCCTATGAGCGGGCGGTCCGCTATTATCCCGACCACAACTGGCATCCGGACAGCAAGTCTGTGGCGACGGTGAAAGAAGCGATGTCCAGGATTTGCTACGACTTGGCGGTCAAACTTTACAAAGAGCAGAGCTTTGATGCCTCGCTCGCCTATTGCAAACGGGCAGTCGAAAACAACGACCGGAACGCGGAAGCTTATGTGGTAATGGGCAACATCTATGCGCAGAAAGGCGATTTCCGGAAGGCCGCCGAAATGTATCAGAATGCGCTCAAAGCCAATCCCGAGCAGTTCGAGGCCAAGGAAAATCTCAAGCGCATCCAGTCGCGGTAACCCCAACGGTTGATAGACGGCCGCCGACGGTTGAGCGGAGCGAAACCCCCGGCATGAGGTGCGCGAATACCCAGCCCGCAGAGCGGCCAGAGGTAGTCTGCATCCGCTCAGAGGGAATGAGTAAAGAGTGCTTGCTCTGCCAGAGGTTCGTAAAGTGGTGGCTGGGGGCGGAATTGGCCATTTCCCGCCGCGATTGCAAGCTCAATATGCCTGATTTTGCTGGCTAATCAAGTATAATCTATCGCTGCTAACCTATACTCTTTTTTACTCGTACGGTGTCCGTTTTGGTGTCCGCTGGTGGAAGAGAGATGAATCCTTACATGAGGCCGACACCCCTCGCCGTGGAAAAGTGAACCGACCGGGGAACACGGTCGGATACCGCCGGGGCAAGCTGGCGGCATAGTTTCAGCCGAAGGGCGACCCCAACCCCACACGCAGGAACAGGTGAATCAGCGCGGCTGGCGTTCCTTCGTCGAATGCGCCGAGACGCCTGCGTCTTCAAACACCGCCTGGAAGTCACCGCGCAAACGCCGAGATGCGGCTCTGTGGAAGGCGACGGCCGCTTTGTTCAGCAAGTTTTCGGATTCGGCAGCTTCGAGTGTGACCCCTGCAAATGGCGTCAAACACAGATTTCGATAAGGGCTTCAAGCATCTCGAACGGCGGATGGAAAGAGCGGACCGCCGCGACAGCAGAAAACAACCAATGAACGAAATGAGAACACTATGACCGACATCAACATCGCAACACTGACGGGCCGCCTTGTGCGCGACCCCAATCTACGCAACTGCAACGGCGGAACGCTGATGGGCTACTTCACCCTCGCGAGCAACCAACGGTACAAGGACAAAGCGGGCGCCGTGCAGGAGGAAACCGCCTTTCTCCCGTGCAAGGCGTTCGGTCGCTGGGCCGAACCGCTGGCCAATCATCGCAAGGGCGAGATGGCCATCGTCTCGGGCCGGTTGCGCACCGAAACTTGGGAAAAGGACGGCGTACAGCAATCCCAACTGATCCTGGTTTGCGATTCGCTTCACTTCGTTTCCCCCGCGGCAAAATCTTCGGCCCCTCCCGCCGTCCAGTGCGTGGCTCCTGTGGACGCTGAAATGCCTGCCGAGGTTAAGAAGGCAATCCCATTCTGACCGCGAACCGGCGGCACTTGCCCGGTTCTGCAAATCACTCCCGGCGCAATATTCGAGATCCTCGCCACCGCTCGTCAAGAGCCAGCTTGTCCGCAGCTCAGGGGTAGCTATGATGGAATTAGAAACCACGTATTTAAGTTCCGTTGGCCGCATTCACGAACTCCTGCGCGCCCACGGTTTCAAAGAGATTCTGACGCCAGCCTTGGTTGCGGCGGCCGCTGAATTGACCGAACGGCCCACTGCGCGGGAAGAAGTGGTCTCGGTGGCTTGCCAATTCTTCGCCAGCCGAAATGGCTGCATCCCCTTTGGGCTGGAGGAACTGCCTTCCTGCTGGCTCCGGCAGTTCCCTTTGCTCCTGTGTATCGGCCGCAAATCGCCAGAGGACCCGTTGCCTTGTATGGTGACCAGAATCGGTTTCGAACAGGGGGTGCTCAACATGGCCTTCCTGCAAGAGGGCGCCCGTCGCATCAGGCGGATCGCCTGGGATGAAATTGCCTTGTCCTTCAGCAGGTCGGCAGCCGCCTCATTAATCCCATCTAACAACGACATCGAAGACTTCACGTCCGCAACCTTCAGGTTCAGCGCTGCCACGATCCGCTCCGGTTTCACCCCCTGCTGCACTGCCTTCATGATCATCTTGTGCTCCGCGATCGGGTTTAGCCGGTTAACCCGCGCATTGTATGTGAAGCACTCATCATCACGGGCGACGATACACTCCGCCGCCGTCACGCCCAGGTCCTTCAGCGCAAAGTGCCGCAGGTGCCCATCCAACAGCAGGTACTTTCCTGGCGACCCCTTTTGCGGATACACCACCAGCGGCTCGATCAGCCCGACCTCCTTGATGGACGCGCGGATCGTGCGGTCCCGCTTGATATTGCTCTGCGGATCGTTCACCTGCCGGAGCGGCAGGATGTCACTGAGTGGCACCACGATCTTCCGCATCTCAAATCCAATTTTCAAATCGCTCATGCGGCCTCCTTCTGTCTCTCTATAAGTTTGTCATGTATATACTTCGGCATTTCCGCCAGCCCCTCTGCCCTCAGAAGTGTGACGAAATTCTCATCCCCCAGCAGCTTGCCAAAGGCCGTCACGACAACGAGCAACTTCGCTTCGCAAACCCTCGCCTTTCTCACCAGCAGCTTCTGGCGCTGGCTTTCCCGCTTGAAGGTATTGATCAAACTCTCCGCGCTGGTCCGGGTCTTCCGTCCACCCGGGTTGGCGTCGCGCCGCTTCCCTGCAAACCGGCGCTGGTCCAGCAGCCGCTTCACCGTCCTGATGGATGCGTAATTCAGTTGCTTGCCTTCATACGCCTTGAGCAACTCGCGTTGCATCTCCGGAGTATCTGCCTTGGCTATCTCCATCGCGACGCTCAGAGGTATCCTCCCGCTGACGGCCGCGTCCAGCAAACGCTCCTCGCCCGCCTGCTTCAGCACGATGTATCCGCCGACCGTCGAGCTCGCGATGTCCAGCTTCGCCCCGATCTCGAGGTTGGTGTAGCCCAGATCCTTCAGCCGTTCTATTTCGTTCATCAACGCCAGCGGCAGCGGCTGGCGCCGCGCAATGTTTTCCGCCAGGCTGCGCAATAGCCGCTCCTCTTTTGACACCTCTACGATTACCGCTGGAATCTCCTTGTGCCCGAGCGCGACAAAGGCTTCCATCCGCCCCTGGCCACACACTAGGTCATACCCGGGCTCGCCTCCCTCTGTCTCCGAGCGAAGGCTCACTTGGATTGGCTTTTTCAGCCCGAGGTTTCGGATGCTCTGTACAATTAGCTCGAACTTCCTTTTATCCCGAGGCCTCGGGTTCAGAATCCGAATCTGATCAATCGGCACCATCTTTACCTCATCATTCATGTTATCCATTCGCCATTTCCTTTCTGTTCATTTGTTACTGGTCACTGATCACTGACCACTGGTTACTGGTTACTGGTCACTTGCCACTGGCCACTCGCCACCTCACGCCGCCTCCTGGATCTTGACGCGCTCCGCCATGCCCAGGAAATAGTCAAGCGTCTCGAACCGGTATGCATCCAGATAGACGCCATTGTCCTCGGCCATCCGCAGGTTCTCCCACGTCATATCAATCCCCGGCAGCAAATAGTAATCCCGGATGCCCTCGTTGGTGGCATCCATCCGCACTGCGATTGTAATATCCGGTTTCAAACCTCCATCCAGCCGAACCACCCACCGGGACGACCCGGCGCTCGTGCTTGTGTGTCGGCAGAGAACGATCGACACCCGCAGCTCGCCGTTCAGGTGGAGCAGCCCAGCTTTCTCATCCCAAGTGGCGGCTGGGGGCTTCGGACGCGCGGGTGGTCTCGAAGGATGCACCAAGAAAAATGTAACCGTGGTCGCTGGTGACGACGATGGGCAGGCCGCGAGGGATGGTCTGCACACTGTTCTTCCAGATCGTGGGAATGTAGTTGCGATGGAAGTTGGCGAAGAGCGCCTCGGTGCGCGCGGCGTCATCGGCGAACAGCCGGTCGGGATAAGTGGACCAGAGGAGAACGCTGCGGCCCGCAGTGGGGCTGTAACGCGAGGTCGGGTGCTCAAGGTAAAAGGCTTCGACGTTGTGCTCGGCCAGTTCGGTTCGTCCGGGGAGCTGCGACGGGCCAAGGCGCACGCCGAGGACACGCTGCTCGACAAAGTCCATGGTTTCGGTGGGCAGGCAAGTGGCGACCACGCCGGCGGATTTCACGCGGAAGCCAGAATCCTCCGCGAGTTTGAGCATGAGCGGAAACTCGCGCAAAGACAGGCCGTCGAACACGACGGCGGCGCAGGGTTGCGGCAACGGCAGGGGCGCGTCCAGGCCGAGCCAGGTCTTGATGGCGGGCGCGGACCGGCTTTCCGCTGCCAGCTCACCCCAAATCTCCTGCGCGCCGGTAGCGATCAATTCTTCGAGGCCATAAACGGCTTCCTCGCCGCCGCGCAAGAACTGGTCTGGCTCGGAGTCCTGGTAGCGGGAGCGCGTCCAGACGGTTTCCATGAGCCACGATTTTATGGCCGGCAGGCGGGCGTTGTCGGCGAACAGGAGTTCTGGTTTGAAGGCAAGTTTGGCCATAACGCAGGTCAGTCCCCCTTGGCCTGAACGCCGAGCTTGACGCGGCAGGAGCCGGGAGAGAAGTCGGGCAGGCGCTCGACCATCTCCTCGACCTGGGCTTTGGTGAAAATGCCGGAGAATTGGAGCGCGGACTCGCCATGAAATGAAGCAATGCCGGTCAACGACCCGCGCAAGAACGAGGGCAGCGCGCTGACCTCCACGGTGCGCGCGTCGAACGTGAGGGCGATCTGAACGGAGACGATACGGCTGTCTTCGTTTTCTTCGAGGAGCCGGGCGACTTCCTGGCGGAGTTGCTGGCGGGAAGGCAGGAAGCTTGTGCCGACATCCTCGGTCGGGGGTTGCGGAGTCGTGGATGTGTTCGCCGTGCCCGCCGTTGAAGCGCCGCCGGTGGTGGGCGCCGTGGCCGGGCGCGCCGGGTTGAGCGACAGCGACTGCTGCGAGGACGTGGACGGCGCGGTGGAAACGTCGAACGGCTCGGAGATAACGGCGTCGCCCAACTGGTCGCCGGTGAGACGCGGGGTGCGCCCGCAGGCGCTACGTGGATTGGAGAAAGTCGCGTGGGCGCGATTCCAAGGCGCGGCGTTTGGAGTCGGCGACGCGCTCGATGTCAATGACACCCTGAAGTCTTCCGGAGAGGACTTCATCTTTCGGTTCGAGGAGCTGTTTCAGCATGAGTTCACATTACAGTGGATTTCTGGCGGCGTCAAGAAGTCTCTTTACGTCTTGAAAACTGTCTCAAAGTATCTCATTTGGCCGTGTGCCAGGGTCGTGGTGGGTTGAACGGAAGGTCGCCACACCGGCCCGGGGTTTTTGGCAGGTATATTAGCTGATGCTGATAGAGGGATGAGGACTCGAAAAGGTGAAAGCGGAAAATGTGACCATACAGATGAAAGGAGAGCCTGGCCAAGGTGCTGTCACTTGGATTCCACCCGAGAAGGAGTCTCTACGTTTGAGAACCCAAGGGTTTGTTAGAGATTATCAGCGGGCGGAGTCTGGCCACATGCGGGTCTTCAGGGGGCTAGCAGACCACGAGCGGCTCATTTGCGGGTCACTTTCTTCTCGCGTTTCGTCTCAACCGACGGTTTTTCGGCCAGTTTCGCAGGGAGTATCGTCTCACGAATCTTCTCATTCTCTGAGAAGATAAACTCGTACCATGTCCTTCGTGCCGCCCCGCCTTGCCGCAGAACGCCTCTCTTAGTCAGGTCGGTTAGGTCGCGATTCGCCGTTGCACGAGCCACCCCTGCGATTCGCTCATAGTCGGGTCGGGTCAGCCTTCCGTGTTCGATGACATGCTTCACAGCCTTAAACTGCCGAGGGTTGAGTTTCAGTTCCGACAGGAGTTCCTCTGGCGACACCGCTCTTCTGAACACGGTCCGAAACGCGTCCACGCGCGACTCGAACTCGGGCTCCGGCACCCCGGCCTCGCGGCAATCATTGATGATCCGTCGTATACCGGTGCCGAACTGCTCAATGTACTTGATCAGGAAAAAGGCATCCGCGACCAGCTTGTTCCGTGGCTTCGACTCGTGTGGCTTCTTCAGGTCTTCCACGGTCATTCCAGCTGGCAGACCACCCGGGTTCGACACCTCCAACCGATCATCAAAGATCCTCACCACCACGTTGCCGCTGTCGGCGTAGTCGCGATGGCACACGGCGTTGGTGATGGCTTCGCGAACGGCGTCGGGCGGGTATTCCCACCGCTCCGTCCGTTCCAGTTTCCCCTCAATCTTCGCGGCCATGCTGGTGTTGCGCCGCACAAAGGCCATCGCCTCCTCGACCTGTTGGATTATGTCGCCCTCAATGACCTTCAAATCGAGGAATTCCACCTCGTCGTCGCCCTTGAACCGGGCGCAACGCATCTTCGCCTGAAGCAGAAAGCGTTGTGGGTTCTTCCCGAACAACAATAGTGCCGCAATGGTCAACTGCCCGTTCTTCATCACGTTCAACTGCCGCAATGCCCGCTCAACCGGTGTCTGGGCATCAATCTCCCACTGCCGTTCCGACTTGGCGCGACTCAAGAACTTCCGCACCTTATCGGCGTCAATATCGCCCAGCGTCGCATCCGCCCGTACCGTCTCGTCCCACGTCACACCACGCGACGTGAAGTACAACTCCGCGATCTCGCTCGCCGCCAATACCTGGTTAGTTCGGCCCGACCGACGATAGGCGCGGCCATACGCACTCACGGGTTTGGTGGGATTCTCCGCGACTTCGACGACAATCACGGTCTGGCCCGCCTCTTGAACTGTCGTAATGGCCGGCACCAGCTTCGGAACAGTGTTCTGGGCGATGTCGTTCGCCAAACCTTCCAGCGTGCCTTTGCCAATTTGCACGCCGCCGACGGTGCCATTATCCCGCACACCAATGTAGATGCGCCCGCCTTTGGCAGACGCGAACGCCGCACACGTCTCCACAATCTCCCGGCGTTCGCCGGGCGACTCTTTGCGTTCTACGGTTTGTCCTTCTTCGGGAATCATGGCCGATCTTCTACAAAAACCGCTCCTGTCCCTTCTGGCTGTCGGCCTTTACCTGTTGACCTTCCATCACCGCGCTCCAGTTCGCGAGCAGCTCGCCCAGGGCCGATTGCTCGGCGTCGGCAGAGATGTCCGCCAGTTCGCCGCCTTTGAGCGCAGGACCGGCCAGCGCCTGACAGACCAGGCGCAATTGTTCGAGGCTCGGCGGCAGCGAGGAACTCGGGGAGCCGGATGCGGACGGATTCGATGAGGAGGTGAAGCCGGTCGGCGTTGGCCGGGGGAGTCTTGTTTTTCGGGGCCGGGGCGGCGCCGGCGAGCGTGGCGGCTTCCTCCTGGGTGATGACGGCTTCGTCCAGGGTGCCGTCCGGCAGGCGGACGCGGCACTCGAAACCCTTGGCGAGGGGCCGGGCGGATTCGAAGGTAACAGGAAAATCGAAGTGTCCCGGAAGGGACACTTGCTGGCCAATCGGTAGCTGTGCATTCGTGCCGCCCATGATGAAAAGTCGCGCAATGGTGCGCCCCTGCGGTTTGGTTTGCAGTAAAAAAATTAGGTTTGCTGTTGGGGCTGAGGCGGATGGGTGGAGAGGTACGGAGGGGAAAAACAGGAAGGGGCGGCCGGTCTGGTTGCCTGCAGGGGCTGTGAATAACTTTGTGAAACATCTTTCGGGGTGCCCCTTTATTTGACCGCCCCCCTTGTATGATGCGGTCAAAATGCAATAGGAATTGAAGACCCGGAAGGCAACGACAATAGGTCCGACGTCAGAGGGCAGAAGGGGAGCGGCCCGGCGTTGCCGGGACCCACGCCCGTCTCCGCCGCGCTTGCGAATGGCAGCCGGTCCCGTTAGGACCTGTGTCCGTTGCGCGGCGAACCGTTGCCGGAGACACGATGATTGGCTTCGGTTTTCGCGGCATTCTTGCCCTGGCTGAAACCTCTCGCCAGGTCGGTCGCCATTCACCGGGCAAGATGGCCCCGGAAATCCGGCCGCCGAATTACAATCGAAGGCTCGCCAGGCTCGCCGAAGCCACGGGCCAAGTCGTCCGCGTGGAGGAACTGACCGATTACTGATAGGGTCTCTTCACCTTACACCTCGATCCACCCGCTGTGGTTCGACCAGAGCCGCGCCAGGGAATGTCGCCAAACACGAATGGCGATATGGGTAAAAGAAAGAATCGGCCTGGAGCGCGGCAGAGGTCCGAACCATTGGGTGAGGGCTTCGCCCGCAAGGGCCAGAAGATCTACGCGTGTCTTCGGCTCAAGGGGAAGCTCACCTGGCGTAATACCGGAACGAACGAGTTAGCCCAAGCCCGCAAGTGGAGGGAGAAATGGGCCAGCAACCAGCGGAACGAAACTGACGGCATCGCGTCAAAAGGCCGCACGCTGCGGCAGCCGCGCGCGACAGTGGATGAACTGATCGACGATTATCTCCAGTCCGGTTGCCCCATCATCCGAAAACGGTCGCTCGAACCGAAATCCCAGCGCACAATCCAGAATGAAAAATACTACTTGCGCCCGGTGCGGGAGTTTTTTGGCCGCAGGCTGGCCTTGCGCCTGACCTTGGACGACTGCGACCGCTACTTCGCTTGGCGGGCCTCCGGCGGCTACGTCCCGACTTTTAAGGTGCGAGGCAAGCAAGTCACCAAACGGACTCGAGGCGGAGACCGGGCGGTTGACCTTGAGTTGACGGCAT
>Ga0181518_10004360_pt1 | contig 12661 bp, 8 predicted proteins | sample PEATcosm2014_Bin_28_FD_119751 | JGI IMG/M metagenome (GOLD analysis project Ga0181518, IMG submission 119751) | Peatland microbial communities from MTU Mesocosm Facility, Houghton, MI, USA - PEATcosm2014_Bin01_60_metaG | ecosystem: Environmental > Terrestrial > Soil > Wetlands > Peat | place... | reverse complement strand
TATTCCACCAGCAGCTCGGCATGTTGATCGGTCGTCAGTTTCAGCGGCGTGCATTTTTCCGGCACGATGGAATAACCCTTGTTCAGAATGAACTGCTCGATTCTGCAGCGCTTGATATAGGGGTATCCGGTTTCGTCGTCGCGGAACACCACGGTAAACACCGTGTTCGCAAGCGTATCCTTGTCCGCGAAGCCGCAGTAGAGCATGCCCTTGTCTACAAAGGTTTTATCGACCACATTCGATACCGAGTATGCGCCGCCTTTACGAATCACGAGTATTCGATCGTAGGGCGAAACCTCGAACAGCGAGCTGCCATTCACCTCGTAGCCGAGGTAGCCGGTTTCCCGATCGTAACGGAGCTTGAGGTTACGCTGCGCCGCTTCGCGCACATCAACCTTGGTCAGCGAAACCTGCTCGGTATGGCGGGGAAAATTATCACGGTATTTATCGACGAGGCGCTGGAGAAAAGCCACGGCATAGTCGACGATGGCGCCAAGATGTTTTTTAATTTGGGCAAGCCGGTCACGGATCTCCCGCATCTCCCGCTTCGCCCGGTTGATATCGTAGAGGCTTATGCGACGAATCGGAATCTTGAGCAGGGTCTCGACATCATCGGCCGTAACCTCCCTCCTGATTTCGTCTTGAAACGGTCCGAGCCCCAAGAGTACCGCATCGACGACCCCCTGTGACGAGGTCTTGTCCTCGATCTTTTTATAGATCCTGTTTTCAATGAAAATCTGTTCGAGGGTCTTGGCATGCAGCTTATCCTTAAGCTGTTTCTCTTCGAGCCTGAGCTCGGCCCGCAAAATGTCGACAAGCCGGTCCGCGCCGCGCTGAATAACTTCCGACACGGTCACGATCGCCGGTTTATTCTCCTTTATTACGACCAAGTTGACCGAAATCGCCTGTTCGCATTCGGTAAAAGCGTACAGCGCATCGACCGTTTCGCTGGTATGGATGCCGCGAGCCAGACGGACCTCGATTTCCACCTGCTCCGCGGTATAATCGGCGATTCCGGCGATCTTGAGCTTTCCCTTGCGCGAGGCGTCCTCGACCGAGGCAATGAGCGATTCCGTGGTGGAACCGAATGGCAGATCCCTGATCACGACCCGTTTTTCATCACTCGTATCGAGCCTGGCGCGGACCAGTACCTTGCCGTTGCCGTCCTTGTATTCCGAAAAATCAGCCAGGCCGCCGGTCGGAAAGTCCGGAAAGACAAGAAGCTGGTCGCCCTGCAGGCAGGCGATCTCCGCTTCGAGGAGTTCGATCAGGTTATGCGGCAGGACCCGCGTCGCCATGCCCACCGCAATCCCTTCCGCACCCAGGGCAAGCAGCACCGGGATCTTTGCCGGAAGTACGATCGGCTCCTGGTTGCGGCCGTCATAGGAGGGTTCAAACTCGGTGATCGGGGGGTTAAACAGGGTTTCCCTGGCGAGGGCTGAAAGACGGCATTCGATATATCGCACCGCCGAAGCGGGGTCGCCGGTAAAGATATTTCCGAAGTTTCCCTGCATATCGATAAAGAGATCCTTGTTAGCAAGCGACACCAGCGCATCGCCGATCGAGGCATCGCCGTGCGGATGGTACCGCATGCATTGGCCCACGACGTTCGCTACTTTGTGGAACTTGCCGTCATCCATCTCGTAAAGCGTATGCAGGATACGCCGTTGAACAGGCTTGAGCCCGTCGTCGAGGTGCGGGATGGCGCGATCCTTGATGACATAGGAGGCGTATTCAAGAAAATTGGTATCGTAAAGGCTTTTGATGAACGCCATCAGATAAGGTGCTCCATGATATACTCGCGCCGTTCGGGCGTATTTTTTCCCATGTAAAACTCAAGAGTTTGGGGGATGAATTTGACCGACTTCACATTGACCTCGACCAGCCGTATATCCTCGCCGATAAAACGGCCGAATTCCGATGGCGATATCTCGCCGAGCCCTTTGAATCGCGTCACCTCGGGATCAGAGAGCGCCTTCACCGCCGCGTCACGCTCGCGTTCGCTGTAACAGTAACGGGTCTCCTTCTTATTCCGGACGCGGAAAAGCGGAGTTTCGAGAATGTAAATATGTCCCGCCACCACCAATTCCTCGAAGTAGGTGAGGTAGAAAGTCATGAGCAGGTTGCGGATATGGAAGCCGTCCACATCGGCGTCGGTGGCAAGCACTACGCGGTTGTAGCGCAGGCTCTCGATATCCTCCTCGATACCGAGCGCCATCATCATGTTGTAAAGTTCTTCATTCTGGTAAATGGCCGCGCGGGTGCGGCCGAACACGTTGAGCGGCTTGCCCTTGAGGGTGAAGATCGCCTGCGTAAACACGTCGCGCGACGAAATGAGGGAGCCGCCCGCCGATTGCCCTTCGGTGATGAAGATTGTCGAATCGCCGCCCTTGTTACCGTCTTGAAGATGGTACTTGCAGTCTTTCAGGTTCGGGATCTTGATCTCGATCTTTTTCGCCGCCTCCTTGGCCTCCTTCTTCACGGCATTGAGTTCGGTACGCAACTTCTCGTTCTGGGTAATCTTCGATTCGAGAAGTTTTGCCGCCTCGCCGTTCTTGTGCAAGAAATCGACGACGCCGGATTTTACTTCCGAAATGATCCATCCCCGAATTTCAACATTGCCAAGCTTATTCTTGGTCTGCGATTCGAACACCGGGTTCTTGAGCTTGATTGCGATTGCGCCCGCGATACCCTCGCGCACATCAATACCATTGTAATTCTGCTTGAAAAACTCGTTCACCCCTTTCAGGAACCCTTCGCGGAAGGCGCTGAGATGGCTGCCGCCGTCACCCGTGTACTGACCATTAACGAATGAGAAATAAGTTTCGCCGTAGGAGCCGGTATGGGTAAAGGCGCATTCGATCTGCTTCTGCCGGAAATAGGCGGCCCCGTAGACCGTCTGCTCCCCTACTTCCGCCTGCAAGAGGTCGAGAAGTCCGTTTTTCGACTCGATCTTCTCCTTGTCGTAAAAGAGTTTGAGACCGGCATTGAGATAAGCATAGTTCCAGAGCCGTTTTTCGACGTACTCATGATTGAACCGGAAATCGCCGAAAATTTCCGCATCCGGCTCGAACTCAACATAGGTGCCGTCCGGCTCCTTGGAAGACCCTTTTTTCTTCGACTTGAACGCGCCACGCTCGAATGTCGCCTCGAAATATTCGCCGTTGCGGTAGGAAACCACGAGGAAACGGCTCGACAGAGCGTTCACCGCCTTGGTGCCGACCCCATTGAGCCCTACGCTGAACTGGAACACGTCGTCATTGTATTTCGCTCCGGTGTTGATCGTCGAAACGCAGTCGATCACCTTTCCAAGAGGAATACCCCTGCCGTAGTCACGCACTGACGCAGTGTTGTTTTCGACGGCGACATCAATCTTCCTGCCGAACCCCATGATGAACTCATCGACCGCATTGTCGATAACCTCCTTGAGGAGGATGTAGATGCCGTCGTCGGGGTTCGAACCATCCCCCATCCTCCCAATGTACATCCCGGTGCGAAGCCGGATGTGTTCCAACGAGGAGAGGGTTTTTATTTTGCTTTCATCGTAGATCGGAATATTGATTCGCGTGGCCATTGACATCCATCTTAATTGAGAGTAACAACCTTGAGATGCCAGCTACTTCATAGAGATTTTGGGGGTTGCCGAGTATTTAAAATACAACGGGTTGACCACCCCATAAAGCCCCTCCCGGAAATCGCGCCTTCAGGCACACTACCCGATGCCGGAAAATGTACTAAAAAATTGATCGGAGGCGGTTCACGAGCGTACGCCGGCATCGGCTGCTTGCCACCGATGGAATTTGAAGCTATTTTATCAAATGGAAAACACATGAAGAAATTTGGTCAGATTAACCTGAAAATCTCAGGAAGGTCTCCAGCGCAAGAAACACTTTTCAGTCAGGACTAAAGGCAAAATGTACGAAATCTCCGTCGAATCCACCTTCTCTGCCGCGCACCGGCTGAGAAACTATCAGGGGCCCTGCGAAAAACTCCATGGCCACAACTGGCTTGTCCGCGTAAAGGTGCAATGCGAAACTCTTGATGTCGCGGGTCTGGGCATAGACTTCCGGGTGCTTAAAGTGCATCTGCGCACCATTCTGGACCTGTTCGATCACAGCGACCTTAACCTTGTTCTCGATCCGCTCGGCATCAATCCCTCGTCCGAAAACATTGCCCGGTATATTTACGAAAAGCTGGAAGACGCACTCTCGGATTGGAACGGGAAAGTGGCGCGGGTCGAGGTGTACGAAACGCCGGGCAGCTGCGCCGCCTATTGCCGGCAGGAGCCAGCGTGAAAGTCTGCGAGATTTTCAAGAGCCTCCAGGGGGAATCGACCCATGGGGGAAAGATATGCTCTTTTGTCAGGCTTTCAGGCTGCAACCTGCTGTGTAGTTACTGCGATACGGAGTACGCGCGGACAGAAGTGGAGACATGGTCAATCGAGGAGATCGTCAGCGAAGTGCGGACCCACCGGACCAGGTTGGTCGAGGTCACCGGGGGCGAGCCCTTGCTTCAGCCGGAAACGCCGGTTCTCTGCAAAAGGTTTCTTGAACTCGGGTATACCGTTCTCGTGGAAACAAACGGGACCATGGATATCGCCGCAATTCAGCCTCCCATCATCAGGATTGTCGATTGCAAATGCCCGTCGAGCGGACACGAGGGATCATTCCTTGAAAAAAATTTCAGCCGACTGGCCCCTGCCGATGAGTGCAAGTTTGTCATCTCGGACAAGGCCGATTTTTATTGGGCGCTCGATGTCGTCCGCCGCGAGACCCTCCACGAAATCGTCCCCGTGCTTTTTTCGCCGAACATGACGCTGCTGCCGCCTCGAGAACTGGCGAAATGGATCATAGAAGAGAACGCGCCAGTGCGGCTGGGAGTCCAGCTGCATAAGCTCCTCTGGGGCGATCGGCGAGGGGTATAACGATAAAAATGACGCATGATTGCATTGTTCTCCTCAGCGGAGGCATCGATTCCGCGACCTGCGCGGCAATTGCTCGGCACGAAGGTTACACGCTCTATGCGATGAGCTTTTCCTATGGGCAGCGGCACAAGATAGAACTCGCCGCAGCGAAACGGATTGCCGATTCGGTCGGCGTCAGCGAACATCGGATTGTTGAGATCGACCTCCGCGCCTTCGGCGGCAGCTCTCTCACCTCACCGCTTGCGGTTCCAAAGAACCGCGACCTCTCCGCAACAACGGGCATCCCCACGACTTACGTGCCCGCGCGCAACACCATCTTTCTCTCCTTCGCCCTTGGCTGGGCCGAAGCGCTCGGGATCAACAATCTCTTTATCGGCGTAAACGCGATCGACTACTCCGGCTATCCCGATTGCAGGCCCGAATTCATCCGCGCCTACGAGCGCATGGCCAACCTCGCCACCCGGGCGGCCATCGAAGGCAAACGCCTGACCATTCACACGCCGCTCATTAACTTGACCAAGGCGGAAATCATCCGGAGAGGCGTTTCTCTCGGACTCGACTACGGCCTTACCCACTCCTGCTATGATCCGACGCCTTCGGGCCTCGCCTGCGGCGCCTGCGACAGTTGCCTGATCCGGAAGAAGGGCTTTATTGAAACGGGAATTGAGGATCCGACGAAATACGGTACTTGACAATAATAAAATATAGCGCACAAATAACGATTTTATTTTCCGATTCAACCGGCGCGCTTCCTACCAGCCCTGGACCGAATTCTGAAGGATCAGCTGAACCAGTTGTTGTATCGCTCTTGTTTTGCCCGTCTGTTCGTTCTCTGTTTGTAGGTTGTAAACTCCTTCACCGGTTATAGTTCCCTTGTAAATCGCCGTTTCCTTTTTATTGTCCATAAATTCGACCGCGGCGGTGATCCGGACAACGTACTGCTGTACGCTGACCTGGCGGGTGTCGGCGGCGCTGAAGGTGTATGGCACATTCGCGTAGGTGGTTACCGTTCCGGAAATCGTGGCGTTGCCGTCATGTTGTACGACCTTGAGAAGGTTGCCGGACACGATTTGCGTGGAGAGAGCGCTCGTGATTGCGTCCGCCACGTCGGATTCGAGCGACTGGTTGGCAAAGAGCGGGATCTCCACGGTTTTCAAATAGCTGGGAAGCGAGGAACCGGAGAAGGTATATATGCCGCATCCTCCGGCGCAAAGCAGGACGCAAATACCCGCAAATAACTTTCGAATCATGGACTATACCTCGTCAAAAGGCACATAGGTCACGGCAGATGCGGCTGCGCTGTCATTGCCTTCGGTGAAAAAGCATTTGATGCCGTCGAGCGCGGCGGTTTTATCATTAAACGTCAGGAACTCTCCGTCCAGCGACCGGGTAAAGTGTTTCCCATACCCCTTAGTAACAATGCGATTGTCGAGAACCAGGAGCGCGCCTCGATCGGTTGTGGAGCGGATAAGCCGCCCGCACCCCTGCCGGAAGCGGATGACCGCTTCCGGCACCGCGTACGACATGAAGGATTCCCCATGGAGACGAGTCATCTTTTCGGAAAGAGCCATGGTGAGAGGATGGGTGGGCACCGGGAACGGCAGGCGGGTGATGATGACGATTTCGCACGCTTCACCAGGCACATCGATGCCCTCCCAGAAGCTGTCGGTCCCCAGGAGGATCATCTGCCGGTCCGCTTTAAAATGTTCAAGGAGCGCATGCCTGCCGCCGTTTATGTTCTGGGCGAGAATATTCTCTTTTGAAATCGAAGGATGAGCGCGCAGGCAGGTATACGTTTCGGAAAGCATGGCGTTCGCGGTAAAGAGCACCAGAATATTTTTTTTAAACGTGGAATGCAGGTCGGCGACAAGCGAGGCGATAACGCCGGGAAATTCGCGTGAGTCCGGATCCGGCGCACTCCGTATCGCTCCCATGATTGTTTGATGGCGACCGAAGGGGGGCGCGTAAAAAGAAACAGCTGTTCGCTCCCGGAGGGTATCGAGGCCCACCGTGTTGAAGAAATAATCGACCGATCGCGCCACCGAAAGCGTTGCGGAGGTGAATACAATTGCGCCACGGTATCCATTCCATATCGACGAGAGAATCTGCGCGATGTCGAGCGGAACGCCGCACAGCTTAGTCCATCCTTTGTCAAAATTGCCTTCGACCCAGAAGGCGTGGTCTTCGGTCTGGGCCGAAATGAGATAGCCGAGATCGGCGAGAAGCTGGGAGGTTCTTTCCTGGCAACCAGTGACCGCATCTTTGATGAGGTCGAGGTCTTTCCCGCCATCAGCCGTCAGCTCCTGTTTCAACTGGTAGAGCAGGTCCCGCAGCATCTCAAGCGAATTTTTGAACGCCGGCGCTTCAACGTTCGGCGCGAAATCACCGCTCGTCACCGGGATTTGGTATTCGGCCCCGCTCTGGCCGCCCGGATTCCGTGTCCGCGCCCACCCCGCGATCGATTCGAGGAAGGATTGCGAGTATTTTCTGACGCGTTTCAGCTGCGACTTGAGATCCTTGCCGCAGGTGGAAATTCCCAGGCTTCCCTTTACATCAGCAAGTGACTGGAGAAGATTATTGAGTTCCTCGAGGAAAAGGGAGACGCGGTTCGTATCGAGCTCCACGCGCAGGTACCGGTGGCCGCCGGATTCGAGGTGATGCGCCTCATCGAAGATGATGGACTCGATCGGGCCGAGGAATGAATTCGCCGCGCCCATTTCGGCGTAGAACAGGGCATGGTTGATAACGACGAGATGCGATCCAGCCGCTTTCTGCCGAGCCTGCTGGAGAAAACAGGTTTTGAAAAACTGACAACGATGACCCTCGCAGCCGCGGCCTTCCGCCGAAATGAGGTTCCATACCTTCTGAAACCATTTTGGATTGAAATGGTTCTGCTCTTCAATGTCGCCGCCTTCAGTCGACTCGGCCCAGGGGATGAGCGGGAGCACGGCATATCGCTCGCGTATGGAAAGATTTCCCACCTCGCCCCGCAGCAGGCGCTCGAAACGGTTCAGACAGAGATAATTTCCTCGGCCCTTGAGGATGCTGGAGCGCAGCTTTCCCCCGGTGAGGCGGTTAACGAGCGGAAGTTCTTTTGAAAGAAGCTGGTCCTGCAGGTTGCGCGTTCTGGTGGCGACGACGACGCGGCATCGGTTTTCCAAGGCCCAGAAGGCGGCGGGAACGAGGTAGGCGAGTGATTTGCCGGTGCCGGTTCCCGCCTCGGCCACGAGAATCGACTGCGTGTTAAATGCGCCGGCGACCTCTGCAGCCATGGTGCGCTGTGAATCGCGTGGAGCAAAGGCAGGCAGCGCTTTTTCGAGGTCGCCTCCAAGGGAAAAGATTCTTCGGATAGCCTCAACGTTTATTTCGCGAAAGGTTTCCGGCGGGGTGAGCTTCGTCATGGTGGTCGCTTCGCCGCGCTGCCGGACAATTACCCTCGGCCGCGAATCGCCGAGCGATTTGAAGATCAACGTTTTCAGGAACGAGGCTGGCGTCGCCACTGCCATGGTCTGTCGGACGCGTTGCGGAAGCCTGGCCAGCTTTGGGATGAGAAGAACGGCGATTTCTCCCGATGCCTTGGCGTCGAATAGAGCGCGATGCGCATTATCAAGGGTGACGTCGAGGCTGTTGCTGACGGATTTCAGCGAAAAACGAATGCCGGATTGAAGCAGAATTTTCGAGAGCAGGGCGGTGTCAAGCGATCGGTCGCCGATCGTATGCAGGCCGGTGCGCTCAAGCGCCTTGTTAATAAACGTGAGATCGAAAATTACCTGATGCCCGCATACCGGGAGATCGCCGATGAAAGCCAGAAGGGTCGGCGCAACTGCCTCGAACAACGGCGCGGTTGAAGTATCGGCGTCAGTGATGCCGGTAAGATCGGTGATCGTCGCCGGGATCGGCATACCGGGGTTTATCAAGGATGAAAACTCTCCGGAAACCTTACCTGCGGTAAATTTCACGGCGCCGATCTCGATGATGCGATCGCTCGAAAAGTCGAGACCGGTTGTCTCAACGTCGACGGCCACGAAATCGGGGACAACGATGACTGGCGCACCCGGATGTTCGTTCTGCTTGCGGTCGTGACGCGGGTCCTGGCGCACAGACTTTTTTTTCGTTTCCGCGATAAGCTGCTCTTTGAGTTTTTCCGGTAAAAGGTCACTCAGCCGGGGCATGAAAATTCTTTCTAAACAAAGGTTTTAATGATAGGGAACGAGGTGAAAAATACTCTCCCACAATCGGAGATGGGCATGGAAAAGAATGGGATAGCTACCGATATGGCGCTCTTGATAATTACACTGTGTCGAAATCCACTGAAGGCCGAACACCGTCATCCTTAATGTCTTAAATCAACTGCAAAGTCAACTCAACAAATTTATATGACTACGGTAGTCAGTTACCTTATTTTTTTATTGCCACCCATTCAAATCAGGTTTTTTGATCTTCTCAAGAAGAGTACGATCGATAACCCAAGTTTCCTTTGTATCATCCCAGATAGTTGCAAGTTTTTCAGGCCAATTGGCTTCTATGTCGGACAGAACGCTCGGATCGAGTTTCGCTTTGTAAAAAGATTTAACCTTGCTGAGGTCGGTATTCTCCAGGTTGGCTCCTGCAAGGTTGGCTTCCGCAAGGTTGGCTCCCCAAAGGCGGGCTCCCCGAAGGTCGGCTCCCCAAAGGTTGGCGCTGTCAAGGTCGGCCTTCCGAAGGTCGGCTCCCCGCAGGTCGGTTTTCCAAAGAAAGGCTCCCTGAAGGCAGACTACCAGAAGGTTGGCCCCCTTAAGGTTGGCTCTTTCAAGGTTGGCTTCCCGAAGGGTAGCTCCTCGAATGATTGCGCCCGCAAGGTTGGCGCTGTCAAGGTTGGCGCTGTCAAGGTTGGCGCTGTCAAGGTACGCTCCCCCAAGGTCGGCGCCCGCAAGGTTGGCGCTGTCAAGGTCGGCTCCTCGAAGGTCGGCGCCCCAAAGGTTGGCCCCGCTAAAATCAGCAGCCTCAAGGCGGACTCTCCAAAGGTTGGCGCTATCGAGGTTGGCTCTCGCAAGATTGGCGCTATCAAGATTGGCTCCTCGAAAATCTGCGCCCCGAAGATCGTCGCTGTCAAGGTTCGCTCGCTGAAGACAGGAGTTGTCAAAGTTGGCTTCCAAAAGGTGAGCTCCCGCAAGGCAGGCTTCTTCAAGGTGAGCTTGCCGAAGGTCGGCGCCCTTCAGGTTGGCTCCCTTGAGGTTGGCTTTCGCGAAGTTGACTCCCCGAAGGAAGGCTCCCGCAAGGTTGGCGCCCGCAAGGTTGGCGCTGTCAAGATTGGCGCTGTCAAGGTTGGCCCCCCCAAGGACGGCTACCGCAAAATTGGCTCTTTCAAAGTTGGCGCCCTGAAGGTTGGCGCCCCAAAGGTCGGCCCCGCGAAAATCGGCGGCTTTAAGGTAGATTCTCCAAAGGTTGACGCTATCAAGGTTGACTCCCCGAAGGTCGGCCCCGCGAAGATCGGCGCTATCGAGGTCAGCGCCCTCAAGATGGGAGCTATCAAGGTTGGTTTCCCAAAGGTGTGCTCCAGCAAGGTAGGCTCCTTCAAGGTGAGCTTGCCGAAGGTCGGCGCCCTCAAGGTGGGCTCCCTCAAGGTTTGGTCTAACACTTGGATTTTCTTCCCTCCATTTATTCCAATTTTCTACTTTTGATTTTATTATGTCAATTTGATCCTGCGAAGCCACAGTGATCGCGAGCAAAAACAGAACAGCCAACACGTTTTTGAAGCTGATCATAATACCTCAGTGGGTTTGTGTGAATTTGTATTAACTACATAGAAGCTATTTATCGCATTTTTCGGAAAGTAGTTACACGTAACGCAGTTTCTTATTCACCTGAAACAAAATACATATTCCAAATAACGGAAATGGCTAAAAACTCGTCTTAATCCACTCTACCTCATGGTTTTTTTCAAGCTTAGCTTATAGGCAGAATAAAATAGATTTTCCGCATTCGAAGGATTTAAAATTCTTCAGCGTAAGAGATTAATGGCATCCATTGAGGGTAGATATACAGAATAGGAAGCAATTGGGAGCCATTTTTTCATGATTTTCCGGGTACATTAGGAGCATGTTGCTGAAATCGGGGCGAAAAGGGAAAAGCCCCGCCTTCCCGTAAAATCAGGGACTTCGAGGCTTTTTCAGTGGTACACCATCTTGGGCTCGAACCAAGGACCTACTGATTAAGAGCGCCAAGATACCCATATTTTACGAGGTTTTATCGGCAAGGAGGCCACTCAGGAGGCCACTTTTTTGACATCGTTCATAGATTGCCATTTCATGAGAACCTTATTGGCATCATGCTTGTAATAGCGGTCGATCATGGAAGGGGTGTATTGAATGCCAAGATTTTTTATATCCCGGTCGGTGTACCCATTATCCAGAATCCACGTAATAGCGCAATGCTTCAGGTCATGCCAATGAAAATCTTTCACCCCTGCTTCCTCAAGAATCGCATGCCAGTGCTTCTTAAACTCCCCTAAAGGGTGAATGTCTCCATCTTTATCGACCCTTGGAAAGAGAAGATCACATTCAGGGGGAAGACTTCGGAAGTAATCCAAAAGCGGCGCATCGATGAAAGGAAGGCACGTTTCACGGTGTCTTCTGTCTTGCGTCTTACTGGGATAGAAATGAATCCACGGCTTAAAAAAATCAAGGTTATCCCGCGTCAGCCTTTCCAGATCGCCGCGCCGGATAGGATTCTTCAGGGAGAAGTAAAACGGCCAGTACAAATAGCTTTTCTGCTTCTCCATGATTTCAAGCATTCTCCCGGTTTCCTCTTCCGTTAGAACGCGGTCGCGGCCATGTTCCGGCAATCTTCCGAAACAGGCCAAAGGGTTCCTTTCAATGAGTCCCCGCTTAAAGCAGAAATTCAGGGCAACTTTTCCATAACAAAGAATCCGGTTTCTCGTTGCGGGAGCAAGAAGCGTTCCGGTTCTTTTCCCGCGCTCTTCTCTTAACAGCTTCCAATACTCCGAAAACCGCTCGGTAAGAACGGAAAGGGGAATGCCGCCTAAATCTCTGTCAAGGCGATTCAGGAGCGTTTCCACGCGCCATAGATCGGCTATGGTGTTCTCACGATAATATGCAAGTGCTTCGCCGAAAGTACCGATTATCAAAGAACGGGGTTTCTTGCCTTGCGCCAGCTCGTCGCGAAATCGTATTTCCGCCTTTATCGCATCAATCCGCGTTCCGTGTACGGTTAATCGCCGGGAAAGCGTCTTGCCTTCAAAAGGCGTGCGAACCCTGACAAGCCAGCTATTCGGGCTTAGTCTGCGTATACTCATGGTTTTTCCCTCCATGAGCATGCACAACGCACGATAAGAATATAAACCTTCCGGCTCCACGTGTCCACAGTCTTCTTTTTTTAATCGGCGAGGAATTCACCACGGAGCAAAGCCTTTTCAATATCCGTTCGCCGATACCTCCACCTTCCCCCGCATTTTACTTGTCCCGGAATGCGCCGGGCAATGGTCCATTTTTTAATGGTTTTCCGGGCAAGGTTTAATTTCGTCGCTAATTCTTCCACGGTGAAGTATTCCGGTTCTTGGCTGATAAGCGTCATAGGGTTTCTCCCGTGCGCTCGGCTTCTTCTTCGATACCTTTTTTAATTCCGTCGAATATTTCGCGGGCTTCGTCTTCATCAACGAAATCAATTACAGTTTCCGCCTCGTCAATATTTTCGATGATAAGAAATAAGGCGCCATGTTTCAGCAATTCGACGTTGTGC
>Ga0181518_10004359_pt1 | contig 12661 bp, 6 predicted proteins | sample PEATcosm2014_Bin_28_FD_119751 | JGI IMG/M metagenome (GOLD analysis project Ga0181518, IMG submission 119751) | Peatland microbial communities from MTU Mesocosm Facility, Houghton, MI, USA - PEATcosm2014_Bin01_60_metaG | ecosystem: Environmental > Terrestrial > Soil > Wetlands > Peat | place... | reverse complement strand
TTTGTCTGGCACAAGAGGCACCCGCGCTCAGAGCCGACTGTTATTACACTGGGGAACAATCGTAACTCGGTCCTGAAGCAAGCGCTCCTCAAGAATCCGGAGCTGCTGCTGCTGGACGAACCGTTCGCTGCGCTGGACCCGGCCGGCTGCGCCGAGATGAGAGACTTGATTGTGGCATTGGCACGACGGGGCAAGACCGTCATTTTAACCAGTGATTCGCTCACTCCTGCAAAAGATATTTGTGACCGATTTGCGATCTGCTGCGCCGGCCACATCGAGGCCCTCGGCACACTCGACGAAATCCTCGCGACAACGGACGCGATCCGTGTCACCGGCCCCGTATTGCCACAGGAAACCGCGGAGCGCATGCTGGCAGCACTTCGTGAGGGCCTGAGCCGACCGGGTTCCGCGGTCGAACCTCCTATTCCGAGGCCGCCGGGCGATTCGCAAACCGCCGCACCTGCCACCCTGCCTGAACTGGCAACCGAGGCGACCAAAGCGGATGAAGTTCTAACGCCTCTCGTCGGAAGCCCTCGGAAGACGGCCTCGAATGAGGTTCGAGAACAAATCGCCCCCCCGGTCACCAATGACAGGCTGGCCGCGCTGACTAAACCCGCGCCCATTGCTGCGCCGCATGGACCAGACAACACAACTTAGTCTGGATTTGTCCGCAGCTCTGCAAGCTCTGCGGGGAAGGCTGCGAAGGACGGAACCGGCTTCACTTCCTTGATGCCGTGTAACGCTTAAACGCCGCCAGGGTTTCAGGGCTCACATGATGTTCGATGCCTTCCGCGTCGGTTTGTGCTATTGCGTATGGCACACCCAGTGCCCGAAGGAAAGCCACCACAGTCTCGTGGCGGCGCCTGGATTCCTCCGCTATCCGCAAGCCTTCATCGGTCAGGAATATCGAGCGGTACGGACGGGTGGAAACATACCCGTCGCGTTGCAGCCGGGCAACCGTGCGGATCACTGTGACATGCGAGACTCCAAGGCGGCTGGCAAGGTCAACCGCTCGCGCTTCTCCGTGAACGGCGGCAAGGTCAGCGATGGCTTCGGTGTAATCCTGCGCGCTTTCCATTGCATGTTCCTGCCGCGTGTGTCGCAGCGCGGAAGCTTGTATTTCGGCAGGCCGGGCCGCCCCCTGCTTCCGCGCGGTCCCCGCACCCTTGGCTGATTGTGTCATATTTTGGCTAAGTATTGCCAGAACCCGTTTGACAGTCCAGCGCCAGAGATGTAGCAGTAGCTACATGTTCTTGTCGCTGCTACTCTACAAACGACATCACGGCCCCGGCCTGAGCGTTCCGGCAGGAACGGCGCTCGTCGCGTTCTGTTGTTCGCCGCTCGCGGCGCTTCCGCTCGCCGCTGGCGCGATTGATTACTCCCGGCAGCTTGCGGCTGCCACGAATGCCACAACCAATCCACCGCCGGCCTCCTTGGTGCAGAGCACCAATGCAGCAGGATCAAATTCTCCGGTGCAGCTTGAGCCGGTAGTTGTTATTGGCGACCTTGACGCGGCGCGCGAGCAAATCGCGCCCAGTCTTGGAGCGGTCACCTACAAAATCGGCGCGAACCAGATTCAGTCAATGGGTCAGGGTGAGAATTCCTCTTTTCAGCAGGTGCTGCTGCATGCGCCGGGTGTGGTGCAGGATGAATTCGGGGAAGTGCATGTTCGCGGCGATCACGGGGACGTGCAATACCGCGTCAATGGGGTTTTGCTGCCCCAGGGGCTCAACGGTTTCGGGCAGGAAATTGACCCTCACATGATTAGTTCAGTCACGTTGATTACGGGAACTTTGCCGGCTCAGTTTGGCGACCGAACCGCCGGAATTATTGACGTTGCAACCAAGACGGGTTCTCAACTCAATGGCAATGAAATCTCTCTTTACGGCGGTAGTTACGATACTTTCCATCCTTCCGGGTCATTGGGCGGCACAACGACCAATCTCGATTATTTCATCAGCGCCTCCTATTTGCACAATAATCTAGGCATTGATAACACAACCGCCAGTAGCCATCCGCTGCATGATGTGACCGACCAGGAAAATGTGTTTGGCTATTTCTCCCATCGGTTCGACGAAACCAGCCGGCTGACCTTGCTGTTGAGCGGCTCTTACGCCGATTTTGAAATTCCCAATACGCCAGGACTTTCTTCGGCCTACCAGTTGACGAACAGCCCGCCGGCTGATTCGTCCAACATCAACGAAAACCAGAACGAACAGAATTATTACGCCGTGCTTTCCTACCAGAAATCTGCGGGCAATCTTTCGACTCAGGTTTCCGCCTTTACCCGATATACTGGCATCCGGTTTTCCCCCGACCTGGCGCAAGACCTTCTTTTCGATGGCGACGCCGCCCAGGTGAAAACCAGTGATTTCGCAAACGGACTGCAAGCAGACGCCTCTTACACCTTGGGCGACTACCACACCCTCCGCGCCGGGATGCTGGCAACTTATAATATCGAACGACTCGCTACCGAGGCCGCCGTCTTTCCTGCCAGTTCACAATTCGCCCCCAACCCGTCAGGCAACGACCTGCCAGCACCAACGCCGCAATCGGCATCCACGCCGGCCACAATAACCGCCAACAGTAGAAACAGCGGGTTGACCTCGGGCATTTATATGCAGGACGAGTGGCATTTGAACGACCACCTGGTCTTGAACTACGGCGTGCGTTATGACCGCTTCGATGTTTCATTCGATCACGAAGGCCAGATTAGTCCACGGGCAAATCTGGTCTGGCAGATTGACGATGCCACTTCCGCCCACATCGGCTATGCGCGTTATTTTATGCCGCCGACGTTGCAATTCATTCCATTGTCAACCATCCAAAGATTTGAATATACCACCGACGCGCCGTTTAATGCGCAGGACAGTCCCCAAAAAGTTGAACGCGATCATTATTTTGATGTCGGCCTTTCCCGGCAGCTTGCCCGCCCCTGGCAAATCACGGTAGATTCCTTTTGCAAGCTCGCCAGGAATCTCCTGGACGATGGACAGTTCGGCAGCGCGGTCATTCTCAATAACTTTAACTACACGGATGGCACCGTATACGGAGCGGAAGTGAGTAGCATCTACAAGCAAGGGCCTTTGTCCATCTACGGAAATTGTTCGTATGTCCAAACCGAAGCGCGCAACATTGACTCGGCACAATACGAATTCCCGAACAACGAGCTGGCTTACGTGTCCGCGAATTCCATCCAACTGGATCATCAGGGCCGATTCACCGGTTCGGGCGGCGTGTCCTACAGCTGCTTGAAGGACACCCGGCTCTACACAGACTTCTTATATGGCAACGGCTTGCGGTCGGGTTTTGCGAACCTAGACAAACTGCCGGCCTATTGGACAGCGAATCTCGGCATTGAGCACATCTTCCACTTGCCGTCCCATTCCGCTGGCATTCGTGCGTTAAAGCTGCGTTTTGACTGCCTCAACCTTTTCGACCAGGTTTATGAAATCCGCGACGGCACGGGTATCGGCATCGCGGCGCCGGCGTACGGCCCCCGTCGTGCCTTCTACGCCGGCATCACCGCCGTGTTCTAAAGGCAAGGGTCCGCAAAGCTTCACGCACCCGCTCAGCACAGGAGGCGCACCGCGTTCAGGATGACCGCCATCGCTCCGCTTTCGTGGAGAAGAGCGCCACCGATGGGGCTAATCAATCCCAACCCGGCGGCGAGCACCGAGAGAATATTCAGCACCGCGCTAAAGGCAATATTCTGGCGAATGACATTCAACGTGCGGCGGGACAGCGCAACGAATTCCAGCATCTTGGTGAGGTGTCTCCCCGGAAAGACGATGTCCGGCGTTTCCAATGCCACTGCCGTGCCAGTGCCGCCCATTGCCGAACCGATTTACGACGGCCATCACCCGAGCATCACTACTGGCACCAACAAGGATGGCGTGGCTGACGGCATTTCGGGCGGCACGGGTGCGGGCTGTCCTGTATTGAGACACATCCATCGGTGCACGGTTACATAAGCCAAACCAATTGGAGAGGGTGCTGCTCATACCTCCATAGCCCCACCGGACCCCCGCCGTAGCCTCCCCGTAGTACCTCTTATCGCGGATAAGAGGTACTACGGGGAGGCTCCGGTGGGGGTCCGGGGAAGCTCCGGCGAGGCCCGCAGGACTGCCCGTCGACTTGCTGCCGAGGATTGTCGGCACAATGTCTCCAGCCCGAGCAGGGCAGGATCGCTAATAGACCGCCACGCGGTAGAACACAGGGTTGACCCCGCTCAGGACGCGGTCATCTACGAACAGAATGTTGCCGCCGGTGCCGGGGATGTTATCGCGCAAGACAGACCAGCTATCCAGACTGGTGGCGGTCTCCACTCGATACGTCCGCCCCGCGACGGTGCTGAAGATGATTTGCGGCGCTTGCCCCGGGGCAAAGGGTATCGAAACACTAAAGCCTGGGTTCGCATTGGTCGGGTTCAAGCCGGCCACGTAATCCTGCCAGACCGGCAGCCCGTTCGTAGTAATCAACTCCGCGCCGGTGAAGTTGGTGGTGAAACCATAGTAGATCAGCCACGGGATAGGCGTCCCGTGCGGGGGTGGCGGCGGGTACAGCTTGATGAAGCTCGGGAAGTTCTGATTGGTGAAGCTCTGTCCGCTGGGCGGCATGTTCGTATAGATACTGTTATTAACGCTGAAAACGCTGAACGCCTGCGTCGCGGTCAGCGCGTCCGGGTAAGTGAAGTCGAACTCCACCAGGTCGCCGAATGCGGCGTACTGAATGCTTGCCAGTTGATTAGCGGGATCCGGGCTCAGCATGGTCAGCGTCCGCAGGCCATTGGTGTCGGTGGTTTCGGTCATGCTCCAGCCGTAGAGGATCTCGTTCGTTCCTGTAGAATCGAGAAACGCGGTGCAGGGATAATTCGGGCGGTAATAGATCTGTATCTCGCGGATATACCTCGGCACGTAAAACGCTTGCAGCCGGATCCTTTGCGGCCCGATGTCCACATCCGGCGCCAGCAAGAGAGAGCCGACGAGCACATTTCCCGCCCAGTTAGTCGGATTGAAAGGCAGGGACACGATGTTTGTGACCACCGTATTCGTGGTGATATCGATGTTAGTCACGGCCGGAGGGCCCGGGTCCACCGTGATATTGGTCATGTACAGTTCATTGGTCTCGAAGGTAAGATTGGTGTTGAAGGTGTCCGTGAAGCCGGCGTAGGTCACCTGGAACGAAGGCTGGAAGGGCTGGGCCGTCCGCCTCAACGTCGCCCACCGCAGCACGTACTGGCTGGAGATATCCCTGGTGATCATTTGGAACTGCGTGGCGAGGTTAGTCGTCTCCGCGGCGAGGTAATAATGGCCGCCGGTCTGCGATGTCAGTTGCAGCAGCGCGTTGGTGTTGACGTCGTCCCCAAAGGCGACGCAGAAGATTTGCACCTGGTTGGTCTGCGCCAGGGATATCAGGGTGGCCAGCACGTTGGTGTTCGTGTTCAACAGGCTCGAACTGTCGTTGCCGTCGGTCATCGCGACCAGGTAGCGCTGCTGGACGCCGTTGGTCTTTCCGAATTGCACGAGCGCGGCGTACATGGCATCCCAGCAGCGAGTGCCCGCGTAATTGCCCTTCACGTAGTTGGTCTGGATGCCTTCGATGATTGCGGTAAGGACGGTTTTGTTGGTAATGAAGCTATTGGTCGTCACCGACTGTGGATTGGCATAGTCGGCATGGAACTCCCAGATGCCGAACTGGGCATGCGCCGGCTCCTCATTAATGAGGAGCTCGGCCGCCGCTTGCATCGCATCAATGGCGCCGGGCACGGCAAACATACTGTAAGTGTAATCAAGCACCAGGAGGGTCTTGAGCTGGTTCGTGGAATTGAGCGCGCTCGCGCTTTCCAGGATATAGGCGCTCTCGCTGGGGATCGGCACGCCGTCCTCCATGCACACCACCTGCAACTGGCTCGCCGGCACTATCACGGCCGTGCTGGTGGAGGGGTTGGTCCCGTCCCGGAGCGAGAAGGTAAAGTCCAGCAGGTAGGGCTTGGCCCACGTGGCGGTGACGTCAGTAATGGCCAATCCGCCGATGGGGGCCTGGCTGATATTCAAGACCAGGTTGGTCGAGCCGGCGCCCCACGCGTTGATCGCCCAGATCGGGACCGTGAACGTGCCGGCATACAACGGCGTGCCCGTAACGGCCCCGCTGTTGGTATCGACCGACAACCCCAGCGGCAGGCCCGACGCCCCAAACTGGGTCGGCGAATCGCTCGCCTGAATCGTGTAGCTGAAGCCACTCTGATTTTCTGTCCCGGTGGCGGACGTGGCACTGGTGATCACCGGCACGGAAGAAGCGATCGTCAGCGTGAGGACCTGGCTGTCGGAGTTAACGAGATTGGTCGCGCCGATGGGGATCAGGAACGTGCCGCTGACGATCGGTGTCCCGGCGATGACCCCGGTGGCGGGGTTAATGCTCAGGCCAGCCGGCAAACCAGCGGCTCCAAGGGTAATAGGAGGCGTGCCCGTCGCGGTAGTCGTGAAACTAAAGAACACTCCTTGCTTCCCGCTGGCATTTGACGCGCTGGTGATTTTGACCGGCGAGAGCACGGTCAGTGTCGCCACTGAACTGGTCACTGAACCAAGGATGTTCGAGATGACGACGTCGTAGCTGCTCGCGTCGCTGGTTCTGGTTGCGGCGATGGTCAGCACAGCGTTCGTCGCGCCATTAATTCGCCCGCCGTCAGAGAGGTTGGTCCCGCTCCGCTGCCACTGGTAACTTAAGGGCTCGCTCCCGCTCGCGGTGACGCTGAACACGGCATTGCTGGTGACGATGACGGTGGTGTTCTGTGGCGGCACGCTGATGCCCACCGGCAAATAAACGCCCAGAGTCGCCACCTGGCTGGTCACTGAAGAATAGGCATTCGTGACCACGACGTCATAGTTCCCCGTATCCGCCGTGACGAGCGAGGTTAGGGTCAAATTGGTTGTGTTAGCGCCGGAGATGCGCGCGTCATCCGCGAGGTTCATTCCGTTGAATCGCCATTGGTAGCCGGGTGGCGGGAAACCCAGGGCGCTGACGCTGAAAGAAGCGCTGTCGCCGACGACCCGAATCAGGCCGCCCTGGGGCTGGGCGGTGATGCGCGCCTGGTCCACAACGACAAGGGTTACCGCCGAGCTGACCGAGGTGAGACCGATGCTCCCGCCGGAATTGTAGGTAACCCTGACGAAATAAGAGCCGGTTTGGTTGGTCTGGACGTTGACCAGGGTGCAGGTGGCGGTGATAGCGCCGGGAACAGTCGTAAAGGGGTTTTGGCCATTCGGGGACGTCAGCCAGGTGTAGCCCGTGATGGTTTCTCCGGCGGTGGCGTTTACCTGCGCGTTGAAAACGACATTGCTGCCTACAAACGCTACCTGGCTAGCTGGGGACACGCTTACGTATACGAATCCCAGCGCGGGTTGGGCGCTGAGGCAGAACATCAAACTCATTGCCGACAGGCAGGAATAGAAGGTGGTTTTGGTACTCATGGTTACTTTCATGGCAGGTCTAACTAGGCAGTTGCGGATTGGGTTTCTTTGCAAATGGAAGCTTCACCACCGGCAGACGTTGATCCCTTGGCAGTTGTCCTGTCCAATAACGCCTCTGGTCTTCCCGGAACGCATGCGGTTGGCGTCGGCTTGATCATTTTTAGAGTGCGCGGCTACATGACCGGGGCGGAGGACTCTCCGAATCGGTACACCTTACAGTTACCAACTCCAGCCGTAGTGTCAAAGCAATAAAAGAGGTTTAGCGGTCAGAGACTACCGACCGGCCACGGGTCGCCTGGACCGAACAGTTCGCTCAGGGCCGGCTCGAGCAAACCGCAGCGCACCGCCAAATCGAGCACCGTAAATCGGCGGCGCAGGCAATAAGCCTGTCCAAAACCTTCACGCAGGCGCGCTCGCGAAATGCCGATTTCCTCGGGCTCGACCGGCGCTCCCGCCGCGCGCAGCATGCCCTTCAACTCCAGCCTCGGGATGAGCTGCTGGCGCAAACGTCGTTTCAAGTCTGGCCAGACCTGCCGCAGCGTCTCCAGTTGTCGGCGCAGTCCCGCGGCATCCACCCACTTGGCCCGGCTTTCGTTGAGTGCGACGGCCGTCAGATCGGCTTGGCTGAACAATGCCCGCACTGTCTTCTCGAGGCCCGCCTCGTCCGGCCACCGGGCGCAACAGCCAGCCACGTCGAGGTCCTCCAGGTTCCGGGCCAGCAAATACTCGTAGAGGCCGGCTACAGCAAGCGTGCCGATGCCGACCTTGAATCCGTGCAGCGGGGTTCGGCCTTCGTTGACGTGGTGCTGCATGTCCCAGAGGTGGCTGAACTGGTGTTCCGCGCCTGAGGCGGGCCGGCTGGACTTCGCGGATTGCATTGCAAAGCCGCTGAGCATCAGGCCTTCGGTCAATTGCCGCAGCGCTTCGAGGTTCCGGTCCCTTACGCCGGCTGGATTGGCCACCGCTTCCCGCTGACCCCCCTGGACGATGGCCCAAGCCGTTTCGTCAATGGCTTCCACCCCGAGCGCGTCCGCCACCAGCCAGTCCGCCCCCGCAGTGGACTTCGCTAATAGATCCGCGTAGCCGGCGGCGTTCATTCCGGCTGGCGCGGCGCAGATCACGTCAAGGTCGGCCACAACAGCGGTGGGTGCCGGGCAGTTGATCGTCTGCTTCGAGCCGTGGCAAGCGATCGAGGCGCCGAATGCGGTGTAGCCGTCCATCGAGGCTGCCGTCGCCACCGCCAGGTACGGACGTTCGGCCCGATGCGCCGCCAGTTTGGTCAGGTCGTTGATGGTGCCCGACCCCACCGCGACGGGAATGGCTTCGTGTCCTCTCAGGGCCTCCTCCAGTGCGGCGACATGCTGGTCTTCTGCGTAGAGGTGCGGCTCGGTGAAGACAAACGGTTGGCGGCAAGCGTGCCCGGAGCGGCGAAACGCCTCAAGTACGGCCTGCCCCGCGACCGTGAAAGTGTTCGTATCGGCCACCACTAGAGCGGGCTTGCCGTCAAAGTGCTGGCGAAAGACCTTGGGCGTCCGGCTAAGCACGCCACGGCCGAGCTCAAGGCAGCGGGTCTCCCGCGCTGCGCTAAGGGCCTCGGCGATGGAAACTCGCTCGGGTGTCGTGCTCATGCTGGTTTCTACGATAGCATTAAGCACTGCGGGACTCGTTGTCAGGGAGTTTCCTTGAGCAACTGGCAAGGCGGAGAGCTGCGGTGCAATCCGGCTGGTTGAAGGGAAAACACGTCCAGCAGCCTCGAAATCCGAAGACCGATTTAGTCCATGTCGTCGGTGATCTGCTCGATGGGGAGGGGTTTTTTGGTCTTGATTCCCTTGGCCCATTCCAACCCCTTGGCGCTGACGTGAAAGAGAGCCACAAGATCGTCCGTTACGTCCACCACTTTGATCCCGGGCGACTGGTAATTGACTTCCCACTTGCTCACGATGACATCGACGCCGGCCTTTTTGGCCACGGCGGGCAAGGAGGCTTTGATGCTGGCCATGATTGGCGCGACGGAGCCGGTGCTGAAGCCCTGCTCGTGCGCGCGCCGCTGTTTGGCTTTCATCTGGGTCTCAATCTCCTTGACCCGCTTGTCATCCTTGGCCTCCTTGGCCTTTTTGTAATCGGAGGTGACAGACTCCATCGTCTTCTGGAACTCGGCCGAATTGCCCCACGCGACCGCGATTGCGCGCGAATCATACACCCCAATCCGCAGGGTATTCTCTTTGGATTGGGCCCACGCCGTTGCGCCGGCCATGAGACACAACGCAACCGCTGAACTTACGATGAACCGTCTTTGCGAAACGGATGAAGTTTTCATGCCGTGACGCTAACACGCGGGGGATAGGCGCTGTTAATCGAAAAACAATTACCCGGCATCGAAATACTTGATGCAGCCCAAATGGGACGTTGGTCGCAGAGGATGGCGTTGGCGGAGTGCACCCGTGCCCGGGCGCAGCAAGGTTGGGGAGTCACCGAGCGCTCATGAACGCGGGCGCGCCGGCACAGTCGGTGCTTGCCGCGCCTGAGGACGGGCGCACTCCGGGAACGCCGCCTCCGCTGCCGCCGACCTTAAGGATGCAACTGGAGTCTGCCCGTGCAGGCCAGACGGTCTGCTCCCTCTGGCGTGTGCGATCAAAGTAATCTCGTTGGCTCGGGCTCGGGCGCTCCGGGAAGCCGTGGCGTGTCGAGCCTGTATCAAGCGTGTTGACAGCGTGCTAGCCCGGGGTTGGCAGGGTGTTGACACGGTATTGTTCGCATAGGCTTCGCATGGGCTTCGCATAGACTTCGCATGGGCCTCGCATAGGCTTCTCTTGCGTTCTCGCAGTGCTGCACTGGAGATTCCGGCCGCACGACCTCGTCTCAGCGAGACTCAGCCTTATGTTGACAGCGCTGGTTGGGCCTGTATTCAAACCGAATCGCGTAATCCCATGAATCCAATCCGCCCTGCTTTTGGACGCCGTTGGAGATAATGACGGCTTTCTCATTGTTCCCTATTTCACCAGGCCCTGAGAACGGAACGGGTTTTGCCTATTCCCAAGGCGTGTCCTAAGCTCTGCGCGGACGTCGGAGTCAGGGCAGATATGAAAAGGCCATTTGTCACAATCATTCTTGCGGGCGGCAAAGGAACGCGCATGGGGACGAGCGACAAGCACAAGGTGTGCTTCGAGGTGCTGGGTGTCCCGGTCATCATTCGCGCGTTGGAGACGTATAATGTATGCGGCGCCATGCTGAACGTGGTCGTGGTGGGCAGTATGGCGGAGAACGTCATGGCCACTGTCAACCGGCGCTTTCCCGGGACGCCCTACGCCTTCCAGGACAAGCCGCTGGGCACGGGTGACGCCGCCCGCCGGGGAGCGGAGTTGCTCGAACGCATGCGTTTCGACGGGAATGTGCTGGTGGTAGCGGGGGATAAGGTCATTGACGCCAAGGTCATCCGGCAATTGGTGGCCGCACACGAGCAGAGCGGTGCGGATGTGACTCTGGCCACGGCGAAGCGGCCGGCCAGTTCCAGCGCCGGCATCGTGCTCAAGTCCGCGCGGGGCAATATCGTGGGGATCCTGGAAGAGGCGGAGCGGCGGCGTCTGGTGGCGCTGGCCAGGATCAGCGATGCTTTTCGCAGGGTGGAGGTCCTTCCCCGCAAGAGAGTCGAGAGCATCCTGGCAGAAGAATGCGGAGAGAAGACGGCGCGGGCGGTGGCGGGCGAAATATGGCTGGAAGCCAATCTAAAGTCTCGGGTCGAAAGTCGAAAGTCGGCGGGCGGGGATAGTCTAAAGTCCAAAGTCCAAAGTCCAAAGTCAGCGGGGGAGGGCCGTCCCGCTTCAGCGAGTTCCGAGGACAAGCTAACACGAGCGGAGTTTGAGGGGCGGTTTACAAGGGTGGAGCGGCTGGGGTGCGTGAAGGTTGGGGAGGAATTGGTGCTGGCGGCACGAATGCTTGGGCGCTTCGACCAGATGAACTTGTCCGCGTATCTCTTTCGTGCGCCGGTGCTCTACGACGCGCTGAGCCGGCTCAAGTCGGGCCGCGCCAGCCAAGAGGAATACCTGACGGATGTGTTCGAGATCCTGGCCAACCGCAAGAGACCAGCGCGGGTGGGGGGCTGCGAAATCCAGGATGCGCGTGATTTGATGGCGTTCAACAACCCACAGGAACTGCTGGCAATCGAGGGGGTCTATCGCCAGCGGCAGGGCCAGGTGGTCGTGGAGGTGCCTACGACTCATGGTGAAACCCTGGCGGCGGCGGGCGAGTGGGACGCCTTGCTGCGGGACCCATCAGCGGCCGCCCGCAGGCAGTTCCGGCTATTGTATGGGGACGAGGTTCCCTGGGAGCAAATCCGCAAGGTGTTGGGCGCGTTCAGGCAACGCTTCGGGGCGGACCGGCAAGTGGCGATCGTGCGATCGCCGGGACGGATTAACCTGATGGGACGCCACATTGATCACCAGGGCGGCACGGTCAACGTGATGGCGGTCAACCGCGAGATCATCGTGGTGGCGGCTCCGCGGACGGACGATGTAGTCGCGCTGGCTAACACGGCGGGGGCGCAGTTCGCGGAGGAGGCGTTTCGCATTTCCGACCTGGTGGCGAGCCTGAACTGGGACGACTGGCAGCGGGTGATTGACGGTCCGCGCCTCCAGCGTCTGCTGGAAGCGGCCCGCGGGGATTGGGCCAATTACGTCAAAGCCGCCATTCTCCGCTTGCAGGAGCTGTTTCGTGACCGGCAGTTGCGCGGCCTCGACATGATGGTCAGCGGCGACATCCCGATAGGCGCGGGTCTGAGTTCATCGTCGGCACTGGTGGTGGCGACGGCTGAAGCGGCGCGCGTCTTCAACCATCTGCCGGTCAGCGCGCGGCGGCTGGTGAGTTTGTGCGGCGAAGGCGAATGGTTCGTCGGGACCCGCGGCGGGGCGGCCGACCACGCCGCGATCAGACTGTCGCATCGCGAGTGCGTGACGCGGGTAGGCTTCTTCCCGTTTCGCATTGAGGCTTCGGCGCGGTTCTTCCCGGGGCACGACTTGGTAGCGTGCAACTCCGGCATTTACGCTGGCAAATCCCGCGAAGCGCGCAATACGTTCAATGCGAAGGTAACCGCTTACCACATCGGCCGCGTCTGGTTTAAGATGCTGCGGCCGGACCTGGCGCACCGGATTGAGCACTTGCGCGACATCAATGCCGAGCATCTCGGCCTTAGCGGCGCA